>Ga0209871_1000427_pt1 | contig 11319 bp, 8 predicted proteins | sample OrgsoiDNA2013045_FD_185795 | JGI IMG/M metagenome (GOLD analysis project Ga0209871, IMG submission 185795) | Permafrost soil microbial communities from the Arctic, to analyse light accelerated degradation of dissolved organic matter (DOM) -... | ecosystem: Environmental > Terrestrial > Soil >... | reverse complement strand
GATCACTACGGATATGATTTTACAGGTTATTCCGAAGCATCCCTTATACGCAGGGTTGACCGTTTCATGGCCAGGGACCATATTCCGAACCTGGCAGTTCTTCGTTCTCTAGTAACCGGAGATCCGGATTATTTCAGGCACCTCGTAGAGGAGATGACCGTAAACGTTACCGAAATGCTTCGGGATCCCCTGTTTTATAAAGTGATTCGCGAAGAAGTGATTCCGGTTCTTGCTACATACCCTTTTATACGCATCTGGCATGCAGGATGTTCAACGGGGGAAGAAGTGTATTCCATGGCGATTCTTTTGCAGGAAGCTGGCATTTTACATAAATCCCGTTTATATGCAACCGATATTAACCCGGGAGTTATTCAACAGGCTGGGAGTGGCATTTTCCCGGTTAGCCAGATGAAAAAGTACTCTGAAAATTATATCCTGTCGGGCGGGAAAAATGATTTCTCATCCTATTATACGTCAAACTATAATCTTGCTAAATTCGATGACAGACTTTCGGAAAATATGACTTTTGCAACCCATAACCTGGCGGCCTATTCTTCATTTAATGAATTTCAGATGATCCTTTGCAGGAATACCCTCATTTATTTTAAGAAGAATCTGCAATCCAGGGTACTGGAATTATTTGATCACAGTCTTGATATGCTCGGATTCCTTGCATTGGGTTCAAAAGAATCATTGCGGTTCTCAAGCATTGATTTCAAATACCGGCAGAGCGCAACGGGACAGAAAATATGGCGAAAACTGAAATAACGGATAAACAAATGATCCTGATCGGGGGCTCTTCCGGGAGCCTGCAGGTAGTTATGCATATTTTGAATAAAATTCCCACCCATTATCCGCTTGCGATCCTGTTGATAATCCATCGGGGAAATTTACCGGGGTTGATGCTGACGGACCTGCTCATTGTAAAATCGAATCTTCCGGTAAAGGAAGTGGAGGAAAAGGAAAAAATCCTGCCCTCCCAGTTGTATCTGGCGCCGGCCGACTATCACGTTTTGATTGAAAAAGACAAAACGTTTTCGCTCGACTATTCAGAGAAAATGAATTTTAGCCGCCCGAGTATCGATGTAAGTTTTATTTCAGCCGCTGCCGTGTATGGTTCAGGAATGACCGGTATTTTATTATCCGGTGCAAATGAAGATGGGGCAGAAGGATTGAAAGAAATAAAAGAGCAGGGAGGGTATACTATTATTCAGGATCCGGAAGACGCCCTGGTGAACTATATGCCAAAACGGGCCAGCCAGAAATCGAGAATCGATGAAGTACTGGATACGGAAGGTATCATTCGTTACCTGGTTTCTTTAATTCCCGCCTGACGATGAATAGTGATTGCTTTGGACACCACATTCTCCAATTCTTCAATTTCAAATGGTTTCTGAAGAAAAAAATCAGCGCCGGCTTCAACCGCCAGATCCTGAACCCGGTCATTGGCGCTGAAAAAAATTACCGGAATGGATTTCAACGATAGATCATTTTTGATCTGCTGGGTAGCATTCACGCCGCCGGCGTCCGGTATCCAGTTATCCATTAAGATAACATTGGGTGAAAAGGCCCTGACTTCGTTCAGAATATCGTTGCATTTATTCAAACCAGTTACTTCATAATTTTTTGATCTCAAAACGATACTGCATACTTCCAGCAGGTCACTATCATCATCAAAAATCATAACTCGACCAGGCATTCGGGTAAATTTTACAAACTTCTTAAGAGTTTCCAAAATTAATAACAATTCGCACATGTCTTACCTTTAGGTTATATAATCAGGACCTTGTTAAAATGTGCATTCCGGTTCGGCCTTTTTCAAAATCAAGGCAGATCCCTGGCAGGCTCCTGATTGTCCGGAATCAAAATCAATAAACCAAGATGAAAAAAACGTATATCCTACCGGGTCTGGCAATATTTTGTTTTTCTGCTGCTTTTTCTCAAACGACCACATACCAGTCTGCCATTGGACTCAGGATCGGTACGGGATACTCCGACCTGTTCTCAGCTTCCTACAAAACCTTTTTGGCAAACGGGCCGGGCGCTATTGAACTAAATCTGGGGGTAAAACCTGCAACTGATTACAGGACTGGATGTTGTGTCCTCGAAAATAGTTCCAACACGATTATGTCTTTTTCGGCTTCTTACCAATACCATGTTCCGATTCCGGCCCTTCCGGGTCTTCAATGGTTTGTAGGGGGCGGGTTGACATTAACCAATACGTTTTCCAACGACAGTGACTACAGAGGTATTGGATTCGCTTTATTTCCCACCGGCGGCGCGGATTATAAATTCGGAAAGATCCCACTGGATGTTTCGGTGGATTTACGACCTACATTCCGGATCGCTTCTCCGGCGTTATACAATTACGAAAATTTTTATTTCCCCGATTTTGGATTTTCTGCACGGTATACCATTCATTAAGCCATTTTAAGCCGAAAGCTTAAAGCGTAAAGCCTAAAACTTCTTTTAAGATCTCCGAATTTTATGCATTTAATAATTACATTGGTTTTGGGCTTTAAGCTTTAGGCTTTCGGCTTTCGGCTTTAGAAAGGTTTTAGGCTATAAGCGTTGGCCTTTCGGCTTTAGAAAGGTTTTAGGATTTAAGCTTTAAGCTTTAGGCTTTAAAGGGGGCTTTATCATGGAAAAATGTGAAAATATATTTGAACGATGGAGAGTCTGTATACTGGTGCCGACTTTCAACAATGCAAAAACCCTGGGACCCCTGTTAAAAGATCTGGAAGTATATAAAGGCAGAATTTTTCTCCTGAATGACGGATCGACAGATGAAACGGAAAAAACAGCCAGGCAATTTCCAGGTGTTCATTTGGTTTCTTATTATCCTAACCGCGGAAAAGGATATGCGTTGCAGAAGGGATTTCGAACGGCCCTGGATCTGGGATATGACTATGCCATTTCCATCGATTCCGACGGTCAGCATTTCGTAAAGGATATTCCGGCATTTTTAGATGGATTGGAAAAAAATCCTGGCGCACTGATTATCGGTGCGCGCAATATGAACCAATCCTCGGTTCCGGCAAAAAGCAGTTTTGGTCACCGGTTCTCAAATTTCTGGTTTGCCGTTGAAACCGGAATCAGGCTACCGGATACCCAATCCGGATATCGACTGTATCCCATAGCCCGCCTGCGGTCTATGACTTTTATTACGCGCCGGTTTGAATTCGAAATTGAAGTGATCGTACGTGCAGCCTGGAAGGGCATTCCGGTTATATCTGTACCGGTTTCCGTTTACTATGCACCTCCGGGAGAAAGGGTCTCCCATTTCAGACCCTTTGTCGATTTTACACGGATCAGCATTCTCAACAGTTTTCTTGTTTTCATCAGTATTTTTTATATCAGGCCCCGCGATCTGCTCAGACGACTATTCCTGAAACAAAAATGGAAGGAGGTCTTTATTGATGAACTTTTCGATCCTGCCCAAAGCGATAAGAGAAAAGCTGTTTCTGTGGCTTTCGGCATTTTTATGGGAATCATACCCATCTGGGGCTTTCAACTGATCGTAGCCATTTTTCTTGCTGTCCTGTTACGACTGAATAAAGGATTGGTCATCGTTTTCGCAAATATCAGTATTCCTCCCATGATACCCGTGATCATATACACCAGTTACCGGTTTGGGGCTTTCTGGATGACGGGATCGAACCACTCCGGTTCCCTTACAAAATCCCTGACTTTATCGATGATCCGGGATAACTGGTATACCTTCAAACAATACCTTGCAGGCAGTATCAGCCTGGCAATTTCAGCTGGTTTGTGCGCCGGACTGATTACATATGTTTTGCTCAGGATTTTTAGCAAAAAAAACCAGGCCCTCGTGTAGTAATGGCGAACCTATTTCTTTATATCTATAGTTATTTTACTGCCAACCGGAAGGTTTTTTTCACGGCTTTAATTGGGTTATTTCTGGTAACCGGGTACTTCGCGTTAAAAATAAAACCGGAGGAAGATATATCTAAAATTCTTCCAAAGGACCGCGAGTCGGAGAAATTAAATGACCTGGTACAGAACGCGCGCTTTGCTGATAAGCTGGTGCTGATGGTCTCACTGAAGGACAGCAGCGTCGTATCTCCTGAAATCCTGGCTTTATATTCTGATTCATTCACCTCCCGGCTGTCAAGGCAATACCCGGAGTTGATTCGAAGTGTGGATGAAAGGGTGAATGATAGCCTGGCTCCTCAGTTGATGACACTGGTGACGGATCACCTGCCCGTTTTCCTGGAACCCAAAGATTATAGCCGTATCGATAGTCTGGCAATCCCCGGGCGACTCGGAGAAGTCTTGCTGAAGGACTTTCGAACCCTGACTTCACCCGCTGCCATTGTAATGAAATCGGTTATCAGCCGGGATCCGGTAGGAATCACCGACCCGGTGTATCAGAAGATCCGGCTTCTTCAGTATGATGAGAATTTCGATCTGTACCAAGGGCATGTGATAAGCAGGGACAACCGGTATATGCTGCTCTTTATCAACCCCGCTTACCCTTCCGACAATACCGGCAAAAACAGCCAGCTCCTCAATGGCATCGATCAAATCATAACGGGGCTCCGGTCGCCAGATTTTACACAGGTGTATGCAAATTATTTTGGCGGGCCCGCAGTTGCCGCCGGGAATGCCGTTCAGCTTAGAAAAGATTCTATCCTGACCATTAGTATCACCTCTTTGTTCCTGATTTTATTTATCAGCTGGTATTTTAAAAGGAAAAGGGCCCCCTTTCTCATCTTCCTGCCTGTACTCCTGGGCGCTTTATTTTCGCTCAGCATCATGTACTGGATCCAGGGAACTATTTCCGTTATTGCACTGGCGGCTGGTTCCATCGTACTCGGTATTGCCATCAACTATTCCTTGCACGTCTATAATCATTTCCGGCACCGGAGAGATATGCGCGCCGTTATAGAGGACCTGGCTTTTCCGCTGACCATCGGGGGACTGACCACCATCGGCGGATTTTTTTGTCTTCAGTTTGTACAGTCGGAAATATTAAAGGATCTCGGATTGTTTGCTGCTTTCAGCCTTATCGGCGCATCCCTTAGTTCCCTGATCTTTCTGCCCCACCTGATCTCGGCATCGGATCGGGATAATTATGATAAACCGGCTGGGAGGGATTCCTGGATTCTTCGTTTGGCAAACTATCATCCCGAAAAAAATAAATGGTTGATTGGCGCCATATTTATACTGACGATCCTATTTGTTTTTTTTATGAACAGGGTAGGGTTCGATCAGGATATGTTGCATATGAATTATATGCCGGAGAAGTTAAAAAATGCGGAAACGACACTCGATAAAATCAATGCATACAGTTTGCGGTCCGTTTACCTGGTAACGGATGGAAAAAATCTGGAAGATGCTTTGAACAGGCAGGGATTAGTAAATGAAAAGATAATTTTCCTTCAAAAGAAAAATATAATTAAAAAATATTCGGGAGTATTTCAACTCCTGATATCGGATTCTCTCCAAAGAAAAAGGATCAGTTATTGGAACAGCTACTGGACCGACAGGAAAAAACAAATCCTGTTATCGGGTATACAACGAATAGCCACTGAAACCGGTTTTAGTATTTCTGCGTTTGATCCATTTAAGGATTTGTTGTATAAGGATTATAAGCCATTGAACCCGGCTGAAATGAATATCCTGAAAAATGGATTTGCGAATGATTTTATTATGGAGAAACCACAGCAGGTTTCCCTGATCAGTTTACTGAAAGTGGAACCGGAAGACAGGAAATTGGTCTACGAGTCTTTTTCAAGACTTCCGGATGTTACCGTAGTAGATAAACTATATATGACGTCAAAACTCCTGGGGATCGTTATAGCGGATTTCAACCAGATCGGCTGGATGGTGTCCATACTCGTATTTGGGGTGCTCCTGCTTACCTATGGACGGATTGAGCTTGCCCTGGTTTCCTTTATTCCCATGGTCATTGCGTTTATCTGGATCCTGGGCATCATGGGAATAGCAGGTTTGCAATTCAATATTGTAAATATTATTTTGTCCGCTCTCATATTCGGCCTGGGTGATGATTACAGCCTGTTTATCATGGACGGATTGTTACAGGAATACAAAACCGGAAAGAAAAACCTATCGAGTTACAAATCCTCCATTGTGCTTTCCGCCATCACGACCCTGGCCGGTCTGGGTGTTCTGATATTTGCCAAACATCCCGCTCTGCGTTCCATAGCCCTTATTTCCATTACGGGAATCTTAAGCGTGGTTTTGATAGCCCAGGTGCTGATTCCTTTTTTCTTTGACTTTCTTATCCGTAACCGGATTCAGAAAGGATATTTTCCGTGGACGGCTTCCGGGTTATTCAAATCTATTTTTTCATTGAGTTATTTTGCGTTTGGCAGCTGGATCGTAACCCTATTTGGGTTTATCCTCGTAAAAGGAAACCCTTTTGCCGGCCGGAGAGCCCGCTGGCTGTATCACCGGATACTTTCAGCTTACACCTGGTCGGTGTTATATATCATGGGCAACGTAAAAAAGAAAATCATAAACCCGCAGAAAGAGGATTTCTCAAAACCCGCCGTACTCATTGCCAATCATCAGTCATTCCTGGATATTCTCATCATGACCATGCTACATCCCAAAGTGATATTGCTGACGAATAACTGGGTCTGTAATTCTCCTTTTTTCGGCTGGCTGGTAAGAATGGCGGGCTATTATCCCGTTGCCCGCGGTATTGAAAACGGTATTGACTATTTAGAGGCCCAGGTGAGAGCAGGATATTCGATTGCGGTATTTCCGGAAGGGACGAGGTCACCGGACGAAAAGATAAAAAGATTTCACAAGGGGGCTTTTTTTATAGCAGAAAAATTAGAACTGGACTTATTACCCGTGCTGATTCATGGTTCAGGTTATACGATGTCCAAGGGAGATTTTTTGTTGAAAGACGGTTTTATCACCATCAAATATCTTCCAAGGATAAAAACGGGCGATCTGTATTTCGGCGTGGATTATACCGAAAGAGCCAAATTTCTGGGAAGATACTTCAGACAACAATACGCTAAGCTGAAAGAAGAATATGAAACACCACATTTTTTCAGGGAACGGCTTATTTATAATTATTTGTACAAGGGGCCTGTGCTGGAATGGTATTTACGTGTCAAACTTCGTTTGGAAAATAACTATACGGCCTTTCATGACCTGCTGCCCAAAGAGGGGCTCGTGCTGGATATTGGCTGCGGATATGGCTTTATGAGTTATATGCTGCAATTCGCAGCGCCCGGCCGCGAGATCATCGGATATGATTATGATGAAGAAAAAATCGCCATTGCGAATCATTGCTTCAGCCGGAATGAAAATATTCACTTTCTGAAGGCCGATATCAATCATGTGCATCCGGGACTGGCGGATGCCATTATTCTTTCGGATGTGTTACATTATCTTCAGACGGATCAGCAGGAATCTATGATCAAGAAATGTATGGAAGCGCTTCGCCCTCAGGGCGTCCTCCTCATCCGCGAAGGAGATCTTGATTTGAAAAAGAGGCACGAATCAACCCGGGTGACCGAATTTTTTTCAACCCGGTTTTTTGCATTCAACAAAACAGCGGGACATCCATTACATTTTTTATCCGGAAAAACCATCCGGGACCTGGCTCTCCGGCATCACATGAATTGCAAAACCATCGACAATTCCAGTTATACATCAAATCTGCTTTTCGTAATCACTCATCCGGTAAAATCGTATGAAAAAGTTTGACGTTTTGATCGTCGGTAGCGGCATGGGCGGATTGGTCTGCGGAAATATCCTGAGCAAACAGGGATGGTCTGTATGTGTGGTAGAAAAAAATAAACAACTGGGCGGTTGTCTCCAGATCTATGTTCGTGATAAAGTGATTTTTGATTCGGGCGTGCATTATCTCGGCGGATTGGAAAAGGGGCAAAATTTATATCAGATTTTCAAATGGCTGGGGTTGATGGATAAACTAAGGCTGGAAAAAATGGATCCTGCTTTCGACCGGATACTTCTGGATGGAGATAAAAAAGAATACTCCATCATGCAGGGCTATGACGCATTTGAACAGGAGATGATCCGGGATTTTCCGGAAGAAGAAACCGCCATCCGGAAATACATAGTAACCATTCAGCAGATCTGCGATCACTTTCCACTTTACCGCCTGCAAACGGAAGGAGACGGTGCAAAAAAAGAAGCGGCCATGAACTGGTCTGCCAAACAGTTTATTGAATCCATTACGAAAAATGAAACGCTTCGCGCCGTGCTGGCGGGAAATAATATGTTATATGCAGGATCGGGGGAAGCCACTCCCCTGTATATTCACGCACTGACAGTTAACAGCTATATGGAAAGCGCCTGGAGGTGCCTTGACGGCGGGTCCCGTATTTCAAAAATACTTGCTCAAAATATTTCGATGGCAGGTGGCCTGATCATTCGAAACCGGGAGGTCAAAAAACTGATTTCAGATGAAACCCGGATAACAGCCGCTCTGCTGAGCGATGGATCCTTCATTCATGCGGATTTTTTTGTTTCGAATACTTCCCCGACAAATACCTTCCGGATGACGGATTCACGACTGATAAGATCCGTAACAAGGAAAAGGGTTGGGGCCATGCGCACAACGGTTTCATCGTTCATACTAAACATTGTTTTTAAAAAAGCCCATTTCCCGTATTTCAAACACAATTATTATTATCACAGATCAGGATCCGTGTGGGCAATGGACGCGTATGATGAAAAAAACTGGCCCCTGGGTTATGCCATATACCTTTCGCCCGGATCTAAAAGTGGTTATGCCGGCGGGATGACTATTTTTGCGTATATGCGGTATGATGAAGTGAGTCCCTGGGCATCCAGTTTCAATACGGTTTCTTCAAAACAAGACAGGGGAGCAGCATACGAAACTTTCAAAAACGATAAGACGGAAAAGCTGCTTGACAGGGTGGAAGAAAGATTTCCGGGTTTAAGAAAATCCATTTTGCACACGTACACCTCTACGCCACTTACTTTCCGGGATTATATTGGAAACGATGACGGCAACCTGTACGGAACTGCTAAAGATTATCAGAATCCGATGGGCGCACTCGTTTCTCCAAAAACCAGGATACCGAACCTGTATCTGACAGGTCAGTATCTGAATTTGCACGGCATTCTGGGTACGGCGATCAGTGGGCTCATTACATCCATCGCCTTAACCGGTAAGGATGATTTTATTGAAAAAATCAGAAATGCGTAAATCAGGAAGAACAGGACGACGGATACTAAGAGTTCTTGCCGTGACCGGCCTGCTCATTTTATTGGGCGTTATTTACCTGCTTATCGTATCCAGGACAAGTCCGCCCCATATATCAGACAAAACCGCATTAAGCTGGCAACGGACAGAAGTCAGTCCCGGTTTTTACACTTTGAAAAATAACTGGTTCCGGAAAAGTAAATCCGGATTATTTGAACTCTATGTGGAAGGGCGGCCTTTTGATCGCGGGATCGTGAATGGAAAACTTACAAAAGAACTGATACTGTTACAGGAAGATTATTTCAATGCCCAGATCAATAAAATGATCCCTTCCGGGTTTTACCGCCATTTTTTAAAATATGTGGTAGGCTGGTTTAACCGGGATCTGGACAAACACGTGACGGAAGAATATAAGGAAGAAATCTATGGCATTTCCTTTTCTGCTTCTGAGAAGTATAATTATATCGGAAGCAATTATCAGCGCATCCTCAATTATCATGCGGCACATGATATCGGTCATGCCCTGCAAAATTTCGCCCTGGTCGGTTGCACGTCATTTGGAACCTGGGGATCGAGGTCAGCAGACGGAAATATGATCATCGGCAGAAATTTTGATTTTTATGTCGGGGACCATTTCTCGGAAAATAAAATTGTATCGTTTGAACACCCGGCGGATGGATTTAAGTTTATGTAAGTAACCTGGGGAGGATTTATCGGCGTGGTGTCGGGTATGAATGAAAAGGGACTGACGGTTACCATCAATGCGGCCAAATCGGATATTCCTGCCGGTTCGGCGACCCCGGTATCGGTTGTAGCGCGCGAAATTTTGCAGTATGCAGAAAATATCCGGGAAGCACTGGCCATCGCGAAAAAGAGGAAAATGTTTGTTTCTGAATCATTCCTTATCGGGTCCGCCGAAGACGGCAAAGCAGTCATCATCGAGAAGACTCCGGATTCAATAGGACTGTACGACCCGGATAAAAATGAAATCATCTGCGCCAATCATTTTCAGAGCAGTGAACTGCGAGCCCTTCAGTCCAATAAGATACAGATCAGGCAAAGCGCATCCGACTACAGGTATCGTCGCGTGGAGGAATTGTTGTCTGAGACAAAAAAAAAACAGCCTGGAACAGACCGTCCAAATCTTAAGGGACCGGAAAGGGTTGGAAAATGCGGATATCGGTCTGGGGAATGAAAAGTCCATCAACCAGATGATCGCTCATCATTCGATCATTTTTGAACCACAGAAAAAACGGGTCTGGATTTCTACCGGCCCCTGGCAACTGGGAGAATTTGTCTGTTACGACTTGGACAAGGTATTTTCGCTGAGCGGGATGAAGATAAACCGGGAAATTGCGGACAGCAGCCTGAGCCTGCCGGCAGATAGTTTTCTTTTGACAAATCAATACCGGCTTTTTTTACAATTCCGCGCCTTTAAAAAAGAAATAAGTGAAGGCAAAGAGGTAAGCCCCGACAGCCTGATTGCAAGCAATCCGAATTCCTATCAGTCATACCAGCTTGCCGGAGATGAAATGTTTAAGAAGGAACTTTTTAATGCGGCGATAAATTATTATCGTAATGCGCTTTCAAAAGAAATCGCAACAAAAAACGAGGAGAATGAGATTCGGAATCAGATTACCAAATGTGAGGAAAAGCTGAAATAGGCTTAACGCCTAACGCTTAACGCTTTTTTTATGGTAATTTTTTACTGTTTCAATAAGAGGATACCAATTCAATTGATCATCTTTTAATTATTCATTTTAAATTGCGTTAAGCGTTAAGCGTTCAGCGTTTAGCGTTATTGTAAATTATTATTATAGGAACCGGTATTGATATTATAGAAGTGGATCGTATTGCCCAACGGGTGGGAAGGGATTCCGGATTCCGGGATTTTGTTTTTTCGAAGGACGAAATAAATTATTGCGATTCAAAAGTATCCCGGTTTGAACACTATGCAGCGCGTTTTGCCGCAAAAGAAGCCTTTCTGAAAGCCGTCGGCCAGGGATGGGACAGTGGATTATCCTTCCATGAAATTGAAGTGGTGAACGGGCCAAATGGGAAGCCCGGTTTACGCTTGACCGGACAAACCGAAAAGAAACTGCTGACGCTGGGCA
>Ga0209871_1000426_pt1 | contig 11322 bp, 16 predicted proteins | sample OrgsoiDNA2013045_FD_185795 | JGI IMG/M metagenome (GOLD analysis project Ga0209871, IMG submission 185795) | Permafrost soil microbial communities from the Arctic, to analyse light accelerated degradation of dissolved organic matter (DOM) -... | ecosystem: Environmental > Terrestrial > Soil >... | reverse complement strand
CCCGGTCGCTGATCGCCAACATGGTGACCGGCGTGACCGAGGGCTACCGCAAGACCCTGGAGATCGTCGGGGTCGGCTACCGGGTCCAGGCGAAGGGCCGGGACCTGGAGTTCGCGCTGGGCTTCAGTCATCCGGTGCCGGTCAGCGCACCCGAGGGAATCACGTTCAGGGTGGAGACGCCCACCAGGTTCGTCGTCGAGGGCATCGACAAGCAGCAGGTCGGCGAGGTCGCTGCTAACATTCGCAAGCTCCGCAAGCCCGACCCATACAAGGGCAAGGGCGTGCGGTACCAGGGCGAGCAGATCCGCCGCAAGGTCGGGAAGGCTGGGAAGTAAGAAATGTCTGGCACCAGGACCAGGGCGCACGGGCGCATTACCGGCCGCACAGCGGCGCGCGCTTCTTCGCGCTCGCGACGTCACCTCAGGGTCCGCAAGAAGGTCACGGGAAGCGGGGCACGGCCCCGCCTTGTCGTCACGCGCTCAGCCCGGCACACGTTCGCGCAGCTCGTAGATGACGTGCGCGGCAGCACGCTGGTATCTGCCTCTACTCTGGAGGAGTCCATCCGCGGGGCCGAAGGCGACAAAACCGCCAAGGCGCGGCAGGTGGGCGCGCTCCTGGCGGAGCGAGCCACCGAGGCCGGTATCGCCGCAGCGGTGTTCGACCGCGGCGGCCATGCCTACCACGGCCGGATCGCGGCCCTGGCCGACAGCGCGCGCGAGGGCGGGCTAGCGCTGTGATGAGCAGCGCACGTACTCACGAGAGAAGGAAGATCTGATGCCAGCAGCTCCAAGGCGCGGCACTTCAGCAGGCGGAGGCGAGCGGCGCGACCGCCGTGACGACCGCCGCGGCGGCGCGGCCGAGAAGGGCACTGCCTACCTGGAGCGGGTGGTCACCATCAACAGGGTGGCCAAGGTCGTCCAGGGCGGCCGCCGGTTCAGCTTCACCGCGCTGGTCGTGGTGGGCGACGGCAACGGCATGGTGGGTGTCGGTTACGGCAAGGCCAAGGAGGTGCCCGCGGCGATCGCCAAAGGCGTCGAGGCGGCAAAGAAGAGCTTCTTCAAGGTGCCCCGTATCGCGGGCACGATCCCGCACACCGTGCAGGGCGAGCAGTCCGCCGGAGTCGTGCTGCTCAAGCCGGCCAGTCCCGGTACCGGTGTCATCGCCGGCGGCCCGGTGCGCGCCGTGCTTGAGTGCGCGGGCATCCATGACGTGCTCTCGCGCTCACTTGGCTCTTCCAATCCGATCAACGTGGTGCACGCGACCGTGACGGCGCTCCAGAGCCTGAGCCGGCCGGAGGAGATCGCGGCCCGGCGCGGCCTGCCGATCGAGCACGTGGCCCCCGCGGCCATGCTCCGGGCCCGTGCCGCCGCGGCTAGTACCGCGGCGCCAGGAAACAGCTGAGCGGGAGCAGGAAATGACAGAGTTGAGGGTCACCCAGACCAAGTCGAAGATCGGGGGAACCCAGGGCCAGCGGGACTCGCTGCGCTCGCTGGGGCTCCGTCGGATCGGCGACTGCGTCGTGAAGGCGGACCGCCCGGAAATCCGCGGCATGATCCAGGCGGTGCGCCACCTGGTCACCGTCGAGGAGGTTGACTGAGATGGCAGACGCCGATAACACTCCCGGCGGGCGCGCCGGGCTCAAGATCCATCATCTGCGCCCGGCGCCGGGATCGCATATCGCACGCACCAGGGTGGGCCGCGGCGGGGGCTCCAAGGGCAAGACCGCGGGCCGCGGCACCAAGGGCACGAAGGCACGTAACACGGTGGCCCCCGGCTTCGAGGGCGGCCAGATGCCGCTGCACCGCAGGCTGCCCAAACTGAAGGGGTTCTCCAACCTCCGGTTCAAGACCACCTACCAGGTGGTCAATCTGGACCGGCTCACCGCGCTTTACCCGGAGGGCGGCGACGTAACCCCCGAGGACCTGGCGGCAAAGGGAGCCGTACGCCCCGGCGAGCTGGTCAAGGTGCTCGGATCCGGCGATGCGGGCGCCGCCCTGCGGGTGAGCGTACACGCGTTCTCCGCGTCCGCGCGGGAGAAGATCATCGCGGCCGGCGGCACCGCTACCGAGCTGTGAGATGACTGTCGCAGTACTGCGTCCCCGGGCCGGCCTGAGTCCCGCTGGCCAGGGCCTGACGTGCTGCGGCGGCTGGAGCCTTGCGGACGGTCGTCGGACTGTCACAAGCGCGTTAGACTGCGGCGAGCATGTCGCGCCTGCGACCAGCGGGTCCTGCCCGTGACGAGGAGCGGCAGATGTCGTTGACCCTTCGACCTGAGGACGGCGCATGCTGACCGCGTTCCTCCGGGCGTTCCGTACGCCTGACCTGCGCAAAAAGCTGCTATTTACGCTTTTCATCATCGCCGTATTCCGGCTGGGCGCGACATTGCCGACGCCGGGCATCTCGGAGAAGGCAGTCAACACCTGCCTGCAGGTGGCCTCGACCAGCGGCAGCGCCGGCCTGTTCCAGCTCGTCAACCTGTTCAGCGGCGGTTCGCTGCTGAAGCTGACGGTGTTCGCGCTGGGCATCATGCCCTACATCACGGCGAGCATCATCCTGCAACTGCTGGCCGTGGTCATCCCGCGCCTGGAGACCCTGCGCCAGGAAGGCCAGAGCGGCCAGGCGAAGATCACCCAGTACACCCGGTACCTGACTGTCGGCCTGGCCATCCTGCAGTCCACCGGCATCGTCGCGCTGGCCCGCTCGGGGAACCTTTTCCCCGGCGTCACCAGCCCGTCGTGCTCTCACCTGATCCCGAATCCGTCGGTCTTCACGATCGGCACGATGGTCGTCACCATGACCGCCGGTACCGCCGTCATCATGTGGCTGGGTGAGCTGATCACCGACCGCGGCGTCGGCAACGGAATGTCGCTGATGATCTTCACTCAGGTGATCGCGGTCATCCCCGGCGAGATGGAGCAGATCTACCAGACCAAGCACGCCCTCGTCTTCCTCATCGTGCTAGCCGTGGGCGTGGCGATCGTCGCCTTTGTCGCCTTCATGGAACAGGCCCAGCGGCGGATCCCCGTCCAGTACGCCAAGCGGATGGTGGGCCGCAAGATGTATGGCGGGACCTCCACCTATATCCCGCTGAAGGTGAACCAGGCGGGCGTTATCCCGGTCATCTTCGCCTCCTCGCTGCTGTATATCCCGCAGCTGGCCGCCCAGCTGTTCGGCAAGACGACCGCCACGTCCGGCTGGACGGTCTGGGTCCAGCAGCACCTGACCACCGGTCAGCCGGGCAGTACCTTGCAGAGCCAGTCCTACTACATGGCGTCGTTCTTCGTGCTCATCGTGTTCTTCACCTACTTCTATGTCTCGATCACCTTCAACCCGACTGAGGTGGCCGACAACATGAAGAAGTACGGCGGCTTCATCCCCGGCATCCGCCCTGGCGGGCCGACCGCGGGCTACCTCAGCTATGTCCTGAGCAGGCTGACCGCTCCCGGCTCGGTGTACCTGGGCGCGGTCGCCCTCATCCCGGTGATCGCCATCGCCCTGGTCGGGGCGTCGCAGCAGTTCCCGCTCGGCGGTACCAGCATCTTGATCGCGGTAGGGGTGGGACTGGATACGGTGAAGCAGATCGAGAGCCAGCTGCAGCAGCGTAACTATGAGGGTTTCCTGCGGTAGTGCGAGTCGTCCTCGTCGGGCCCCCCGGTGCGGGCAAGGGGACACAGGCCCAGTTCATAGCTTCCCACCTGGCGATCCCGAAGATCTCGACAGGTGAGATCTTCAGGTACAACGTCAGCTCGGGCACTGAGCTCGGCCGCCAGGCCAAGGCCTTCATGGACCGGGGCGACCTGGTCCCCGACGAGGTGACCATCGCGATGGTCACGAGCCGCCTGCAGGAGGAGGATGCGCAGGCCGGCTTCCTGCTCGATGGCTTCCCCAGGAACGTCCCGCAGGCCGAGACACTAAAGAAGATGCTGGCCGAGTGGGACACCCGGCTGGAGCTCGTGCTCGAGCTGGTCGTGGACCATGACGAGGTGGTCAGGCGGCTGTCCGGCAGGAGGACCTGCCGCAGGTGCGGCCGGGTATGGCACGCGGCGTTCGACCCGCCGTCACGCCCAGGGCAGTGCGATGACTGTGGCGGGGAGCTCTTCCAGCGTGACGATGACCGCGAGGAGACCATCAGGCACCGGCTTGAGGTGTACCAGCAGCAGACGCAGCCGCTCATCTCCTTCTACGCGGACGAGGGCACCCTGCTGGGCATCGATGCCACCGGGCCGGTGGAGGAGATCACCGACCGGGCGCTGACCGCGCTGCGCCGCTTCGTACGCTGACGTCAGCCAGCCCGGTTCTGCGGGTACGGTTATCTACGAACCGGGAGGCATCATGCGGATGGGTCGGGAACCGCCGATTCAGATCAAGACTCCGGGCCAGCTCGCCGTGATGCGGGAGGCCGGCCTGGTGGTCGCGCATGCCCTGCGGGCGCTGGCCGCGGCTGTCGAGCCGGGCATCAGCACTGCCGACCTGGACGCCCTGGCCGAGCGCGAGATCCGCGCCGCGGGCGCGGTGCCCTCGTTCAAGGGCTATCAGGGCTTTCCGGCCACGATCTGCACCTCGGTCAATGATCAGATCGTGCACGGCATCCCCAGCCCGGCAGTCCTGCTGGCCGCGGGCGACGAGATCTCGATCGACTGCGGCGCCATCGTGGGCGGCTGGCACGGCGACGCGGCACTGACGATCGGCGTCGGGCCCGTGGGCGCGGAACTTGCCGGTCTCCTCGATGCGTGCGAGCGGGCTCTGTGGCAGGGCCTGGCGCAGGCAGTAGCGGGCAACCGGCTGACGGACATCTCGCATGCGGTGGAGTCGAGCGCGCGTGCCAGCGGCCCGTACGGGATCGTGCAGGAGTACGTGGGCCACGGGATCGGCTCACAGATGCACATGGATCCGCCTGTGCCGAACTACGGTAAGCCGGGCCGGGGACCGGTCCTGGAGGAGGGCATGGCCCTAGCGGTCGAGCCCATGCTGGTCCTGGGGCGTCGGCAGACCCGGCTGCTGGACGACGGCTGGACTGTCGTTACCGCCGACGGGACCTGGTCGGCTCATTTCGAGCACACCGTGGCCATCACGGTGGACGGGCCCTGGGTGCTGACAGCGCAGGACGGCGGCGCGAGTGGGCTGCAGCGGCTGCATGCGGACGAGACGAGCGGCCAGCCTGCCGGGCTGGCCCCGGCCGGGCCGTCGCTGGCTGGGCCGTCGCTGACAGCGCCGACGCCACCGGGAGCGCCACATCCGGGCGCCGCGCAGTCCCGGCGGTTGTCCGCCGGAGCGCACTCGAAGGGCTGAGGAGGACCTGATGGCGGCCGACCCGAGGATCCGGGCGTCTGACGACGACAGGGATCGCGCAGCGTCGCTGCTGCGCGAGCACCACGCGGTGGGCAGGCTGACGCCCGAGGAGTTCTCCGACCGGCTCGACAAGGTCTACGAGGCCAGAACCCTGGGCGAGCTGGACGCGCTCATGTCCGACTTGCCGGGAATTGACCTGTACCGGCTGCCGGACGCCTCCATGCACCGTCATCACGGACCCATTCCAGGCGGGGCGTCCCCTCTGTCCGCGATGCGCGCGCAAGGCGGTATCGCTCACGGTCATGGCAGGTTCTCCCCGGCCTGGCAGGCCGCATGGGGGTCGTGGTTCAGCGTCAGCCTGGTCTGCTTCGTGATCTGGGCACTCAGCGGGGCCGGATACATGTGGCCCCTGTGGGTGGCCGGTCCGCTGGGCGCGGTCCTGCTCGGCCGCTGGGTCACGGGCAGCCATCCGCAGGGCTCCAGGCCCCACCGCGAGCCGCGCGACGGTCACGATCAGATCGGGGGCAGCACGCCCGATCCGTGACGGAGCCGGGCGCTGGCGTGCCTGCCGGCGCCGCTGGCGGCCTCGCCGCCGAAGCTGGCTGGCCGCCGGGGAATTTCCTGCCTCCCGACCGGGTTAGCCACCCTGGAATGAAGTGTGGCCCCCTGGTTCGCATTGTCAGCAGGTCTCGCGTAGACTCTGCTGCGGCCCATGAGCTGCTGTGTCTGCTTGGCTGCTGGCCTGCAGAGCGATGGCTGCCTTCCAGGGAGCCGCCCGGGTCCGGAGGACGTGCGCGAGCGCGAGCCGGACATGGGGGAAACCACTGATAACCGCACGAGACCTGCTGCGGCTCGACCAGCAACGGCCGCGCCTGGCAGGCCACAGCACTAGCCCAACCGTAAGCACCAGCTAGCACGCAATGACCGGCAGGCTGGCCGACGATCAGCGAAGCGCGGAGGATATGCCCAAGAAAGACGGCGCCATTGAGATCGAGGGCACGGTGGTGGAATCGCTGCCCAATGCCTTCTTCAGAGTGGAGCTTGACAACGGGCACAAGGTCCTGGCCCACATCAGCGGGAAGATGAGGATGCACTACATCCGGATCCTGCCCGATGACCGGGTTGTCGTCGAACTGAGCCCCTATGACCTCAGTCGTGGGCGGATTGTCTACCGGTACAAGTAACGAGCTGACGGTGCACGGGCCGAGAAACCCGGCCCCGAGCGCCTGAGGAGACCCGCAATGAAGGTCAAGCCGAGTGTGAAGAAGATCTGCAGCAAGTGCCGGATCATTCGTCGGCATGGCCGGGTCATGGTCATCTGCTCTGATCCGCGGCACAAGCAGCGGCAGGGCTGAGCACGACTGGCACCCGCAGCAAGGCATGCAAAGTAAGACACGCACCGCGATCCGTTCCCGGCCAGGCCGGGAACGGATACCCCCGGAGGAGGCCGGGGCCCCGTCCGGGCAGACGAGGGAGCGGCGCGCAGGACCTCCGAGACAGAAGGAGAACTGCCCAAGATGGCACGCCTCGTCGGCGTTGACCTCCCGCGCGAGAAGCGGCTTGAGGTCGCCCTTACCTATATCTACGGAATCGGCCGTACCCGTGCGCTTGAGACGCTCAGCGCTACCGGAGTCAGCGGCGACACTCGCGTCCACGAACTGGGGGATGACGACCTCGTCCGCCTCAGGGACTGGATCGATGCGACGTACAAGGTCGAAGGTGACCTGCGCCGCGAGGTACAGGCCGACATTCGGCGCAAGGTTGAGATCGGGTGCTATCAGGGCATCCGGCATCGCCGCGGGCTGCCCGTGCACGGCCAGCGCACGCAGACCAATGCCCGCACCAGGAAGGGCAAGAAGAAGACAGTTGCCGGCAAGAAGAAGACCGGCAAGAAGTAGTCCCTAGCGCCATGTCGCCCGCACTAGGGAGGCACGGCACCCACAGCGGACCGACCACCTCCGGAGTCCAAGGAGCAGGATGCCTCCCAAGAGCCGTACCGGCGTCAAGAAAGTACGCCGCAAGGAAAGAAAGAACATTGCTCACGGGCACGCCCATATCAAGAGCACGTTCAACAACACCATCGTCTCTATCACCGACCCAGGCGGCAGCGTCATCGCGTGGGCCTCGTCCGGCCAGGTCGGATTCAAGGGCTCGCGCAAGTCGACGCCGTTCGCCGCTCAGATGGCCGCTGAGGCCGCCGCGCGCCGTGCGATGGAGCACGGCATGCGCAAGGTCGACGTTTTCGTGAAGGGTCCTGGCTCTGGCAGGGAAACCGCTATCCGATCCCTCCAGGCGACCGGCCTGGAGGTCGGCTCGATCCAGGACGTCACCCCGGTTCCGCACAATGGCTGCCGCCCGCCTAAGCGGCGCCGGGTCTGAGGAGTAAGCGACAAAAATGGCTCGATACACAGGTGCGGACTGCAAGCGCTGCCGCCGCGAGAAGACCAAGCTGTTCCTGAAGGGCGCCAAGTGCGACTCGCCGAAGTGCCCGATTGAGATCCGGCCGTACCCGCCGGGCGAGCACGGCAGGAACCGGCCGAAGGAGAGCGAGTTCCTGCTTCAGGTCAGGGAGAAGCAGAAGGCCCGCCGGATCTACGGCGTCCTGGAGCGGCAGTTCCACAACTACTACGAGGAAGCTACCCGCAAGCGCGGGAAGACCGGCGAGGTCCTGCTCCAGATCCTGGAGACCCGCCTCGACAACGTGGTCTACCGCGCGGGCTTCGCCAAGAGCCGTGACATGGCGCGCCAGCTCGTCAACCACGGGCACGTCCTGGTCAACGGCCGCAAGGTGGACATCCCCTCATTCCGGGCCAGCGAGAACGACATCGTCGAGGTAGCCACAAAGTCACGCGAGCTGACGCCGTTCGTGGTCGCTCGCGCTGAGGCAGGGGAGCGGACCGTTCCCGCGTGGCTTGAAGTGATTCCGGACAAGATGCGTATCCTCGTGCATGCGCTCCCCGTCCGGGCCCAGATCGACACTCTGGTACAAGAGCAGCTCATTGTTGAGTTCTACTCGAAGTAAGCAGTGCCGGCCCGCCGTGCGGCGGCGGGCCATCGCGTCTGGCGGCGGCAGCCGCCAGCGGAAGTCGCGACTGTCAAATAGCGGGCAGCGCGGAAAGGAACGTTCATGCTTATCGCCCAGCGCCCGAGTCTTGCCGAGGAGCAGGTAGACGAGTTCCGGTCGCGGTTCGTCATCGAGCCGCTTGAGCCGGGATTCGGATACACCATCGGGAACTCGATCCGCCGTACGCTGCTGTCCTCCATCCCCGGTGCCGCCGTGACCAGCATCAGGATCGAGGGGGTGCTGCACGAGTTCTCCACGGTCCCCGGGGTCATCGAGGACGTGACCGACATCATCCTGAACCTGAAGGAGCTTGTCGTCTCGTCGGAGCACGACGAGCCCGTGCACATGTACCTGCGCAAGCAGGGCCCGGGCCCGGTGACCGCCGCCGACATCGCACCTCCAGCCGGCATGGAGGTCCATAATCCCGAGCTGCATATCGCGACGCTGAACAGCAAGGGCAAGCTGGAGATGGAGCTGACGGTCGAGCGCGGTCGCGGCTATGTCTCGGCAGCCCAGAACAAGCAGCAGGGGCAGGAGATCGGCCGGATTCCCATCGACTCGATCTACTCGCCCGTGATGCGGGTCACCTACAAGGTCGAGGCGACGCGCGTGGAGCAGCGCACTGACTTCGACAAGCTCATCCTTGACGTGGAGACCAAGCCCTGCATGCGCCCGCGGGACGCGGTGGCAAGCGCGGGCAAGACGCTGGTCGAGCTCTTCGGGCTGGCCAGGGAGCTGAACGTCGACGCCGAGGGCATCGACATCGGCCCGTCGCCTACGGACGCCGCGCTCGCGGCGGACCTGGCGCTTCCGATCGAGGAGCTGAACCTCACCGTCCGCTCCTACAACTGCCTCAAGCGCGAGGGCATTCACACTGTGGGCGAGCTTGTCGCCCGCAGCGAGCAGGATCTTCTCGACATCCGCAACTTCGGCGCGAAGTCGATCGAGGAGGTCAAGCAGAAGCTGATCGACATGGGCCTCGCGCTCAAGGACTCGCCTCCCGGCTTCGATCCTGGGACCGCAGCAGACAGCTACGGGGCGGATGACGACGAGAGCTACGTCGAGACCGAGCAGTACTGACGTCCGGCAGCTGGACCCTGCAGGTAGCGAACCAAGGAGAATCTTTCGATGCCCACGCCCACCAAGGGTCGCCGAATGGGCGGCAGCTCAGCCCATCAGCGGCACATGCTGGCGAACCTTGCCACGGCGCTGTTCGAGCATGGCAAGATCACGACGACCGAGGCAAGGGCCCGCAGGCTCCGGCCCGTTGCCGAGCGCCTGATCACCTTTGCCAAGCGGGGCGATCTGCACGCCCGGCGCCAGGTGCTCAGCGTGGTGACGGACAAGAGCGTCGTGCACACGCTCTTCGCCGACATCGGGCCGAGCTTCGCCAGCCGTGAAGGCGGCTACACGCGGATCACCAAGGTCGGGCCGCGCAAGGGAGACAACGCCGCGCTTGCCGTGATCGAGCTGATCCGCGAGGAGGCCGACGCCAAGCCGCGCCGCCGCCGTGCTCGCCGCGCGCAGCCTGCCGCCGGGCCAGCGACAGGCCGGGGCAAGGCGGCTGACACCGCGGCGGACGGCTCGGCTGAGGTAGCCGAGGCGGCCGGCGTGACTGCTGAGGCTGACCGGACCGAAGATCCCGAGTCGGCGGCAGCAGAGACCGACGCAGTCGCGGACGCCCAGGCGGACACGGCAGGGACAGCTGAGGATGCGGCCGACGGCGAGACCGGTGACAGCGGCGAGCCAGGCAGTGACGACCAGCCGGGCGAGGCTGAGTAGCAGGACCGCGGCCAGCAGGCCGGGCCAGGGAGCGCCAGCCGCTAGCGAGCCTGGCTCGGCGGCGTGCGGTCCTGGCTGGGAAGTGGGCGGTCCTGGCTCGGAAACGGGCGGCCTGCCTGGCTCGACGGAAGGCACGGAGCCGTGCCCTGGCTTCCTGCCAGGCGATGGCGGGCAGCTGCAGCGCCCCGATGCCGTGAGGCTGCGCCTGGATGTGTCCTACGACGGCTCGGGCTTTCACGGCTGGGCCCGGCAGCCAGGCCTGCGAACGGTCCAGCAGGTCATTGAGGACGCGCTCGGCCTTGTGCTCGGACTGGGCGGCGCGCCGGCGCTGACGGTCGCCGGGCGCACCGATGCCGGCGTGCACGCGCGCGGGCAGGTAGCCCACGTCGATGTGCCATCGGGCTCCTGGGAGCAGGTTCGCCAGACTCCGGTCCGCAGGCTAGCGCGGCTGCTCCCGGCCGATGTCCGGGTGCATGCGATCGGCGCCGCTGCGGAGGGTTTCGATGCAAGATTTTCCGCCCTGTGGCGGCGCTACATCTACCGGGTGTGCACGGACCCCGCAGGCCCCGAGCCGCTTCGCCGGCACGACATGCTGTGGTATCCGCGGCAGATTGACCTGCCGCCAATGAACGACGCCGCGGGCGCATGCCTGGGCGAGCATGATTTCGCCGCGTTCTGCCGGCGGCGCGAGGGCGCCACGACCGTGCGCGAGCTGCTGCGGCTTGAGTGGTCGCAGCCCGCGCCGTGGATCGCGGAGGCGACAGTCGCCGCGGACGCGTTCTGCCACAACATGGTGCGGGCACTGGTGGGGGCAATGCTGACGGTCGGAGATGGGAGCAGGCCGGTCAGCTGGCTCGCACAGGTGGTGGCGGCCGGAGTCCGGGATCCGGCCGTGCATGTCGTGCCGCCGCACGGGCTCTGCCTCGAGGAGGTCCGCTATCCAGCGGCCGCCGGGCTATCGAGCCGAGCCCAGCTGACCCGCCGCGTCCGGCAGCCCGCTGCCGGGCCGGCTGACCTGCCCGGCTGACCCGCGAGTCGGCTGACCTGCCCGGCTGACCCGCGAGTCGGCTGACCTGCCCGGCTGACCCGCGAGTCGGCTGCCCTGCCCGGCTGACCCGCGAGTCGGCTGACCTGCCCGGCTGACCCGCGAGTCGGCTGACCTGCCCGGCTGACCCGCGAGTCGCCCG
>Ga0209871_1000424_pt1 | contig 11346 bp, 9 predicted proteins | sample OrgsoiDNA2013045_FD_185795 | JGI IMG/M metagenome (GOLD analysis project Ga0209871, IMG submission 185795) | Permafrost soil microbial communities from the Arctic, to analyse light accelerated degradation of dissolved organic matter (DOM) -... | ecosystem: Environmental > Terrestrial > Soil >... | reverse complement strand
CGTTCTGTCGGGCGGCAACATCGACCCGCTGCTGCTGGCCAAGGTACTGCGGCACGGCCTGTCCGCGGCCGGCCGGTATCTCGCGTTCCGCTGCAAGCTGCCCGACCGGCCGGGTGCGCTGGCGACGTTGCTCGCTGAGCTCGCCTCGCTGGGCGCCAACGTTCTTGATGTGGTGCATGAGCGCGTGACCGCCGACCTGAGCGTGGACGAGGCGGAGGTGATGCTGCAGGTGGAGACCCAGGGCCCTGGGCATTGCGACGGCGTCATCAGCCAGCTGCGCAAGGCCGGCTACACGCTGCTGTTCAGCTGACCTGCCGGTAGCTGGTCCTGATCACCACGGTGCCTGCCGCCTTGTCGTGCACGCACTGCCGTCGCGGGTCCCAGAGCAGCCACAGGTTATCGAGCAGCCAGAAAATCAGCCCGACGAACGGGATGATCGGGCCGAAGATGAAGATCGCAGCCCGTATCCCGGCGGCGCCGACGCTGATCTTCGACCGCCCGGCGGCGGTCACGACTGCGGTACGCAGAGCGCGCTTGCCGATGGTTTTGCCCCAGAGCGCGTGCTGCAGCCAGTAGTAGGCGAGCGCGATGGCGACGCCGGCTATGCCGGCCAGCAGGAACGTGCCGAGCAATTCCTTCTCGGCCTGGAAAATCGCACTGTGCGCGGCAGGCGTGGCCAGACCCGGATACCGGTGGCCGATAGCCCGGATTCGCCGGACGAACGTATCGACGGCGGCGGCCAGCGCAGAGCCGAGGAGGCCCTCGAAGATCGCTCCGATGATGATCGAGTCGACCAGCCACCCCAGCAGGCGCCGCCACCATTGCGCCAGGCTCGGGTCCGTGCCGGTGCCGTAGGCAGTGATCTGCCCTGCGTAATACACCCGTTCATCATGGCCGGAATAGCTGTGCCCGTCACCATCTGGGCCGCGTCAGCCGCGGCGGCGGTCAGAGGTTCCCGCGGCGGGCCTGCTCTCGTTCGATCGCCTCAAACAGGGCCTTGAAATTTCCCTTGCCGAATCCCTGTGACCCGTGCCGCTCGATCAGCTCGAAGAACACCGTGGGCCGGTCCTGGACGGGCTTGGTGAAGATCTGCAGCAGATAGCCGTCCTCATCGCGGTCGGCCAGGATCCGCAGGTCCCGCAGCTCATCGAGGGGCACGCGAGTCTCGCCGACCCACTGGCCCAGCTCGTCGTAATAGCTGTCCGGCGTGGCCAGGAAATCGACGCCGACTGCCTGCATGCCGCGAACCGCGGCCACGATGTCATCGGTGGCCAGGGCGATGTGCTGGACGCCGGGGCCGCCATAGAACTCCAGGTACTCGTCGATCTGCGACTTGCGCTTGCCGGCGGCCGGCTCATTGATCGGGAACTTGACCTTCCGGCTGCCGTCAGCGACCACCTTGCTCATCAGCGCCGAGTACTCGGTGGCGATGTCGTCGCCGACGAACTCCTTCATGTTCGTGAAGCCCATGACCTGCTGGTAAAAGCTGACCCAGTCGTCCATCTTGCCGAGCTCGACATTGCCGACGCAGTGGTCGATGCTGGTGAAGAACGCGCTCGGCCGCGGCGGGACCAGGGGATCGGCGGCTACGTAGCCCGGCAGGTAGGGCCCCGAGTAGTTGGACCGCTCGACCAGCGTGTGCCGTGTGTCGCCGTACGTGCGGATCGACGCCAGGACGACCTTGCCATTCTCGTCCTCGAAGACCTCGGGCTCATCGATACCCCTGGCGCCGTGGGCGATCGCGTGGCGGTAGGCAGCGTCGGCCGACGGCACCGCCAGGGCCAGGTCGACCACGCCGTCGCCGTGGGCGGTGACATGCCTGGCCAGGGCGGTACCGCCGCGGACTGCGCCGCGCAGGACGAAGCGCGCGCTCCCGGACTCCAGGACATACGCGGCCTCCTGCTGGCAGCCGGTCTCCGGGCCCCGGTAGGCGACGCAGCGCATGCCGAGTGCGGTCGAGTAGAAGTGCGCAGCCTGCCGGGCATTGCCCACGGCAAACACGACTGCATCCATCCCGTCAACGGGGAATTCATCGGCCAGTGCCGCCAGGCCCTGATCTGCTCCGGCTGCCATCACATGCTCCTCGCTGTTGCCACGGCTGCTTGTAGGATCGGCTAGTGAGCGCAAGATGAGCAACAGGGTGGAAAATTACTAAACAATCTGCATAGCATTGACGGCGACTGGCTAGAAAATCTGTGCATGCTGTGACCGGGGAGGCGGCAGGTGATCGACGGGCTCGATGCCGCTCTGATCGAACTGCTGACCGTCGAGCCGCGAGTCGGGGTCCTGGAAGCCTCCCGCCGGCTGGGCGTCGCCCGCGGCACTGTCCAGGCCCGGCTGGACCGGCTGCAGGACCGCGGCGTGATCACCGGCTACGGGCCAGACATCGAGCCGACGGCACTGGGCCACGGGGTCACCGCGTTCGTGACGCTTGAGCTGCGCCAGGCGGGCGGCCACGACCTGGTCGCCGACCGGCTCGCGCTGATCCCCGAGATCCTCGAGGCGCACACCATCACTGGTTCTGGTGACATGCTCTGCCGCGTCGTCGCAGGCACCAACGCTGACCTGCAGCGGGTCATCGACGCGATCGTGGATGTTAGCGGCGTGGTGCGGACTTCGACGGTGATCGCGCTCGCCGCCCCGATCAGGTATCGGGTGCTGCCGCTGGTCCGGGCCTCCGCCCGCCCGGCCTAGACGGGCTGGCGAAGCTGGGCCTGCGGGCTGGCGTCGGCCAGATCGCAGGCTATGGCGAGCACGGCCGAGCACAGCTCGCTACGGTCGGATACCTGATCGGCGAAGAACATCCAGGCAACGCTCACCCCGCCGAGCGCCATGGCGGCGCGCAGCCGCTCGTCCAGTGCGGCATCAGGACCGGTGAGCAGCTCAACAAGAGCGCCCATTCGCTCGCGGAAGAGCTCGCCGCGGCTCTTGGCGGCGGCCAGGCTGTTGACGGCGGCCTGGTTCTGGTGGAGCATCCGGAAGACCTCGTCGCCATCAGCGACGATCGTGACATAGCGGCGCAGGATCGTGGCGCGAGTACCGGCGGTTCCCGGCTGCGTCCTGGCCCACGAGATCAGCGCATCGACCTGGCCGAAATAGTCCTCGACGAGGCTCCGGACGATGTCTTCCTTGGACTTGAAGTGGTAGTACAGCGCAGCCTTGGTGACGTCGAGCCGCTCGGCGATCTCGCGCAGCGAGGTTTTCTCGTAGCCCTGCTCCGCGAACAGCTGGACGGCTACCTCCTGGATGCGCGCGCGGGTATCACCGCGGCCGCGCCCGTCATGCCGCGCCTCAAGCGGCGCGTTTTCGGGCGCTGCGTGCTCGCCCGGTGCCTCGTTCATGGTGCTGCGCCACGTTTCGCTGGTGTGATGAACCTACTTGACGGCCGGTTAGTAAGCAGCTTAGCCTGCTCTGAGGGCGATACTAGCCGGTCGGCAAGTAGGTTGCCAGAGCGGGCAGGCTGGGTCGAGCGCAGGAGCGGAGAACCGGTCTTCGGACTGAGTAACAACCGGTCTTCGGACTGAGTAAGAACTGGTCTTCGGACTGAGTAAGAACTGGTCTTCGGACTGAGGCAGGAGCGAGGGAGCCCGATCATGGCAGACACAGAGGTGGTTGCCGCACCAGCGGCCGGATCGGGCAACGGGCCGAGGCGCGAGGTCCTCATCGTGCTGCCTGGCCTGCTGCTCGCGATCATCATCGCGATGCTCGACCAGCTGGTCGTCTCTACCGCCCTGCCGCGCATCGTCGGCGACCTGGGCGGGCTGTCCAAGCTGGCCTGGGTGGTGACTGCCTACATCCTCACGTCGACCATCGCCACTCCGCTCTACGGGAAGCTCGGCGACCAGTACGGGCGCAAGCGGCTGCTCATGATCGCCATTGTGATCTTCCTGATCGGCTCGGCGCTGTCCGGCTTGTCGCACTCGATCGACCAGCTGATCGCGTTCCGCGCGCTGCAGGGCATTGGCGCCGGCGGGCTCATGGTCGGGGCGCTGGCCACCATCGGCGACATGGTGTCGCCGCGCGAGCGGGGCCAGTACATGGGCTACATGATGGCGGCGATGATGCTCGCCATGATCGCCGGGCCGCTGGTCGGCGGCTATCTCACCGACACCGTCGGGTGGCGCTGGATCTTCTACATCAACATGCCCGTGGGCGGCGCCGCGCTGCTCTACCTCGCGGCGACCCTGCACCTGCCGCGCAAGATCGTGCAGCACGCGATCGACTACCTTGGTGCCGCGGTGCTCGCCGTCGCGGCCACCGCGGTCGTGCTGCTGACCACCTGGGCCGGCACGCAGTACGCCTGGGGCTCCAGCCGGATCATCGGCCTCGGCGTGATCGCGGTGCTCGCCATCGGCGTGTTCCTGGCCGTCGAGGCCAGGGCGGCGGAGCCGGTGCTGCCGCTGCACGTCTTCACGAACCGCAACTTCTCACTGGCGACCGGGATGAGCTTCCTGGCTGGCGTCGCGATGCTCGGCGCGCTGACGTTCCTGCCGCTGTACCAGCAGACCATCCAGCATGCCTCGCCGACCGGCAGCGGCCTGCTGCTGATCCCGCTGATGCTCGGGTCGACGGTCACCTCGCTGATCGCTGGCCAGGTGACCAGCAAGACCGGCCGCTACAAAGCACTGCCGATCATCGGCGGCGCGATCATGGCCATCGGCATGTTCCTGCTCACCCACCTTGGCCCGGACACGTCCCGGCTGACGTCGGCGACGTACTTCGTCGTGCTCGGCGTCGGCATGGGCTTCCTGATGCAGATCACATCGCTGATCGTGCAGAACAGCGTCGAGGCCAAGGACATGGGCGTGGCGACCAGTTCCCGCACGTTCTTCCAGCAGATCGGCGGATCCCTCGGCGTCTCGGTATTTGGCGCGATCTTCGTCCGGCGCCTGGACGAGGCGATGAGCGCCCGGCTGCCGGGCACGAGCCTGCACGCGGCAGGCGGGCAGCTCGACCCGGCCACCGTCAACAGCCTGCCGCCGGCGGTCCGGGACGCGGCCTTCTTCGGCATCAGCCACGCGATCGACGGCGTGTTCTGGTGGGCGTTCCCGTCCGCGGTGCTGCTCTTCGTGCTTGCCCTGTTCATCAAGGAGATCCCGCTGCGCGGCAGGTCAGAGCCGTCCAGCGAGCCGCCCTCCAGTGAGCCGACGGCGCAGGCCCCCGAGCTGGTGCACTGACCGGGGCGGCAGCGCGGGACCGGGGCGGCAGCGCGGGACCGGAGCGGCAGCGCGGGACCGGAGCGGCAGCGCGGGACCGGAGCGGGACAGCGGCGCCAAGCGCCTAAACGCGACGAGGCCGACTGAGCCAGGTCACATTCCCCCGTACGGGACCGCCTCGAGGATCTCGACTGCCGCGGCCCGGCCGTTGGGAAGTGTGTATGTTGCGGTCTCCCCGACCTTCTTGCCGGATATGGCATTGCCCAGCGGGGACCGGGGAGAATACACGTCGATCGGCGAGCCGCTCTCCTCGCGCGATGCGAGCAGGAATGTCACCTCGTCCTCGTCGCCCTGGAAGCGGATCGTGACGGTCATGCCGGGGCCCACCACCCCGTCGGTGCGCGGCGGGTCGCCCACCCGTGAGGTGTCCAGGATCTGGGTGAGCTGGTGGATCCGGGCCTCCTGCATGCCCTGCTGATCCTTGGCGGCGTGGTAGCCGCCGTTCTCCTTCAGGTCTCCCTCGTCCCGAGCTGCCTCGATCTTCGCGGCGATGTCAATGCGGCCCTGGCCGGAGAGGTGGTCCAGCTCCGCCTTCAGCCGGTCATACGCCTCCTGGGTCAGCCAGCTCACGGTGTCATCGCGGGTCTCGGTCACGGGAACTCCTAGCGTGCGGTGCGGAGCAGTTCTCCGCCGGGCCCCGGCAGGGCCCGTTGGGGGTAATCCTTGAGGCTAACAAGGCTCCGCGACTACTTGGCGCCTGTCAATGGCTTCGAGGCAGGCGACATTACGCCGGGCTGGCCTGGTGGCGCCGGGGAATGCCGTCGCTGACCGGGCGCGTTGTGCTGCACAATGACCTCTTGGCGGCCGCGGAACGCCGAGCGGCGGGAACCAGGCACGGGCGATCGAGTCGTGCCAGCCAGCTATGTTCGATATGGGTATCGAGGGGAATCCTTCTTGTCTGCCGTGACCTCTGATCAAGGCGCTACTGCTCATCGCGAGACCACCCCGGATGACGACTCCGGCGCGCCCGACCGCACTGCGCTGCGCCTGATGGCCGTGCACGCGCATCCTGACGATGAGTCCAGCAAAGGCGCGGCAACGATGGCCCGCTACGTCCGGGAGGGCGCGCAGGTCCTGGTGTGCACGCTGACCGGGGGCGAGCGCGGCGACATCCTGAACAAGGCCATGGACCGCGCCGAGATCCGCGCGGATCTGGCCGGCGTGCGCCGAGCCGAGATGGCCAGGGCGCGCGAGATCCTCGGCGTGCAGCAGCAGTTCCTCGGCTTCACCGACTCCGGGTTGCCCGAAGGCGATCCGCTGCCGCCGCTGCCGGCCGGGTGCTTCGCCCTGGAGCCGCTGCAGGACGCGGTCCGGCCGCTGGTGCGCGCGGTGCGCGCGTTCCGGCCGCACGTCCTGCTCACCTACGACGAGAACGGCGGCTATCCGCACCCCGACCACATCAAGACCCACCAGGTCTGCGTCGAGGCGTTCGAGGCCTCGGCCGATCCCGACCGGTACGCCGACTGCGGGGAGCCCTGGCAGCCGCTCAAGCTGTACTACTTCGCCACCTTCCATAAGGCCCGGGTCATAGCGCTGCATCAGGAGATGGAACGGCGCGGTATCTCCTCGCCCTATGCGAAGTGGCTCGAGCGCTGGGAGGACAACCCCGACCGGCCGGAGCCGGAGATCACCACCAGGGTGCCGTGCAGCGACTTCTTCGAGATCCGGGACCAGGCACTGCTGGCGCATGCCACCCAGATTGACCCGCAGGGCTCATGGTTCGCGTGCCCGCTCGACGCCCAGCGCTCCGCCTGGCCGACCGAGGACTATTATCTGGCCAGGTCATTGGTGGATACTGACAAGCCGGAAGACGATCTCTTCGCGGGGGTCAGGGAGAGGGTGACCTTGTGACGACTCTGGCGGCAGCTTCGAGCAGTTCCGCCGAGCCCGGCACGCTCGGCTTCCTGGTCGTCGCCGGGATGGGTATCATCCTGGTCTTCCTGTTCCGCTCGATGAGCAAGCACCTGCGCAAGGTAACGGGCGGCATCGGGAAGGCGGGATTCCCGCGCCCGGACGGAATCGCTGGCCCGGATGCCCCGGCCGGCGGGGATGGCTGGGTGCAGGCCTCGGCCGCAGCCGACGATGCTGCCAGCGGCGGGACGGGCCTGGACGGGGGCGCCGCGCGGCGCGGAGCAGGTGATTCGGGCACCGCCTTCTGAATCCCGTCCGCTGGCTGGCTGATCTGCGAGGATGGCGGGGGTCTGAGCTGGGCTGGCTTGTGTCGGGTTGGCCCGTGCTCTGGCCTGGGGTCTGCCGGGTCGGCGGAGTCGGCGGAACAGATCGGCCGGTCTCGGCAGGATCGGTGAGCGAAGGGGCATCCGCTGCTAGCGTGCTGGACGAGGCGGCAGGGCTGGCAAGGGCGGCCAAAGCCGGCCGGAACCGCACTGGGAGCACTGGTTCATGCGGGTAATCCACGGGATCTGGGCGTACGGCGGGCTGTGGCTGTGGGCGGAAGACTCGGCTCTCCCGGCACATGCCCCGGCACGGCCGGGACGCCCATCCCGTGCACCGCGGTCGCACCCGTTCGGCTGTGATGCTGGCGGTCTGGCCGAATCCCTGGGCGAGCTGGCTGACCCGCTGGCCGATCTTGCCCGCAAGGCTGTGGATGACGAGCTGACCCTGCGCCTGCCGTCCACCGCCGACGGCCCGCTCGCCTCACCTGAGCTGGTCCGGCCGCCGGACCCAAAGGACGGGCCGGGCGGGCTCGACGCCGGCCGCGGCGGCCAGGCGGCCGGCCGCGGCCCCGCTGCCCGGCGCCGTCCGGTGCTCGCCGCATGGCGGGTGCCAGCGCTGACCTTCGGACCGGCCGCCGCGCTTGACCTGCTGACCAGGCTGGCCGAGCCGGGCGCGCTGGCCGGGCAGGCCCCGCTGGCCGCAACTCTGCCGGTCGATGCTGCAACGGCCGGGTCCGGGCCGGGCGGTTCCGGGCCGGGCGGTTCCGGGCCGGGCGGTTCCGGGCCGGGCGAGCTCGGGTCGGGGCCGGGCGAGTCCGGGCCGGCGCTGAGCGGGTCCGTGCGCTATCTTGCCGCGCTGGCCAGGCTGGCGCAGGACATGGTCCGCCGGGGCCGGGTCCTGCCGGTCCTTGCCGACGAGGGGGACGGCCTGGCCGCCCGGTGGCACCCCGTGCTTTCCGGCGCCGACGCGCAGCGGGCGCGCGAGCTTGCGGCGGCGATGCCGCCGGTCTGCCGGGCCACCGACGCCGCGGGCGAGCCGCCGGCCCGGGTGCTGGCCAGCGCGCTGGAGGCGCTCGCCGACGCCGCCGCACGCAGTCGCCTCGCCGAGACGGCGCTGCTTCCCCGGCGCGGCCGGGGCCCGGCTCGGGTACCGGTGGCCCAGCGCTGGCTGGCGGCGCTGACCGCCGCCGACGGCCGCGTCGACCTGGCGACGGCGCAGGACGAGATGGAGGCAGCCGAGCTCGCGGCCGAGCTCACGGCCTGGCGCAATGTCGCGCAGACCCCGGCCGGCCCGGCGCGGACCTGCTTCCGCCTGGTCGAGCCCGAGTCTGGGCCCGAGTCCGAGTCCGAGGCTGAGCCAGACGCCGGCCAGGCGGACCACGAGAGCGCGGCGGGCAGCCAGAGCGCGGCGGGCAGCCAGAGCCCGGCGGGCCGCCAGAGCCCGCCGGCGGACCAGGGCGCGGCGGACCAGGGCGCGGCGGACCAGGGCGCGGCGGACCAGGGCGCGGCCGGCCTGAGCGCGGCGGACGAGAGCCGCTGGCTGGTGGAGTTCTCGCTGCAGTCCACCGATGATCCCAGCCTGGTCATGCCCGCGGCGCAGATCTGGTCCGGCACCGCCGGCTGGGCCGTCGGCGGGATCCGGCACCCGGAGGAGGAACTGCTGGCCGGCCTCGGCACCGCCTCCCGGCTCTTCCCGGAACTGGATGCCGAGCTGCGCACGGCGACGCCGGCCACCGCGGCCCTCGACACCGCGGGGGCGTTCCGCTTCCTCAAGCAGACCGCGCCGCTGCTGTCCGGCGCCGGGTTCGGGGTGCTGCTCCCGGACTGGGCTCGCAAGGCGCGGCTCGGGCTCAGGCTGACCACGCGGTCCAAGAGCACTCAAGAAGCAGGCGCGGGCGCCGCGGAGCCGAAGTTCGGCATGCAGGACCTGGTCGATTTCCGCTATGACCTCGCGATAGGCGACGAGACTCTCGATCCCGACGAGCTCGCCGAGCTGGCCAGGCTCAAGATCCCGCTGGTCCGGATCCGCGGCCAGTGGGTCGAGCTGGACGACAGGCACCTTCAGGCGGCACTGAAGTTCCTCCAGGGCCGCCGGAGCGGGACGATGGCGGCGGGCGACGCGCTGCTGGCCGGCCTGCGCGGCGAGGACGACCTGCCGGTCGTGCAGGTCGATGCCGACGGCTGGCTGGGTGACCTGCTGTCGGGTCAGGCGGACCGTCGTCTCGCCCCGGTCCCGACGCCCGAGGCGTTCACCGGAAGCCTGCGGCCCTACCAGGAGCGCGGGCTGGCCTGGATGGCGTTCCTGAGCAGCATCGGGCTCGGCGGCATCCTGGCCGACTCGATGGGCCTGGGCAAAACTGTCCAGCTGCTGGCCCTGCTGGCGTACGAGCGAGAGTCGGCAGCAGGAGCCGTTTCGAATAATCCGACATTGCTGGTCTGCCCGATGTCCCTGGTCGGGAACTGGGAGCAGGAGGCGGCGAAGTTCACCCCGCTGCTGCGGGTGCACGTGCATCACGGCGCGGGCCGCAAGAGCGGGGCGGAGCTCGCCAGCGCGCTCGGCGCCGCCGACCTGGTGATCACCACGTATGCCATCGCGGCCAGGGACCGGGAGGAGCTCGCTCGGGTGCACTGGGCCAGGGTGGTCTGCGACGAGGCGCAGAACATCAAGAACTCCGCCGCCCGCCAGGCCCAGGCCGTGCGCGCGCTGCCCGCCGACGCGAAGATCGCGCTGACCGGGACGCCGGTCGAGAACCGGCTGGCCGAGCTGTGGTCGATCATGGAGTTCACCAATCCCGGCCTGCTCGGCTCGGCGGAGAGCTTCCGCAAGGGCTACGCGGTCCCGATCGAGCGGCACGACGACGAGGAGGCGGCGGGGCGGCTGCGGCGGCTCACCGGGCCGTTCATCCTGCGCCGGCTCAAGACCGATTCCTCGATCATCTCCGACCTGCCGGACAAGCTGGAGATGAAGGTCTGGTGCAACCTGACCGCCGAGCAGGCCTCGCTGTACCAGGCCACCGTGACCGACATGCTGGCCAGGATCGAGTCGGCGCAGGAAGGCATCCAGCGCCGCGGCCTGGTGCTGGCCACGATGGCCAAGCTCAAGCAGGTCTGCAACCACCCCGCGCACCTGCTCGGCGACGGCTCGAGGCTGCCCGGCCGGTCCGGCAAGCTGGCCCGGCTGGAGGAGATCTGCGACGAGATCGTGGCCGAGGGCGACAAGGCGCTCTGCTTCACCCAGTACGCCGAGTTCGGCTCGATGCTGCAGCCCTACCTCGCGGCCCGGCTCGGCTGCCCCGTGCTCTACCTGCACGGCGGGACGCCGAAGCGCAAACGCGATGCCCTGGTCACTCAATTTACTTCCGAAACGGAACCTGCCCTGTTCCTGCTGTCCCTCAAGGCGGGCGGCACCGGGCTGAATCTCACCGCCGCCAACCACGTCATCCACATCGACAGGTGGTGGAATCCGGCGGTCGAGGACCAGGCCACCGACCGGGCGTTCCGGATTGGCCAGACCCGCGACGTGCAGGTGCGCAAGTTCGTCTGCGTCGGCACGCTGGAGGAGCGGATCGATCAGATGATCGAGGAGAAGAAGGCGCTGGCCGAGCGCGTGGTCGGGACCGGTGAGAGCTGGCTGGCCAACCTGTCGGTCGCTGACCTGCGCAACGTGATCAGACTGTCGCCTGAGGCGGTATCGGAGTGAGAGCCGGTGCGGGAGTCAGGGCGGATGCCGGGGTCTGGGCGGGTCCCGGAGCGAAGGCGAGGCCGAGATGAGCCGGTGGGAGGACGGCTGGTACCCGCCGTCGCGGCCGATCCAGGTCGAGGGCGGCATCAAGGCACGCAGCAAGCGCGGCGCCATCGGCGAGCAGTGGTGGTCCCGGCGGTTCATCGACGTGCTCGAGTCGCTAGGGATGAGCGGCCGGCTGCAGCGCGGCCGCCGCTACGCCCGGGCCGGCCAG
>Ga0209871_1000422_pt1 | contig 11432 bp, 12 predicted proteins | sample OrgsoiDNA2013045_FD_185795 | JGI IMG/M metagenome (GOLD analysis project Ga0209871, IMG submission 185795) | Permafrost soil microbial communities from the Arctic, to analyse light accelerated degradation of dissolved organic matter (DOM) -... | ecosystem: Environmental > Terrestrial > Soil >... | reverse complement strand
CGGGTCATCACCTACGACCGGCGCGGGTTCGGCAAGTCCAGCCAGCCGGTCGTCGGCTACGACTACGACACCTTCGCCGCTGACCTGAACACGCTGCTGGAGTACCTGGACTTGCGCTGCGCCGTACTCGTCGGGCACTCGATGGGCACCGGCGAGGTCACCCGCTACCTGGGCCGCTACGGGTCGGCGCGGGTGGCCAAGGGCGTGCTGGTCTCCCCGATCCCGCCATACCTGCTGCAAACCAGCGACAACCCCGACGGGGTACCGCAAAGCCTGTTCGACGGGTTCGCCCAGGCCGCGCGGGCCGACACCCCGGCCTGGATGAAGGGATTCCTGGACACCTTCTACAACGTCGACACCCTGCGCGGCACGCTGGTCAGCGATCAGGCCTTCCAGGCCAGCTGGAACCTCGCCGTCAGCGCCTCGGCCACCGCCGCGGTGGCCTGCATCTGCACCTGGACCACCGACTTCCGCGACGACCTGCCCCAGATCGACGTGCCGGTGCTGGTCGTGCAGGGCGACGCGGACCAGGTCCTGCCGCTGGGCAAGACCGGCCAGCGGCTGCCCGGCCTGATCAAGGACGTGCAGCTGGTCGTCGTCGAGGGCGGCCCGCACGCCATCGCCTGGACCCACGCCGCCCAGGTCAACACCGCGCTGCTGGACTTCCTGGGCAGCTAACCGCCCGGCCGCCCGGCCGCAGCATCACCGACCTGGGCAATCATCACCAAATCGCAACCGAAGGAGCCACCATGTCGAACCACTTCAGCGCCGACAATCTCAAGTTTCCCGGCGACGACAGGCGCCTGGACTTGACCGACGTGTTCGTCTTCAAAGCGTCAGACAACCCCGAACATCACCACGCGCTATTTCACCGTCACCAGCCCGCCATGACGGTGCTGATCATCGACTCGAACCCGACCAGCGCCCCGCCCCCCATACCCGCGCCCACGACCGGCCCGGAATTCCACCCCGACGCGGTCTACCGGATCAACATCGACACCTACGGCGACCTGCAAGCCGATATCGCCTTCACCTTCACCTTCTCCGAGTACGAGAACGGCACGCAAACCGGGACCGCCTGGTACGCCACCGGCGCCGAGGCCCGCCAGCCCGAGCCAGCGGGCGAACAGCTCACCGACTCCCTGCCGGTCAGCTTCGACGGCACGGCCCGGCCCGTCCAGGCCGGCACGATCCGGCTGTCCGCCGGGCTGCGCAGCGACCCGTTCTTCGCCGACGTCGAGGGCGCCCTGCACGGATTCCAGTGGACCGGGCACGACGACTTCGCCGACAACAACGTGGACTCCATAGCGCTGGAGGTACCCACCGACATGCTCGGCGACGGGCCGGAGATCGGCGTCTGGGCCTCGATCAGCCTGCGCCGCGACGGCACCCTGGTGCAGATGGACCGCGGCGGACACCCGACCATCAACCCGTTCATCAACCCCGACGGCGAGAAAAACCTCTACAACTCCCGGCAGCCCGCCGACGACGTCGCCAACTATCTGGGGCCGTGGTCCAAGATCCTGGAAAACAGCGGCTACTCGCCCGAGGAGGCCAAGGCGGCAGCCCTGCAGGTGCTGCCCGACATCCTGCGCTACGACCGCACCAAGCCCGCCATCTACCCCAACGGCCGCGTCCTCACCGACGACGTCTACAGCATGCGCTTTGCCTGGCTGACCCACGGGAAGGTTCCGCCGAGCGGTCTGAAGCCGCACGACGACCTGCTGGCCCAGTTCCCCTACCTCGGCCCGCCCAACCCTAGCTATAGCTAGATCGACGGGTTCGACCGGCGGTGGCCGGCTTGCTCGCCAAGCACGGCTTGGCGAGCGAGCCGGATCGTGCCTCGGTCCGCCCTGAGGTCGCCGTCCCCGATCACTTCGCCGTCACTCGCGCTCGGCGGCGGGCTCTTGATCAGCCGGGCGAGGTCGGCTGTCCGACAGGCGCTAGACGACGTATCCCGTGACATGTGCCTCGCCTTTGGCTAGGTCGACCGTGCCCCGGGCCCAGATCTGAAGTGGGTTTACCCACGCATAGTCGGGCTCGGAAGTCGTCATGGTCACGTTTTCGCGCAGGTCGCCAACGGGTGGTCCTTCCGTGAAGTGGGCGACGCCATCGGCATAGAGCGCGATCTTCTTGCCATCCTCGGTCGTGATCTCTGCATGGATGTGGAGTTGAACGCGACCATCGGGACGGATGTGGATGTAGTCGGTTAGCTCAACCGTTCCTCGTAGCCTCTGGCCGACGATCGGCCCCTGGAAGGCGAGGTCGTACCGGGCCCCTTGCGGAGGGATGTCTGCGACACCGGACAGCAGAGCGTCCAGCGCGGGCACACCGTACGAGGTCGCCCCGGTCGACTGGATGGTGTACTCGTAGATCAACTCGCCGGGCATCTGTTCCGTCATGACCGAACGCTCCTGCTTCTCAGGGCCTGGTCGAGCTCGCGGCGGGAGCTGATGTCCAGCTTGGCGAACACCTTGCGCAGGTGCCACTCCACGGTCCGGCCGCCGATGAACAGCTGTGCGCCGATCTCCGGGTTGGTTCGTCCCTCGCGGGCCAGCTGGGCGATCTCCTCCTCTTGCGGAGTCAGGTCGGCGCGGGTATGTTCGCTGCGCTTGCGCACCTTCTCGCCGGTCGCCTGGAGCTCTCGCCGCGCGCGTTCGGCGAAGGCCTCGGCGCCCATGGACGCGAGCGCGTCGAACGCGGGCCGCAGCTGGTTGCGGGCATCGATCCGCCGGTTCTCCCGGCGCAGCCATTCGCCGTAGACCAGGCGGGCGCGGGCCAGGTGGGTCGCCATCCGGGTTCTGCCCAGCAGTTCGATCGCCTCGCGGTAATCCTCCTCGGCGGCGCGTCCCCCGGATACCAGCGCCCGGGACCGCGCCGCCGCCCCGCGAGCCCAGTTGCTGGAGCTCGCCACGGCTAGCTGCGACAGCTGACCAGCCGCCGCGCAGGCACGTTCCTGCTGATCGCTTCGTGCCGCAGCTTCCACCAGCTCATACAGCGCCCAGGGCGAGATGACGATCTCGTCGACGGCGCTGGCACTGCGCGCCGCTTCGGCAGCGGGCCCGTAGTTGCCGAGGCCGTTGTACAGCACCGCCTGCGCGTAATCCGTGTAGGTCAGTGCCGCGCCCTCGCCCCGGTCCGAGGCGCCACGGGTCATCTCCTCGGCCAGTTCGGCCGCGGTCGGCGCGTCCCCGCGCCACGCGGCGAGCAGCAGTGGGACGTAGGGCAAGGTGGCCTCTCTGGTCCCCGGGTCGACGCGCTCACGCTCCATGAGCAAGGCCGCCGCCTTCGACAGCTCGCCGGCCTGGATGAGGATCTCGGCGAGATAGTCCAGCGCGAACGGAAGCCAGCTGAGAGTGCCGTTCGCGCGCGCCAGCCGGACCTGGCCGGCCGCGAGCTCGAACCACGCCTCGTCGTCCCACAGGTCCATGGCGACCATGTTGTACGAGACGGACAGCCAGTCCAGCTCGCGCGGCTGCGCCCGGTAGCGGCGCAGTGCCTCCTTGAGCGTGGGGGCGGCGGCCAGGTACCCATCGGCCAGGCGCACGGCGAGGCCGTGGATGAGCAGCTGCGAGTGCGGCAGCGGCTCCGACCCGGAAGGCCCCGGCGTTGCTGATCTCGCGGCGCGCGCGACCTGCCTCGCGTCCTGTCCGCGGGCGAGTCGGCCGGCGTAGATCGCGGCCACCAGGGCTTCGAGATAGGTCTGCCGGGCCAGCTCGGCGTCCAGGCTCTGTAGCCGCTGTGCTGCCCGCAGAATGAGCGGCGGCGCGTCGCCGCCCCGTCTCAGCGCGAACGCGATCTGCGCCCGCATCCGCTGCACGCGCGCCTCGCCGAGTTCGCCAAGCGGTCCGAGCTCAGCCGTTACCAAGAGGGCCTGAGCGGCCTCAAAATCCCCGGCTGCGTACTTCGCCTCGGCCGCCGTCAGAGCCCGTGAGGCGCGCTCGCCCGGGTCCGGAGTGAGCGCCACGGCTCGCTCCCAGAAGGCCGCGGCGGCGGCTACCCCGCCTCGGCGCAGGGCACGGCTGGCCGAGTTGATGAGCTCCTCGGCCACCGCCTCGTCCGGCCCGGCCATCGCGTGGGCGCGGTGCCACGCCCGGCGGTCGGGGTCGGCCAGCGGATCGGTCACTGCTGCCAGCGCCCCGTGTACGGCTCGCCGGTCATCGGCGGCGGCGGCCCGGTAGGCGGCAGAACGCACCAGGGGATGCCGGAAGCGCACGTTCGCACCGAACGCCAGCAGGTCGGCCGCGGCGGCCAGGTTCACGGTGTCCAGGCCGAGTACCCGAGCCGCCCGGAGGATCAGCGCCGGATCCCCGACCGGATCGGCCGCCGCGAGCAGGACCAGCTGCTGGACCTCGTCCGGCAGCTCACTCAGGCGCGCTGCGTACTGATCTTCGATGCGGCTGGGCAGATCTCCCGCGTCCGGAAGAGCGAACCCGCCGGCGAGGTCGGCGGCGCTCCGGCCTCGGTAGAGCTCGAGCAGGGCCAGAGGATGGCCGTGTGCCTCCGCGAGAATCCGGGCGCGGACGCTCTCGTCGAGCGGACCTGGGGTGACCGTCGCCAGCAGCGCCCGAGCCGACTGTTGATCCAGTCCGCCCAGCCGGAGTTCGGGCAGACCCGCCAGGTGATTCGGCGAGGGATCTCCCGGGGCCGGCGTCCGGACCGCGAACACTAGCGCTGTCGACTCCGCCAGCAGGCGGCGCCCGACGAATCCGAGGACTTGGGCCGAGGCCTGGTCGAGCCACTGCGCGTCGTCCACGACGCACAGCATCGGCTGCTCCTCGGAGGTCTCCGCCATGAGGCTGAGCGTCGCGAGGGCGACCAGGAACCGGTCGGGGCTATCTCCAGAGGCAAGCCCGAACGCGACGCTGAGCCCGCGACGCTGAGGCTCGGCCAGCGACCCGAGCCGGCCGAGCATCGGCGCGCACAGCTGGTGCAGCCCGGCGAAGGGGAGCTCCATCTCCGACTCGACGCCGGCCACGCGGGCCACCCTGAAACCGGACGCCTCGGCGATCAGATGTCGCAGCAGTTCCGTCTTGCCGATCCCCGACTCTCCCCGCACGACCAGGACGGCGCTCTGACCGCTTCGCACGTTCGCGATGAGCCGTCCCAGGATCTCCAGCTCGCCGGTCCTGCCGAACAACCGGGGCGGAGGATGCACAGTCACGCCCACCATCCGGAATGAGGGCTCACGGAGACGCTTCGGGTTGAACGCTACCCGCCCCCGTGGACGAGCCGCAACAGAGCAGATTAGCAGTCGGGACACCGGCACCGCCTCGGGAATCTACTGCTCGGACAGGGAGGCCTGTCGGCCTAGCGGCCCGCGATCTGGCCGCCGTCGATGTGCAGGATCTCGCCGGTGATGTAGGGCGATGACTCCAGGAACAGGATGCCGTCGACGACGTCGCTGACCTGGCCGACCCGCCCGAGCGGGGGAAGCCGGTCGCCGAGTCCGTCGTAGCTGTCCGGCGGGTGCACCGGCGTCTGGATGATGCCGGGCGAGACGGCGTTGACCCGGACGCCCCGGGAGGCGTACTCGACGGCCAGCGACCGGGTGGCCGCAGCCAGGCCGCCCTTGGTCAGCGCGGCCAGGACCGAGGGCGCGCTGGAGTTCGCGACCTCGGCGAGGGTGGCCGAGATGTTGACCACGTGGCCGCCGTACCGCGTCACCATCTCGGCGATGACCCGCTGGGTCAGCCAGAAGAACCCGGTGAGGTTCACCCCGACGACCAGGGCGTAGTCCTCGGCGGTGTAGTCAGTGAACGGCTTGGAAACGAACACGCCCGCGTTGTTGACCAGGGTGTCGATGCGGCCGAACCGCTCCAGTGCTCCCTCGATGATCCGGTCGGCGGTGGCGGGCTTCGCGATGTCGCCCTCGACGGTGAGCACGTCCGGGTCCTCCGACGGCTTGATCGTGAGGGCGTTGGCCACCACCGCCCAGCCTCGCCCGCGGTACCCGGCCACCAGACCGGCGCCGAGGCCCTGAGAGCCTCCGGTTATAATGGCGACCCTCCGGTCGTTCCCGGTCATGGGATGATCATCGCCGGGTCGCTCGGGTGCCGGCTGAGCGGCGTGGTCTCGACGGTCATCCACGGGTCCAGGGGCAGCGACTTCAAGATCGCCTGCATCTCGGCGGGGTTCCCGGCGTTCCACAGGCCCAGCGCGCGCGACGGGCCGGGCAACCTCCACAGCCGCAGCAGGTGCCCCTGCCCGGCCAGCTCCTTCGCGCGCTGCGCCTCGCGCGCCTCGGTGTCGTCCACGGCCTGGCCGGGCGTACCCTCCGGGACGCTGATGGTGAAGGTGGCCAGGAACTCCGTACCTGCGTTCCTGGCCGCCAGCGCCGGGTCGTTCGGGTGCGGCGCGAGCGGCGTGACCTCGTCGGTGCGCCACACCCGCAGCGGCATGGAGGCCAGGACCTCCTCAAGCTGGCCGCCGTCCGCGGCGGCGAACAGCCCGAGCGAGCGCCATTCACCCGGTTGCAGCGGCGGGCGCCATAGGCGCAGCAGGTGCCCCGCCGCTGCCAGTTCGCGCGAGTGGGCGGCCTCGCGGGCGCGGATGTCGTCCACGGCCTGTTCCGGCGTCCCGTCCGGGACGTGGGTGGTCATGGTGACGAGGTACTCCATGGCCAGCTCCTCCTGGTGGTGTGGAAGTGAATCCACTGTCCGTTTGGTGAAAGAATTTCAATTTTTCCGAGCAGACAGGGGTATTACGGTCCGCATACGGTCTGCCTGCTGGTACGGGTGGTGCATCGAGTGGTCGCCGGCCTCCCAGTTCTCGCGGGGGCCGGGGGCGGCCAGGGCCCAGTCCGGGCGGATCTCGCGGGTCACCGCGCGCAGGTCGCGGCGAAGGTCCTCGAACGACGGCCTGCCCCAGAACCAGTAGCCGTTGTAGACGCTGAAGATGACCAGTCCCGGCTTGAGCACGAGCGTGTACGGGATCATCGGGTCGTAGTAGGAGTCGGTGTACTCCTGGATATCGAGGTCCTTCTGGATCTTGCGGCCGGCGTCGGACAGGAAGGTCCACTGCGCGCCGACCGAGTCGCGGAACTCATTAGTCTTGAGGATGTTGTCGGTGGAGATGGTGACTATCTGGGTGTAGGCGACGCGGATCTTCGGGTAGTTGGCGGCCAGCTCGAGGTGCTGCTGGTGGTCCTTCGGACAGAACCCGCCGCGCGAGAGGACCAGGATCATCGGGTCGATCCCCTGCAGTTCGCTCAGCCTGCGCCCGGCCTTGGTGTGGTCGGTCAGCTCGTAATCGGGGAAGGTCCCGCCGGGGATGATGTCGGCGCGCACGGTGTGCTCCTTAGCTGAAAGTGACGTCGGTGATGCCGACGGCGGACGAGACCGAGTCCAGGACCGGGGAGCCGTCGGGGTTCCGGACGTAGACCCGGCGGCGGGTCGGGACCATGATCCCGCCGAACTCGCGGTACTCCGAGGGGTAGTGCACCGCGGGCCCCCGCCCAGGATGTCGACGCTGTAGCCGCCGTGGCCCTCTATGGCTAGTTTCAGCAGGTCATTCACGTGATCCTCCTTAGCCGGAGATGAACTGCTCGCCGCCGTCGATGTCGTAGGTCGCGCCGGTGACAGCGGTGTTGGTCATCAGGTGCACGGCGAGCGCAGCGACGTCGGCCGGCCCGACCACGCGCCTGATGGGGAGCGTGTGGCGGAGCTGATCGCGGCGGTCGCCGAGGTCATCGCCGAGGAGGCTGGTCCTGGTCTCCACCGTCGCGCCTCAGAGCGGCCGGTCGCGCCCGTGAGCACCCTGGCCGGTACCCGGGTCCCCGCCCAACCTTGCTGCAGCACCAGCGGCCGGTACGCAGTCCCGTCCGTCTTCCCCGCTCCGGCCACAGCTGGCGCAGTTCTGCCGCCACGGCCGTGGACCGTTGCTCAATCACTTCCGCGATTTCGAGGTAGCTGCGCTGGTCGCCGTCGCTGGCCTCAAGCATCGTCATCGCGCTGGCGTAGCCGATACGGGCTGTTCCGCGGCGATCGAACCGGTCGACGACAAGCACGTTCCGGTCCCCGATACGAATCAGCCGAGAGTCGGGGACCGTCACCCCCGCATCCCGCGCCAGGTCAAGGGCCACCCTTTCCCATGCCATCACATTCCAGGTATCCGAGCTGTCGCTGGGGAACTTGGCAATCGCCACACGGCCCGTTGCATCCAGGACATGCGCCTTGGGACGTGCGCCACCCAGGGAACTGCCGGCCCGCACCAACCGCTTGAGGTCTTCGTAGCTGGCGGTATCCCTCTCGGCGCGCGCTGCAATATCAAGCAGCACCGGAAGATCCGTCAGGGCGGGGACCCCCGACTCCTCGGTCGCGAGGAAAGGTCCTTGCTCGTCGAGCCGGAACCGCAGCGCTCCCTGACGCAGGTCGTCTCGGACGCCGAGCAGCAGATCCTCTGGGTTATGAGCCAAGACGGCACCGTTCAACACGATCCGGTAGCAGCCAGCACGATCCGACAGCAGGCATAACGGCCGACGCGGCCATGGGCACATTCCGACCGGCGGAACGAGGGTGACGTCCTACGTCTCAGGAGAGTTTCGCTACCGATCTGACCGGGAGTTTCACGCACACGGCGTGCCGCCCAGCCTCTGGTCTAGGGGTCCTTCGAGCTGCTCCTTCGCCGAGGCACTGTGGATTTGTGAGAATATCCGCACAGAACGCGGTGTGGAGATATTCTCACAAGAAGCGATGTGTGAATATCCTCACGCGGATTGGAGTGGTGGTCATGGCTCCCAGGACGGTCGTGGTGCGCAAGCCGCGCGATATCGGCGACGCGATCCGCGTTGTGCGCGAGGGACGCGGCATCTCGCAGCAGGAACTCGCGCAGGCGAACGCCTACGACCGGTTCTACCTCAACGGACTGGAGGCAGGCCGGAACACGCTATACATCACCCGCCTCCTGCGCACGCTGAAGTCGCTCGGCATCACGCTCAGCATCACGTTCGACCCCGGAGAGCCAGCCGATGGCAAAGGCCGCTCTGATGGCTGACCGGCTCGAGGTGCGCCTGCACGGCGAGCCGGCCGGTTGGATCACCCGCGGCTCCCGGCGTGATCGCATCGAGTTCAAGTGGGCCGACGGATATACGCCGGGGCTTGTCACGCTGACGGAGTCGTTCGGGGCTGTCCGGCCGAAGGCACCATCCGCTGCAGCCAGCAACTTCTTCGGGGGGTATGCGCTTGAGGGCCGCCAGCGCGAGCGGCTCACCGAGCGCCGCGGCATCAGTGACCCGACGGACCTCTACGCGATGCTCCGTGAGTTCGGCAGCTCGATCGCCGGCGCCGTGACAGCCGACGATCCGGAGATGGCGAGGCGGACCCAGCCGTCCTATGAGCCGATCAGCGACGGCGAGATCATCCAGCGCCTCCGCCGGGCCGCGTCCGACGGCGACCTCGGCTCGGATGATCAGAGCCGGTCGATGCTCGCCGGCTACCAGCCGAAGCTCCTGCTCGCCCGGTTCGGCGACCAGTGGCATCTGCCCCGGGGCCGCGCGCACTCCACCCACATCCTCAAGCCGCGGCTGCCGGGGCGCCCCGACGGGCTCGCGAGAGAGCACTACGGGCACGCGCTCGCCGCCGAACTCGGGCTCGCGACCTACCGCACAGAACTCGTCGGCAACGGCACCCGTCAGTACCTCGTCATCGAGCGCTACGACCGGGCTGTCCACGGCAAGACGGTCGCGCTGATTCACCAGGAAGACTCCGCCCAGGCGCTCGGCCTCGACTGGGTCGATGAGCACTCGAAGTTCCAGAACCCTGATGCGCCGCGTGACTCCCGCCGCCCGAGCGCATACCGGATCGCCGAGCTCCTCGGCTCGCTTCAGGGAGAGGGCCGGCCGGTCGCCGATTTCCTGCGCAGGCTCACATTCACCACGCTCCTCGGCGACAACGACGCCCATGCCAAGAACCTCGCCATCCTGCATCTTCCCGGCCGCAGCGTGCTCGCCGACGTCTACGACGCCGTCCCGAACCTCTTCCAGGAAGGCCGGATCAACTACAACCTCGCACTTGCCATTGACGGCAGCTTCGACCACCGGCGTGTCAGCGCCGCGCATCTCATCCGCGAGGGAGAGCAGTGGAACGCCCTCAGGGCCGGCGAAGCAGAACAGATTGTCACCGCGACCCTTGCCGACTTCGCGAAGGCACTCGGTCATGTGGCAGTCTCACGGGGCGTCCACGCGGCGACAGCGGCGCAGCTCGCGTGGAACGTCGAACGTTTGCAAGCGGGCGGGGAGATCGGCGAGCGGCCAACCGGATACCGGCGGCGGCGTAGGCGTACCTGATTACGACGCGTACCGAGAGCATCACCAATTAATAAACTTGAAGCCAGGGCTGCTGTCCGAGAACTGTCCAAGCTGCATCCTACGGCGCCCCGATAAACCTTTGGTCCGGAGCACACCGCCGCGTTCAGCGCACCCGCCCTTCCCCGCCCACTTGAGGAAACCAACGGACGTGCGCCCGGTCGACAGCGAACCCCAGCCCGACCGCTCGTTCCCCTCGCAGGACCTCACAGATCGCGTGCTCGGGATGCTCACCCGTTAACATCCGCGCTCCCGCCCCCCGCAGCCTCGCCGGGCCGGCTCCGCCACGTCATCGTTACCGCGACCGTAGCGTCCACCGCGCCTTTCGCGAAGAATACGCCAGCCTCACCGCCGACCTGCAGGCCCGACCTGCATCGTGATCTCATCCGGGGAATGCATACCTGCCCGCAGCCTGCCCAGGATCACCCGCAGCGCCGGCATCACCCGGTCCATCGCCGAGGCCAGCGAGAACCCCACCGCCACAAAACGCCATCCGTCATCAGAGGCCAGCACCACCCCCGACTCCTCCAGGTGACACATTACAGGCCCCGTCCGAGCACAAGTTGCTGTCACGGGACCGTCACGTGACTAAGGGCCGAGGAACCGATCCTGGGCAGCAAGCCCGAGGCCTCCCGCAGCTCGCCGCCCTGCGAACTGGGCTGCCCGGCAGACTCCATGTGCCTTGCGGCTTGATGTCGTTTCATGCCGGCCACGTCCGCCCTATGTCATGCAACGAGGCTCTATCCCGCCAACGAACCACCAACACACAAGCAAGAGGCCCGACCACCGTCCCGTGCTCCCAGCAGGACTCGAACCTACGACCTCTGGGTTATGAGAACAGACGGCACAGTTCAACCCGGTTCGGCATCTGGCGTCACAACCCGGCGTGTTCGGGCATGAGTCCGCCAGGTGCCGATGAGATCACGAGCCCGATGACGGATCGAACGGGTTGATGATCGGCACGCCGCAGCGGGCCAGGTCGGCGGTGTTGCGGGTGACCAGGGTCCATCCGCGCGCCTTGGCTGACGCCGCAAGAAGGCCATCGATCACTGGCAGCGGATCCGGGACATTGAGCCGACCCCACTGGTCGGCTATGCCGGTGTCGACATCGACGATGTGGTCGGCGTAG
>Ga0209871_1000420_pt1 | contig 11477 bp, 10 predicted proteins | sample OrgsoiDNA2013045_FD_185795 | JGI IMG/M metagenome (GOLD analysis project Ga0209871, IMG submission 185795) | Permafrost soil microbial communities from the Arctic, to analyse light accelerated degradation of dissolved organic matter (DOM) -... | ecosystem: Environmental > Terrestrial > Soil >... | reverse complement strand
CCGTCGCCATCTCTGCCAGTAAATCAGCTTAAGAACCGAAAGCAAAAAAGGCGATTGCAAGACCGCCTTTTTTGTGCCCGCGTTTGATCACAGGTTGTCCTTGAACCCTGTTGCATCAAATCATCACTCGCTTTCGAAGTTCAGCTTCGAAAGGAATCCATTTGGAATCCTTTTGACTGTGTAGAGACCCATGCCGTTAGGTCCAATCGCTGGGAATTAGGATCATCGTCATGTTGGAAGCTGTCACTGCATTCTTCGGAATTATGAGCGTAGGCATATTCATCGCCCACGCCGTCGACGGTTATCTGTCGGGCTTTTAAGGGCTAACCTCGTGCGGCTATGCGAGCTTGAATTGCTTTGTGAAAAAGCAGAGGGCCGAAGTCTAGGACTCCGGCCCTCACGCTCCAGACTGTCGCGCCGGTAATCTCACTGGCAATCTCAATGGATATGAAGCGGCGGTAGACGCCTCGGACCGGAATCAGCCCGCGCGGCATTCTTGCGGGATTGATAGAATTTGAGAACGCTCCGGGATGTCTCGATGTTGAGGCGACCGAACTCGCTTTTCATCTCATTCAGGTCTTTTGCGGTGATGCGGTGATCTTTTGCGCCGAGGAAAAGCAACGCCATCGTCGTATCCCACGAAAAGTCGAGGGCTTTGGCCAAAACCAACACCATCTCCCGGCTGTTGTCCGCCAAGGCGCGCTCGATGACGTCGCCCGGCAAGGCGCACAACAAGGACAGTCCGATCGTGACCTCCTCGCATTTATGGGATCGCGCGTAGCCGGCGATGCTGTCCTCGTTCAGGTTGCCGTACCGATGCTGCGCCGCCACGGTCCTTTTTGCCGCAAAATAGCTTTTCGAGGCAGGGCCGAATTTGGAATGCAGCGCGCCCGTGACATCGGTCACCGAGGTCTGAATTTGGCCGACCATCTTGGGACGCTCGCGTTCGAGCCGCTTTCTGACGTCGTCCGATGCCTTTGCAATCAGCTGCTGGAACAGATGCCTCGGGATGTCCTTGCGCAGACCAAGCTGCTCGGCGAGGATGGAATCGCCTTCGGCGCGTTTGACCATGTGCAAAAAGCCGAAACCCGAGAACTGCGCACCGCCGTTGTTGGCGACCGAATTCACGACCTCCCGATTGCCGCGTGTCACGAGCACGTCCGTGACCGCTTCATCGATGGATTTGCGTTTCGAGATCGCGAGCAGATGCGGCTGACTTTTAGTCCGCGCGTTGGCGACCAGCGCCTTGGCATCGAGTTGCCCGGACTCGCGCAGCACGGGGCCGGCGACATCGATCGAATCGTCGAAGGCCAGTTTGCGGATGATGTTGACCGGGGCATGGTCGGTGCGCGCCAACCGCTTTGCAAGCTGGGCGCGGGCCGCGACTTCAATCTCGTCCGCCAGCCGCCCGATGACTTCGCCAAAGGTCCATATTTCGTCGTCGCTGTAGCGGCCGGCGATCAACAAATCGGTCGCGTGCCACAACGCCCGCGCGCGGCTCTCGGGCGTGCCTCGCGAGATGGCCTCGTCGAGATCTTGCAGAAAGGATTTTGACTGGCTCATTTGGCAGACCTTAAATCAGAACATCCCCAGCCAATTCAGCGTCGGCGATCCCAAATTGCGACGGGGTGGCCGACCCGCGGGGCGGTCACCGCGCGAAGCTTTTGGGCTGGTTGGCCGGCCGCGAATGCCGGGCGCCCGCCCAACGGTTGAGCCGCTCCAATCGGCCTTGCGTTCGAAAATGCGCCTCTTACAGCTTTAGGGAACCCGCGCTCTTCGAACGTTAATTTTCGACCCCGTAGAGTTACGGATACCCTGAACAGGGCCATCGGACACCGGGGACGGGCAGCGGGGATGCAAGAAGATACCGCCGAACGCGTTGACGGAGCACGGCGGGCTGCCATAAACAGGCGCACCAAAGCCATTGGGTCGCCATTCGGCAGCAGGCACCAAGCTTGCAAAACCAGCCGCCGAAATCAGCAGCTCTCAATGTGTCAGCCGGTTTAGCTCAGCGGTAGAGCAGCGGTTTTGTAAACCGAAGGTCGGGAGTTCAATCCTCTCAACCGGCACCAGCAATCGCAACGGGTTAGGCTGCGCAAAATGCCGCGTTGAAGTGGCGATAATCTCGGCAGAAACGTAGCAGCGCGGCAAACGAATTCAGCGGCCTCTCGGCGGCACTACCTTGGCCGTTTGCCCTTCTAACTACCTTCTTTCAATAGACAACTCTTCCAGACCCTGACCAGCGTGCGGCCTGGTCCCGCCGGCCAAAGCCACGGCGAGGGTCTTGAAGTGGTCGAGCACGAACAGGCGGATCGCGGACGACAGGTTGCCCTGCTGGCGGGCAGTGTCGATCTCGCCGACCAACTCGGAGAGCGTCACGCTGCGCTCCGCAGAAATCTCCTTCATGCTATTCCAGAACGCCTCTTCGAGGCTGACGCTGGTCTTGTGACCGCCGACCACGATCGAGCGCTTCACGACAGGTGACTTCATGGTACGCCTCCTACACGTTTGGTCTCCATCATCCCCGATACTCGGCTGACGGTAAATCCGTAGTATCCCGGGACCGGCGCTCGAATCAGGTCTACGGGGTAGGCCGGCTGGGGGGAGAGGGACGACGCCACCGGCGGAAGAAATCAGCGGCGGCCTCGCCGACGGACTACCTTGGGCGTTTGCCTTTTCAACGACGCCCGGGCAGCGGCATGATCAGAACGGCTTATCAAGGTCCGCTTTGCAGCGCATGACGGACCTAAACCCGGAGATCGAGCCACGTCCGAAAAGTGCCGCAAATAAGTCGACATCCGTGAAAGGCTGATTGAAGCGACTGGAACGCTGCCGACCTTTTTGCTACAGTGGTGGTAACACAAAACCGGCCAAAGAGCCGGTTCCATGTCGGGAGGCGAGCTATGTTCGTGACCAAAGCGCTTGCGCGGTTGACGATGTGTGCCGGCTTGATGGCGCTGCCAAGTGCAATCCCCACCTCAGTTTATGCCCAGCAGGCCGTGACGGTCGGCGCCACCGATATCGGCGGCACCGTGGTCGGCGCGGCAGGGCCCGAAGCCGGGGTCTGGGTGATCGCCGAAACCACCGACCTGCCGACCAAGTTCGCGCGCATCGTCGTCACCGACGATTCCGGCCGCTACCTCGTGCCCGATCTGCCGGCAGCGAATTACAGCGTCTGGGTGCGCGGCTATGGTCTGGTGGATTCGGCCAAGCTCACCGCGAAACCGGGCCAGCATCTTGATCACACCGCGGTGCCGGCGCCGAACGAAGCGGCGGCGGCGCATTATTATCCGGCGATCTACTGGTACGCGATGATGAAAATTCCGCCCACCAGCGAGTTCGGCGGCAAGAGCGACATTCCCGAAAAGCTGACGCAGACCGACTGGTTGAAGCAGATGAAGAACATCGGCTGCATCGGTTGCCATCAGATCGGCCAGGAAGCTACCCGCACTATTCCTTCAGCTTTCGGCAAGTTCGATTCCGGCGAAGCTGCCTGGATGCGACGCGTTCAATCGGGGCAGTCCGGCGAGCAGATGACCAACCAGCTTGCCGGGAATTTCGGCGGCGCTCCCTTTAAATATCTCGGAGATTGGACCGACCGGATCGCCAAAGGCGAACTGCCCAAGGCCAAGCCGCCGCGTCCGCAAGGCGTCGAACGCAATATCGTGATCACGTCATGGGAGTGGTCGACGCCCGACAAATACCTGCACGACCTGATTTCGTCGGACCGGCGCAATCCGACAGTCAATGCCTATGGCCCGCTTTACGGCTCGCCGGAATATTCCACCGACAACATGCCGATCCTGGATCCGAAGACGAACAAGGTGTCGTTTTTCAAGATGCCGGTCGCAGATCCCGAGATGCCGGAATCGCTGGGTCCCGGACATGCCGCCAGCGTGAAGCCATTGGAGCCGTCAGCCTATTGGGGCGAGGAAAAGCTCTGGGATACGCGAGCCAACAACCACAACTCGATGTTCGACAAGAAGGGCCGGCTCTGGCTCTCCGCCACCGTGCGCGGCATGGATAACCCGGCGTTCTGCAAACAGGGTTCCGACCATCCGTCGGCCAAGCTGTTCCCACTGGAAAAGTCGGCGCGCCAGGTGGCGATGCTCGATCCCAGGACGATGAAGTACAGCTTTATCGACACCTGCTTTGCCACCCATCACCCGCAGTTCGGCTACGACGCCAATGACACGCTGTGGCTCAGCGGCACCGGCCCGGTTGCCGGTTGGGTCAACACCAGGATGTTCGACGAAACCGGCGATGCGGCGAAGTCGCAAGGCTGGTCGCCGTTCGTGCTCGACACCAACGGCAACGGCAAGCGCGACGATTATGTCGAGCCCAACGCCCCGCTCGATCCAGCTAAGGACAAGCGGATCGTCCCGGGTTCGGGACCTTACGCGGTGATGCCGTCACCGGTGGACGGCTCGATCTGGTACACCGTCGGCGTGTTCGGCGGGCCGCCGGCGTTCTTGCGGTTCGACCCGGCTACCGGACTGTCGGAAGTGTTCAATGTTCCCGCGCCGGCGTTCGGAATCCGCGGCGGCGATATCGACAAGAACGGCGTGGTCTGGGCGTCGTTATCGAGCGGTCACCTCGGCAGCTTTGACCGCCGCAAGTGCAAGGGCCCGCTCAATGGGCCGAACGCCACCGGCAATCATTGCCCGGAAGGCTGGTCGATCTATCAGTATCCGGGCCCTGGCTTCGAAGGTATCGGCGAGAACAGCGCCGAGTCGAGCTACTACACCTGGGTCGACCAGCACAACACGTTCGGACTTGGCGAGAACATACCGATGTCCACCGCCAATCTCAGCGACGGCTTCGTGGCGTTGAAGGACGGCAAGATGATCACGATCCGGATTCCCTATCCGCTCAGCTTCTATGCCAAGGGCTTCGATGGGCGTATCGACGATCCGAACGCCGGCTGGAAAGGCCGCGGGTTGTGGAGCACGAACGGCGACCGCACGCCTTGGCTCAAGGAAGGCGGCAAGGGCTCAAGGCCCCGCGCCGTGCACATCCAGTTTCGGCCCGATCCCTTGGCGAACTGAGGTTTTCTGAGACAATTTGAACGCCCTTCGGCCCATGGTGGCGCGGCGTTCGCGCATAAGTCATTGAACTTTTGGAGATTCTATCTATTATCCTTCCTGCCCAAGCCCGTGGAGTTAACAATATGAGCGAGCAGGAACTGCGGGAATTCAAGGCCGCGATGGCAAAGCTCCGCCTGGAGCACACCTCGTCCCGGGAGAAAGCCACTCAATTTCTGATGGAAGAAGGATTCCTGGACGAAAATGGCGAAGTATCCAAGCGATACTCCGCGGCTGTTACTGCTGCGTAATTGCACCGGCTCTCCGGTTCGTTTGTCCTCGGTTTTCACGGCTGCGACCAATCGGTCGCCGATGATCTCCTGAACGGAAAAGATTTCGTTCCCAGCGCCAATGATTGGGATTGGCTCGGATCGGGCATCTACTTCTGGGAAACCAATCCCGTGAGGGGGATTGAGTTCGCCAAAACGGGGCGGTCGCGCGGCAAAATCACCGCACCTGCGGTTGTGGGCGCCGTGATCGATTTGGGGTTTTGCCTTGATCTGATTTCTTCCACCGGTGTGGCTGCCGTCAAGGCAGCCCATGAAGACTTCATTGCTTACGCCAGAAAGGCGGACAAACCAGTTCCAAAAAACCGGCTTGGTCCCGACAGGCTCCTCAGAGACCGTGATTGCGCGGTGATCAACCATCTCCACAAAGTAAGAGACGCGGCCAAACTACCGGCCTTTCAAACCGTCAGAGCAGTCTTTATCGAAGGCGGCAGGATCTACGAGGAAGCGGGCTTCTTCGAAAAGACCCACATTCAAATTTGCGTTCGAGAAAAGTCGTGCATCAAGGGCGTCTTCCGCGTGTCGGACGATTATTTGACGGCGTAGACTTTTCCCGCGAACGCTTCCATCGCGGCTGTCGCCGCTGTCGCGTCGGCTGGGCTCTCCAGCTAGCGCGCCTCTTCGAATCCGGTGAGGGCTGCTGTCAGATTGGCCCCGAGAATCTCTGACAGGTATCCGCCTTCCTGGACGAAAACGGTTGGAAGCCCCAACCGCGCGATGGCGCCGCCAATGCGGCGGAATCCGTCAGTGGTCACCGCAAGGCCCGCGAGCGGATCATGCTCGGACGCATCGAGGCCGAGCGCTACGACCAGTGCGCCAGGCGCAAAAGCGTGGATCGTCTTTTCGGCCGCAGCGAGCGCCTGTATGTAACCGTCGTTCCCGGTGCCGATCGGCAGCGGAATGTTGAGATTGGCACCAAGCCCGGGCCCGGCGCCGCGCTCGTGCGCATAGCCCCAAACGAATGGGTTGAAGAAGGTTGGATCGGCATGGATCGACACCGTCAGAACGTCGGGTCGTTCGTAGAAGATGCCTTGCGTACCGTTACCATGATGGATGTCGACGTCGAGGATTGCCACGCGCTCATGCCTGCCTCGCAGATGGGCGGCTGCGATCGCGCTGTTGTTGAGGAAACAAAAGCCGCTGGCGAGGTCGCGGTAGGCGTGATGGCCCGGAGGACGGCAGAGTGCGTAAGCCGCATCCTCGCCGTCCAAGACGAGTTGAGCCGCCGTCGTCGCCACATCGGTGGCAGCGCAAGCGGCAGCCCAGGTGCCGGGGCCGATCGGACAGGACGTATCGATCGTATGCCAGCCGAGGCGGCCGACAATGTGCGTCGGGTAAGTCGCGGCGTTGCGGACGGGATGTATGTTGGCGATCATCTCGGGGCCGCAATCCCCAAGCTCGGTCCAGGCGTCCCATGCCTCGGCGAGAAAACCGAGATATTCAGGACTATGCACCCTCGCCCGCGGCCCCTGCCCGAAAACATCAGGCGCAACCAGGTCGTGCTTGCCCGCCCTGAGCCCCGCGAGCAGCCGGTCCGCGCGTTCGGGCTGCTCGGTGGTGCGCTTGACGACGCCGCGAACCAGAAAGAATTGCGGGTCGTGGCTTCGATGCAGTTCGGTATAGACAGCCTTCACACGAATACTCCTGTCGCTGAAAAAACGATCCCTGAACTCGTCAGCATTGCGCTTTGAAAAAGCGGACGCGCGATCCTCGGGTCAACGTAGCCTACCGCGTTGCCGATCAACGCAACAGTCGCGCCGGAGTCGAATGAAGATGAGGCGATGCTTCCCGTCTTTGCCATCTTGAGGCGGATGCTCTCGACGGCTTGAATTGCATCGCATTGAGAAACCGACACAGCCCACCTGCTTGGGACAGACACCATCGAAGGTATCGTCGCGATGAGTGGAAGCGATCCGATGGTGTCGCGCATCGCGATGATGAAAGCCTTGCGCGGGCATCAGCCGAACGCGGCACGTGCCGAAGGCGGCAGCAATTCACGCATCAAGAATCTCCTCATGCATTGTGGCTGGTCGTGGGCAGGAGCCACGATTTGTCCATATATCGGCAAATCCTGGTTCCACATCGTTAGCAAACGTTGCAAATCGTGAACTTAGAAGAGTCCCAGAAATGCCCGAAAGACGCGATTAACTTTCACTCACGCAACGATCGCTCTGCGAAAGACGCTTTGCTATTTCGCTGCCGGGAGGCAGTCGAAGTCTATTCGAGGGGCCGCCAAAGGCCCCGGGGACTCTCCAAAAGAACTGGCACGGAATTCAAAAATGAAAAAGCTTCTCCTCGCTTCGACGGGACTTCTTGCACTCGTCGCATCGGCGCCCGCCTTCGCTGCCGATCTTGCGGCACGGCCCTATACCAAGGCGCCGCCCGCGATGGTCGCTACAATCAACGACTGGAGCGGCTTCTATGTCGGTTTCAACGCCGGCGGTGGCTCCAGCCGCGACAGATGGAATCTCCTCACGAATGGCGGCGTTGCCGTGAATCCGGCGCTCTCGAACGAGGGTACCACGAACGCCAGTGGCGCCGCGGTCGGCGGACAGATCGGTTATCGCTACCAGGTGACGAACTGGGTGTTCGGCGTTGAAGCGCAGGGCGATTGGTCGAGTTTCAAGGGCAATAATCGCAACTTGATTCTGCCGACGCTCACTGATCGTACCCGCGTCAACAGTTTCGGTCTCTTCACCGGTCAGGTCGGCTATAGCTGGAGCCCCAGTTTCCTGGCCTACCTCAAGGGCGGCGCCGCCGTCGTCGGCGACCGCTACGACACGTTCACGACCGCGACCGGCGTGATGGTCGACCGCGCCAATACCACGCGCTGGGGCGGTACGGTCGGCGCAGGTCTGGAATATGCCTTCGCTCCGAACTGGTCAGTCGGCGTCGAATACGACCACCTTTTCATGGGCAACAAGAATCTCAACTTTGTCACCGCGGCCGGTCTCACCACCATGACCCATCGCATCAACCAGGACATCGACATCGGCCTGGTCCGGGTGAACTACAAGTTCGGCCCAAGCGGGATGTTCGGCCCGGGCGGGACGTTCGGGAAGTATTGATCGCGTTCCGCTCCGACGGACGGAAAAGCCCCGGCACGGCCGGGGCTTTTTGTTTGAGGTCGATGCAACGAACGCGCACCCCCGCTTCCGGCCAAAGGCTTTTTCTGATTTATTTGTGCTTCCCTGGCGAGAAACCAGATCCGTTTCGCTCTCCGCCTCGCCGTCAACGGACTGGATCCGTCACAAACCGAGGGATGGCATGTCGATGGATGATGAAAGAGCCGCGGCCGCTCCGAGGCCGATCGCCGAGATCGCAAGCTATCACGCCCACGTCTATTATGATCCGGCCGCCACGCGATCCACTGCCGAGCAGCTACGCGCCTGGATCGGCGAGCGCTTTCCGGTGCAGCTTGGCCGCTGGCATGATGCGCGGGTCGGTCCTCACGACGCGGCGATGTTCCAGGTCGCCTTTGCCAACGACGTCTTCGCGACATTGGTGCCGTGGCTCATGCTCAACCATGGCGGCCTGAGCATCCTCATTCATCCCAACACGGCAAATCCGCGCCGGGACCACGTCGTCGATCCCTTTTGGATCGGAACGCGCCTTGCGGTCCACGACGAGAAGCTTCCAAGCGAAAGCGAACCGGAGGGAGCGCCGCAGCCCAACACAACGCCGCATATTGCTCCGTAGACGGACCAGATCGTTCCGTGATGGCTTCCGGCGGCGTCGCGGCGGCGTCGCGGACGACGCTTCCGGCATCGTCCCGGAAGCCCGAAATGGAAGAATCTTCGTTCCGAACCTGCGGCGGCCGTACAGAATAACCTTTTTGCTCGGCCCAGCGGTTCTGACTAAACATTAGCCTGTTTTTTTGTCCGCTGTTGATGGATTGTCGTCCGATGGCAATTCCAAGAGGCAGACTTTCATGCGCCTGACCCGTCGCAACCTTCTCGTTTCCACCGCCGCCGCAGCTTACGCCGCTACGCGCCCGGATGTTTCATGGGCCCAGGAGCAGCCGAAACGTGGCGGCACCCTGAGTGTTCATCTCCCCGGCGAGCAGCGTATCCTCAATCCGGCGATACGCGCATCGACCGGCGTCTACATCGTTACCTCCAAGATCGTGGAATCGCTTGTCGATCTCGGTGCGGACGGGAAACCGACGCCAGTGCTGGCGACGTCCTGGGAAGCGACGCCGGACGGCAAGACCGTCACCTTCAAATTGCGCGAAGGCGTCAACTGGCACGATGGCAAACCCTTCACATCCGCCGACGTGCAATACACCGCGCTGGAGCTTTGGAAGAAATATCTGAATTACGGCACACAACTGCAGCAGTACCTCGAAGCCGTCGATACGCCCGACGACCATACCGCGGTGTTCCGCTATTCGCGGCCGATGCCGCTCGCGCTGCTGCTGAGAGCCCTGGCCGATCTCGGATACATCGCCCCACGCCATGTGTTCGAAGGCACCAACATCCTTGAAAATCCCGCCAACACCGCGCCGATTGGAACCGGGCCCTTCAAGTTCGTGCAGTATGAACGGGGGCAATTCATTATCGCCGAACGAAATCCGAACTACTGGCGCAAGGAATTCCCGTATCTCGACAAGATCGTGTGGCGCGTGATCGCCGACAAGTCGGCGGCCTCGGCCGCACTGGAAACCGGGCAGATCCAGCTCTCGACCTACTCCGGGCTGTCGCTCGCCGACTACGATCGCCTGAAGAAGGATGCACGCTTCGACATTTCAAGCCGCGGCATCGAAGCGAACGCCTTCAACAATACGCTGGAGTTCAACGTGCGCCGGAAGGAACTGTCCGACGTGCGGGTTCGCCGTGCCATCGTCCATGCCATCGACGTTCCGTTCTTCATCGAAAACTTCCTGTATGGACGAGGCAAGCCGGCGACCGGACCGATCCCCTCCTCCTCACCCGCCTTCTATCCCGGCGGCGAGGTACCCTATCCCCACGACCTCAAGAAGGCCGAGGCCCTGCTGGACGAAGCCGGATACAAGCGGGGCGCGGACGGGATTCGCTTCGCATTGAAGATCGTGCCGATCCAGAACGGCGAGGACGTGCCGCTGCTCGCCACCTATATCCAGCAATCCCTGAGCAAGATCGGGATCAAGATAGATATCGTCAATCTCGACATCGCCGGCGCGCTTTCCGCGGTGTACCGCGACTGGAATTTCGATCTCGCCACCGGCTGGCATCAGTATCGCGGCGATCCCGCCGTCTCCACCACGGTCTGGTATCGGTCGGGCTCGCCGAAGGGAGCGCCGTGGACCAATCAATGGGGCTGGCAATCCGACGCGGTCGACAAGTTGATCGACGAAGCTGCCTCCGAACTTGATCCCGGGAAACGCAAGTTGTTGTACGCAGACTGGGTCAAGGTCATCAACGAAGAGCTGCCGATCTGGATGGTCACGGAACGCCAATTTATCGCGGCCACCAGCAAGCAGGTGCAAAATCACCATACCTCACCACGATGGGATTCCGGTGACTGGCATGACACATGGATCAGTTGACCGGATCGGTTGACGGCGGCGATCCGATCGGGAACACCGTTTCATTCTTTTTGGCGATGGTCTAGATCAGAACGTCCACGGAGGTCGGGCCGTCAGTCATGCGTTTCTTCCTGTTCGCAATTCGTCGGCTGGCAGCGAGCGTGCCAACGCTGCTGATCGTGTTGGCCGGCTTGTTCATGCTGCTCCAATTCGCACCGGGCGACACGGTCGATGCTCTCATGGCGCAGATGGGCGGCGGCGACAGCGCGATGATGGAACAGCTGCGCAAGTATTATGGCCTGGACGCAACCGCGACGGTTCAGCTTGTTCGCTATTTGACGAGGTTGGTTCAACTGGACCTCGGATTTTCCGCGATCTACGGCAAGCCGGTGATCGACGTCATTCTCGAACGTCTCCCGGCGACGCTGCTGTTGATGGCATCGTCGCTGAGCTTCGCGTTTGCGGGAGGACTTGTGCTGGGCGTGCTGGCCGCGCGGCGCGTCAATCAATGGCCGGACGGGGTGATCTCGACCGTCGGCGCGATTTTCTACGCAACCCCGGCGTTCTGGCTTGGGCTGATGGGTATCATCATCTTTGCCG
>Ga0209871_1000419_pt1 | contig 11478 bp, 9 predicted proteins | sample OrgsoiDNA2013045_FD_185795 | JGI IMG/M metagenome (GOLD analysis project Ga0209871, IMG submission 185795) | Permafrost soil microbial communities from the Arctic, to analyse light accelerated degradation of dissolved organic matter (DOM) -... | ecosystem: Environmental > Terrestrial > Soil >... | reverse complement strand
GAACAGATCCCGGTCATCTCCGCCTCCGCGGCCGGCGCCCTTGCGAGTCCAGTTGTCGGGGCGATCAACGCCCGGCCCGAGCCCGCCGCCTGGCCCGAGCCCGCCGTTCAGCCGGACCGGCCCGCGGAGGCGCCAGAAGCCCAGGGGGCGGCTATCGTCATACGGGCTCCAGCACAGCGAGCCCTGGAGCAGCCGAAAGCGCGGCCGGCGCCGGTTAGCCGACGCCGACGCGCGGCTGCCGCGTCGGTCTCGGCGCTGGTTCTCATCGCGATCGGCCCGCTGGCATTCGCGCTATCCCGGCACACAGCAACGGTGACCACGCGCGACAGTCACCGAGCCAGCGTTAAGGCGTTTGCTGCCGATGCGGCGACGCGCAACCGCGCCGCGGCCTGGATCGCTGCTCAGGCCAGCCGGACCACCATCTTGTCCTGTGACCAGGCAATGTGCCAAGCGCTCGAGGCACACGGGATCCCCCCTGACGACCTGCTGAAGCTGAACCAGAGCGATGCCGATCCGCTCCACTCCGACGTAATAGTCGCGACGGCGGCCGTCCGCAGCCAGTTCGGCAACAGCCTCACCTCCGTCTATGCACCGGCAGTCATCGCGCGTTTCGGCTCAGGAAACCTGCGGATCGACGTCCGGGCCATCGCTCAGCACGGAGCCGCCGCATACATGTCCGAACTCAGAGACGACCTGGCGGCTCGCAAGGTTTCCGGAGCGGGACTGCTCGGCATCCAGCGGATCGCGGTTTCGGCTCCGGCAAGGAGGCAGCTGTCGGCTGGGCGGGTCGACTCTCGGCTTCTGGTCACGATCGAGGATATGGCCGCGCGGCATCAGCTGCGCATTATGGCGTTCGACGACTCCGGTCCAGGCGCTGGGGCAGGCAGCCCGCTCCGTTCGGCCGATCTAGCAGAGGCCGACACCGCGCTTGGCGCCAGCTTCCCCGCGTATGTGCGGTCGATGCTTGCGCTCCTGCACGCGCAGCCCGCCCCTTTCCTTCCAGCGCATGCCGGGACGGTGCAACTCGCCGGAGGTCAGATGGTCTTCTATCTCGAGTACGCCGCGCCGAGCCCGCTTGGGCTGCTCGGCCCCAACACTCCATGATCAGGAGACCGGTCCGGAGTTCGCGACCTACGGCTCCCCTTTGCTCCGATCGCTCCTGACGCCCTCGATGGCCTTAAGTGAGCCAACCAGCTGGGCGAGCCTGACGCTGCGATCGAGCTTGCTCGGCGACGATCGCCATGACCCCGGTCTCGAACGGATCCCAGGTCCCCGGCACCCGAGTCCCGGGCCGGGCGTCGCACTCCGGCCGGCAGTCGCTGCCGGTGGTGACGACGGCATCGAACACGCCCGCCCATTCAGGTATACCGTCCCGCCACACGCCGGACCGGACGTATCAGGTCAGGGGAGTGGCGGCCAGGATCTGGCGATCGGTCGATTCCCCTGCCCGGTGCCGAATTGAGTCACGCCAGCCGGGGATCGGCCGACTCGTATGCTGGTTTGGCCATGACAACGCCGGTGCTGTACGTGATCTGGTGCGCGGCCCAGCCGACGGGCGAGGTGGCCTGCTCGCGGGCCTGGCCAGGAACGCGGCTGGGATGTGCATGTGTCCTCACCACGCCGTCGGGCAGGCGATTCGCCGACGTTCCCGCCCACGCCGCGCACCCGGCATTCACGGAAAACATCGCAAAGCTGCGATCATGGAATGTCACCGTGCCGTTCGACCCGGCCCAGCCGCCCGCTGCACGACCCGGAGGCCGGCCGCAGCCAGCTGCATCTCTTCCCGTGGCTGGCGGCAATCAAGCCGGCCGGCGCCAGGGCCCCGCATGCCTAGGGCCTGCCGATCAGCGACGCTCCCGTCTATGGTGGTGATCTCTGCGGGGCCGACGAGGGCGAGAGGTACTCGATGCCTGAGGGAAACAGCGGGAGCCCGATCGTCATCGTCGGCGGCGGCATGGCCGGGGGCAACGCCGCCGTAACCCTGCGGGAGGAGGGTTACCGAGGCGAGGTCGTGCTCATCAGCCGGGAGCCCGGCGTCCCCTTCGGGCGGCCGCCGCTTTCCAAGACCTACCTGCGGTCGGAAGAGGATCTCGAAGGCTGGTATGTCAGGCCTGCCAGCTGGTTTGACGATCGCCATGTGGACCTGCTCGCCGAGTCCGTTGTCGCGGGCATAGATGCCGCCGCGCACAAGGTGCTCCTGGCCTCCGGCCGCGAGCTTGAGTATCACAAGGTCCTGATAGCCACGGGCGGGCGGACTCGGAAGCTGGAGATCCCCGGAGCTGAGCTGCCCGGCGTGCATTACCTGCGAACGGCCGCCGACTGCGACGCGATCAAGCGCGAGGCTGTCGCGGGCCGGCGCGCGGTAGTAGTGGGCATGGGCTTCATCGGCTGCGAGGTGGCGGCCTCCTTGACTCAGCTCGGCGTGCACGTGACCGCCATCTTCCCCGGCAGGGTCCCCCTCGGGAGGGTCCTGGGGGAGGAGGTCGGCGCGGTGATCGGCGTCTTTCACCGCGCGAGCGGCGTCGAGCTGCTGGCCGGAGATCAGATCGCCGCCTTCGAGGGGCCCGGGCAACTGGAGGCGGCCAGGACTGCCGGCGGCGTGCGGGTGCCCTGCGACTTCGCCGTCGCCGGCATCGGCATCGATCCTGATGTACCGGTCGTGGCGGGGATACCGGTCGGTCAGGCCAACGGCGTTCTTGTCGACGAATTGTGCCGGACAAGTGCGGCCGACGTCTATGCGGCCGGTGATGTCGCCAACCATCTCCATCCGCTGTTCGGCCGGGTTCGGGTCGAGCACTATAACAACGCCGAGAAACAGGGGGCCGCGGCGGCGAGGTCAATGCTCGGCTCGGCCGCCTCCTATGACTACGTCCATACCTTCTGGTCCGATCAGTACGAGCACAAGCTCGAGTATGTCGGGCACGCCGCGAGCTGGGACGAGTTCGTCGTCCGCGGCAGTCTGGAGGAAGGACGGCTGGTTGGGTTCTACCTGGCGAAAGGGCTGGTGCGGGCCGCCGTCGGGCTCGACCGCGGAGGTGACCCGGAGCTGGATCGCGACTCGGAGATGGCCGCATGCGCGCGCCTGGTAGCCGAGCGAGCCCGGCCCGCTCGCGGCGTGCTCGCCGACGAGCACGTGGACTTGTGGTCGCTGTCGGGTGACGCGTAAATGCAGCTGCCGACCGCCGGCCAGGAGCGGCTAGATATTTGAGAAGAGCGGGATGTTCGCCCCGCTCGCCGGAGCCAGCGGGCTGTCGAGCAGCGCAACGATCAGTGCCGCGACATCACCGGGTGTCAGGCCGGGCCGAAGGTCAGGATTGGCCTGACGCAGCATCTGCGTGTCCACGGCGCCCGGACTCACGCAAATGGCACTGATGCCGTGCTGCCTGCCTTCTACCGCGATCGCTTCGGTAAGGCCGATGACGCCGTACTTGGAAACGTTGTACGCAGCGAGCCCCGGGAACTTCTCCGTAGCGTAAACGCCCGACAGCGAGGCGATGTTGACGATCCTTCCTTCGGCGGCCGGGCTCATTGCGGTGAATGCCGCCCGGCAGCACAGGAATGAGCCGGTCAGGTTGACCCCCAGCGTCTCCGCCCAGATCTCGGATGTCGTTTCGGCGAGCGGCACGGAGGTCAGCACGCCAGCCGCGCAGACCAAAGCGGCGACACGGCCGACCTCCCGGACAGCGGCAAAGAGGCGCTCGACATCGGCGGCCCTGCTCACGTCCGTCGCCACCGGCGTGGCATCGCCGCCGCCGTCCCGGATGCGCCCGGCGACGCCGGCCAGAGCCTGGCGGTCACGGGCCGCCAGCACCACGTGAGCGCCGGCCGCGGCAATGGCCTGCGCGGTCGCGGCTCCGATTCCCCGGCTGGCGCCCGTCACCACCGCCACCCGTCCGGCAAGCCAGTGCTTCGGGTCACCCACCGACTGCCACCCCGGCACCAGGACTGACGACCCGGCGGTAGAACTGCTCATGGGCGTCCAGACTCCGTTCCAGGTCGAGATGGCGCTCGGCATGGCCGCGGCATGCCGAGCGCGAGATTTCGGTCGTCCGCCGGACGCGATCCACGGCCGCCGGGATGTCATCGGGCGCGGCCAGGAAGCCGGTCACGCCATCGGCGATCATCTCGCCGAGCCCACCGCGCCTGAACGCGACGACAGGCGTCCCGCACGCCTGCGCCTCGGCGGCGGCCATGCCGAAGGGCTCATCCCACCGGGCGGGGCAGATAACGACAGCTGCGCGAGCCATCGCCAGCCAGAGAGCCTTTCGAGGGACCCCTTGATGAACCGTCACGCCGGGTGCGTTACGTCGCGGGTCGATCTGCTCGCGCGCGTACTGCGGGTCGTAGGCGTCGCCGTACACGTCGATCCGGATGCCCGCCGCCCGGGCGATGTCGATCGCTTCAGCGGCGCCTTTCTCGGGACTCAGCCGGCCGGCGAAGATAGCGCCGTCCCCGGCGGCCGGTGACCACGGGATGACACCGGTCGGCACATAAGGCGGGAGGATCGCGTCGACCCGGACGACCCGGCGCCAGGCCCTCACCTGGAACGCGGATACGCCGGCCACCGCGGGCGGCGAGTCGCCCCGCGCTGCGTCCCGGAGCGCGGCCGCAACAGCCGCGTCCGGCGGTAGATGGAGCGTGTGCAGGACCGGGGCGCTGAACGCAGTGGCCAGGCTAATGGCCGGGACATCGAACGCGTGATTGTGGATAATGTCATACCGGCGTCCCCGGACGGTGCCGTAGACACCAGAAAAGGCCGCCACTGCCGGAGCCAGGTCGCGGGCCGCTGGGCCTGAAGCCCGGTAGAGCGTGGCAACCAGGGACGCGGGATCAACTCCGGTATCGATCACCTCGACGCCTGGTATCTGCGAGCCGGCGGCCGCGTAGACGTGGACCTCGTGGCCCCTTCCGGCCAGGCCGCGCGCAAGATCGGATACGAAAGCCTGCGAGCCGCCGCCCTGCGGCTCGCGGATGGCTGACACAAGCGGCGCGATGATGGCGACCTTCATCGCGCCATCACCTTGAAGGCGAGGTCGCGCGGCGGATTGATCCCGAGCACCGCATAGGGGACCCGTCGCAGGCCGCGGCGCCGGACCTCTGCGACCGCATGCGGATAGAAGATCTCGGCCAGCTCAACCGCCTCCCGGTGGCTGCGGAACTCGACAGCCATCTGCCCGGCGAAGCTCGCGTACTGGTAGCCGCGGGCGGCGAGCCAGTCGATGTTGTTCGGCCAGATAACGGCGACGCAGCCTCCTGGCCGGCAGGCCCGCTCCATCTCGGCCAGGCCGGCGTCGCCCCCGTGGCCCGGCGCGGGCGTCAGGACCGAGCATGCGACGACCAGATCGGCGAAGCCGCTGGCCACGGGCAGGTCATCAAGAAACCCGTGCGTCACCCGTGCGCGGTAGCCATGACCGGCGCCTGCGAGCCTTCGCATCAGGATCTGGCGCAACGGCGCCGCGGGCTCAACCGCCACAACCTCCCGCCCCCGTTCTATGAGCTCAAGGGTCAGCCGTCCCGCGCCTGCGCCGACCTCGACAATCCGGTCCGCGGTGCCTGGCAGCCATCCAAGGACGTCCGGATGGAGCCGCTCCGCGCTGACCAGGCGGTCATACAGCTCAGGCTCAAGCCGGTAGAGCAGTTCCCAGGCCAAGGTAACGTCGGTCTGCGGATCGCCGCTCCCGCCGGGCACGAAGCGCCGCGCCTCGTCGCGGCTCAGGACGCACAGGTCCGCGGCCGTATAGCGGCTGCGCAGTTCCCGGCCCAGCCGGGCCGGAGTCTCAGACGTGATCACGGACCTCGGCCCAGTTCTTGTCGGTCTCCGACACGCGGACCGACTGCAGCAGCCCCTCCGGAAGCTCGCGTTGGAGCCTTTCCCAGAAGGTCATGGCAAGATTCTCGGCCGTCGGGATACGCCCTTCGAGCCACGGTACATCGGTATTGAGATTGCGGTGGTCAACGTCCTGGATAATCTGCTGAAACATGACATCCGAAAGCCGTTTCAAGTCCAGGACATAGCCAGTGGCGTCGTCGACCTCACCGGACACGACAACCTCTAGGACGTAGTTGTGGCCATGAAGATTCACGCATTTCCCGAACAAGCGCCGATTCTCGTCATCTGATAGATCCGGATTACGCAGCTGGTGTGCGGCATTGAATGATTCGCGGCGGCTGACCAGCACTGTCATCGGTCTTGTCATGGCTTTCCGCCGGCCGTCACCGCAGCTCCGTCGCTGTGACCCTGATGAGCCATGTCAACCCCTCCAGGTCGCCGGCAGCCGACGACGCCGACCCGGTCACAGTCTACGATCCGGCGCAGGGGCTGGCGAGGATCAGCACGGAGGCTACTCACTCGCTTCTCCCGTTGCCTACCTGCCGTCGGCGGCCGCGGGCAGGTCGCTGGCAGGCGGCCTGCGGCCGGGAAGGAGGGCGGCCAGCGTCATGAGGGCGAGGCCGGCGAAGACCGCCGCGAAGACCTGGACCGAGTCGGTCAGGGTGACGCGCGTCGCGAGCAGGCCGACGCCGACGGTGGAAAGCCCGCCGCCAACGTAGGTAACCACGTAGAACATTGAGACCGTCTCGGCACGCTGCGCCGCCGGGGCGAGTTCGTTAAGGCGGCGCAGCGATCCCATGAAGCCGATGCCCTGCCCTGCGCCGGCGATAGCGATCGTGGCGAACAGCACGGCAGCGCTGCCCAGCGCGCCCGCTGCTATCAGCCCGAGCACGCCGATCACGAGCAGAAACAGGCCGGCAGCCTGTGCCCGCCACGCCCGCCAGGAGCGGACGAGCACCTGGGCGGCCGCGGCGCAGAGCAGCAGGGAGCCGGACGCGCCGCCGTCTACCAGCAGGTTGCTGCGGCCCAGCGAGGCAGCCGCGTAGGAGGGAACAAGAGTCAGGACCACGTAGGCGATCGACCAGGCGATGCAACTGACCGCCGCCGGGATCACGAACGGGCGGCGCAGGGATGCCGGGATCCGCGGGCGGCGGGGGCTCCAGGGCTGACCGGTGACACCCAGCCCGCGGGGGAGTGCCGCCGCGACGCCGATCGCCGGGATGAGCAGGCCGATTTCCGCGAGGTAGCAGAGTACGCGCGGGCTGCCAGCGAACTGCGCCAGCGCCCCGGCCACGACGGGGCCGATTCCGCATCCGGCCGTGGTCGCGGCGGAGGCAAGCAGCGACGCCCGGTCGCGGCGCCCGCCGGGCTCGGTCAGGACCAGGCCGGCGGTCAGCGCTCCGGTGGCCGTGCCCACGGCAAGGCCCTGGACAGCCCGGCCGGCGACCAGCCAGAGGGCGCCGGACGCCGCGGCAAGCAGCGCCGCGCCGACGACGGCCGCTATGAGTCCGCAGGTCAGCACGAGCCGGTAGCCGTAGGCATCGCTCAGCGGCCCGCAGATCAGCAGGGCGGCGATGACAGCGCCCGAGTACACCGCGACCAGGAGGGTCACGTCCAGGGCTGACATGCCGAACGCGCGCTCGTAGAGCACGTACAGCGGGGTCGGCAGGCTCGTCCCGACGATGAGCACGGTGAGCGCGTAGGCCAGGCCGGCATAGTGAAACCAGCTGGCCCCTGGCCGCTCGTCATTGCGCGGAGGCATCTCCTACGGGCGCCCTGCGTCCTGCGCAGGGACAGGAGAATTCGCGGTCGGGATCACGACGACAGATGCCCTGTCGCCCGGCGGGGCATCATCTGGCCCGGGCTCGGCATAGTACGCATGCGCGGCATCCAGCAATGCTGATGCCTGCCCGCTCTCCCCGGCGATCGACTCGGCGACGCGTTCGGCGTCGAAGAGGAGCCCGGCGGCCCGATCCGGATCCGTGGCGGCGATCGTCCGCGCGACGCCGGCCAGTGCCCATGCCTTCGCATGCTCGCCAAGGATCGACCAGGTGCCGTCAGCGGCGGCGCCGCCGGTGATCGACCAGGCGAGGCGCTCGGCCCGGTCCGGGTCGGTGGCGGCCAGCACCCGGGCGAGGTGGCCCAGGGCCCACGACTTGACGAACTCGTCGGTGATGGACCAGGCGAGGCGCTCGCCCCGCGCGGGGTCAGAGACAGCCAGCACCCGGGCGATGCGGCCCAGGGCCCACGACCTCGCCTCCTCGTCCGCCATCGACTGGGCGATGTTCTCGGCCCGGTCCGGGTCCGTGGCGGCCAGCACCTCCGCGACGGCGCCCAGTGCGAATGACCTGCGCTCCTCGTCAGTGATCGACAAGGCGAGGCACTCGGGGCGGTTCCGGCGGGTGGAGGTCGTCGTCAGGCACAGTTTCGCGCGAGCCGTGAGCACCCCGTGGCCGACGTAGTACAGCAGCAGGACGCCGGTAGTCTGCTCGGCCAGATCGGCGATCTCGGCGCCCAGATCGGAAACGCTGACAGGGTCAGGAATGACCCTGATCCGCTCGGGCGGCCAGCCGCACAGGGCCGGATCCGACAACAGCGCACGCATTTCCCGCACGCTGTTGAGCGCGGCGGGAGCCGGGCGGAACTCTTCGTCCGCGTACGCTGACACGCCGACCAGGATCGCCGTGGAGCCGGCGAACACCCTTGCGTCAGAGCCGGCGAACACCCTTGCGTCAGTCGTCATCACCAGCGCGCAGGATCCGCTCGAGCAACGGTGCCACCTCGCCCAGTGTCCGTATGTCCAGCGTCACCGAGCGCCCGGCGGACTCGACCGTGATCTTCGCGGTCGTCCTGCGGGTCTGCAACCAGGTGATCAATGACGAGGCGAGCACGGTTCCCGCGCCGCCAGTACTGAGCGCGACAGTGAGCACATCCGGGGCCGCGCCGAGTTCGGTGTCGCCGGCCGGACTGCCGGCCAGCCGGACCCTGCCGCGCAGCTCGCCCTCGTCACCGAGCCATTCGCCGAGCGCGGCCAGCTCATCGCCGCCTCCGCACTCGATCTGGATCCGTGCGTCCATTCCCCGTCCCTGCCCGCCGACGGCAACGTGCCGGATCCGCCTCGGCACCGTCTGCGCCCCGATCCTCGGCGGGGCTCCTGCCGTGGCACCAGTCTGACATTCTTCCGGAGCCGGGGAGCCGGGACTGTCAGCGGTATTCCGCATTCCACTGGCGTAATTCGCGTGCCCGCTACGGCCGGCCCTCCTCCGGCCCGTCATCTGATGAGCCGATAATGTACATTATGTCAAGTAACGCGACGGTGCCCTCCTGGCCGGCGAGGTCAGGCGCCCGCCCAAGATCGGCCCAGATCCCCAGCCACTCCGCCGCCCGCGCGTGCCGGCCCAAGACCGGCCACTTCTCCGCCGTGCGATGGCACACCCGGCTAAAAGTGCACCCGGCTAACGCTCGCGTGGCGGCGCGCCACTGTCTGGGCATGTCGGCTTCTTAGTCGTACGCTTTACCCACATGCGGCGCCAATCCTGCCTCAAGGGTGGTTATGCGGACACAGATCTCGCACGCCTGAAGCGGTCACGCCTGCTCACGGCCGCGGCCAGACAGGTCATGGGTGGTGATTGCGATATCAGTGGGTGACAAGCAAGACGTCGGCTCGGTGGTGGGTCGGTGGCGCCTGCTGAGACGCATCCCTGGCGCGCGGACTCGGCCCGCGAGCCCCGCCGTGGCGGCCGGCGGAGCTGCGCTTGACCGGCGACCGTTGGTGGTCTCCGGACGACTCGACCCGCTAGAGCCCGAACTTATCAGCGGCCTACTCGGGCGCTGGCACGGCTCATCTTTCCTGGCGCGGACGAAGCCAAGAACTAGGTTCTTGCTGATCGGATTGGCGGCAGCGGCCCTCGTCGTGATCCTGGCGTTAATCGACAAGGGCCTCACGAATCCAAAGGGCGTTCGCCCTGCAATAGGTCTCATCATTAATCCGGCGCGGAGTCCCGCTCGCATCAGCCTTGCTCTCCTGCAAGATCCGGTGGGGCTCATCGCCATCGTCGTGCCGCTGCTCACGCCGATACTCTTCGCGGTGCAAGTGACGGCGATCCAGCAATTCAATCCGGCGAACGAGAGAAACATAACGTATCGCGCGGGCTCACTGAAATACGAAAAGATCAACCAGCAGGTCAAGACGACGAATGAGCGTTTCCGACGCATCGGCGGCGGCCCAGGCTCATTCCTGGTCCTGCTGCCGAGCGCGGCGTTCTCAGGCCTTGTTAGTTACCTGATCAATAGATGGGGCCTGTTCCCGAGCTGGAACAAGACCAAGCTTACCAATACCGCGTGGCAGAATCGAGTCTATGCTGGCTGGTGGGCTAATCCCCATTCTCATCTCGTTCTCGCGATCGCGCTGGGATCCTTGGGCTGTTACTTCTTTTACGTTGTCATAAAGCAAGTTTACATGGGTGTATGTTTCGCGATATACCTGGTCCAGGTTGTCGACTACGACTTTGGTCTCTGCGCGAATTTATCAGCGAATACCGATGGCTTCTGGGGGATGCTTCCGGCGCGGCGCTTCATGCAGGCCACCTACAGCTCAGCCCTAGGTCACACAATCATGGTCGTCGGAATCCTCGTCGTCTGGCTCCCATTCAACGCCTTCACGGTCTATGTGCTCGCCTTGCTCTTGGCGATCAACATACTGGTGGTCATTTACCCGTCCGTCGTGGGCTACGCCGCCGCATACCGGGAGAAGACTTGCTTCGTCGATCACATCCTGGGTGGCCATGCCGCGCCGACGGCGGAGGATACGGCGCTGATCGAGCGCGTATGGGAAATGCGGACACTGCCGTTCAGGATTGGCAGCGGCCTCACGGCCATAACGATCTACCTTCTTTTCCCGCTGCTCCTCGCTGCCGCGTCCCGCCTGCTCGGCCCGTGAAGCGGACCGCGGTCGGATGATCCTCGGGCCAGCCTGGACCGCCCGCGCCGAGGCCGCTGAGCAGCCCGCGAGGGCTAGTCGGTCGGCTGGTTCCACCGGCCTCTGTGGACACCCCTTCAACGACAAAGGCCAGTGCCTCTACCCGCCGCCCGGCCCAACCTCCCAGCCCGCACGCAAGGACGCAAAGCTCAGCAAGCGGGCATCGCTCGCGTCGCCCTCGCCGTATACGCAGTCGTCCGCATCCACCCTGCGGCCAGGGCCGCGGTAGATCAGCATGGCGACCGCGTCCAGGCGCTGAATCTGCACCACGGCGTGCGGATCCATCTCCAGCAGCTCGGCCCCCTCGGTCAGGCTGTCGGCGGCCCCGACCCCATCGACGGCGGTTACCTCGACCTGGCCACCCTGTACCGGAACGTCATCAAGGAACGCGCGCTCGTCCGCGAGCGCGGCGTGCTGTACGTGATGGTCAAGGGCGGCGACTGGGCCTTCGGCTGCCAGCTCGTCGACGGGGCGCTCCTGGCCCTCGCCACCCCCGCCGCCGACATGCCCGCCCGGATCTTCACCCCCATGGTCTTATCCGGATCCGGCGGCAAGCTCTCCAAGAGCCTGCTCCGCGTCGCCTACTCCGCCAACAAGCGCCTCACAGCCGGTCAGCTGCTCAGATTCACCTGCCGCGGCGAACAGTGCCTGACCCGGATCACCCGGATCG
>Ga0209871_1000418_pt1 | contig 11561 bp, 8 predicted proteins | sample OrgsoiDNA2013045_FD_185795 | JGI IMG/M metagenome (GOLD analysis project Ga0209871, IMG submission 185795) | Permafrost soil microbial communities from the Arctic, to analyse light accelerated degradation of dissolved organic matter (DOM) -... | ecosystem: Environmental > Terrestrial > Soil >... | reverse complement strand
ACTGGGCGTGAGTCCTTGCGCTTATGTCAGCCTGCAAGCTGCGGCCGCTCTGGGCGGCTGCAGCCTCGTCGAAGCAGAAAAGGCGCTCGCTGCGCTACTCGATCATCACCTGCTGGCACGAGCACCAGCCGACCAGTTCCGTTTCCACAACCTCATCCGCGGATACGCGGCCGTGCGCGCCGCGCGTGAAGACCCCGAGCCTGAGCGGCGACAGGCAGTCGGCAGGCTCCTTGACTACTACCTGCACGCGGCCGATAAGGCTGACCGGGTACTTCATCCGTTCCGGCGCCGGATGCCCGTGTCGGTCACCCAGCCACCAGCCGCGCGCCCAGCATTAGGCACGCAGGAAGACGCGGCGAGCTGGCTGGAATCGGAATGGCGCAACATCCTGCTGGCCGCGCAACACGCGGGCAGGCACGAATGGAAGCGGAAGTGCGCCGACCTTACCCACGTGCTTGCCGACTTCGTGGAGATCAGGGCGTACTGGGACGAGGCAATCGCGTCCCACACACTGGCCCTGCAGGCCTGCCGTGACGTCGCCGATCCTGCCCGGATCGCGCAGGCGTCATTGGAGCTCAGCGTGGTGAGCCAGCAGACTGGCCGCCACGAGGCGACACTTCCCTTAGCTGAGGACGCCGCGGCGATCTACCGGTCGCTGGCCGACCGGCGAGGCGAGGCCGAAGCCCTCGACCAGATAGGCATGGCCCACCAGCGCGCGGCCCGTTCCCGTGAGGCCCTCGCCTATTTCCACGAAGCAAGAATCCTGTACCGCGACGCTGCGGACCAGCACGGCGTCGCCAATACTTTGAATCACTCCGGGATCGCCTGCTGGCACCTTGGGCGTTATCCCGACGCAATGGTTCACCTCCGTGAAGCGCTTTCGCTCTACCGTGACGTCGGCGACAGGCGCGGCGAGGCGAAAACCCTCAACAATCTAGGAAGAATGCAACTGTACTGCGGTTATCATAGAGACGCTCTCGAAGGCTACCAAAAGTCGCTGGAAATATTTAGCGAGATAGGCGGGGCGCAGAACGAGGCGATTCTGTATCATAATATTGGAGGCGTCTACCATTATAAGGGCAGTTACGAGGAAGGGCTTGCTGCTTGCCGACGGGCACTCGCCATATACCGCGACATAGGCGATCTCCCGAATGAAGCCGACGTGCTCAATGATATCGGCGCCATTTACCAAAGCGCGGAGTGCTACGATGAGGCACAGATTCATCACCAGAAGGCGAAACTGATCGCCGAGGAGATCGGGAGCCTGGCCCAGCAGGTGATCGCACTTCGCAGGATAGCCGACGCGCGTCGCGGATCTGGCCAGCACGGCGAGGCGTTCGATCATTACCACACCGCACTCAGGCTGGCCAGGGAGATCGGTGACCCATACGAGGAGGCCAAAATCCTCGAAGGAATCGCAGAATCGACGCTCAGCACACAGCGGCCCTATGCTGCGCGAATCGTATACAGGCAGGCGCTGGACATCTTCGAACAGCTCGGCGTTCCAGAGGCAGAGTCGGCGCGGATACGCATAGAGACGATCAACCCCGCCTCCGACCGCCGCATCTCCTAGCCCGGAGCGCACCCGGCTTGCGTGTGACCTGGGGTGCAAGGTAGTCGTCAAGGCAAGTGCAATACGGACGTACGGGCTGGTAGCGCACGCTTGTGCTGTAGTTCCTGGCAGCGGAAGTCGCTAGCTGCCAGTTGCCCTCGTGCTCGGCGGCCACGACGACATCGACGAGGCGCGGACGGAACTGCACTACCAGGGAGGTCTGCGTGGATCTGAACCAGAGTCGAATCCTTCCGGACTATCGCTGGCGTATTCCTGTTCGCGGCCGGCCGCGCGGCCGCACCCCCAGCCAGGAGCCGGGCGAGGAGTCGTCCGTATTCCCTCTCCACCCCTGCCCGGTGGCGGCGGACGAAACTGAGGCCGGCTTCGCTGCCGACCTGGGTGTGCTTCCTGCCGGGCGGTCCTTAGCGGGCGATGACTCGTTCGCCCTGGACAGCCTGCTAGTCAGCGCCGAGCGGTTCATCACGCTGTTCCACAGCGAGAATCGCGCCGGGCCGCCCGACATGCGGCTCCGGCAGGTCCGCCGCGAGATCGAGACGGCGGGCACATACTGGCACACTCCGGAGGAGCTGGCATTTGGCGCGCGTGCCGCCTGGCGGAACAGCTCGCGGTGCATCGGGCGACTGTACTGGCGGAGCCTGCGGGTGCGCGACCGCCGCGAGGTCGCCGCGGCGCCGGACATCGCCGCCGAGTCGATCGTGCACCTGCGCGAGGCGACGAACGGCGGCCGTATCCGGCCGGTGATCACCGTATTCGCGCCGGACGCGCCGGACCGGCCAGGTCCGCGGATCCTTAACTCGCAGCTGGTCCGGTATGCGGGATACCAGACCTCCGACGGCACCGTTACCGGGGACCCGGCGAACGCGGATATCACCCGTCTTGCCCGCGACCTCGGCTGGCCAGGCGGCCGGCCTGCCGGCCGGTTCGACGTCCTCCCCCTACTCGTGCAGGAGGCCGGCGCGCTTCTCACGCTGCACGAGCTGCCCGCCGACGCGGTACTCGAGGTAACCATCGGACACCCGGATTTCGGCTGGTTCGCCGACCTCGGACTGCGATGGCACGCCGTGCCGGTGATCAGCGACATGTACCTGGACATCGGCGGCGTCCATTACCCCGCCGCGCCATTCAACGGCTGGTACATGTGCACGGAGATCGGATCGCGCGACCTCGGCGACACTGCTCGCTACGACCAGCTGCCGGTGATCGCCAGGCACATGGGCCTGTCCACGGCCAGCGACCGGACCTTGTGGAAAGACAGGGCCATGACCGAGCTCAACCTCGCGGTCCTGCAGTCGTTCAGCACCGCCGGGGTAACAATCTCCGATCATCACACCGAGTCGGCTCGCTTTCTCCAGCACATGGAGCGGGAAGAGCTGCAGGGCCGGATGTGCCCGGCGGACTGGACCTGGATCGTGCCGCCTGCCGCCTCTTCCGCGACCCCGGTCTTTCACCGGCACTATCAGGATTTCGACCAGGCGCCGAACTTCTACCACCACCCAGCGCCCGCCAGGCTGAAGTCGCCCTGCTTCCGTGATGGCAAGCCAGGCCCGACTGCGTATAGCTGAGCTTGCCGCTGGTTTCGACGCTGTCCAGGCAGGTGCGGGTGGCCACGGCGTACAGCCATGAGCGCAGCGAGCTGCGGCCCTCGAAGCGCGCGAGCCCCCGCCACGCCCGCAGCAGGGCGTCCTGCAGGGCGTCGCCCGGTCCAGCCTGAGCAGGCATCAACTAGTGCCCGCCGAGCGCCAGCCCGTCGCGGTGAGGGGCAGTCAACTCCGCACGCCTGGCCTAGCCAGGCTCAGGTAGCAAACCTCAGCACCAGGGCACCGACCACCGGTGCCATGTACATCAGCGGGTACGGGATATGGGAGTACCACCGCGCCCGGACCACGGTGATAACCGCCCCGGTGAAGTACAGAACCAGGCAGATCCCGGCCAGGACACCGATGACAGGCACGAGCAGGCCGACCAGCAGGCCCGCCGCCCCCGCGGCCTTGGCAGTGCCGAGCCAGGGCCACCACGACTGGGGAACGCCATAATCGGCCAACGGTTGCACGACCCACTTGGCGCGGAGAAATACAGAGACGGCCGAGAAGCCCACCCAGGCGCCGGCCAGAACGGTGACGATGACGTAGGCCGTGGACATCAAATTCTCCAAGTGGGCGTGTGCCGGTGCGGGCTTGCTCCGGCCGGGAGCTTTCCTAGTCACAGCTAATGACCCGCCGCGCCGCAGGAATGTGACACGGTGATCGGCATCAATCCCCGAACGTCAACCTGGATCCTCCTCCTCCCGAAACCCCGACGACGGAACCGCCATCGTGAAGCGGGCGACCGAGGACCACGTCGCCAGGGCTGAGCGGTTCACCTGCTGCACGACGCGCCGAGACCGTTTCGGCTCGTCAACGCCTGGGATCGCTTCTCAGCACGCGTGTTCAGACTCGCCGGCTAGCGTTTCCTGCCCGAATCTGTGTACCATTTGGTACACAGATTCGAGCAGGAAGAGAGTCCAGCATGGGAAAGCAAGTGAACTTCTTGGTTACGGCCACGTCCGCGGCAAGCCCGTCAGCGATCTATGCGCTGCTCAGCGACGGCGCAACGTGGCCCGACTGGTCTCCGATCGACGCCTTCGAGCTGGAGAAGGAGGGTGGGACGGGGGGCGAGAGCAAGGGTGCCATCCGGGTCTTCACGACCGGCCGGTCCCGTAGCCGCGAGGAGCTCCTCGAACTGCGCCCTGGCCAGCTGCTCAGCTACAGCTTGCTGTCCGGGCTTCCCATCCGCCATCACCGGGCAACCGTGAGCCTGCAGCCCGCCGCGGAGGGGACTGTCATTACATGGCAGGAGGTGTTCGAGACGACCCGGCCAGGTAGCACGTGGCTCCTGACGCGACTCCTGCGCAGATTCGTGCAGAAGTGCGCCGACGGCCTCGCCGCCCACGCGTCCCAGGTGAGCGGCGAGCCAGGAAAACCCGCTGCAGACCGCCCGTTCCCGGCATCTTGATGGTGGCCACTGGGCCGTGTCCGAGGTCGATCGCCGTTCTCCCGATGAGGACGGGCTGGCTGCCCGCCAGGTGGGACCTCGGTGCCGGGCGGCAGCCTTGTCATCGAGACAGAGCGTGGCGCGGGACTGCATCTGACCGACCTTCTGTTCCCTATGCTGGAACTAGTCGGTACAGTACTGCATAGGGAACTAGACTGTCTAGTACTAAATGGGAGACGGAATGCGGACGGCCAGCGCGACCGGAGCCAGCGGGCGCGGCCGCGCCGATTCTGGAACGAGTGACGCTGAGGAGGGCAGGTCGGCCCGCAAGCACCGGGCCATCGTGCAGGCGGCAACCGCGCACTTCCTGCAGGCCGGGTATCAGGGCACAAGCATGGACGAGATCGCGGTGTCGGCCCGCGTCTCCAAGCAGACGGTGTACAAGCACTTCTCCGACAAGGAGAAGCTGTTCGAGGCGATCGTGCTGGCGACCCTGGACCGGGCCGGGGAGCCGCTCCGGGCCGAGATCGCCGCGGTGCACAAGGCCGCAGACGTGGCGGCCGCCTTGCGGCACCTCGCTGACAGCTACCTGGCCACCGTGCTGCGGCCGGAGGTCCTGCAGCTGCGCCGGATGATCATCGGAGAGGCAGGCCGCCTGCCCGATCTGGCCCGTCTCTACTACCAGCGCGCGCCGGAGCGCACCTTGCGATTGCTGGCTGACTGTCTTGCTGGCCTCGCCGACCGCGGAGACCTGCAGCTGGCCGATGCGCTCGCCGCCGCGCACCATTTCGTCTTCCTGGTCATAGGCCCGGCGCTCGACAGGAGCCTGTTCTGCGGCGACGAGCCCGCGCCGGGCGCCGGGAGCAATGCGGCAGCGGTCCGCGTGTTCCTGGCTGCCTACAGCCCGGCTGACAGATAGCGCACACTTACCAGCCGGTCCTGGCCGGCCGCGAGGCTAGCCGTAACCGGTCTGGTCCGTCCTTCCGCAGGCGCCAGGTCCGTGCATCCCGTTTCTCCGCGGCCCTTGCTGCTAGAAGCCGGTCATGGCGCTCGTGATGATGCGGCGCGATTATTCGGGCATGACGACCGCCGCGACCTACGCCGAGTTCGCCGCGCGCGAGACGCGCGGCATATCGCCCACCTACGAGCGGCTGTCGGTCGCGGTCTCCAGCGACGACGAGGTGCTCGCCCTGCTCGGCACGCTCCCGCCAGCCAAGCGGCAGCCGAACCTGCTGTTCGGCGTCGTACGGCTCCTCGGCGGCCCGGTCGAGAACCCGGCCGCGTTCCACGACTACGCGGTGGCAAACTGGCCGGCCATCAAGGAGCAGATGCGCACCCGGGGCACCCAGACGAACGAGGCCGGGCGGTGTGCCATCCTGCTGCCAGTGCTCGCCGCTCTGCCGCAGCCACTTGCGCTGCTGGACGTCGGCGCGTCCGCCGGGCTGTGCCTCTACCCCGACCGGTATACCTACCGCTACAGCGACCACCAGATCGGCGCAGGCGATCCGGTCCTCGACTGCGCGGCCACCGGAATGGCGCCGCCCGCTGGCCTACCCGAGGTGGTGTGGCGGGCCGGCCTGGACCTCAACCCGCTCGACGTAACCAACCCCGCGGACCTCGCGTGGCTCGACGCCCTCATCTGGCCCGAGCACGCCCGCCGCCGCGCCAGGCTGCGGGCCGCTGCCGCCCTCGCCGCGGCCGAGCCGCCCCTGCTCGTGCGCGGCGACCTGGTAGACGACCTGCCAGCGCTGGCCGCGCAGGCACCAGCCGACGCGACCCTGGTGATCTTCCACACGTCGGTGATGTACCAGATACCGGCGCAGCGGCACGAGGCGTTCACCAAGGTGGTACACCGGTTGCCGGGGCACTGGATCTCCAACGAGGCCCCTGACGTGCTGACCTACGACACGCTGCCCACTCCGCCGGACGGGGCACTGCGCAACGTGCTCGCGCTGGACGGGACACCGCTCGCTTGGACCCGGTCGCACGGGCAGGCGATCATCTGGTTCGGGTAACCCCTGAGAGTGCGCCTTCAATGCCAGCGCCACGTGCCGGTCGCCGGGCGAGACGCCCGCGGCACCCTGCACGATCTAACATATCCGACAAGTGAGCTTTTTTAGTATGTCATAGGTAATTACGTATTCGAGCTTCAATATGCCCGCAGAATAGGACTCCGACTCCATTGCGGACAATAAGCGCGTTCATACATTCCGGCGAATATCAATACCTTTCCTTGCCAACACCTTCACGCTACGTTTAGCCGGGCAAAGGAGTCACGGCCGTTGAACGGGAGACCAGCTGTCCAAAGGCCCACGGGAAGATTAATCAGCGCATCTGGAAAGTTGAAGAAAGGGCAACAGCGAATGTCGATCGACGCAGCTACCGGCGCAACGGACGAAACCTACCAGCAGAGCCTGAGCACCGCCGCGGCCAAGAATCTCGCCACCACCACCAAGACCCCGCCCCAGAACCAGAACATCACCTCGCGCTGGCTGCTGCGCATGCTGCCCTGGGTCGAGGTGTCGGGCGGGACCTACCGGGTCAACCGGCGGCTGAGCTACGAGGCCGGGGGCACCAGTCTGGTCAGCTTCGCGCAGACCGGGGACGAGGTCTCGGTCATCCCGCCCAGCCTGCGCCAGCTGGCGCTGCTGCACGACTTAGCCGATGACGCCGCGCTGGAGGAGCTAGCCGGGCGCTTCAGCCAGCGGGAGGTCGCCGCCGGCGAGGTCATCGTCGAGGAGGGCCAGGCCGCCGACCAGTTCTTCCTCGTGGCTCACGGCAAGGTCAACCGGCTCGGGACCGGCAAGTTCGGCGGCGACACCGTGCTCGGCACGGTCGCGGATGGCGGCAGTTTCGGTGAGCTGATCGCCGAGGACGACGCCGCCTGGAGCTTCAGCGCCACGGCGGCCACGGCCGCCACGCTGCTGGCCCTGCCGCGGCAGGCCGTCCAGGAGCTGGCCGACGGGTCGCCCGCGCTGCAGGCGCAGCTCGACGCGTACCGGGCCCGGGCGGGCGCGAACCGGAACAAGACCGGTGAGGCCGACATCGAGATCGCGTCGGGGCACGACGGCGAGTTCGGCCTGCCCCTCACCTTCGCCGACTACGAGCTCTCGCCCCGCGAATACGACCTGAGCGCGGCCCAGACGGTGCTGAAGATCCACAGCCGGGTCGCCGATCTGTACAACCACCCGATGAACCAGGTCGAGCAGCAGCTGCGCCTGACTGTCGAGGCCCTGCGTGAGCGGCAGGAAAGCGACATGGTCAACAACCCGGATTTCGGGCTGCTGCACAACGTCGACTACAGCCAGCGCATCCAGGCCCACTCCGGGCCGCCCACCCCGGACGACATGGACGACCTGCTGAGCCTGCGCCGGAGCACGAAGTTCTTCCTGGCTCACCCCAAGGCGATCGCCGCGTTCGGCCGTGAATGCTCGCGTCGCGGCCTGTACCCGGCCAGCGTCGAGGTCCTGGACGGCACCGTGCCGGCCTGGCGGGGCGTGCCGATCTTCCCCTGCAACAAGATCCCCATCAGCGCGGGCCGCACGTCGTCGATCCTGGCCATGCGCACCGGCGAGGAAGACCAGGGCGTCGTCGGGCTGCACCAGACCGGCATCCCGGACGAGTACCAGCCCGGCCTGAACGTCCGCTTTATGGGCATCAACGAGCAGGCGGTCATGTCCTACCTGGTCAGCGCCTACTATTCCGCTGCCGTCCTCGTCCCCAACGCGCTGGGCATGCTGGAGAACGCAGAGATCTCCCGCCGCGACTAGCAGCGGTCCCGGCGCGGCCTGCCCGTCCGGCCCGTCCGCCATCCTGGCCAGCGCGGCCCTTCTGACCTGCCGGAGCATTGATGCAGCCATTCACGTTACCTGAGTTCTACATGCCGTACCCCGCCCGGCTGAATCCCCGCCTGGAGCGCTCACGCGAGCACAGCATGGCCTGGGCGCGGCGGATGGGCATGCTCGACTCGCCCAAGCCCGGAGGCGGCGTCGTCTGGGACGAGGCCGCGCTGGCCAAGATGGACTATGCCCTGATGTGCGCGTACACCCACCCTGACTGTGACGGGCCCACCCTGGACCTGATCACCGACTGGTACGTCTGGGTGTTCTTCTTCGACGACCACTTCCTGGAGCAGTTCAAGTACTCCCGCGATCTGGCGGGAGCCAGGGCCTACCTTGACCAACTCGAACTGTTCATGACCGCCGAGGGCGAGACTCCCCCGGAGCCGGTCAGCCCCGCCGAGGCGGGGCTGGCGGATCTGTGGGCGCGCACGGTGCCATCCATGTCACCGGCGTGGCGGGCCCGGTTCGTCACCAGCACGCACAACCTGATGGTGGAGTCGATGTGGGAACTCGACAACATCAACGAGGGCCGTATCGCCAACCCCATCGAGTACATGCAGGTCCGGCGGCGGGTCGGCGGGGCACCGTGGTCGGCGAACCTGGTCGAGTACGCGGTGGGCGCCGAGATCCCCGACGACCTGGCCGCGACCAGGCCGATGGAGGTCTTGTCGGACACCTTCTCCGACGCGGTGCACCTGCGCAACGACCTCTTTTCCTACCAGCGGGAAGTCCAGGAGGAGGGGGAGAACTCCAACGCGGTACTCGTCTTCGAGCGATTCTTCGACTGCTCGACGCAGGACGCCGCCGATATTGTCAATCACCTGCTGACCTCGAGGCTGCAGCAGTTCGAGAACACCGCGCTGACGGAGGTACCCGTGCTGCTGGCCGAGCACGCGGTCCCCCCGGACGAGCAGCTCGGGATCGGCGCCTACGTCAAGGGGCTGCAGGACTGGCAGTCCGGCGGCCATGAGTGGCACGCGAGATCCAGCCGCTACATGAACGAGGGCGCGCAGACGAGTGCCCCGGCCGCGCCAGACGTCCGGGCCATCCTGGGCGGCCCGACCGGTCTGGGCACGTCGGCCAGCACGTTATCGTTCAGCCCGGCGCGGCTCGGCCTGCTGCGCCGGGCCCAGCAGCACACGCATGTCCCGTTTCGGCCGGTAGGTCATCTGGCCCTGCCCGACCTCTACATGCCGTTCCCGTTCCGGACGAGCCCGTATCTGGAGGCGGCGCGGCGACACGGGGTCGAATGGGGCGCGGAGATGGGCTTCTTTGACTCGCTCCCCGGCGCGGGGCTGGGCGGGGTGTGGGACGAGCGGCGCATGACGGGCTTCGACTTCCCGCACTGCGCCGCGATGATCCACGCGGACGCGACGGCCGAGGAGCTCAACCTGTCCTGCGACTGGCTGTCGTGGGGAACCTACGGCGACGATTACTACCCGCGGCTGTTCCAGGTCAGCGGACTCGCGGGACCGAGACTGTGCAACGCGCGGCTGCCTGCGTTCATGCCGCTGGACGGCAGCACCACCCCGGAGCCCCTGAATCCGATCGAACGGGGCCTGGGCGATCTCTGGCGCCGCACCACGGAGCCGATGACGATGGACGCCCGGCAGCAGTTCCGCCAGGCGGTGGAGGACATGACCTCCAGCTGGCTGTGGGAGCTGGCCAACCAGAATCAGAACCGGGTCCCCGATCCGATGGACTACGTCGAGATGCGCCGCAAGACGTTCGGGTCGGACATGACGATGAGCCTGGCCCGGCTGTCCCGCTCTGACGAGGTGCCCTCCGAGATCTACCAGACCCGGGTCATTCACGAGCTGAAGACCGCGGCGCAGGACTACGCGTGTTTTACCAACGACCTATTCTCTTACCAGAAGGAAATAGAATTCGAGGGTGAGATGCATAATCTCGTCCTGGTCCTCGAGAATTTCCTGAGCGTCGACCGATGGAAAGCCCGGGACATCGTGGCCGACCTGATGGGGGCGCGTATGCAGCAGTTCGAGCACATTGTCACCCGCGATCTGCCGACTCTTTTTGAGGAGCTCGACCTCGACGACGCGATCCGCAAGGCGCTGACCCGGCACGCCGACGAGCTCAAGGACTGGATGTCAGGAATCCTGGAATGGCACCGCCGGTGCGTCCGCTATACAGAGAAGGAACTCCTGCGCAGCAACCAGCCCGAGCGGGTGCCACAGGAGCGTTTCTCGCTCGCCCCGACCGGGCTGGGCACCTCGGGGCTGCGGATCGGAGCACCCACGGCCCGCTGACCCGGACTGATCCCGGAGGAACAGCAGCGGAGCTGAGGTACGGGAGCGGCACGCTCCGCGAGACAAGGGCTACGACCCGGTTGTCTTGTCGTGGTTGCGGCCCAGGTCCGCCGGGCCCCGCAGGGAACCGATCAGTGCGGACAGGTGCCTCGGCAATGCGGGAAGTTCCTCGCGGTCGGCCGCCTCCTGACCGTGAGCACGATCGCCAAGGAGGCACTCTGATGATGACCAAGGTCGCCGCGTTCGCGGTCATGTCGCTGATCCTGACGGTCACACCCGGCCCGGACAGCCTGCGCCGGCCCCGCGTCCGGACGGCTCTCGACCGGGCCACCGGGGCCGCGCTCGTCGCGCTGGGCCTGAAAGTCGCCGCCGAGCAACTGGCCTGAGGACGCCTGACAGCAGGACCAGCCACCACCTCTACCACCAGCCAGAACGCCAACCGCAGAGGAGCCCGTCATGACCGCACCCAGCATCGTGGAGGTATCCGTCCACATCCCGGCCACACCCGGCGTCATCTTCCCCTACCTCACCGACCCGGCTCGCTACATCCAGTGGATGGGCAGCCACGCGGCACTGGAACCCGCACCCGGCGGCACCTACCAGATCCAGATGGCCGACGGCTTCGCCGCCTGCGGCACATTCACCGAGGTCGAACCGCCGCACCGCCTGGCGTTCACCTGGGGATGGGCGGACGACGACGCCGCCCAGCACGTCCTGCACGAGCGAACCGACACCAGCAGCGGCGCCCGGCACCCGCCTAAGGGTGACCGAGACCGGGTTCGCCGCGCTGGGCAAGCCAGAGCAGGACAAGGCCGGCTACTACGCCGACCACGACAAGGGCTGGGACACGCACCTGGCCAGCCTGCAGAACTATGTCGCACGGCAGTCCTGAGACCGGGCGCCGAGACC
>Ga0209871_1000417_pt1 | contig 11566 bp, 11 predicted proteins | sample OrgsoiDNA2013045_FD_185795 | JGI IMG/M metagenome (GOLD analysis project Ga0209871, IMG submission 185795) | Permafrost soil microbial communities from the Arctic, to analyse light accelerated degradation of dissolved organic matter (DOM) -... | ecosystem: Environmental > Terrestrial > Soil >... | reverse complement strand
TTGCCGCCGCGCGAATCCATGGAATTCGACGTCGTGATCGTCGGCGCCGGACCCTCGGGCCTTGCCGCCGCGATCCGGCTCAAAGAGCTCAATGCCGATTTGACGGTCGTCGTGGTGGAGAAGGGGTCGGAAGTCGGCGCGCATATTTTGTCCGGGGCGGTGATCGATCCGGTGTCGCTCGACAAATTGATTCCGGATTGGCGCGAGGACGCCGACTGTCCGCTGAAGACGGAGGTCAAGGCCGACAAGTTCTACTGGATGACCGCGGGCATGGCTATACCGCTGCCGGCGATCGCGATGCCGCCGCTGATGAACAATCACCATTGCTATATCGGCTCGCTCGGCAATGTGTGCCGCTGGCTGGCGCGCAAGGCCGAGGCCCTCGGCGTCGAGATTTATCCGGGCTTTGCCGCCACCGAAGTGCTGTACGATGAAAACGGCGCGGTGCGCGGCATCGCCACCGGCGACATGGGCGTCGCCAAGGACGGCTCGCACAAATCGTCGTACACGCGCGGCATGGAGCTGGTCGGGAAATACACGCTGTTCGCCGAGGGCGCGCGCGGCAGCCTGACCAAACAGCTGATCGCAAAATTTTCCCTCGATGCCGGCAGCGAGCCGCCGAAATTCGGGATCGGCCTCAAGGAGGTCTGGCAGGTCGACCCCGCCAAGCATCAAAAAGGTCTGATCCAGCATTCGTTCGGCTGGCCGTTGAACAATTCGACCGGTGGCGGCTCGTTCCTGTATCACTACGACGACAATCTGGTGGCGATCGGTTTTGTCGTGCATCTCAACTACGACGATCCCTATCTGTCGCCGTTCGATGAATTCCAGCGCTTCAAGACCCATCCCGCGATCCGCACCTTGTTCGAAGGCGGCAAGCGGCTCGCTTATGGCGCGCGCGCCATCACCGAGGGCGGTTATCAATCGGTGCCGCGCCTGAGCTTTGAGGGCGGCGCGCTGATCGGCTGCGCGGCGGGCTTTGTCAACGTGCCGCGCATCAAGGGCGTCCACAATGCTGTCGGCAGCGGCATGCTGGCTGCCCAACACGTCAATGCCGCGCTGGGCTCGGGCCGCGCCAACGATGAACTGGTCGATTATGAGAATGCCTGGCGCTCCTCGCCCGTCGGCAAGGACCTGTACCCGGTCCGCAACGTCAAGCCGCTGTGGTCGAAGTTCGGCACCGTTGTCGGCGTGGCGCTCGGCGGCTTCGACATGTGGTGCAACACGCTCGGCTTCTCGCTGTTCGGAACCCAGTCGCATGCCAAGCCCGACCGCAAGACGCTCGATCCGGCGAAAGTCCATGCGCCGATCGCGCCCCCGAAACCGGACGGCAAGCTGACCTTCGACAAGCTTTCCTCGGTGTTCCTGTCCAACACCAACCATGAAGAGGACCAGCCGGTTCATCTGAAGATCGCCGACATCAACCTGCAGAAGACATCCGAACATGACGTCTATGCCGGTCCGTCCAATCGTTACTGTCCTGCCGGCGTCTATGAATGTGTGGAGGAGAGCGCCGGGCCGCGCTTTCAGATCAACGCGCAGAATTGCGTCCATTGCAAAACCTGCGACGTGAAGGACCCGAACGGCAATATCACCTGGGTTCCGCCGGAGGGTGGGGGTGGACCGAATTATGAGGCGATGTAACCACGATTGCGTGAGCCGGTAAGCGCCTACGCGGCCCCCGGCCACGATACCGCCACACTGCAAGCGTTTTCAGGCGATCTCGGCGGCCATCAAGCTTTGCTGCCCATCGATTCGCCACCCGTATCCTTGCGGTTGAGCGCCAAACGCGGCATTGTCAAACGGCTGGATGCCGCCCGTCGGGTTCGCATCGAGAATCGGTTGTAGATGCTGCCGTAATTCCTGAAAGCTAAGGCGAACCCTGATGTTTTCCATTCGTTTTAATCGCTGGACGATCGCCGCAGTCGCCCTCACCGTGCTGGCTGCGCCGGCTTCGGTTTCGGCTCAGACGCCTGATCATCCGTCCGACAACTCGGCGCAATTTCCCTCTCGCGGCGATCTGAAAGCGCTGACCACGTCCGGCAGCTATCTGGCCGCCCGCCATGCCAGCGTGGAGCGGGACGCCAGCTCGGCGGCGGCGTTTTATCGCTCGGCGCTTCGCACCGATCCGAAAAACAACGAACTAATGGATCGCGCGTTCATTTCGTCGCTCGCGGATGGCGATATTGACGAGGCCGTCAAGCTCGCCGATCGAATCCTGGCGATCGACAAATCCAATCGCGTGGCCCGGCTGGTGGTCGGCGTGCGCGATCTGAAACTGAAGAAATACGCGGCCGCGCAGTTGAACATCAATCAGTCGATCCGCGGACCGATCACGGATCTGGTGGCGACGCTGCTGTCGGGCTGGGCCAGTTACGGCGCCGGCGATGCCAAGACCGCCATTGCCAACATCGACAAGCTGACCGGCCCGGAATGGTACCCGCTGTTCAAGGACCTGCACGCCGGCATGATCCTCGAACTTGCGGGCAAGGAAAAGGACGCCGGCGCTCGCCTCGAGCGGGCCCACAAGCTCGACGATTCGATGCTGCGCGTGGCCGACGACTATGCGCGCTGGCTGTCGCGCAACAAGGATGCGGCGGCGGCGACCGCCGTCTACGAGGCGTTCGACAAGAAGCTGCCGCGGCATCCGTTGGTACTGGAAGGCCTGCGCGAGACCAAGGCCGGCAAGAAGCTGTCACCGCTGGTCGATTCGCCGCAGACCGGCGGCGCCGAGGCACTGTACGGCATCGGCGCGACGCTGACGCGCCGCGGCGGCGAGGATCTCGCGCTGGTCTATTTGCAGCTCGCGCTGTACCTGCACCCCAATCATTCGCTGGCGCTGTTGTCGCTGGCCGATCTCTATGAGTCGGTGAAGAAGCCGGCGATGGCGATCAAGGTCTATGAGCGCATGCCGGCGAGTTCGCCGCTGAAGCGCAACGCGCAGATTCAACTCGCGACCAACCTCGACGCTGCCGAGCGCAGCGATGAAGCCATCAAGATCCTGAAAACCGTCACGACGGAAGATTCCAGGGATATCGAAGCCATCATGGCGCTCGGCAATATCGAGCGGGGCCGCAAGAAGTTCGCCGACTGCGTCACGACCTACTCGCAGGGCATCGATGCACTGCCGCAGGCCAGTGAAAAGACCAACTGGATCTATTACTATTATCGCGGCATCTGCGAGGAGCGCTCCAAGCAGTGGAGCAAGGCCGAGGCCGATATGCGCAAGGCGCTCGATCTGCAGCCCGAGCAACCGCACGTGCTGAACTATCTCGGCTATTCGTGGATCGATCAGGGCATCAATCTCGACGAGGGCATGAAGATGATCAAGCGCGCCGTCGATCAGCGCCCCGACGACGGCTACATCGTGGACTCGCTGGGCTGGGCCTATTTCCGCATCGGCAGTTTCGAGGACGCAGTGAAAAATCTCGAGCGCGCGATCGATCTCAAGCCCGAAGACCCGACGATCAACGACCATCTCGGCGACGCCTATTGGCGCATCGGTCGCACGCTGGAGGCGAAATTCCAGTGGGCCCATGCCCGCGACCTGAAACCGGAGCCGGAAGAATTGCCGAAGATCGAGGCCAAGATCGACAACGGCTTGCCCGATGACGCTTCTTCCTCCGCAGCCTCCGCGGACAAGAAGAAAGAAGACGGCAAGGGCGGTTGAGGGCGGCGGTTCGAAGGGCTGCCCACCGATGCCGGCGCTCACCGAAGATGCGCGTGCCAAGGTCAACCTGACCCTTCGGGTGGTTGGGCGCCGGGTCGATGGCTATCACGATCTCGAAAGCATGGTTGCGTTCGCCGATTGCGCCGACCGGCTCAGCCTGACGCCCGGATCCAAACTCAATCTCGTAGCCACCGGGCCGTTGGCGCAGGACTGCGGCGAGACCGCCGACAACCTGGTGTTCAAGGCCGCGAAATTGCTTGGCGAACGCGTGTCCGGTCTCAAGCTCGGCGATTTCACCCTCGACAAGGTGCTGCCGGTCGCAGCGGGCATCGGCGGCGGCTCGGCCGATGCCGCCGCGGCGCTGCGGTTGCTGGCGCAGACCAATGGTCTTGCCATCGACGACGCGCGCCTGATCGAGGTCGCGAAATTGACCGGCGCCGACGTGCCGGTCTGTCTGGCCTCGCGTCCCTGCGTCATGACCGGCGTCGGTGAAACCCTGCTGCCGCTGAGCTTGCCGAAGCTGCCTTGCGTGATGGTCAATCCGCGGGTTCCGGTGGCGACCCAGGACGTGTTCAAGGCGCTGGGTTTGCGCCATGGCGAGTTGCTGGTCGGCTTTACCGACGTGCTGCGGGCGACGGCCTGGCCGGAAGATGGCGCGTCGGTCGAAGACTGGGTCGAAGTCCTCGCGGCCAGTTCCAACGACCTCGAGGCTCCGGCAATCCGCATTCAGCCGGTCATCGGTGAGGTACTCGCGGCGCTCAGCGCCACCAACGGGGCATGGCTGGTGCGAATGTCGGGATCGGGCGCGACCTGTTTTGCAATCTTCGAGAACACCCCCGAGGCGCAACGCGCGGCGCAGAAAATTCAGCTCGATCACCCGCAATGGTGGGTGCATGCGGGGACGCTGAGCTAGCCTGCCGCAGGCCGGCGCGCGAGCGCGAGTGAAATTCCGAGCCCGGCAATGAAAAGCCCGGAGCCCTGCCGCAGGCGCTGAACCAAATGTGGTCTGCGCGCGAGACCGGCGCGGGCCGCAGAGGCTGCGACAATCACAATGACGTCGGCGAACGTGTTGAGTGTCACCGAGATCAGACCCAGCGTCATGAACTGCAGCGCGGGGTGGCCGGCGGCCGGTTCCAGAAATTGCGGAATGAACGCCAGGAAGAAAGCCGCGGTCTTGGGATTGAGCGCCTCGACGACGATGCCTTCCCGGAATGCCCGCGTGAATCCGATGGCGCCCGTCGGCTCCGTCGGCAGATGAGCGGCTTCGCGGATGGTCCTGATGCCGAGCCAGATCAGATAGAGGGCACCGGCCAGCTTGAGCATGGTGAAGAGCTTTGCGCTGGCAAGAATGATCGCCGAGACGCCAATACCGCCGGCGATCACGTGCACAAGGCCACCCAACGCGGTGCCGAAGGTGGATGCGATACCGGCTGGCCTGCCGCCCGAGACCGTTCTCGCTGCCACATAGAAAATGCCGGGGCCGGGAATGGCGGCAATCACCACCGCCGCCAGCAGGAACAAGGAAATATCGGATGGGTTGAGCGCAGCGAAACCCATCAACGGCTTCCGATGAAGTGGTGGGTTTCGCTGCGCTCAACCCATCCGACGACTCTTGCGTTTCTGTTCAATGCGATCTCGCCAGGCAGAATGCCACCACCTGCTCGAGCGCGGCCTTCATGGGCGAGGCCGGAAACAGCGCCAGCGCATCGACCGCCATGGCGCCATAATGCTGGGCGCGGTGGATGGTGTCCTCGAGCGCGCGGTGCTTGGTCATCAGGCCGACGGCGTGGTCGAGGTCGTGATCGCCGATCTCGCCGCGCTCCAGCGCCTTGACCCAGAAGGCGCGCTCGGCATCGTTGCCGCGGCGGAACGCCAGCACCACCGGCAGCGTGATCTTGCCCTCGCGGAAATCGTCGCCGATGTTCTTGCCGAGTTTGGCGGCCTTGCCGCCGTAATCCAGCACATCGTCCACCAGCTGGAACGCGATGCCCAGGTTCATGCCGACCGAGCGGCACGCGGTCTGCTCGGCCTTCGGACGATTGGCGATGACCGGGCCGACCTCGCAGGCCGCCGCGAACAGCTCGGCGGTCTTGCCCCTGATGACGGCGAGGTATTCGTCCTCGGTGGTGGCGGTGTTTTTGGCGGCGGCAAGCTGCATCACTTCACCCTCGGCGATCGTCGCCGCGGCAGATGACAAAATGTCGAGCGCGCGCAGCGACCCGACCTCCACCATCATGCGAAAGGCCTGACCGAGCAGAAAGTCGCCGACCAATACGCTCGCCTCATTGCCCCACAACATCCGCGCGGACAATTTGCCGCGCCGCAATTCGCTTTCGTCGACCACGTCGTCATGCAGCAAGGTGGCGGTATGCATGAACTCCACGGAGGCCGCGAGCTTGATATGCCCGTCGCCGGAATAGCCGGCGAGATGGGCCATCGCCAGCGTCAGCATCGGCCGCAGCCGCTTGCCGCCCGACGAAATCAGGTGGTTGGCCACCTCCGGGATCATGGTGACTTCCGAACCGGTCCGCGACAGAATGGTGGCATTGACGCGCTCCATATCCGCCGCGACAAGCCCAACCAGCTGATCTATCGAAGCGCCCGACGGGCTCTCGAAGGGTACAATAACCGCCACGCGGGTCTCCACATTTGCCCAATTCGGACTATCCTTACGATATAACAAATAGAAAGTGCGGGCTCACGCGGCAAGGGCACGAAGCGGTTGACACGCGTCGCGCGGCCATCACCTTGGGTCGACAAAGGAGTGTCAAAGTTGCGGGAATTGGTTCGGACTAACGATATGGTGCTGGTTTCGGCGGTCGGCGCGCTGCTCGACGGTGCGAATATCCATCACCTGGTGCTGGACCAGAATATGAGCATCATCGAAGGCTCGCTGGGGGTCTTGCCGCGCCGTATTCTGGTCCATGACGACGATAACCGCGAAGCGCGCCAGATTCTCCGCGATGCGGGCCTCGCTCACGAACTGCGGGCCGATGACTGATCCGGCCTGTGAATTCACCGAGGACGCATTTCTCGGCGGGCGATTGCGTCTGCGGCAGCCGAAATCGGGGCACCGCGCCGGCCACGACGCCATGCTGCTGGCGGCTGCGACGTCGGCGCGCTCGGGCGACCGGGTGGTTGATTTCGGCGCCGGCGTCGGCGCCGCCGGTCTTGCGGTCGCCAAGCGCGTGGCGGGAATCGAACTTGTGCTGGTCGAGATCGATGAAGCGCTGGCGCTTCTCGCGCGGGGCAATGCCGTCTCGAATGCCATACCGGCCGATGTCATCTTGCTTGACGTCACGTCTGCCGCCGACACCTTTGCCGCGGCGGGCCTGGCTGCCGACAGTGTCGATGTCGTATTGATGAATCCGCCGTTCAATGATCCGGCGCGGCATCGCGCTTCGCCGCACAGGGCCCGCGAGGTTGCCCATGTGGCGACGGCCGCGACGCTTGCGAACTGGGTTCACGCGGCGCGAAGAATCCTGAAATCCGGCGGCGTCATCAGCTTGATCTGGCGCGCGGACGGCCTTGCCGAGGTGCTGGCGGCGCTCGATCGCGGATTTGGCAGCCTTGCCATTCTGCCGGTCCATGGCGACCCGAAGAAGCCTGCGATCCGCGTGCTGATCCGCGCCATCAAGGGCGGAAAGGCGCCGACGGAAATGCACGCCGCGCTGATGCTCAAGGATGCGTCAGCGTTGCCCAATAAACAGGTAGAGGAACTTTTGGCCGGAAGGGGGATCTTGCCCTTGGCGATGTCCCGGAAGGCATCGCCGGCTATTGCGGAAGCGTCTCCGAGCGCCGCTTTGGCACTGAAGTGAAGCGAATCGCGGTCAAAAGTGCACCGATCAGGGCCATCAGCAGATAGATTTTCATGTCTTTCTCCGCTGCACCGTTGCAGCCTGACAACGACCGCAAAGCAAGCGCCGTTCCACTCCATTGGATGCCAGTCGCGTGATAAAAATTGGTTAATTTTGAGGTAATAGCATGATGGAACAAACGGTCGATCGCAGCGGACTGCCGGGCCTGATCGACAGGTTGATGGAGTTCGTTCCCGCGCGTCTAAGGCGTGGGGTCGCCGTGGTCCCCGTGGTCCGTCTGTCCGGCGTGATCGGCGCGGTGACACCGCTGCGGCCCGGCATGTCGCTGACCGGCGTCGCCAAGACGCTTGAACGGGCGTTTGCGATCAAGAATGCCAAGGCCGTGGCGCTGATGATCAATTCGCCCGGCGGCTCGCCGGTACAATCGCGCCAGATTTACCTGCGGATTCGGCAGCTTGCCGCGGAGAAGAAACTTCCGGTGCTGGTGTTCGTCGAGGACGTGGCGGCCTCCGGCGGCTACATGATCGCCTGCGCGGGCGACGAGATTTTCTGCGACCCGTCGTCGATCCTGGGCTCGATCGGGGTGGTCGGCGGCGCCTTCGGCTTTCAGGACCTGATCAAAAAGATCGGCGTTGAGCGGCGGCTGTATACCGCCGGCGAGCACAAGGCGATGCTCGATCCGTTCCTGCCGGAAAACCCCGAAGATGTCGCACGCGTCAAGGCGCTTCAGCGTGAGATCCATGCCATCTTCATCGCCCTGGTCAAACAGAGCCGGGGCGGCCGCCTGAAGGGCGCCGACCAAGTCTTGTTTACCGGCGAATATTGGGCGGGAGAAACCTCGGTTTCGCTTGGGCTTGCGGATGCGATCGGCGATCTGCGCTCGACCCTGCGCGCCCGCTATGGTGACAAGGTGTTGACGCCGGTGATCGCGCCTGCGACCGGGATGCTGTCCAACCTGCTGGGCCGCAGATCGGCCGGGGCGGGAACGCTGACGTCGCTGGACGGGATTGCGGGTTTGCCGGACGAGCTGATTTCGGCGCTGGAGATCCGGGCAATTTGGGCCAAATTCGGGTTCTGACCTACGAAACTGCGCCGTTTGGTCCTAGAGAATGCGATTGCGGGCGGGGCCGGCTTGCGCGACAATGTGGCCAGGGGCGTGGCGTATGAACGACAAGGATCGACCGATGCCGCCGCTGATCGCATTCGCAGGCGCCTTGGGTGGGCTGGCCGTGGTCCGCTGGGCTTACCGGACAGCCCTCCGGGTCAACAGGGAATTGGAAGAGGCGCGCCTGGCTCGCCTCGCCGAAGCGGACGGGTTGGGCGAGATTCCGACGCTGCGACGGGACCCCATCACCGGCGCCTATCGCCCGGGCTAACGGCGTCGCGCGGTTCGACGGCGCTCGGGCTCCCAGCCCATCGCCTTGATTCCCCGGCTCCTCGCCGATACGGTCCCGCGCGCCTGCCGGCCCTCGCGAACCCCGAATCGGACGATGGACTCCATACCCGCCCACATGCGCCCGGAACGCTCGTTCCAGGGCTTCATTCTCGCCCTGCAGCGATTTTGGGCTGATCAAGGCTGCGTGATCCTGCAGCCCTACGATATGGAAATGGGCGCGGGCACCTTTCATCCGGCCACCACGCTGCGCGCATTGGGGCCAAGGCCGTGGAAGGCCGCCTATGTGCAGCCCTCGCGCCGGCCGAAGGATGGCCGCTATGGCGAGAATCCCAATCGGCTGCAGCACTATTATCAGTTTCAGGTGATCATAAAGCCATCGCCGCCGGACCTTCAGGAATTGTACCTGAAGTCGCTCGGCGCCATCGGCATCGATTCAAGCCTGCACGACATCCGCTTTGTCGAGGACGACTGGGAAAGCCCGACACTCGGCGCGTGGGGGCTCGGGTGGGAATGCTGGTGCGACGGCATGGAAGTGTCGCAGTTCACTTATTTCCAGCAGGTCGCGGGCGTCGAATGCGCGCCGGTCGCCGGCGAACTTACCTACGGGCTCGAGCGCCTTGCGATGTACGTGCAGGGCGTCGACCGCGTCTACGATCTCAATTTCAATGGCCGCGACGGCGCCGAGAAGGTCACCTATGGCGAGGTGTTCCTGCAGGCCGAGCAGGAATATTCGCGGCACAATTTCGAATATTCCGACGCCGACATGCTGTTCAAGCAGTTCTTGATGGCCGAGGAGGCCTGCAAAAAATATCTCGAGGCCGGATGGAACAGCGGCAGCAACCGCAAAGAACATCTGATGGCGTTGCCGGCCTACGACCAGTGCATCAAGGCCAGCCATGTCTTCAATCTGCTCGACGCCCGCGGCGTGATCTCGGTGACCGAGCGGCAGAGCTACATCATGCGGGTGCGCGAGCTGGCAAAAGCCTGCGGCGAAGCCTGGATGCATACCGAGGCGGGAGGGGCGACATGACCGAGCAGCCGGCGATAGGCGGCAGAGCGCCGATTGCAGTCGAGGTCGAGGCGGGCAAGGAATATTGGTGGTGCGCCTGCGGCAAGTCCGCCGATCAGCCGTTCTGCGACGGCAGCCACAAAGGCTCCGGCTTTTCGCCGCTGCAATTCACCGCGCCGGAGACCAAAAAGGTGTTCTTCTGCACCTGCAAGCGCACCGCAACCATGCCGCTGTGCGACGGCTCGCACGGCCGACTGGCGACTTCGGTTTGACAGCACGCCCCTAGAGCTCTTGCTTGGCTTCCTCCTGGCGGGGAGGCGAACGAGAGAGTGGATTTGAAAATTAAATGCCCGATCTGCTTCTCGAACTTTTTTCTGAAGAAATTCCCGCGCGGATGCAGGCGAAGGCGGCCGACGATCTGCGCCGCATGGTCACCGACAAACTGGTCGCCGAGGGGCTGGTCTATGAGGGCGCCAGGGCGTTCGCGACGCCGCGGCGGCTGACGCTGACGGTGCACGGCATTCCCGCGCGCCAGTCCGATCTGAAGGAAGAACGCAAGGGCCCGCGCGTCGGCGGTCCGCAGGCCGCGATCGCAGGCTTTCTCAAAGCGACCGGCCTCGCTTCGCTCGATCAGGCAAAGATCCAGCGCGATCCCAAAAAGGGCGACTTTTATATCGCGCTGATCGAAAAGCCCGGCCGCGCCACGCTCGACGTGCTCGCCGAGATGCTGCCGGTGATCATCAGAACCTTTCCGTGGCCGAAATCGATGCGCTGGGGCGAACGTTCGGCACGATCAGGCGCGTTGCAATGGGTGCGGCCGCTGCATTCGATTGTCGCCACGTTCGGCCTGGAAACCGAAGCGCCTGATGTCGTGAAGTTCGACGTCGCGGGCATTGAGGCCGGCCAGACCACCTATGGCCACCGCTTCATGGCGCCGGCGGCGATTTCCGTGCGCCGCTTCGAGGATTATGAAGCAAAGCTGCTGGATTCGAAGGTCGTGCTCGATCCGCAGCGCCGCAAGGACACCATTCTCGCCGAAGCAAAGACCTTGGCGCAGGCTCAAAATTACGAGCTGGTCGAGGATCAGGTGCTGCTCGACGAAGTCGCGGGCCTTGTCGAATGGCCTGTGGTGCTGATGGGATCGTTCGACCGGGAATTTTTGACAATTCCGGGCGAGGTCATCCGCGCCACGATACGAAATAACCAGAAGTGTTTTGTGGTCAGTGATCCCAAGACCCGAAAACTGACCAACAAATTCATCCTCACCGCCAACATCGAGGCCTCCGACGGCGGCAAGGCCATCATCGCCGGCAACGAGCGCGTGATCCGCGCGCGCTTGAGCGACGCGAAATTTTTCTACGAGACCGATCTGAGGACCAAGCTGGAAGACCGGCTGCCGAAGTTTGAGAATATCGTGTTTCACGAGAAGCTGGGCACGCAGGGCGAGCGCATCAAGCGCATCGAACGGCTGGCGGCGGAGATCGCGCCGCTGGTCGGCGCCGATGTCGAAAAAGCAAAGCGCGCCGCGCATCTGGCGAAGGCCGATTTGCTGACCGAAGTGGTAGGCGAATTTCCCGAACTGCAGGGCTTGATGGGGAAGTATTATGCGATGGCGCAGGGTGAGGATGCGTCTGTCGCCGCCGCGAGCGAAGAGCATTACAAGCCGCAGGGGC
>Ga0209871_1000415_pt1 | contig 11655 bp, 12 predicted proteins | sample OrgsoiDNA2013045_FD_185795 | JGI IMG/M metagenome (GOLD analysis project Ga0209871, IMG submission 185795) | Permafrost soil microbial communities from the Arctic, to analyse light accelerated degradation of dissolved organic matter (DOM) -... | ecosystem: Environmental > Terrestrial > Soil >... | reverse complement strand
AACTTCGATGACACGCCGCCGGTCATCTTCTTGCCACTTAAAAAGGCCCGCGCAGGTCAACGGCACACTACCGGGCCGATATAGCTGTCACCGGACAGCTGTGCCCAGAGGGCTGGAAAGACTTCCTCTTCATGGGAGTGCTGCAGTCCCAGCACCTGGCCCGGGCGAAGACTGCCCCCGCTGCGGGACCCGGTGAGGCACGGCCCGCTCAGTAGCGGCCGGTCTGGTGAGTGACTTTGCCTGTGGCGGGCGGCGGGCTAGCGGCCAGGTCGCCTGCCGGGCTGCGGGTGGGGCGTGGGCAGCTATGTGCAGGTCGTGGGCAGGCCGGCGGGTGGCGGCGGCGCGTTTCCTAGCGGGGGCGGTAGATCAGGCGGGTGACGCCGCAGGGGTAGGTCTTGGCGCCGCTGAGGCTAAGGTCGGTCCGGTGGGTGACTATCCGTTTTCCCTCGCCGAGGGCGGCCCTGCGCGCGCCCAGGTTATTTTTCAGGTTCCTGGCCGCCTGGGCTGGAGATCTCGATGATGTGCAGCGGCTCGTCGAGATCTGCTGAGGGCTGCTGCCACTTGGCGGCGTTGAGGGTCAGGATCGGGCAGATAGTGACGTCCGCGATCGCGGCGACGTGAGCGTCCCAGGGATCGAGCCCGGTTCTGGCGACTACGCCTGCCAGCCTGGCGGCCTGCTCGGCCCCGTGTAACGGGGCGACGGTGACGCTGTCTAGGAGCTCGAGTCCTGCCAGGAGATCGTCGGCTTCTTCACTGCGTGCATCGAGTGACGCTCCTGCGATGGCCAGCGCGGGGATGACTATCGGCTGCGGGCGAGCGTCGTTAGCCTGGATGAGGCCGATGATATCGGGGTCTCCGCGCGCAACCGCGGTCAGGACGCTGGTGTCGAGGATGAGAGGTGTGGGGGTGGCGTCGCTCACTTGGCGAGCTGCTGGTCGATGCTGGCCATCATAAGGGCTACGCGGCCAGGGTGTGCTTGCTCGCTCTTGGCCTTCCACAGGGTGCGCCTGCGGCGATCACGGTAGGCCTTCTCGGCCATGGCCTCGTTGAACGCGGCAGAGACGGAGGCTGCATGACCCGCTTTGACCAAGTGCTCGGCGTAGGCGCTGAGGCTGGGGTCCACGGTGATGGTCAACCGTGCCTTCCTATCAGTCATACTCGAATCATACTCTGCGGCCTGGTCGCTGGCGACCGCCGCTGGCAACGACGGGGAACGCCGCCAGGAATCGCATGCGGTGGCTCCCGGTGCGGTGCAGCGGGTCAGGCCCGGCTGACCGCCGCGGCCAGGGACGCCTCCAGGACCCGCGCCGAGACCAGGGCCACCTGGTCCGGGCTGCGGCCGAAGTCGCCGGTGAGGGACCGGGTGGCGAACCCGGACAGGTGCACGGCCACCGCGTCGGCCAGCCAGCCCGGCGGCTCGCCCGGCCCGCCGCGTGCCTGCCAGATGCGGGCCGTCACGTCGGCCGCGAACCGGCGGCGGGCCTGCCGGCGCTCGGCGGCGGCCGCGGCCAGCTCGCCGGCCAGTCCGACCGGCTCCAGCGCGGCCAGTTCCCAGTAGATCCGGCCGTTGCTGGCGTTCAGCCGGTGCACGACCAGCAGCAGGTCCGCCAGCCAGGCCCGCATGTCGCCGTCCGCGGGCGGGGCCGGGACCTGCAGCGCGTACCGGCGCACGCCTTCCCGGATGGCCGCTGCGAACAGCGCGTCGCGGGTGGCGAAATGGCGGAACACGGTGCGCCGGCTCACCGCCGCCGCGGCCGCGACATCGTCCACGGTGGCCGCCAGGCCGCGGTCGGCCAGCACCGCCTGGGCCGCGCGCAGGATCCGCGAGCGCGCGGCGTCGCGCTGCTCGTCAGCCAGCGGCGGGGCGGGCACCATGTCAGGGGCCATCCGGCGATCCTACCGGCGGCACTTGCCGCATGTCACTCACCAGTGACATGCTGACACCGCTGAGGGACAGGCGGCGCACGGGAACCGCTGGCCACCGCCTGCCCCGCGGCCCGTCCCGGCCCGTCATCGCTGAACCCACCGGAGCATGCATGACCGTCACCGACGGCCTCGCCATCGACGCCGACGCCCTCCGCCGGAAGTACCGGGAGGAACGAGCCAAGCGGCTGCGGCCTGACGGCAACGCCCAGTACCTGCGGCTGGCTGGCCAGCTCGCACACTACCTTGAGGACCCTTACACCCCGCGCGCCGAGCGGGCGCCGAAGACCGACCATGTGACGGCGGCGTTGATCGGCGGCGGGTTCGCCGGGCTGCTCACCGCCGCGCGGCTGACCGAGGCCGGGGTCAGCGGCGTCCGGGTCGTCGAGAAGGGCGGCGGCTTCGGCGGGACCTGGTACTGGAACCGGTATCCGGGCGCGCAGTGCGACACCGCATCGATGGTGTACATGCCGCTGCTGGAAGAGACCGGCCACATGCCGACCGAGAAATATGCGCACGGCCCGGAGATCCTGGCGCACTGCCAGCGCATCGGCGAGATGTACGGCCTGGCCGAGCACGCGCTGTTGCACACCGAGGTCACCGGGCTTGACTGGGACGCCGAGCGATCCCGCTGGGTGATCAGGACCGACCGCGGGGACGAGTTCACCGCGCAGTTCGTGGGCCTGGGCATCGGCCCGCTGCACGTGCCCAAGCTGCCCGGCATCGAAGGCCTGGAATCGTTCAGCGGGCACTCGTTCCACACCAGCCGGTGGGACTACGGCTACACCGGCGGCGACCCCTCTGGCGCGCCGATGGACAAGCTGGCCGACACGCGGGTGGCGGTCATCGGGACCGGGGCGACCGCCGTGCAGTGCGTGCCCCGCCTGGCCCGGGCCTGCCGGGAGCTGCAGGTGTTCCAGCGCACGCCGTCCTCGGTGGACGTACGGGACAACCGGCCAACCGACCCGGAGTGGTTCGCCCGCATCGCCACGCGGGGCTGGCAGCAGCGCTGGCTGGAGAACTTCGCGGACAACCAGACCCGCGGCTCGGCGCAGGAAGACCTGGTGCGGGACGGCTGGACGGACATCTCCCGCCGGGTCCGCGACAAGATCATGGCGCTGCCGCCAGAAGACCTCACGGTGGACAACATGATGGCCGCCTACGAGGAGTCCGACTTCGAGAAGATGTCGCAGATCCGCGCCCGGGTCGACGCCATCGTGGCCGACCGGCCGACCGCCCTGGCGCTGAAGGCCTGGTACCGGCAGCTGTGCAAGCGGCCCTGCTTCCACGACGAGTACCTGCAGGCGTTCAACCGGCCAGGCACGCACCTGGTGGACACCGACGGGAAAGGCGTGCAGCGGATCACCGAGACCGGGGTGACCGCGGCAGGGCGGCACTACGAGGTGGACTGCATCATCTACGCGTCCGGCTTCGAGGTCGGCACCGAGTGGACCCGCCGGTCCGGCTTCGACCTGACCGGCCGCGGCGGTGTCCGGCTCTCGGAGTTCTGGGCCGACGGCATGCGCACCCTGCACGGCGTGCACGTGCGCGGCTTCCCCAACGTGTTCATCGTGCAGCCGTTCCAGGGCGCGAACCTGATCTCCAACGTGCCGCACAACCTGACCGAGACGGCGAAGACTATCGCAGTCACCGTGCGGCACGCGCTGGACCGCGGCTTCCGCGAGGTCGAGGCCAGCCAGCAGGCCGAGGGCGCCTGGATGGAGCTGCTGCGGTCCGGCCCGGGCTCGATCATCGGCTCGCCGGACTGCACCCCCGGCTACTACAACAACGAGGGCCAGGACCCCGGGTCGCAGCGGTCCTGGCTGGGCGCCGGCTACCCGGAAGGCGCGTCGGCGTACTTCGAGTACATCGAGCGGTGGCGCACGTCCGGCACCTTCGACGGACTGGAATTCCGCTGACCGAGGGCCTCATGACGCAAGGGTCCGCCATGCGGTGTGGTGGCAGGTCTGCCCGCCGGGGCTCGCGGCGCGCTGGCGGAGCCCGGCGGTCCTGCTGGGGCGCGACGATCGGGCTGGTGCTCGAGGCAGGGGGTGGTTGTCGCGGCGTCAGCTGATGGTCGAGTCGATCACTGTCGGCTGGACGTCGTGTCCGTTGAAGCTGTCGAAGATGCCAGGAGCGTCCTGGAATTGGCCGCTCGGGTTCTGGTGCAGGGCCGAGTGCTCGATCGTCAGGGCGCCGTGGTCATTGTTCACCACGCAGAAGATGCCTCCGCCGCCCTCAAGGGCGCTGTTGGAGCGGATGACGGTGCCGTTGATGATCAGGTTGTAGGTGTCGCCGTCGGTATATATCGCGCCGCCGCTCCCGCCGCCTGGCGTGCCGGGCAGCGCGGGGTTCTGGCCCCAGCCGATCGCCTTGTTACCGGTCAGCAGGCTGTTGATCACGACGAAGTTGGCGTACAGGCCGCTGACCGCGCCGCCATTGGAGCACGTGTTGCCGCTGAAGGTGTCCTTGGTGATGTAGACCGGAGTGCTCATATCCATGCCGTACGCACGGATCGCCCCGCCGCCGAGGTCAGGACCGTACTGATAGCAGCGGTTGCCGACGAAAGCGGAGTTGACCACCGTGAGCTGACCGCCCCGATCGAAGATGGAGCCGCCGCCGTAGTCCGATGATGCGCCGGTCTGACGGGCGCCCGAGTAGCCGTCAGCGAACCTCATGTTCTGCACGATGAGGTGCGGCCCTGTCTGCTCCCAGCAGTTATGGCAGGTGTTCATGGACAGGATCCGGATCTTGCCGCCGCCGCTGAGGGTGACCTTGCCGCCGCCGTCAATGACGATCCGGTCACCGTGCACGATCTTCGCGGTGGCCGCCATCGTGATCGTGACTGGCTTCGGGCCGCAGCTGAAGGTGATGATGCCGCCCATGGCCACTGCCGCGATCACGGCGGCCGAGGTACAGCTGCCGGGCGTGCCGTGGCCGATGACGTGGTCCGGGCGGGCGGTGCTGACCGCCCGGCCCGCGGGCGGGACGTAGGCGTGGCCATCCGGATTGCCGTATTCAGGCAGCGGCCGGCTGGCCGCAGCTGGTGTCGTCTGCTGGCTGGCCATAGCCGGCGGCGCCGCGGTCAGCGCGTGCGACGGCGCTGGAGCTGACGTCACTGCCTGCGGTGCTGCCGCGGCGACCGGAGCGGGGGACGTCGCTCGCGTGGCGCTCGCCGGGCCGGCTGCGCTCGCATGGTCAGCGGTCGCGCCGCAGGCAGCCACGGCAAGCCCCGTACCGACAACGGCCAGGATTCTCCCGAAGTCGCCCACCGATCGCATGACGCCACATGCTAACCGCCCTACCCATGATCAAACTGTCAAGCAGCCACAGTTGCCATGAACCGCCCCAGCGGCCAGCCGCCTGCGCGACCTCGTGCACGTTGTTCGCGCTCGACTAGCCCGTGCCGATGTCCAGGAACTGGCGAATCCCAGCCTCGCTGACCAGATGCCGGACGGCACGGCCGAGGAAGGCCCCTGTTCTCCCGGACCGCGGTGCGCACCGCGCCCCAGCTCTGCATGGCCTTCTCGGCGGTCGCGCGGTCGGCGGCGAAATTGTCCTTGCCGCCCAGGTAGTAGTCGTACATCCGGGCCGAGTGCGACTTGGTGGTGTCAATCGTCGGCGCCATAGGCCCATCCTCCGAGTCGGTGCGCGGCGGCGGGCTGCTAGCCGAGGTCCGCAAGCATGCCGCGCAAGATATCGACGGTGCGCTCCGGCGGCTCGCTCTCAACGCTGAGCCTCTCCATGACCTCGCTGTACCTCTCCGCGTCCTCACGCTTGTCGAGGTAGAGAGCACTGGTGAGCTGCTCGAGATAGACCACGTCGGGCAGGTCAGTCTCGGGGAAGCGCAAGATCGTGAACGCTCCGCTCTCAGCGGCGTGGCCGCCCGACCGGAAGGGCATGACCTGGAGCGTGATGCGGGCATCTTGGGTGGTCTTGATCAGATGCTCGAGCTGAGCCCGGATCACTGCGTCGCCGCCGATGGGGCGCCGCAGCGCCGCCTCGTCCACGACCGCCCACAGGCGCGGGCCGTCCTGCTTGGCGAGCAGTTCCTGCCGCGTGATCCGGATGTTGACCCGGCGCTCGATCTCCTCCGGAGGGGCGCCCGGCTGGCCGAGGACAGTGACCGCCCGGGCATAGTCGGCCGTCTGCAGCAGGCCGGGAACGAACTGAACCTCGTAGATGCGAAGGACCGACGCGGCTTCTTCCAGGCCCACGTACGTCTGGAACCAGTCGGGCAATACGTCGGTGTACTTGTGCCACCAGCCGGGCGCGTTGGCCTCGCGGGCCAGGGCCACGAGCGCATTGCGCTCGCCGTCCGCGGCGACGCCGTACATTTCGAGAAGATCGACGACGTCGCGTTCCTTGAAGCCGACCCGCCCGAGTTCCATCCGGCTGATCTTGGATTCCGATGCCCTGATGCGGTAGCCGGCGTCCTCTCGCGTAATGCCCTTTGCCTCGCGCATCCGGCGTAGCTGGGAGCCGAGCAGGATGCGCCGAACTGTCGGGCTGCTGCCCGGCTCAACAGAGATCACTTCAGCCCCCCCGGCTGTGACCCGTATCTTGATGGCAGATCTCGCGCGCTGGCGTGCTCAAGACCCGAACGTGCAGGTATCAGCCTACTCTGCACGTGCATCAGGTCTTGCGTTTGCAAGGTACAAAGAGGATGATAACGATCGCAATAACTATGAGAACGATTGCGCTGGTGCCCTAAATATGACCTCACCACGCGGCAGATAACCCAATGAGCGCACAGGCCGTTGCGGCGGGCAGGACGGAGGACCCGATCGTGAGCCACAACTGGCTCCTTGTGCTGGACGGCCAGCAGGGGACGCTGACTGAGCGTCCGAGGCTGGCGATCGCGGACTTCGCGACCCGCCATCCGGTTGATGATCATTCTGTGACGTGCGAGCTCGCGCCGGGACACGAGTCGGTCAAGGCGAGCCGGAACTTCACCAGGGCGACGCTGCGGCGCTGGGGGATGGCCGAGGTGAGCGACGCGGCCGAGTTGGTCGTCTCCGAATTGGTGACCAACGCGCTCCGGCATGGTTTGCTCTCCGCTCGGCGGATGCCGGAAGAGCACCCGATACGGCTGAGGTTACTACGTCAGACTCCGTACCTGATGTGCCTCGTCACCGATCCGGGCAGTGATGTCCCTGTACGGCGGGATTCCGACGAGTGCGCAGAGAGCGGGCGCGGACTGCAGGTGGTGGAGTCGTGCAGCCTGCAATGGGGCTGGCAGCCGCTCGATGATGACGGGAAAGTGGTGTGGGCGCTGATGCAGGCGCGGGAGTTAGCCGCGCCTGGACGGGCCCTGCGGCCGCCGCAGGGCCCGGGCGGCGGCCGGAGCCGGGAGACCGGATCGGCGTCTGCTCGGCAGGGCTCTGCATGCTCCCGCCTGGCCAGCGCACCGTGCGGGCGGGCTTCGTGATCAGCGGGCGGGCTTCGTGATCAGCGGGCGGGCCTCGTGATCAGCGGGCGGGCCTCGTGATCAGCGGGCGGGCCTCCTGATCAGCGGGAGGGCCTGGTGATCAGGAGAGCAGGTCGTCGAAGTCGCCGTCCTTGGCGCCCAGGATGAACGCGTCGATCTCGGCCTGGGTGTAGATCAGCGCGGGACCGCCCGGATGCCGTGAGTTGCGGACGGCGAATGTCCCGCCCGGCAGGCTGGCGAGCTCGACGCAGGTTCCCTGCGAGTTGCTTCGGCGGCTCTTGCGCCAGCTGACACCGGGCAGGTCGGTGGCGGGCATCCCGTTGCGTGCATTGTGCATCGTGGTTCCCCTTAAGCCTTCGCTGCGACCGGCCGATTGTGCTCCACACCCTAGCGTGATGCACGTGCACTCGCACGGGCATTCGCGAGTGACTCAGCACGCGCACCTGCATGTACGGGGCGCCGGATCTGATCCTTGCCCGCGCCGGATGAATACGCCCCGTCCTGCCCTAGACTTGGCGGGCCGTAGCCGTGAGTGACCATCCATGCCCGGGCCGCGCCAGTAGCCTGCCCGGGCAGGGAGCCCGAGGAGTGACCCCGCCGTGAAGACCGACGTCGAAGAGCTGAGCCCGACCCGAGTGCGGCTCACCATCGAGGTTCCGTTTGAAGAGCTCAAGCCCAACGTCGACCAGGCATACCGGGAGGTGGCCCGCCAGGTCCGGATTCCCGGTTTCAGGCCAGGCCGCATCCCGCCGCGGGTGATCGACCAGCGAGTGGGCCGCGTCGCGGTGCTGGAGCAGGCGGTCAACGAGGCGGTGCCGCAGCTGTACGGCAAAGCGCTGGCCGAGCATGAGGTGTTCGCGCTCGGCCAGCCTGACGTGGAGATCACCAAGCTCGATGACGGCAAGGAGCTGACATTCACCGCCGAGGTTGACGTCCGGCCCAGCTTCGAGATCCCCGACCTCGACGGCATGCCGGTGACGGTCGACGACGCTGACGTGACCCCAGATCAGGTCGAGGAGTACCTCGGCACGCTGCGGGAGCGTTTTGCCTCGCTCAAGGGAGCTGACCGCCCGGCGGGCAGCGGCGACTATGTCTCGATCGACCTGGCCGCGGCGGTAGCGGGCAAGCCGGTGGAGGACGCGCAGGCGAGCGGGATCTCCTACGAGGTCGGCAGCGGCTCCATGCTCGAGGGGCTCGACGAGGCGCTGGCCGGGATGGCAGCCGGCGAGACGAAGATCTTCTCGGCCGAGCTGGCCGGTGGCAAGCTGGCAGGCATGTCCGCCGACGTGAGCGTGACCGTCAACAGCGTCAAGACCAAGGAACTGCCTGATCTGGACGATGACTTCGCCCAGTCGGCGAGTGAGTTCGACACCGTTGGCGAGCTGCGGGCCGGCACCCGCAAGCAGCTGCAGGCGATGCGGCGTGCCGGGCAGGCCGGGCAGGCGCGGGAGCGCGCCCTGGACGCCCTGCTGGGCCGGATCGACATCCCGCTGCCCGAGCGGGTGATCGATCAGGAGATCGAGGGCCGGTGGCAGTCGCTCGCCGAGCGCCTGGAACGGTCGGATACCACGCTGGAGACCTACCTCGAGGGAACGGGCATGACCCGCGAGGAACTCCAGGAGGACTTCGGGCAGGACGCCCGCAGGTCGGTCAAGGCGCAGTTCATCCTGGACAAGCTGGCGGTCCAGGAGGAGATCGGCGTGGAGGAGGCCGACCTGAGCTCCTACGTGACCGAGCAGGCGTACCGGCTCGGCGTCCCGCCCGAACGGCTTGCCCGGCAGCTGACCGACCGCGGCCAGCTCAGCGCCGTGGTGGCGGACGTGCTGCGATCCAAGGCGCTGAGCCTCATCGCCGACCGGGCCACGGTGACCGACGAGTCCGGCCGCGAGGTCGACCTGGCTGAAGCGGTGCAGGGCGACGGCTCGTCCGCCGAAACGAGTGCGTCCGCCGAGACAGGCGCACCGGCCGGGACGGAGGCATCCGAAGACACGGCTGCCCCCGATGAGGCGGCTGCCACCGGGGCCAGCGCTGCCGCCGGGGCGCCCGAATCCGCCGTGGCCGGGGATTCGGGCGCGGCACCGCAGAAGCCATCGTGACGCGTGTGCTCGCCGCGGCGACAGCCCGCCCGAGCCTGCGCCCACAGCGAACAGGCGCGAGCGGCGGACTTCCCGGCTCTGGCTGCGAGTTATGGTCACTGTCAACAACAAGGCGCGGAACAACAGAAGCAGGAGGGCACCTTGACGACGCCTCCCCCTGACCAGCGGCCACCGGGCGTGCTCGCGCGGACCGCGGAAGCACCCGTATTGCAGATGGGTGATCCGCTTTTCCAGCGCCTGCTGCGGCACCGGATTATCTTCCTGGGCCAGCAGGTCGACGACGACCTGGCTAACCGGATTTGCGCGGAAATCGTGCTCCTGGCCGCGGAGGATGCCAAGCGCGACATCAGCCTGTATATCAATTCGCCGGGCGGATCCGTCAGCGCGGGCCTGGCCATCTACGACATGATGCAGTACGTGCAGAACGACGTGGCCACCTATGCCATGGGCATGGCAGCGTCGATGGGGCAGTTCCTGCTCTGCGCGGGCGCGGCCGGAAAGCGCTACGCGATGCCGCATGCGCAAGTCATGCTGCACCAGCCACACGGCGGGATCGGCGGCACGGCGACCGACATCAGGATTCAGGCCGAGCAGATCCTCTACCTGAAGCGCACGCTGGCCGAGCGCACAGCGCTGCACACCGGCCAGACCGTGGAGCAGGTCGAGGCGGACTCGGACCGGGACCGCTGGTTCACCGCCGAGCAGGCGAAGGACTACGGATTCGTAGATCACGTAGTCCGCAACGCCGCCGAGGTGCCGACCATAGGGCCGGTCTCATGAGAGCGGGAGCGGAGGATCCGAGCGTGATCAGGGGAAGGGCCGGACTCGCGGTGCCGGGCCTGGCGGAGTCCAGGTACATCCTGCCGTCGTTCGTGGAGCGGACGTCGTACGGGATCAAGGAGATGAACCCGTACAACAAGCTTTTCGAGGAGCGGATCATCTTTCTCGGCGTGCAGATCGACGACGCGTCGGCCAACGACGTGATGGCGCAGCTGATTACGCTCGAGTCGATCGACCCGGATCGGGACATCCTGATCTACATCAACTCGCCAGGCGGGTCGATGACCTCGATGATGGCGATCTACGACACGATGCAGTATGTCCAGCCGGATATCCAGACGTTCTGCCTGGGCCAGGCGGCATCGGCCGCCGCCGTCCTGCTCGCCGCGGGCACCAAGGGCAAGCGGATGGCGCTGCCCAACTCGCGGATCCTCATTCACCAGCCGGCAATCGAGAGCGGCTACGGCCAGTCGAGCGACCTGGAGATCCAGGCGCGGGAGATCCAGCGGATGCGCTCGGCCATGGAGCACGTGCTGTCGGTGCACACTGGCCGGCCCGAGGAGCAGGTCCGTAAGGATGTCGAGCGGGACAAGTTCCTCACCGCCCAGGATGCCAAGGAGTACGGCTTGGTCGATGAGGTTCTTACGATGCTGAAGCGCAAGTCCGAGGTAGGGTCATCCTAACCGGAAGGACTCAGTTCGCCTGCGACGCGCCGGCGGCAGGGTCCTTACGTGACAGCAAGGGCGACCGAGGCGGTACCGTCTAGGTTCTAGTCTCGGACAAGGCTCATCGGGAGACGCCCGCCGCAGGCGGTTGGAGACGGCCGCTGGCGGCGGCCCAGGGCAAAGGAGTATCTGGGTGGCACGCATCGGCGATGGCGGTGACCTACTGAAGTGCTCGTTCTGCGGCAAGAGCCAGAAGCAGGTCAAGAAGCTGATTGCCGGCCCCGGCGTCTACATCTGCGATGAGTGCATCGACCTGTGCAACGAGATCATCGAGGAAGAGCTGGCCGAGCCGCCGGAACTCAAATGGGACAGCCTGCCCAAGCCCCGCGAGATCTATGAGTTCCTCGACTCGTACGTGATCGGCCAGGACAAGGCCAAGAAGGGCCTGTCCGTAGCGGTCTACAACCACTACAAGAGGATTCAGTCCGGGGGCGAGCGAGCGGGCGAGGACGGGGTCGAGCTCGCCAAGTCGAACATCCTGCTGCTCGGGCCGACCGGATCGGGCAAGACGCTGCTCGCGCAGACGCTGGCGCGGCTGCTCAACGTGCCGTTCGCGATTGCTGACGCCACTGCCCTGACCGAGGCCGGGTACGTCGGCGAGGACGTCGAGAACATCCTGCTCAAGCTCATCCAGGCGGCCGACTACGACGTCAAGAAGGCCGAGACGGGCATCATCTACATCGACGAGATCGACAAGATC
>Ga0209871_1000414_pt1 | contig 11687 bp, 8 predicted proteins | sample OrgsoiDNA2013045_FD_185795 | JGI IMG/M metagenome (GOLD analysis project Ga0209871, IMG submission 185795) | Permafrost soil microbial communities from the Arctic, to analyse light accelerated degradation of dissolved organic matter (DOM) -... | ecosystem: Environmental > Terrestrial > Soil >... | reverse complement strand
AGGGAACCCAGGGCCAGGGAACCCAGGGCCAGGGAGCTGAGTCTGCCCTTCGCCTGACCGGAATCTCCAAGGTCTACGGGAGCGGCCGCTCCGCCCTGCTGGCCCTGGACACAGTGTCGCTGTCTGTCGCGCCCGGCGAGTTCGTCTGCATTATCGGCGCGTCCGGCTGCGGCAAGAGCACCCTGCTCAGCCTGGCCGCCGGACTGGACACGCCGACGGCTGGCACGGTCGACACCGCAGGACGGCGCGTCTGCCTGATGTTCCAGGAGCCGGCGCTCTTTCCCTGGCTGACCGCGGGGCGAAACATCGAGATAGCGCTGCGCGCCGCCGGTGTCCCGAGGGCGGAGCGCGCGGCCCGGACCGCCGGGCTGCTGGAGACGGTGCACCTGGGCGGGTTCGGCGGCAAGCGGCCGCACGAGCTTTCCGGCGGCATGCGCCAGCGGGTGGCGTTGGCTCGCGCGCTGGCTCAGGACTGCGACGTGCTGCTGATGGACGAGCCCTTCGGCGCGCTGGACGCCATGACCCGCGACCTGCTGCACGACGAGCTGGAGCGAATCTGCGGCGAGCGGGCTCTGAGCGTCCTGTTCGTCACGCACAACGTTCGCGAGGCCGTCCGGCTCGGCGACCGCGTGGTGGTCCTCAGCAGCAGGCCAGGCCGGGTCATCGAGGAGTACGGCGTGCCGAGGGAAGGGCAGCGCCGGATTGACTCCGTCCAGGTCGCCCAGCTAGCGAGCCAGATCACCGACCGACTGCGAGAGGAGATGAGCCGCCATGTCCGTTAGCATGCTGCCGTCTGCCATCGCCGGGCTGGACAACCTCGAGCTCGGCCCGGCCCAGCCCAAAGCGGAGCCCGGCCGGCTGGCCCGCCAGGCGTGGGCTGTGCTCTGGCCGAAGCTCCTGGCCATCGCCATCGTCCTCGGCGTATGGCAGCTGGTGCACCTCACCGGGTGGAAGGCCTACGTCCTGAAAGGGCCGGGAACGGTTTTCCCCGACCTGTGGGCACAGATGCAGCATGCCCTCCTGTGGCAGGTGATCGGCGTCACGCTGCGCAGCGCGGCTCTCGGATATGCCCTCGCGCTGGTCATCGGCTCGGCCTTCGGCGTCCTGGTGGCTCGGATCCCGCCACTGCGCGCGGCGGTCGGCTCGATCATCACCGGCCTGCAAACGATGCCGTCGATCGCATGGGTCCCGTTCGCGATCATCATCTTCGGCGAGACCGCCTCGGCCATCCTGTTCGTGGTCATCCTCGGCGCCGCGCCGTCGATCGCCAGCGGGCTGATCACCGGCGTGGACTACACGCCGCCACTGCTGCTGCGGGCCGGCAAGACCATGGGGCTGCGCGGCCCCGCGCTCTACCGGTACCTGATCCTGCCCGCATCGCTGCCGGCCTACGTGGCCGGCATGAAGCAAGGCTGGGCGTTTGCCTGGCGCAGCCTGATGGCAGGCGAGCTCGTCGTGAGCATCATCGGCCAGTTCTCGATCGGACAGCAGCTCGATGTCTTCCAGCAGGATCTCGACTTCGCCGGAGTGACCTCGATCATCATCGTGATCCTGGTCATCGGGCTGGTTGTCGACACTCTCTTCGCCAAGGCCGACCGGACCATCCGCCGCCGCCGGGGCCTGCTCGACAACGCGCTCTAGCCGGAGCAGGCCCGCCGCGCCGCGGTCAGTGAGTACCGTGGTGCTGGTAGACGCCGAGGACGTTCCCTGCCGGATCGCGCACGGCCCCTGTCTGCATGTCGTCGCCGACGGCCAGCGGCCCGTAGATCCGGGCCCCGCCGAGCTGCTCTGCCCGGGCCAGGGCCTGCTCGACGTCCCGCACCTTCGCGTAGATAGTCGCCCACCTCTGCGCCTGGCCGCCGGCCCCGAGGCCGCCCTGGATGCCGCGGCCTGCACCCGTGTCCACCAGCCGGTAGCCGGGCGGGCCGCTGGTGTCTACTGTCCAGCCGAACAGGGCCGCGTAGAACCGCTGGGTGTTGTCGGCGTCGGATCCGAGCACCTCGAACCAGTCCACCGCCTCGCCCGCACCCGCCGACGGGGCAGGCACGTTGCCCTGCTCGGAGGGGGGTGCCGACTTCACCAGCCCGACCAGCAGGCCGTCCGGGTCGTTGAACATCGCGATCGTCACCGCGCCGCCGAAGTCGGTGACCGGCATGACCACCTTGGCGCCCAGCAGCTCCGCCCTGTCCAGGACCGCCTGCAGGTCGTCCGCCTCCACGTAGAACGTCGACCACGGCTCGCCGGTCTGGCTCTTGCCGATCCCGCCGTTGATCCCGCCGCCACCGCGGGTGTCGACCAGCGTATAGCCGCCGCCTGCAAAGGGCTGCAGGTCCCAGCCGAACAGCTGGCCGTAGAAGTCAACCAGCGGCCGGTCATCAGGCCCGCCGATCTCGAAATGCACCACCGCATTGCCCATGTCCCTCGTCCTTCGTCGCGGCCGGCACCGCGCAGGCCGGCTCATCACTGGCGACCGTAGCCGCGGCCACTGACAGTTTCCCGGCTTGCCGGCCGGCCCGGCCGGAACTCAGGGCGGATCCTGGCTCCTGACCCGGCGGAACCCAGGCGGAATGCGCACCTTCAGCATGGCCAGGTTGGACGCTGTCGGTGCCAGCCACCGGTAGTCCTGGCGCAGGCCGCCGATCACGACCCGGATCAGCAGGTAGGTAGCGGGGCTGACGTACACGGTCAGCGGCAGCCTCATCAGCCGCCGGGTGCCGGTCAGCTTGATCGCCGCGGCGCCGTCAACCCGGACGCGCCCGGCAACTGAAAGTCCTCCGCAAGCCAGCGCCGAACGGATGTACGACGGTGAGGTAAAGAACGCCTCGCCTGCGGCCCGCGGATCGGTCATGCCGTCAATGAGCTCACATGCCGTCCCGGCCGACCCCCCTCCGGCGAGTCCGGTGAGCTGCCTCCCCCGTGACCAGGTCCGGTCGGAGTAATTGACCATGGTCTCGGTGAACCGATGCAGGCTGGGACTGCTGGCCAGGCTCTTGCCCAGCGGGCCATCCTCGGTGTCAGTGTTCGCGGCACCTGGCCTGCCGTGCCTCCTCAGGTAGGCCGCGAAGACCTCGGTCCGCGACTGGTAGTGGTACCCCCATTGGACCGAGCGAGGAATGAAGGACGTGACGGGCCTCTTGCCCGGCTGCTGAGATATGACGACCTGTTCGGGCGTTGAGATTTCCAAGATCAGGTTGCGAGTGCTGACTGCCCTTTCCGCGCGCCTGACGATGTAGGCGGCGGTCTGCGCCTGCACCGCCCCGCCGGCGCGCGCCGGCGGCCGGGGGGCGCCGGCGGCACCGCCGGTCACCGCGATCACCACGGCCGCGCTGGCTACTGCTGTCCCGGCCGCGATCGCGGCACGCGCCGCGAGCCGCCGGCGACGGTGCTGGCGGCGAGCCAGGCCGGCCAGCCCGGATGGAACACGGGCGGTCCCGGCGAACCACTCCATGCTGTCGCGCAGGAGTTCCTCGAAGTCGCCGTTCATGTCGCCTTCTTCAGTTCGGTCTCTGTTACCTGCCAGGAACCGGCAAGATCGCGCATCCGCTGAAGCCCGCGGGATGCCGCCGACTTGACCGCGCCCTCGGAGCAGCCGAGCGCGGCCGCCGTCTCGGCCTGGGTCAGCTGCTCCCAGTAACGCAGCACGATCACCGCGCGCTGCTGCGACGGAAGCGTGTGCAGGATCCGCATGAGCGCGTCGCGCAGGTCCACGACGGCCGTCAGATCCGGCTCAGCTGGCGACTGGCTGGCCCGGATGACCGGGAGCTTCCTGCGCCAGGTGCCCTGGCGTCGCCAGCCGTCGGCCGCCAGGTTGTACAGCGTCCGTCGCAGGTAGCCCTCCGTGCTGCCTTCGATCCGCCCGCGCCTCAGCAGCCGCTCCAGCGCGGCCTGCAGCAAGTCCTCGCCGTCCTGCTGGCTGCCGGTCAGCAGCACCGCGGCGCGCATCAGCTGCGCACCGCGATCGGCGAGCAGCTGCTCAAGATCAGCGGCACCATCGGCATGCTGCACGCCGGCACCTCCTCTGTCGCTGACCAAGAACGAAGCAACGGCCCGATGGGTTGACTCATCCTGCCGGGCAGGCTGGCTCATTCTCCCGAGCAGATCGTCCGGCTGCGCGGCTATCCTTTCGGTATGGCTGCGGCGAGCATCCGGCGATTCCCCTGCCTCCCGGCCCTTCATGGGCTGTCGGGAGGCGTCAGCGCGCCCTAGCGAGTGACTCCGATCCGATAGCTGGAGCCGGGAGGTCCTTCCCCCTTCAGCCACCGGAGCACACAAGGAGTCCCGATGCCCGCCTGTCTTACCCCAGCACAGCTTGCCCGCGATCTTGCGATCCCTGACCTGTCCGACCCGTCCGACGGGCCGCACGCCATCCAGCAGCTTGCCGAGCTCGCGGTCACGGCACTGACCCGCGCCTGGGGCTGCCCGGCCCGGTGGTACCGCGGCTCCAGGATCGTGACCGTCGCTGACAACTACGACCGCCTCGGCTACGACCCTGGCGACGTGACCAGGAACGCCAGGTACACCCGCTACGTCGACGACCTGCGCATGCTGCGCAGCCATTCCACCGCGATGATCCCGGCAGCGCTGCGGCAGCTCGCATCCGCCCCGCCTGACGACGTGCTGCTGGCCTGTCCCGGCATCAGCTACCGGCGCGACGCCATCGACTGGCAGCACACCGCCACGCCGCACCAGCTTGACCTGTGGCGGATCAGCCGGCGCCCGCTCGGTGAGGCCGACATGGACCAGATGATCGGCCTGCTGCTCGGCGCACTGGCTCCGGAACGGCCGAGCAGGCAGGAACCGCGCCGGCACCCCTACACCAGCAGCGGGCGGCAGGTGGACGTGGCGCACGACGGTGACTGGGTGGAGGTGTGGGAGTGCGGTACCGCCGACCCCGGCGTCCTGTCCGGGGCGGGCCTGCCCGGTCACTGCGGTCTGGCACTCGGCCTGGGCCTGGACCGGCTGCTGATGCTGCGCAAGGGGATTCCCGACATCCGGCTGCTGCGATCCGCCGACTCGCGCATCGCCGGCCAGATGCGCGATCTGGCACCGTACCAGCCGGTATCGGCGATGCCGGCGATCCGCCGTGACCTGTCAGTGGCCGTGGATCCGGGAGCTGACGAACAGACTCTGGGAGACCAGATCCGCGACAGCCTCGGCCCCGACGCCGAGTGCGTGCAGGACGTCGCGATCCTTTCATCGACGCCCTGCGAGGATCTGCCCCAGGCGGCCGCCGAGCGACTGGGCGCGCGGCCGGGCCAGTGCAACCTGCTGGTCCGCGTCGTGCTGCGGCACCTGGAGCGGACCCTGACCGGCGACGAGGCCAACAAGCTGCGCGACAGCATCTACGCGGCGATCCATCTGGGTGCCCGGCACCAGTGGGCAGGCCGGTGACCCGGTTACTTCCAGCGCCCGCCGGGATCTTGTCCTGCTGAGGCTACGTCGCCTGGACGGACCGTCAGGAACCGCGCCTGGATCACGGCCGGCCCTGCCTGCCGGCCTAGCCCATAGGATCGTGTTATGTCGAGTTCCGCGGGGATCGTGCTGGCGGGTGGGCGCTCGTCACGGATGGGGACGCCCAAGGCTGCCCTGGAGTGGCATGGCTCGACGCTGCTGCGCCGGACGATCGGCATCATCTCGCGCGTGATCGACGGGCCGGTCGTGGTGGTCCGGGCCCCTGGCCAGCTCCTGCCCGAACTGCCGTCCCAGGTCGAAGTGGTCGACGACCCGCGCGAGGGCATGGGCCCGGTGCAGGGCCTGGCCGCCGGGCTGGCCGCGACCGCGGGCCGGGCCGAGATCGCGTTCGTCTGCTCCACCGACATGCCGTTCCTGCATCCAGCCTTCGTACGGCGGGTGCTGCGTGCGGCGCAGGAGGGCGCGGACGTGGGCCTGCCTCTGGCCCGCGGGTTTCCGCAGCCGCTCGCCGCCTCCTACCGCACGGCGCTCGCGCCAGTCGCCGAGCGGCTCGTGGCGCAGCAGCGGCTGCGGCCAGCATTCCTGTTCGAGGAGTGCGTTGTCGCACGGCTCGACGAGGCAGCGCTGCGCGCTGACCCGATCCTGGCCGCACTTGACCCTGATCTGGACTCAGTAGTCAACATCAACGAGCCGGCTGACTACCAGGCGGCTCGTGCGCGTCCGGCGCCGGAAGTGACGATCCAGCGATTCGGCACCCTCGCGGATGGCCATCGCGGCCCGCAGCTGATTCGCGCGGCCACCGTGGGCGGTGCCGCGGCGGCCGCGGGGCTCGCCCTCGACGGGCATGTGGTGGCGGCGCTCAACGGCGAGCAGATCACCCGCGACGGCCAGACCCCATTGGCGACCGGAGACACCGTCTTCTTCCTGGCCGCGGATGCAGGCGGCTGATCCCGTGGTGGCAGGCGGATATTTCGGCCGGGCGCTCGTCGTGGACGCCGGGATGGCGACGGCCAGCACGCTGCCGCTGGCCGATGAGGTGCTGCGCGCCTACATTGGCGGTGCCGGGCTCGGCGCCTGGCTGATGCACCGCCTCGGGCCGCCCGGCGTCGATCCGCTGGCCCCAGAAGCGCCCCTGGCCTTCGTGTTCTCCCCGCTGGTGGGCACGCCGCTGACCACGAGCGCCAAGTTCGCGGTCGTCGCCAAGTCGCCGCTGACGGGCATGCTGACCGATGCGCTGGCGTCGAGTCAGTTCGCGATCGCCGGAAAGCTCACCGGGCATGACGCGATCGTGATACGCGGTGCCTGCAGGCAGCCGTCGGTCCTGCTGGTCGACGGCGACGGCGTGCGCTTCATCGACGCTGCTGACCTGTGCGGCCTGCCGGCCGCCGAGGCCGAGAAGCGACTGCGGGAGAGCCTGGGGAGAAGCTGGCGGATCGCCGCGATCGGGCCGGCGGGCGAACGCGGCGTGCGGTACGCGACGATCTCCCACGACGGGCGGCACGCCGGGCGCGGCGGGCTGGGCGCGGTGATGGGCTCCAAGCGGCTCAAGGCCATCGCGGTGCGTGCCGCGACCAAGGTCGCGTCAGCGGACCCGCAGGCAGTGCTCGAGGCGGCACGCGACCTGCGGGCCCGCTCGTTCGGCCCGGCAACCGCGAAATACCGCGAGCTCGGCACGCTGGCTAACCTGCTCGCCTTCAACGCGATCAGCACGCTTCCCACCCGCAATTTCCAGGCCGCGACGTTCTCCGGGGCGCCGCTCCTGGCGGCCGAGGACCTGTCCAAGATGCGCAGCGTCACGCGCAACAGCTGCGCCTCGTGCACGATCGGCTGCGAGCACATCTACTCCGCCCGCGGCGGCAAGAAGATCCGGGTGGAGTACGAGAACGTCTTTGCGCTCGGCCCGATGTGCGGGGTGTCTGACCCCGACGCGGTGCTTGCCGCCAGCGGTAGATGCGACGAGCTGGGGGTGGACACCATCTCGGCCGGCGGCACGATCGCCTGGGCGATGGAGTGCGCCGAGCGCGGCCTGATCGACGCACCGTGGCTGCGGTTCGGCGACGCGGAAGGGCTCATGCGGGCGCTGGAGGAGATCGGCGCCCGCCAGGGCCTGGGCGAGCTGCTCGCCGAGGGGTCGCGGCGCGCTGCCGAGCACGTCGGCGGCGGCTCGGCGGCGTTCGCGCCGCACGTCAAGGGCCTGGAGCTGCCCGGCTACGAGCCTCGCACGATGCAGGCCATGGCACTGGGCCTGGCGGTGAACCCGCGGGGCGCTGATCACAACCGCTCGGGCGCGTACGAAGCCGACCTGTCCGGTGACCTCGACCGGCTAGCGGGCGGCGACGCTCATGTCGCGGCGGCGGTCCAGACCGAGGACCGGGCAGCAGTCATGGACTCTCTCATCCTGTGCAAGTTCCTGCGCGGAGTCTTCAGCGAGCCCTTCGAGGAGTGGGCGGCGCTGCTGTCCGCGGTGACGGGCTGGGATGTCGACGCAGCCGAACTGCGGCAGACCGCGCGCCGGATCGTCATGGCCAAGCGCGTGTTCAACATCCGCGAAGGCTGGCGGCCGCAGGACGACTGGCTGCCGGAGCGGCTGCTGTCCGAGCCGCTGCGGATCGGGTCCGGCCGCGTCGCCGCGCTGACACCAGAGCGATTGCGCGGCATGATCGCCGGCTACTACGCCGCCCGCGGGCTTGACCCCGAGGGCCGGCCCGATCAGGCCAGCCTCACGGATCTTCAGTTGAGCTAAGGTCCCGCAAGGGAAGATACTGCTTGTATGGTCATTGATGCTCCCGCCAGGTCTCGGACGGTCACCCTGACGGTCGACGGAGTCCAGATCACCGTCCCGGAGGGCACGACCATCTGGGCCGCGGCCCAGCGGGCGGGAATCGACATCCCGGTCCTGTGCCACGACGAGCGCTACGATCCGGTCGGCGTCTGCCGCATGTGCGTCGTGGACGTCGGGGCGCGCGCCTACGCCGCCGCCTGCGTGCGCCCGTGCGAAGACGGCATGGATGTCAAGACCGCCACCGAGGACATCGAGCGCAACCGGGCGACGCTGACCGAGTTGCTGCTCGCCGACCAGCCCGCGCGCGAGCGCGACCCCAAGCAGGTCACCACCGGCGACAACGAGCTGCTCGCCCTGGCCGATCACTTCGGGCTGACCGGCGAGATCGGCCTGCCCACGGCCTCGGGCCGCGGCGCGGACCTCTCCAACCCGGTCATCGCGGTTGACCACGACGCGTGCATCCTGTGCGACCGCTGCGTCCGGGCCTGCGACGACATCCAGGGCAATGACGTCATCGGCCGCAGCGGCAAGGGCTACGCGACCCGGATCGCCTTCGACCTGAACGACCCGATGGGCGCGTCGTCGTGCGTTACCTGCGGGGAATGCGTCGCGGCCTGCCCGACGGGAGCGCTGACCAACAAGCCGATCAACAACATTCCGATCCGGCCGCGCAGCGAGCTCGACGCGGTGGACAGCGTGTGCCCGTACTGCGGCGTCGGCTGCGCCCTGACCTACCAGGTCGACCGCGAGCGCGGCGCCATCGCCTTCGCCGAGGGCCGCGACCAGCCGGGCTCCCAGGGCCGGCTGTGCGTCAAGGGCCGCTACGGCTGGGACTACGCCGCCTCACCACAGCGGCTCACCACGCCGCTCATCCGCCGGGAGGCGGCCTATCCCAAGGGCGCCCTCTCGGCCGCAGTGCGCGGCGAGATGAACGGGCCGGAGGGTGATCGCGGCGGCGGAATGGGCCGTGCCGACGCGGGTGCCGGGATCCGGCAGCCGGGCGGCAGCCGCCCGGACGGCGGCAACCGCCCGGACGGCGGCCGCGGGAAGAACGGGGACGGCGGGAAGAACGGGGACGGCGGGGAGCGGCGCCGTCGGCGCAGGCCCGGCGGCCTGGTCGACTACGCCGAGGTCCTGCCGTATTTCCGCGAGGCCACCTGGGATGAGGCACTGGACCTCGTTGCCCGCCGGCTGACCGAGATACACGCCCAGAGCGGGCCTGGCGCCATCGCCGGCTTCGGGTCGGCCAAGTGCTCCAACGAGGAGGCATACCTCTTCCAGAAGCTGATCAGGACCGGCTTCCACACCAACAACGTCGACCACTGCACCCGCCTGTGCCACGCCTCCAGCGTGGCCGCGCTCTTCGAGGGCATCGGCTCCGGCGCGGTCTCCACCACCTACGGCGACGTGGTGAACGCCGACGTGGCGATCGTCACCGGAAGCAACCCGACCGCCAACCACCCGGTCGCGTCGTCGTTCTTCAAGCAGGCACGCCGCAGGGGCACGACGATCATCTATGTCGATCCCCGTGCCGACAAGATGTCCGATCATGCCGACATCTTCTGCCAGCTGAAGCCCGGCACCGATGTCGCGTTCTACAACGGCATCATGCACGAGGTGATCAAGCTCGGGCTGACCGACCGCGACTTCATCGAGCAGCGGACCACCAACTACGAGGCACTCGCCGAGACCGTCAGCCAGTACCCGCCGGAGCGGGCCGCCCAGATCACCGGGGTGGACGCCGCGGTCATCCGGCGAGTGGCCAGGGCGTGGGGCGAGGCGTCGGCGGGCGTCATCTTCTGGGGCATGGGGATCTCGCAGCACACGACGGGCACCGACAACGCCCGCTGCCTCATCGCCCTGTGCGCGATCACCGGCAACGTCGGCAGGCCGGGCAGCGGCCTGCATCCGCTGCGCGGGCAGAACAACGTCCAGGGCTCCTCGGACATGGGCCTGGTCCCGATGTTCTACCCCGACTATCAGAAGGCGGACGACCCCGCGGTGCGCGCCAGGTTCGAGCAGGCGTGGGGGACTGAGCTCGACCCGAAGCGGGGACTTACCGTCACCGAGATCATCGGCTCCGTGCTCAAGGGCGGAGTGCGCGGGATGTACATGATGGGCGAGAACCCGTTCCTGTCCGACCCCAACATCAACAAGGTCCGCAAGGCCCTGTCGGCCCTCGACTTCCTCGTCGTCCAGGACATCTTCCTCACCGAGACGTCCGAGTTCGCCGATGTCATCCTGCCCGCGTCCTCCTACCTGGAGAAGGACGGCACGTACACCAACACCGACCGCCGGGTCCAGCTCGGGCGCAGGGTGCTCGACCCGCCGGGGGGCGCCCGGGTGGACTGGGAGATCGTCCAGGACATCGCCAACCGGATCGGGCTCGGCTGGGACTACGCCTCGCCGCGCGAGATCTTCGAGGAGATCGTCTCGCTGATGAGCAGCTACGCCAACCTGAGCTACGACAACCTCGGGCCGACCGGCAAGCTCTACCCGAACGCGGACCCCGAGCACAGTGACGGTACCGTCGTCATGTTCGGCGAGCGGTTCAACACCGCTGACGGGCTCGCGCACCTCGTACCTGCGCAGTGGCTGCCGGCCAAGGAACTGCCGAATGCCGAGTACCCCTTCATCCTCAACACCGGCCGGCTGCTGGAGCACTGGCATACCGGCTCGATGACCCGCCGGTCGTTCGCGCTCGATGCCATCTCGCCGATTGCTCAGGTGTACCTGCATCCGGACGACGCCGCCGAACTCGGCCTGGCCGACGGCGAGATGGCCAGGGTGAGCTCGCGCCGCGGCACGATCGTGCTCGAGACCCGCTTCTCGCACCGGGAAGGCCGCGGCAACTGCTTCATCCCGTTCCACTTCCGTGAGGCGGCGGCCAACCTGCTGACCATCGACGAGATCGACCCGGTCGGCAAGATCCCCGAGTTCAAGTTCTGCGCCGTGCGGATCGAGGCAGCGGCTGATCCGGCCCGTCCAGAAACGGCCAGCGGAGCCGCATCGCAGACCGGGGGCCAGTGATGGCGAAGGCCCAGGCGCGGGTGCCCGGTGTCGAGGCGAGGGCGGGCAAGTTCCCCGGTCCCAGCCTGATCCCGGCGCTGCACGCCATCCAGGAGCGGCTCGGCTGGCTGCCGCGCGAGGAACTGGTCACCCTGTCCAGGGACGTTCACCGGCCGCTGTATGAGATCGAGGGGCTGATCTCGTTCTACCCGCATTTCCGCACCGACCCGCCGGGCAAGGTCGCGCTGCACGTCTGCCACGACCTGTCCTGCTGGCTGCAGGGCGCAGACCAGCGCATCGCGGCGCTGCGGGAACGTTACGGCGAGGACGCCGACATCGAGCTCGTCGAGGTGTCCTGCATAGGCCGGTGCGACGCGGCGCCCGCGGTGGCGGTCAATGAACGCCCCGTGGTGGCCGACGAGGCCGACGCGCTGATCGACGCGGCGCGAGCCAGGCAGCCGGCACAGCCCGCGCCCACTCCCAC
>Ga0209871_1000412_pt1 | contig 11738 bp, 10 predicted proteins | sample OrgsoiDNA2013045_FD_185795 | JGI IMG/M metagenome (GOLD analysis project Ga0209871, IMG submission 185795) | Permafrost soil microbial communities from the Arctic, to analyse light accelerated degradation of dissolved organic matter (DOM) -... | ecosystem: Environmental > Terrestrial > Soil >... | reverse complement strand
GTATCCGGATCGCGCGCTCGACCTCGCGCTCGAGGTGCTGCGATCCGAGACCGACAAGGCCACCGTGATGGAACTCAACAACAGGCTGCTGCCCGCGCTGGTGTTTGTGCATGGACAGGCCGTGATCGGCCGCATCGAGTCCGAGGCACAGGACAATGCCAGGCTGCGCTGGCTGGTCGGCGGGATTCACGTCGGGCCGGACCACCCAATCCAGCACCGCATCGCCGAGTTCGCCGACATCGAAGGCTGGCAGGCCGACGACAAGGCGCGCAGCACCCCGGCCGATCCGCTCGATTGCGAGACGATGTCCTTAAATGAACTGGCCCGCGCCTGGATCGAGCAGCTTTCGAAATCCGACCGCGACCGCGACGACAATTTTTTTACGTTGATGGAATATGAAAGCGATCTGCTTGACGAAGACCCCGACAAGGCCATCGACCTGATTTTGGAGATCCTGAAGCTCGAGACCAATCCGGGAATGCTGGCATTGCTGGCGGCGGGGCCTCTCGAAGACGTGATCAGCATGGCGACCATCGACCGGATCGAGCGGGAGGCCGCCGCGAACAAACGTTTCCATGACCTGCTCGGCGGCGTCTGGTATTACCGGGCATCCGACGCGTTGAAGGCGCGGCTCGACGCCCTGGTCGGGGAAAATCGCTGGTAAGAAAGCCGTGCAGGACCGCATCGCATTTCTGCTCCAATCCCAACCCACTGGTCGGGTGCATCACGATATTCAAGCATGATTTCACGCCGCCATTTTTTTCGCTTCTTTGCCGGGCTCGGCGCCTTCAGCGCTTCGACCGCGGCGTACGGGTTCGGCATCGAACCGGTGCTGCGGCTGCGCGTCGCGCGCTATGATATTGCCCCGCCGCAATGGCCGGCCGATTTGCAGCTCAAGATCGCGGTCATCGCCGATCTTCATGCCTGTGATCCCTGGATGTCGCTGGACCACATCCAGTCGATCGTCGAACGCACCAATGCGCTCGGTGCCGATATCATCGTGCTGCTCGGCGACTATGTTGCCGGCCACCGCCATGTGACGCGCGCGATTCCGGGCAGCGAATGGGCGCCATTGCTCGCCGGGTTGAAGGCGCCGCTCGGCGTGCATGCGATCCTCGGCAATCACGACTGGTGGGACGACAAGGCCGTGCAACGCGACGGGCAGGGACCGACCAAGGCGCGGCGCGCACTCGAAGCCGCCGGCATTCCGGTCTACGAAAACGACGTGGCGCGGCTGACCAAGGCGGGACGTCCGTTCTGGCTCGCCGGGCTCGGCGATCAACTGGCGTATTTTCCGGCGCGCCGGTTCCGCCCCGTCAGCCGGATCGGCGTCGACGATCTGACGGCGACGCTCGCCAAGGTGAAGGACGACGCGCCGGTCATCCTGCTCGCGCACGAGCCTGACGTGGCGATACGTGTGCCGTCGCGGGTCGCGTTGCAGCTCTCCGGCCATACCCATGGCGGCCAGGTTCGGCTGTTCGGCTGGTCGCCGGTGGTGCCGTCGCGCTACGCCAACCGGTTTGCCTATGGCCATGCGCGGGCAAGCTGCGATGTCGTCGTCTCCGGCGGCCTCGGCTGCAGCATCGTGCCGTTCCGCCTCGGCGTCCCGCCGGAAATCGTGCTGGTGACGCTGGGCGGATCAGACCCGGCCGTATCATCGTAAAGCCGGTATTTAATCTACGGAAGTTGAGGGCCTCGCGATTGATTCCTCAACAAATTATCCGGCAGCGACGGCGCCGCCCTTGACGTCGATCAATATTCCCGCTTGACCCAATTGATGTTACACGGCGCTTATTCGATCTTTTGTCTTTTCAACCGAGCATGATGATGCGTCTCTGCTGGCAAGCGTTCGCCGTCGCAAGTGTTTTCTTGTCAACTCCGTCGGTTGCCGGGCCATCCTATGGCAGCCGACTTCTGGAGTATAATCCGGAGATATCCGCGCGGCCGGTCATTCCCGTCTCCGATGAGGCCAGACGACGAGAACCGGACACCACGGTATTCGCGTCCATGTCGGGCAAGTGCAGAACGCTCAAAATCGCGGGGCGCGATTTCGCGTGCAGGGTCGTTGCGTTCTACCAGACCGAACAAGGCCGGGCCAATTTTACCATCGTTCTCGACGATCCCGCCGACAATACTCACATCGTCACGTTTTCGGGTGAAAATGGCCGCAAGGACCAAGACGATCTGTACGAACTGGCCGTCGACCGGATGCTGCTGAGATCCAAGGACCGACCGAAGGTCGATGGCCTGCCGACGCCGCTTGTCGAATTGTCGACTGGAACATGCAAGCAGCTGGGAAATTTCGCGAAGGGGCAGGTTTCCAGCATCGCCTGTATCGCGGCAGGCACGAATGGCAGAAAGTACGAACTGCAGTTCGAAACCGATGGCTCGCCAATTCGAGTGATGAGGGTCAGGGAAACCCCGGTGCCGACGGAAAGGCGCCGTGCCAGGCAGATCGAACAATTCGAATGCCGTCTCAAGGCCGATGCGGCGAAGATACTGCCCAGAGATCGGACGGCCTACATCATTGGATGCCTGGGAGAAGACAGCCAGCCACCCGCGACAATCGACCGTCAATGAAGCGATACCGTCGGTTCGCTGCCAGGAGATATTCGGTCGGTCTCAACAGTCCGAAACGTTGAAATCGACCCGGCGGTCGATCGCGTCGCTTGCGTCATCCCTGCCGGTGCCGATCAGGTTCTCCTTGAAACCAACGCCGGTCGCCTTCAACTTGTCGGCGAGGCGGGGCGAGCTGCTCTGCAGAAGATCCTTGATGAATTGGGCGCGCAGCACGGAAAGCCGCTCATTGACCTGGGCCGGTCCTGTTTTCGAGGTATGCCCGACGAGTTGAAGACAGCTATTCCGCTGCGTTGCCCGCACGGCGATCTGGCTGAGCCACATCGGGTACGGCGCGGAGATCTGCGGGTCATCGATGAACTGGGTCGAGACCGGCTTGAACAGAAACCGCATCGACAATTTCTTACCCGCCAGACTGTAATCGACCAGATTGCCGAATGAGTCGGTCGCGTCATCCCTGCGGTTGAGTTTCCAGTTGGCGAGATAGATACCGGAGCGGACGCGCAGCTGATCTCCGCCCGTCATCTTGAGCGCGGTCCGGTAAAAAGCCAGCGCCTCCCGATAGCGCCTGTCGTCGTATTCCAGGATGGCGTCGCTGATCAGCGACGACGTGCCGATGCGTTCGACATAGACCGGGTCGATCGGGTCCCCCAGCTTGGTGCCCTGACAGGCCTTGATGTACATGCTGGTCGCCGGATCCATGGCCCAGACCGGGGTGTCCGCAAATGCCGGCGTCGGCGTCACATCGATGGCTTCCGGCTTGGCGCGGGCGACGCCCTTGGACACGATGCTCTTGCTGCGCAGATCGGCCAGTGCAAGGCAAATCCGGTAGGCGTCGCGCGGTCCGTCCGCCACGCCCGAATTGTTGATCGCGGTAAAGGTGCCGATCAGCACGACCGGTGCGCGCGCCAACGCGACGCTGGAGAATGGACGCACCTCGAAACGCGGGTAGGACTTCCTGACCAGCGCCACGATGCGCTCCTGCATCAATCGCGTCGCCGTCGACTGCGCGCCGCTGATGCCGTCGATCAGCGGGTCGATCACGAGTTCGATCTTTCCGTCACCCGGAGGCACCGCCGCCTTCGAAAACAGATCATTGGCCGCCCGGAGCAGCGCGTCATCGAACGGCACCGGTGTCGGCGGGGCCGGCGGGCTCGGCGCGGCTTGCGTGGGCGGTGCGGCCTGGGTGCCTGGCGCGGGCTGCGGGAAGGCTGCCGTCACGCCGACCAGGAAACAGCAGGCTGCGCCTGCGAGGAGGCTCAACTTTCGCACCGGCGTCGTCACGCGTCGTCTCCGTGTCGCGGCAAGCTCTGACATATAAATGCCTCGGATTGTCAAATCGCCTTGATGTGCCATTTTAGTCCCTATCCGCAATCTTAGTCCCTTATCCGCAATCAGTGGCAGCCACGCTTCAAAATATCGCGATCGGCGTCGGAGATGTCGCCAAGCTGAGCGCGCGCGTTGATCTCCTGGCAGGTCGATGCGGTACGCCGCGACGGCGCCGGCGGCGCCGCCGGCGCCATGGTTCGCGGCTGATCGAGTGCGATGACCGGCAAGCGCGCGGTTTCCGCCGCCGCCCGTTTTTCCGCCCGCTCGCGCTCCGCCTGCGCCCTGGCAAGGCTTTCCGACATCGCAAGCTCAAGCGCCTGGCGTTCCTTGGCGAGCCGGGTCTTGTCGGCCTCGAAGGCTGCAACCTGCGACGCCAGCCGCTCGCGTTCAGCGCTGGCGGCCTGTTCCTTCCTCTGCCGCTCGCGCTCAGCGCTCTCGGCCAGTTCCTTCTTCTGCCGCTCGCTGTCGTCGGGCGGCCGAACGACGATCGCCGGAGCGCCGCCCGAGCTTGGAGCCGCGGGGGCCGGCGACGCGGCAGCGACCGGAGGCGGAGCGCTCTTGGCGTCGGCCAATCGCTCGCGCTCGTCGCGTTCGCGTCGCGCTGCAAGCTCCGCGGCGGCTTTTCGATAACCGGCCTCGGCGGCTTCGAGATCCTGTCGCAGGCGACGTTCCTTTTCCTCATACTCGCGCGCCAGCCGTTCCCCTCTGTTGGCATTCTCGATGGCTTCCAGGCGCGCCCGCGCCGCGTCAACCATCACGCTGGTGGGAAACCTTGAAATAAATGACTTCAGGCCGTCGGCGCCTGCCGTGGGCCCCAGCTTTTGCCAGGCGCTGATATCGCTTTCCTGAGGATTGAGATAAAAATCCCCCAGCAGCGATACCGACAGCTCCGGAGTCTGGGCGCCGGCGGTCTCGCGGTTCACATTGACCGCGACCCGGCGAAAGACCGTCGCGACCTCCAGTCCGGGAACCTGAAGTTCGCGAACCAGCGCGGCGGTGAACGGGCTGTTGCGCCCGACGCCATCGGCGGCGACGTCGTTGGCTTGCGTCGAATAGGCGATCAGCATTCCCTGCGAGCGTTCGATCTTGGCAAGGCCTCGCGTCGTGCCGGCGCCACGGGTGGCCTTGTTCTGAGCCAGGGTCTTGGCGAAGGGGTTATCGCGGCAGGCGTCCAGCACCAGTAACCGGACACCATCGGTATAGCCGAGTGCATCGATGACGTCGTCGACCTTGACCAGCTCGAACGGCGTGAACGTGCCGTTGTCGTATTTCAAATCGACCGGAACGAGAAAGTTCTGGCCGTTCATCTGCAGCCCGTGTCCCGAATAGTAGACAAGGCCCGCGTCGGCGCCCTTGAGGCGCTGGGCAAAGCGGCTGAGCGCGGCCTGCATCGATGACCTGTCGAGATCGCGGCCATCGATGACGGCAAAACCCAATTGCTTGAGTTGCGCGGAAATATCGTCAGCATCATTCCGGCTGTTGCGGAGTTCTGGCGCCGACCAGTAGGCGCCGTTGCCGATCACCAGGGCAACACGCTGTTCGGCGGCGCACGCCTCGGCGAAAAGGCCGACGGCGAACAACAAACCAAGGACGAGAGATCGGACCAATACGTTCATGCCCATAACTCCGCCAGCCTATCCGAAATGTGGCCTGTTTTCAATGAACAACCCCGCGATGCGGGCCGCTGCGGATGGCTTGCTGCAACGAGTCTTGGGACTTCGGAGCGATGGTCTGCTGCGGCAACTTGTTCGCCTTGGTGGCTCATGTTAGCGTGACAGGGGAGCAGCTTATGTATCGATTTTTTTTCCGCGTCTTCCTGATTGTCCTCGCCATAATTACTCTGGATGCGCGCATCGAGGTTGGCGCGCAGCAACCCGTTCCGGCGCGGAGGCCTTCGGCTCCGAATGCCAGGATATTCTTTGTCGATCTCAAGGACGGTGCGACGATCCCCTCCAAGGTCACGATCCATTTCGGGATCGAGAACATGGAAATCGCTCCTGCAGGCACCGCGAAGCCAAATACCGGTCATCATCATCTTCTCATCGATACCGGTCTGCCGCCGCTTGATCAGCCGATTCCGAGCGATTTCAACCACATTCATTTTGGCGGCGGCCAGACCGAGGCCGAAATCACCCTGCCCGCAGGTGAGCACACTTTGCAGCTCCTGTTGGGTGATCAGGCTCACATTTCACACCAGCCGCCCGTATTTTCCGAGGTCATCCATGTCCGGGTGGATCCGGCGACCGTCGAAAAGGCCCGGACCCCCTCGCCGGCGGGCGCCAGCGTGTTTTTCGTCGAGCCGGCGGATGGCGCGACGGTGGGACGCAAGGTGACCGTGAAATTCGGTGTCTCCGGCATGGAACTGGTGCCGGCGGGGACCAACAAGCCCAATAGCGGACATCATCACTTGTTGATCGATGCCCCGCTTCCCGGGTTTGATCGCGAGATCCCGAGCGACCTGAACCATGTGCATTTCGGCCGCGCCCAGACCGAGGCGGAAATCAATCTGACGCCCGGGGATCACACGCTGCAGCTGTTGCTGGGGGACCACGAACATCTTCCCCACGATCCGCCGATCTTCTCGAAGGTCATTCGCATCCATGTCGCCGATACGGCGTCGGAAAAGGCTCCGCAGGCCGCGCCGACGACGCAGGCCGCGCCGACGACTGACCGCCGCGTGGCGCCGCCGGACGCCGCGGTTTATTTCATCTATCCGGGCAACGGCGAGCGCATCTACCCGAACTCGACGATCCGGTTCGGCCTGCGTGGCATGGGCGTGGCGCCGGCCGGCGTCGCCAAGCCGAACACCGGCCATCATCACCTGATGATCGATGTCGAGACCCCGCCGCTGGATCGGCCGCTGCCGAGTGACTTGAATCACATTCATTTCGGCAACGGCCAGACAGAAAAGAAAATCAGGCTTTCCCCGGGAGAGCATACGCTTCAACTGATCCTCGCCGACGAAAAGCACATGCCGCATGATCCGCCGGTGGTCTCCGAACGGATCAAGGTGACCGTCAAGGCCGTGCGGCCGGTGAGGAGGAGATTTCGCAGATGAGGAAGAAGTGAAATGATGATGTGGCGTGGACCATTTGCGAAGGCCGGGCCTTTGAAGATCCTCACGGTTGGGTTGGCGCTGGCGTGGACGGCGTTGCACCTGACGCCGGCGCGGGCGGAGGCGACCGCGTCCGCGCCGGGGGCGGTGGTCTATTTTCACTCTCCAAGCGACGGCGCGCGGGTGCCGCAGCGCTTCACGGTGAAGATCGGGTTGAAGGAGATGGGCGTGGCCCCCGCCGGCGTCGTCAAGGAATTCACCGGGCACCATCACCTGCTGGTCGACACCGACATGGTGCCGGGGGATCAGCCGATTCCCTCCGATTACAATCATATTCATTTGGGAAATGGACAAACCGAGACGGTGCTGACGCTGCCTCCGGGAACGCACACATTGCAGTTGCTGCTCGGCGACCACCAGCACGTTCCGCATCAGCCTCCCGTCATGTCGAAGAAGATCACGATTTATGTGCGCTGACCGAACGGCTATTTTTAATAGAACGGCGATTTTTAATAGATTTGCGTCTGAAAGATTTGCCAAGGGATTTACCAAGGGATTTACGATGTCCGGAACACGACAGAATCCGGTTGCCGGGATTGGGCTGCTGCGATGTTGAAGTTGCGCCTGGCAGGCATTGCCTTGCTGACGTTGCTGTCGGCGACGGTCGCGGCCTTTGGCCAGAATGTGCCCGCTGAAATACCCCGGCCGGTGGCGCTCGTGATCGGCAATGGATCCTATCCGCAGGCTCCCATCGGTTCGCTGCCCGGTGACGCTCGCGCATTTGCCGATGTGCTGAGGGACGACGGTTTCGATGTGGTGTACGCCGAGAATGCCACGCGGACGGAGATGGAAGCCGCGATCAGCGCATTTACGAGGAAGCTCGGGTGGGGCGTCACCGCGGTGGTCTATTATGGCGGTCATGCCGTTCAGTATCAGGATCGGAACTTCCTGGTGGCGATCGATTCAAAGATCACGACCGAAGCCGAGGCCCGGACCGAAGGGATCGATATCGACCTGATCCTCGATCCCCTGATTGTCTCGCGTCCGGCCGGCTGTGTTGTCATTCTCGATGCCGCGCGAAAAAATCCCTGGCAGCAAATCGTGTCCGGCCGCGTCCGCGGTCTTGCCCATCAACCGCCGATACAGGGTCTGACGGTGATCTATCCGGTGGCTCCGGGCGAGGTCGTCGGCGACACGCCGCGTACCGCGAACCTGTTCGCCGTCGAATTGCTCAAGTCGGTGAAAGTCCCGGGACTGTCCTTCAAGGAAGTGTTCCGGCGGGTTCGCACGGCGGTCGCGCAGGCGACGCGCGATCAGCAGATCCCGTCGGAGTCATCGCCATCGCCGGATGATCTCGTGATCAGTTCGACGCGCAAGACGGCCGCAGCGCCGGCTGCGCCGGTTCGCGCGGCCGATCCGGTCGAACTCGGGTTCTGGGATACGATCAAGGGCAGCGACAACCCGGCTGATTTCAAGGCCTATCTGGATTCCTACCCGGATGGCCCCTTTGCCGTCATCGCGCGGGCACGCCTTGAGCAGATCGAGGCCAAGTCCGCCAACAGGACGGCCGCGCCCGCACCGCCGCCTGCCGCACGTCCGCCTGCTGCGCCTCCGCCTGCTGCGCCTCCGCCACCTGCCGCGTCTCAGCCACCCGCCGCGCCTCAGCCGCCTGTCGCGTCTCTGCCACCCGCCGCGTCTCTGCCGGCTGCCACGGCCCAAGCCGTCATCCGCGACTGTCCGCAATGTCCTGAAATGGTGTTGATACCGGCGGGCGCCTTTGAGATGGGCTCGACCGAGATGTTCGATTTCGAGGCGCCGGTTCATCAGGTGTCGATCCGCAAACCCTTCTACATCGGCCGACGCGAAGTCACCTTTGAGGAGTGGGACGCCTGTATCGCCGAAGTCGGCTGCAAGCAAAGGCCGGATGACCGCGGCCTTGGACGCGCCCGGCGCCCGGCGATCGATCTGGATTGGGACGACGCCAAGGGCTACACCGCTTGGCTAACGCAAAAGACCGGACACACCTACCGGCTTCCCACCGAAAGCGAGTGGGAATACGCAGCCAGGGCAGGCTCGACGACGACTTATCCATGGGGCAAGACCGTCGACAAGGACAAGGCCAACTGCATCGGCTGCACCACGGATCCCCTGAAGAAGGCGGTCGACACCGGCTCGTTCAAGCCGAATGCATTCGGTATCTACGACATGACGGGCAATGCCGCCGAGTGGGTCGAAGACTGCTGGAACGACAACTATCGCGGAGCCCCCGCGGACGGATCGGCGTGGACCAAGCCGCAATGCCGCGAGCGTGTGTTGCGCGGCGGCTCCTTCAACAACGATCCTCGATATCTGCGTTCAGCCGCGCGGTTCAAATACGATCATGATGTCAGATTTTACACCAACGGCTTTCGGGTCGTTCGGGAGAACTAGCTTCGGCTTGAGCGCGCAAGCAATCATTGCGGCACCAGTCGTCGTTCCGGAAATCATCGTTCGCTTCGTTCATGATCTGATGGATATCCGGCAGGAGATGTCGAAATGACCGCCGCTCTCGACGGCGCAGTTCGCGACGGCCGCCATCACATGCAGATCCGCGTCTATTACGAGGACACGGATTTTTCCGGCATCGTCTATCACGCCAATTATCTGCGTTTCATGGAGCGCGGGCGGACCAATCATCTGCGGCTGATGGGCGCCGCGCAGCATACGCTGTTTGCGGAAGCCGAACTGGAAACCCCGGGTTTTGCGTTCGTAGTGCGCTCGATGCAGATCGATTTTTTCAAGCCGGCGCGGATGGACGACGTGCTCGACGTGGTGACGTGGCCGGTCGCGGTGAAGGGCGCTTCGATCACGCTGGCGCAGGAGGTGTGGCGCGGCGATGTCGTGCTCGTGAAGGCGCAGGTGCGCGTCGCGTTCATCAGCGAGGGGCGGGCACAGCCGATCCCGAAGGCGCTGCGGATGTTGCTGAAGGCCGATCAGGTCTAGCGATTCAGGGCTAGCGATCCAGCGACAGGCAATGCGCCATCGGCCCGTTGGAAAGCGGCGATGCAATCCGTGCAGCGCAACCTGAGACGCCGTGGGCTCAGACCACCCGGCGCTCCGGAGAAATATCGTGAGAGTAGTGCGTGCAGTCGATGACGGCTGACAGCGCGGCCAGTTTCAGCGCCATCGGATCTCGCTCGCCCTTCGCCGCAGACGCAAGAATGTGAGACGCGATTTCAGCTTTTATCGCGGACGTGCGCTTCGCTTCGGGAAGCATTGCCGCGGCATCGTCGAGGACGGCCTTCATCAATTCGATCACCTCGGGCTGAAACACGGCTCCTCTTGGGTTCATGGTTGCCTCCTTGGGTACGGTACGCGACCTAGGACCGCATCTAAGTCCCGCCGTACGAGGAAGCAACGTCCAAATCGTACCCCGCGACGATTTCTCGGTGATCCTCGCTGCGATGCGGTAGCGGTTCCCTGCGATCGAGCGCCGCGCGGAGATCGCGCGTATCAGTTTCGGCCGTCGCGGGCATCGCATCCGTGAAGCTCGCCAGTGCGATCAATCATCCCTCGTCGCTCGTTCACGCCAATTCCGTCGGCCTCGGCGGATGCGCTGTTCGAGGGTGATGATCGTGCAACAGGGTCGCGATGGAACGTCGGTCTCCGGCTTCGCAGGGCAGCGCTTCGAAGATTCGCTCCTGAATATCCCTTGGCAAGTCGGGCCAGAGCCGGAACAAGGTTCGCCCCAGCATGGTTTCGATCATGTTCATGCAATGCCTCTAGGCGACGAAGTGTCGCGCGACACCGAATATCACGATACAGGTCAAGACCAACAGGGAAACCGCGCCGGCGATGCAGCGGTTCAAACGATTGCGTGTGAAATGACCGCTCATGGGCTCAACCCTTTGATGCGTTCCCTCGGGGTAATGGTTTTGGGCTTGGATGGTTCCGCCCGGTTTGCCGGTGCGAGAGCCGGCTCGTTTGTGGCGGACGTTGCTGAAGGCCGATCAGGTCTGGCTATCGGGCGATAGGCAACGCGCCATCGACTCGTCGGAAAGCGGCGATACAATCTTCGGAGCCACTGCCAACACCGAGGCCGTCATGTCACGTCCGCCGCTCCCGCCATTTACCAAAGAGACCGCCGCGCAAAAAGCCCGGATGGCCGAAGACGCCTGGAATTCGCGCGATCCCGAACGCGTGGCGCTGGCCTATACGGAAGCTAGCCGCTGGCGCAACCGCTCCGAATTCCTTGAAGGCCGCGCCGCGATCGTTGCGTTCCTCACCCGCAAATGGGCAAGGGAGCATGAATATCGTCTGATCAAGGATCTCTGGGCGTTCCACGACAATCACATCGCGGTGCGCTTTCAATATGAGTGGCATGACGATGCCGGGCAGTGGCACCGGTCCTACGGCAACGAGCAATGGGAGTTCGACGAACACGGCCTGATGCGCCGGCGCGAAGCCAGCATCAACGATGTCGCGATTGCTGAAAAAGACCGACGCTTCCACTGGGCGGCACCGGGCCCGCGGCCTGCGGATGTTGCGGGGCTGGGCGAGAGTCCGTTTTGAGAAATTGACCTGCGCGCTGCCGGTCCGCGCTACGCCACTTGCGCGCACGGCGGAATTTGTTGAAACAAATCAATCTGATTTGGGCAGTCCAGTCCCCTTTGCAAAAATATTTCGCTTCACCCGTCGGGCAAATCATCTCTACAAATTCGCGCCATCCCGTCCCACACAGAGGGGCGTATCGCGATCGTCACGAACGCGGGATGGGGTGCGGTGGACGCGGCAGCGT
>Ga0209871_1000411_pt1 | contig 11758 bp, 12 predicted proteins | sample OrgsoiDNA2013045_FD_185795 | JGI IMG/M metagenome (GOLD analysis project Ga0209871, IMG submission 185795) | Permafrost soil microbial communities from the Arctic, to analyse light accelerated degradation of dissolved organic matter (DOM) -... | ecosystem: Environmental > Terrestrial > Soil >... | reverse complement strand
AGGAAAGCCACCCCGCCGGGCCCCGCCCGAGGAGATGACCCGATGACCAGCGTTGCCCAGTCCCTGCCGGCCTTGAGTGAACTGCGGGAGCGCGCACTCAGCAGCCTTGCCCGGTGCGGTGTCCCGGAGGACAGCCTGCGTGGTGATCATCGCTCGATCACGCCCATCCGCGGCCAGGAGCTGATCGCGGTCGGCTGGTCGGCAGCCCAGGACGTCGATGGCGCGGTCGCCCGCGCCGCAGACGCCTTCCTGATCTGGCGGGAGACGCCCGCGCCAGCGCGCGGAGCGCTGGTCAAGCGGCTCGGCGAGCTGCTGCGGCAGCACAAGGAAGACCTTGCCGCGCTCGTCACCCTGGAGGTAGGGAAGATCACCTCTGAGGCGCTCGGCGAGGTTCAGGAGATGATCGATATCTGCGACTTCGCCGTCGGCCTGTCCCGCCAGCTGTACGGGCGGACGATGCCGTCGGAGCGCGCCGGGCACCGGCTGCAGGAAACCTGGCACCCGCTGGGCGTGGTCGGGTTGATCACCGCATTCAATTTCCCCGTTGCCGTCTGGTCGTGGAATACCGCGATCGCGCTCGTCTGCGGCAACGCGGTGGTGTGGAAGCCGTCCGAGCTGACGCCGCTGACCGCGCTGGCCTGCGCCGCGATCGCCGGCCGGGCGTGCGCCGAAGCCGGGGCGCCGCCGCATGTGAGCCAGGTGATCCTCGGGGCCGCGGATGTGGGCGAGAGGCTCGCGGACTCCGGCGATGTGGCGCTGATCAGCGCGACCGGCTCGACCCGGATGGGGCGGGCCGTCGGGCCGCGCGTCGCCGCGCGCTTCGGCCGGTGCCTGCTCGAGCTCGGCGGGAACAACGCCGGGGTTGTCGCGCCGTCCGCGGACCTCGAGCTGGCCACCCAGGGCATCGTGTTCGCCGCGGCCGGCACCGCAGGGCAGCGCTGCACGACAATGCGGCGGGTGATCGCCCACGCCAGCATCGTCGAGGAGCTGACTGACAGGCTGCGCGCCGAGTTCCAGCGGCTGCCGATCGGGAGTCCCCTCGACCCGGGCACGCTGGTCGGGCCGCTCATCAGCGGGCGCGCATACGACGCCATGCAGGGCGCGCTCGCGCTGGCTCGCGAGCAGGGCGGCGCTCTTCGCGCCGGCGGCGGCCGCCGGATTCCGGAAGCGGCACCCGAGGCCTATTACGTCGAGCCGGCCGTGGTGCAGATGCCCGGCCAGAGCGACGTCGTGCGGCAGGAGACCTTCGCGCCGATCCTCTACGTTCTGGCTTATGCCGACCTCGACGAGGCGATCGCCCTGAACAACGCCGTCCCGCAGGGCCTGTCGTCGGGCATCTTCACCGGCGACCAGCGCGAGGCCGAGCGGTTCATCGCGGCGAGCGGCTCGGACTGCGGGATCGTCAACGTGAACATCGGGACCTCGGGGGCCGAGATCGGCGGCGCGTTCGGCGGCGAGAAGGATACCGGCGGCGGGCGTGAGTCCGGCTCGGATGCCTGGCGGAGCTACATGCGCCGCGCGACTAACACGCTCAACTATTCGGGCCAGCTCCCGCTCGCCCAGGGAGTCGACTTCGCCGTCAGGTAGCGGGGCGATGCGTTCCAGCTGGTGGTTAGTCCGGTGGCCAGGCGTCGCCCCAGTCGGCATTCCTGGCGCGCCGGTAGAGGTCCTTGTCCCGCTTGAACACCGTCTCGGTGACCAGGCCCGGATCGGGGGCGCACAGGGTCATGGTGACCGCTCCCTTGCGCTGCCGCGGGTGCCGCAGGACCCGGCCGTGCGCGTGCGGCCTGCGGGTCCGGGTCGCCACCAGGTAGGAGAACTTCTCGTCCTCGTAGCCGAGCGAGCCGCCCTTGAGCCTGCGATGCACGGAGGTCCTGTTGATCCGCGTGGCGAAGTGGCACCAGTCCTGGCCCGGCCAGAGCGGGCACTGGCGGTCGTGCGGGCACGGCGCGATGATCGCCAGGCCGGCCTCGATCAGGATGCTCCTGGCGGCGATCACGCGTGCGTACCCGGCGGGGGTGCCCGGTTCCACCACGGCGACGGCCTCCGCGCAGGCGGCCAGCTCGCCGACCACGCCCTCGCGGTCGGCTTCCGGCAGTTCTCCGAGCACGTACGACATCGTGACCAGGTCCGCAGGCGGCAGGGCGGGTCTTGGCCCGAGGACAAACGGCCGCCATGACGACGTCCGCACAGCCGCGCCCGGCGCGGCCCCCGCCAGCCGCTTCCCCAGCTCGATCGCCTTGGGTACCTGCTCGAGGACCTCGATCCGCTCAAGCGACGGCCATACGTCCGCGGCCGCCCACACGGCGGCTCCCGTGCCGCCGCCGACGTCCAGCTGGGTGCGCGGAGCGAAATCGGCCGCCAGCGCGGAGAACTGCGCGAGCGCGGCCCGGCAGGCCGCGTAGGTCGCGGGCATGCGGTAAGCGGCGTACGCGGCGATGTCCGTGGCCGACCCGAGAATGGGGCTGACGACGGGCCGCCCGCTGCGGTAGCGCTCCGTCAGAGAACTGACCGAATGAGCAAGGTCGCGGGCCGGGATCGCGGCCAGGGCGTCTTCCAGTGCCTCCCGGAGGCTCGCTGGAAGACTCGCCACGAAGTTCGCTCCTCGTCAGTGCCGAGCTGAGCCCGCCAGCGCTTTCCTGGCCAGGATAGTAGCGCGCGGGGAAGGCGCCTGGTCACGCACCTCCAGTGCCGACGGGCTCGAGCAGCCCGAGCGGGCTCGGCGCCGCGAACTCGACGCGGAGCCCGGGCTGGCCGCCAGCAAGCCGTACCATCGCGGCCCGTCCGGGCCGGTAGGGGGCACTTTGCGAATTCACGAGCCCAGTCAGCTGCCGCAGGACGGCGGTGCGGCGCGAGCGGGGCGCCTTCCTGGTCGCTGTTAGCCTGACGGAACGGAGCGGGCCGCCTGTGCCCGCCCCTGGACCGGAGTCGCCGAATGCCACGACCCAGACCGGATGCTGCGCGGTCATAGTCGCGATCGTAACCAGCAGTCGTGAGTCAACCTGTCCGGTCGACAGCTGCTTCCTGGCCGTCGAGGACGTGACCGAGGAACGCAGGTCGCTCGTGCGTCACGCCACATTAGTCTTTGATCTTGTCCGGGGGGATGCGCTCCCGCGCGAGGAATCCCGGATGCTCATCTTGGAGGTAGCAGAGCAGTGGAAGACCAGATAGAGCCGCGCTGGCGCAAGTCCAGCTACAGCGGCAACGGAGGCGGTGACTGCGTGGAAGTCGCCCGCAACCTGCCCGGCGTGGTCGCCGTCCGCGACTCCAAGAACCCTGAGGGCCCCGTCCTGATCATCAGCCGGAATGAATGGGCGCGCTTCATCTCTCGCCTGCGGGCCACCGCCTGACGGTAACTCATACCGAGCTTCCTGGAGGAGAGCATGAAGCGCATTGCGGTGATCCCTGGCGACGGAATCGGCCCGGAGGTCGTCCAGGAGTCGCGACGAGTCCTTGACTTCATTTGCGAGAACGATCCGGCCATCGAATTTTCGTTCGAGACCTTCCCGTGGGGAACGGACTACTACCTAGAGTCCGGGCAGATGATGCCAGCGGACGGGCTGGACACGCTCAGCAGCAATGACGCCATCCTGTTCGGCGCCGTGGGCTCCCCCCGGGTCAAGGACCACATCACCTTGCGCGACCTGCTGTTCCGCATCCGGTTCGGCTTCGATCAGTACGTGAATCTCCGGCCGGTCCGGCTCCTTCCCGGCGTCGCCACGCCGCTGGCCGGGGTCGGGCCGCACGACGTCGACATGGTGTTCGTCCGCGAGGGCACCGAGGGCGAGTACGCGGGCGTCGGCGATGTTCTCTATCCGGGTACCGACCGTGAGCTCGCCTTGCAGACGGCCGTGTTCTCCCGCGCGGGCACTCAGCGGGTGGTTCGGTGGGCGTTCGAGCTGGCCCGCAGGGAGGGCCGCACGGTCACCAGCGTGAGCAAGGGGAACGCGCTTCAGTACTCCGGCGTGCTGTGGGACACGGTCTTCGATGAGGTCGCGGCGCGGTACCCGGATGTCGGGACACAGCGGCTGCTGGTCGACGCGGCCGCCATGTTCGCCGTGCGTGAGCCGCGGCGTTTCGAGGTAGTCGTGGCGTCCAACCTGTATGCCGACATCCTCACCGACCTCGGCGCCGCCATCATGGGCGGGATGGGCCTGGCCCCCAGCGCCAGCCTCAATCCTGAGCGCCGGTTCCCGTCGACCTTCGAGCCCATCCACGGATCAGCACCGGATATCGCGGGTACCGGGCAGGCGAACCCGATCGGGTCGATCTGGAGCACCGCCCTGATGCTCGACCATCTCGGTTACCCCGAATGGGGGCAGCGGGTGATGCGTGCCATTGAGGCGACCGTCGCCGAGCCTGGCACCCGGACCCCGGACCTGGGCGGCGCGGCATCGACCAGCGCGGTCGGCGATGCCCTGCTCAGGGAACTGGCGGTACCGGCCGGGCGCTGACGCCTGTTCCGCCCCAGCCGGCTGGTGATCAGGACTCCAGGTAGCGAAGGACGGCCAGCACGCGGCGGTGGTCGGCGTCCGATGGCGCCAGGCCGAGCTTGCTGAAGATGTTCGAGATGTGCTTCTCGACAGCCCGCTCGGAGACGACCAGGATCCCGGCGATGGCGCCGTTGGAGCGGCCCTCCGCCATCAGCGCCATCACGTCGCGTTCCCTGGCGGTGAGCGCGCCGAGGCCGTCGGTGCGCCGGCTGGCCCCCAGGAGCTGGGTAACGACCTCCGGGTCGAGCGCGGTGCCGCCGGCTGCCACCCGGCTGAGTGCCTCGATGAACTCCCCGACGTCGGCGACCCGGTCCTTGAGCAGGTATCCGACTCCCGCCGCGCCGCCTGACGCCGCGCCGAGCAGGTCGGCCGCATAGCGGGTCTCGATGTACTGCGAGAACACCAGCACCCCGGTCCCCGGATGGTCGCGGCGGATCGCGATCGCGGCGCGCAGGCCCTCGTCGGTATAGCCAGGAGGCATCCGAACGTCTACCACGGTGACGTCCGGGTGGTGCTCGGCGACAGCGGCCCGCAGCGCCTCGGCGTCGCCGACGGCAGCGGCTACGACGTGACCATGATCGGCCAGTATCTCCACCAGGCCGGCCCTGACCACCGCAGAGTCCTCGGCGATGACGATCCGCATCGGCGTGCGCTCCGGCTCTGTCAGGCGTGTGACGGCATCTCCACGGTGACCACCGTAGGACCCCCGGGCGGGCTGGCGATCTCTATTCGGCCGTCCACGGTCCTGACCCGCTCGGCGAGCCCGGCCAAGCCGCTGGCCGGCTCGGCGCGGGCGCCGCCGGCGCCATCGTCGCTGACCCGCACCCGCAGCAGCCCCGGCACGTGGACAGCTTCCAGCGCGGCATGCCGCGCGCCGCTGTGCTTGGCGACGTTGGCCAGCAGCTCGGCCGCGCAGAAGTAGGCAATGGTCTCGATCGCGGCCGACGGGCGCTCGGGCAGGTCGACGATCAGATCAACGGGCACGCCGCTGCCTGCGGCGAGGGTCGCCAGCGCGGTGCCAAGGCCGTGGTCCAGCACTGGCGGGTGGATGCCGCGGGCCAGGTCGCGCAGCTCGGTGATGGCCTCCTTGGCGCTCTTGTGGGCGGCGTCGACTAGCTCAAGAGCCCGCTCAAAGTCGGCCTGCGCTGTCGCGCCGGCCGTGCCGCCGAGCTTCTCCCTGGCCAGGCCCAGCTTCATGGCCACCGCGACCATCTGGGCCTGCGCGCCGTCGTGCAGATCCCGCTCGATCCTTCGCAGCCTGGCCGCCGAGTCGTCCACCGCGCGGGCCCGGGTCTGCTCCAGCTCACGCACCCGCTGCGGCAATGACACCGGGCCGAGCAGCCGGGCGACCAGCGCCCCGTCCGCGGCGCTGACCGCCCTTATCCCCCAGGGGGCCGCGAGCACCAGTGCCGCCCCGAACGGAACTAGCCTGAAGGTGCCGGGCAAGGTCCGCACCGAATGGTACACAGGGCCCGCATTGAGCCACCAGCCACCAGGCCAGGAGCCTGCCTTGGGCCACGCGGCGCCGGGCAGCTGGACGGCGAGCAGATGCAGGATCTCCCACCACAGCGGAAACGTCAGGAAGGCGAGCCCGTACAGCCAGACGCCGCCCGCGACGACAAAGCCGACCCAGACCGCCAGCTTGAGCACCAGGTAGGCACGTGCGCGCCAGGCGGCCCGATCGGTCACGCCCGCCCGGAGCCAGCCGACGACGCCCGGCTGCGGACGCAGCGGCGGCGGCGGTGCGACCCGCAGGCCTAGCAGCCGGCCTGCCAGGCGGCGATTGACCGCACCGAACTGCCGGGCACCGAGCGAGGACACGACGAGCAGCGGCAGCCCGACCAGCATGCCCGCAAAGCTGAACGACATCCCCAGCCCGACGATGACGGTGACGACCGTGAACACGAAACCTGCGATCGCCAGCGGCAGGCTGAGGATGAGGTACCAGCGCTCGTGCCGGGCGCGCCGGCTGAACGGCTCCCGCAGCACGTGCAGCGCGGCCTGCCCGAGCGCTCCCCAGCCGCCATAAGCCAGTGAGGGACGCCCGGAAGGCGCGAATGTGCCGCGCCATGCCTCATAAGGCAACGGCCCTGCCGGGTCGGCCCGCTGGCCAGTCACCGGATTGCAGTTCATGACGCCATTCTCCGCTTCGATGCTCTCAAGTGTCCGCGCGAAACTCGTGCACAGCGAGCGTGCCCCGAACTGCATGCTGAGACTGCGTGCCTCGCGATGGCGGTACCTGGCCGCCGGGATACGAAGTCATGACTCCAATGCTCGCGGCACGCCAGCCCGAGATCCACCGTGCCGCCACCCGAGCCCCGGTACGGCTGGCACGACCCCCCGGTTCCCGGTTCCCTGTTCCCGCGCGACCTCGGCCCGGAGCCCGGCCCCACGACCAGGCCCATGGCACCAGCGGGGTGGGCGTGCGCGAGTGCGGGACGCGTGCCGCTGGCACGGGGCCGTGCCAGCCGTACCCCCGGATTCGGGTGGTTGCACGGTGGGGATTCGGGGTGGCGGCACGGTGGATCTCGGCCCTGGCGTGCCGCGAGCATCAAGACAAGGCAGTGAATGAGGCGCGGAACGCCTCGGATAGGCATAGGAGGAGAGATGCAACCTTATTACCAAACCCATTCCGTCGGGGCACTGTACCTGCTCGTCTTGCTGGGCTGGTACAGCATGGAGATCATCCAGTTTTTCCGGCAGCGGCAATGGCGGAAAGCAGCCAGGCGGATCAGCCCGCGCGGCTTCTGGCCCGCCTGGGTGGCCTATGTGATCGCCGCAGTCACCATGCTGTTCCTGGCCCCGCGCATCGCGCCGGCTGCCGCGATCGGCCACGGCGCCGTCGCCTTCGCCGTCGGCATGGTGATCCTGGTGACCGGGATAGCACTGCGCATGTGGTCGTTCCAGGCGCTGGGCCAGTACTTCACCTTCACCGTCAAGGTCAGCCCCGACCAGCCGGTGGTCACGGCCGGCCCCTACCGCCTGCTGCGCCACCCCGGCTACGCCGGAGGCCTGCTGGCCACGGTCGGGATCGGCGTGCTGTGGGGAAACTGGCTGAGCCTGGCCACTATCGCGCTGCCGTGCCTGGCGATCATCGTCTGGCGCATCCGCAGCGAGGAGAACGCGCTGCTGACAATTCTCGACGATAGATACCGCTCCTACGCCTCGAACCACAAGCGCCTCGTCCCGCTCATCTGGTAACCCCTGATCTGCTCGCACACGCGCCCGGCTCGCCTGCCAGTTCGTGGCAGCGACCGGGCAGGCGAACCCGATCGGCCAATCTGGAGCACTGCGCTGATGCTCGACCATCTTGGTTACCCGGAATGGGGGCAGCGGGTGATGCGTGCCATTGAGGCGATCGTCGCCGAGCCCAGGCCCCGGGCCCCGGAGCCCGGACCCCGGAGCCCGGACCTGGGCGGCGCGGCATAGACCAGCGCGGTCGGCGATGCCCTGCTCAAGGATCTGGCGGTACCGGCCGGGCGCTGACACCTGTTCCGGTACTGCGGCACGGCCCCGCATGCCGCGAGGCAACTCTGCCTGTAAGAATTCCGGTCAGACCGCCTGGACCGGCTCGGCTGGGCAGCTTAGCGTTCTCGGCATGCACCCTTTCCAAAGGAAACGACACCGCGGGAGCGGAGCCAGATGGATCGCTGCGCGGATCGGGGTCGGCTGCCTGCTGGGCACGGCTATTCTCACCGGGACGAGCGTGGCTTCCCAGGAATCCGCGCTCGCCTCATGCGCGGCTTATCACGCAAATGTTATGAGCCAAGATGCGGCCAATCCCGACGCTTTCGGTAATGAAGGATTCATCTACGTCAACACAAAGTCGGCGCTCCTTCATCTGCAAGACGTCATATTCCGCAGCCTCTTCATCTATCCATCGGCGATGACAAACGTCGAATTTGGCTGGACCGACAATAACGGTGGCTATACGACTCCGACCCCCTATAGCGACTACACGGTCCATGGCATGACACAGCCGCCAACTTTCTATGGTAATTACGCTCGCATTCTTAACTACAATACGAGTGTCAGATTCCGCATCGAGAATACAGGCGGTAGAGGGATCTTCAGATACGTCATAGCTGAACAGCCGTCACCGATCGGGTACAGTCCGACGATGACTTTCAACGGTGGCTCGGCACTAACGAATTCTGAGCATCACAATAATTGCGGCACCCTCTGGACGGACATGTATAGCCTTCAGGAACAGACGCAGATCTCGCCTGAAATCTGGAGCGCAACCTACTTCGATCTAGAGTGCTGGAATAATACTTCAATAAATGGCTGGTATCTTCACAAGTTCAGCGACGGCGAAGTTCAGGTCAACCAGACCGTTGGCGGCTGGGGCAACGGCTGCACATAGACAGGAGCCGGAACGATGCAGGTCCTTAACCGAACGCGAATGATTCGTCATCTCCAGCCCGTGTCGGCCCGCGCCATCGCTGCCGTCGCCGGCATGGTAGCCATCAGCCTAGCGGCGTGCTCCAGCACAGCGCCCGCCGCTCCGTCCCACGTACCGCCGCGCGCAGTCGCGGGCGAGCCGCCGGTGAACTGGGTCCAGCCGCTGATCGGTGCCCGCAGGACGACGCTCGCCGGCGCAGGCGCGGCACTCGGATTCGTGATCCCGATGCCCGATGTCACATCGCCAATCCGGACTAGTTCCGCGTCGGCAAGCCAGATCAGCCTGACCCTTAGCCGGGTGAAGATTCAGCCTCTTTCGCGCGAGGCTGAGCTCGTCTTCGACCACGGCAAGGTCACGATCCTGATAGGGCGCGCCACCCACAAGAATGCCGGTGCAGCCTTCCGGACGGACCTTGCCGCGATTAAGGTGGGCCGCGCTGCGATCCGCCGGGTGAACGGGCAGCCCGCTTTCGTCGCCTGGCCGCGAACAGACTACACGAAGTCGAACCCGGCATTGGTAGACTTTTACTTGAATGGCATCGACATAAACGTGATCAGCACGAAGCTCGGGACGAACATGCTGCTGGCGATAGCTGGCAGCATCAAGGCGGGGAAGATATAGCAGCACGTTCAGGCACACACCCGCGAGATGACCGTGGTCAGCCATCCGGCCAGGTTCTGCACGCCACTGGTGTCCGAGCGGCTCAGCCTGAGCCAGGACTCCTGGACCGCGTCGTCCGCCTCGCTCAGCGAGCCGAGCGTCCGGTAGGCCACCGTCCGCAAGTGGGCGCGCAGCGCGGATCGGCGTGCCTGATCGGGCGCTGACGCCGAACGCGGGGCTGGCCGCCATCAGTGAGCTGTGTGACCGGCTGGGCGTGATCGGGGCCCTGGATGCGCCGGGCGGCCCGGTCAAGCAGCGGGATCGTGGCTTCGGGGCCGGGGAGCTGCTGGCGGCGATCGCGGCGGCGCAGCTGGCCGGCGAGGGACGGCGAAGGCCAGGGCATCAAGGGGAGCCCGGCCACGGGGTGGCGTGGCAGCCGGGAAGCTGGCTGGCCAGGTTCTCCAAGTCGTCGTCCCTCGCCGCAGGCTCTCGGACCCGGGCGGTGATCCGGACGGCGAGAGGATCGCAGCCGACACTGGCGAGGTGCTCGCGGAGCAGGTCAGACGCTCGCGTGACGTGGCCGGCGGCTGCGGCGGTGACCACTTCGATGTGATGGCGTTCCCAGTTCATCGGCCGGCGACCGGGATAGCGGCCTGGTGTGCCGGTGATGGCCTCGAGATCGGCGGCGGCGAGGGCGAAGTCCGGGTCGGCGGTGACGGCGAGCCGCAGGGCCATGGCAGCCCGGCGCGGGTCGGCGGCTCGCTGCGCCCGCCGGTACCACGCGGCCGCCTGAGGGTGGGTGCTGACCACCCGGCCGTGGTCCTCGACCGCGGGCCCGGTGGCCGGCAGATGATCATAGTGGCTGGAGCGCTGGCTTGGCGATGGCTGCATAACGGCCAGGTTGCCTGGGGGGCCTGAAGCGGCGCTGAGGTGAGGCTGAGGTCAGCCGAGGCGGGAGGCGAGGGCGGCCACATCTGGTTCGTCGGTCAGCGAGCGATACGCCAGCCCGTGGGCACGTCGCTGCGCGAGGGCGACGAAGGCCTCGACGTGGTGACGGGTCGGGTCGGCGATCGCCTTGACCGCGGCCACGGCGGTCTCGGCCAGGAGTTGGGTGGCCGGGTCCCCGCTGGCCGAGGCCCCTTCGGCGGCGTCACCAGCGAAGACGGCAGCGTCTTCGAGGTGGTCGGTGGCGAGCGCCCACCAGGCCAGGCCGGCGAGCACACGAGGCGGGCCGGCGGGAAGGTCGATGTGCCGATAGTGACCGGCCGCCGCGTCAAGCAGGGCCCGGGACCGCGGCAGGTCACCGCGGCGACGGGCGACCGCCGCCTGACCGACCATGGCGTCGGCCGACACCCACGGGTTGAAGCTGCAGTCGATCGCCTCGGCGTAAAGGCCGTCGGCGGCGGCGTCATCGCCTTGCCTGGCCCGTAGCGCGGCCAGGGCGACCAGGCTGAACGGCACCTGAATGGGTTGCCCGGTGGCCCGGCATCGCCCCACGAGCGCTTCGTAGGCCGCCGATGCCGCCTCAAGATCCCCCCTGGCCTCGGCGATGCTGGCGAGGGCGTTCAGCGCAGAGACGACGACCAAGACCTCTTCCTGGGCGTCGAAGCGCTCGAGACTCGAGCGGGCGACTGGCTCGGCGTCCTCCAGCCGCCCCAGCGACAACAGGTTCCAGGCCACGATCAAGTCGTGCGCAGCGAGGAGCCAGCCGTGGCCAGCCGGTTCCAGCAGGTCCCGCGCCTCGCCCAAAGCTTCGAGTGATCGGTCGAAATGATGCGCGAACCCCAGCACCGTCGCGTATACCACCAGCGCCTCCGCTAGGAGGACCCGGTCGTGGCTAGTCCTCAAGACGGCTACGGCCTCCTCGCATTCGATGACGCCCGACGCCGGGCTGGTCGACATGCCCACGCAATAGCCGTGCCAGAGGTGGGCGGTCGCTCCCACTTCGGGACGGCGCGGCCCTTCGGCGCCCAGCGCATCACCGAGCCAGCGGGCTCCTTCGAGGAAGTCACCGTTGATGAACCACAGCCAGGCCATCCCCGACGCCAGCGACAGCGCCCCGTCAGCATCGCCCGTGGCGATGTACCAGTCGAGCGCGGCCCGCAGGTTGCCCGACTCCGCGACGAGGCGGTCCCGCCACATCGGCCCGGCAGCGCCGCGCAGACCCTGGTGGGCTTGCTCGGCCAGCTGCCGGTAATACGCCCCGTGGCGGGCACGCATGGCGCCGGCTTCGCCGGACTCGGTGAGCCGGTCCCTGCCG
>Ga0209871_1000410_pt1 | contig 11779 bp, 11 predicted proteins | sample OrgsoiDNA2013045_FD_185795 | JGI IMG/M metagenome (GOLD analysis project Ga0209871, IMG submission 185795) | Permafrost soil microbial communities from the Arctic, to analyse light accelerated degradation of dissolved organic matter (DOM) -... | ecosystem: Environmental > Terrestrial > Soil >... | reverse complement strand
CGACCATGACCCAAGAAATCACGAATCTTCTTGGCGGGGTATCCATGTAAGATGTCGCTGCGATCGAGTTTCACTTGTCCTTCCTCAACGAGAGACAGACTAGTGGATGGGGGCGTGGTGATCCAGAGGGAGGAGTCGGGCCAGCCCCTTCCGGTCTACCCCGATCAACGGACATCGTCAGACCACCCCGGCATGTCGGGTTGGTGCCACGAACGGACATCCGGCACGCTTCCCAATCGCTCGAGAACGCGGTCATATGGCGTCCGGGGACACTTGGCGTTTTGGGGCGCTGCGATCGGCCGGCATCCGAAACCCTGAACAAAAGGCGACACCCTGACTTGCATGATACAAACGAAGCCGCCAAGGAAGTGACCTTGCTTTTTCACCATGCGAATCCGTCTGAACTTCCGAGCGCGTACCATCGCTGTGCATGTCCGTTCGCGTTGCCTTTCAGCCCACGGATGCGCCTGCCTTTGCCCGGCTGATTCCGAGGGCCAGGATGCGATGCAGCAGGTTCGGGTAATCAAGTCCGTCATGCCGGGCCGCTGTAGCGAACTCCTGACTCTTCGCTATTTCGGGATTGGGATTCGCTTCGATGAAATACGGAGTGCCGTCGGCAGAGAGGCGAAAGTCGATGCGTGCGTATCCATCGAGCTTCAGTGTGCGGTAGATGCGTTTCGCTGTTCGCTGAAGGCGGGCGGATACCTCCGGCGCAAGGTCCTTGGCCGGCCCGTCTACAATTCCGACGCGTTCCTGATAACCGGGATCGTGTTTGACCTTTTCGGTGGCAATCTGCCGTGCCCCCTGACCGCCCATGCTGCCGAATCTCAATTCCCAAACCGGCAGAACTCGCAGCCGATTGTTGCCGAGCACGGCGACATACAGTTCACGTCCTTCGATGTACTGTTCGGCGATGGCGGCAGTTCCGAGCCGCTCGTGAACGAAGGCGACGCGCTCTGCGAGTTTCTCGTCCGTATCGACGATGGACGCTTGCGAGATCCCGAAGGACCCATCCTCGTTCAGGCTCTTGACGATCAGCGGCAGCGCAAGGCGCGCCGGCCGTTTGACCTTGCGGCGCATCGGAAACACGGCAAAGGCCGGCACCGCGATCCGGCGATGATGCACCAACGTCTTGGACAGATCCTTACCGCGCGCCAGGATCAGACCGCGCGGGTTACACCCGGTATACGGGATTTTCATCAACTCGAGATAGCTCGCGATGTGCTGGTCATACACCGAGTCATTGTGGAACTCCTCCAGCAACGTGAACACTACATGCGGCTTGAAACTTTCGATCTCGTCGCGCACCGGCTTGATTTCCTCCTGCACGCCGAGCGGGCGGACGTCATGGCCGGCCGCACGCAAGGTGCTCACGACGTCGAATTCAGTTTTCCATTCGTTGATTTCCCGCGCGGTGTATCCGTCGGCGGAGTCCGGCGGCACGAAGTCCGGGTGCATCAGCACTAGAACGCGCAGGCGTCTCATAGCGCGATCCATTTGCGCCGCGACGGGCCGAACAGCGCGTGCATGGTCTTGGCGGTCAACAGGATGGTGAAGTTGATCACGAGCTTCCGTTCGGAACCGGGGGCACGCAAATCGAGTTCGCGGCAGCGCCAGATCATGTTGTCGAGAACGGCATCGAGCGTAAGCTGGTTCTCGCCCGTCCACCGCGCGACCAGCTGCCTGATCTGGGCGCGGTGCCGCCTGATAAAGACCGAGGCCGGCTGCTCCCGTCGATGCCGTGGATCGGCGGAGAAGAGACGGGAGAGATCCCGGTCGTAGGTCTTCGGTGGCTTGAAGGCGTAGAACGCCTGCTTTTTCTGGTAGTGCTCGCCAAGCGTTTGGCTGAGCCCATGCAGCGGATCGACGCGCTCCCGCGTCATGACCGGCGGCCGCTTCCCCGCGATCTCGCCCATCAGTTCGTCGACATATTCGAGCTTCTTCAGCGCTGGCCAACCGGCATACCGTGTCCGCCAGTTCGAGCGTGGGCGTAACCACACCGCGAAGGTTTCGGCGAAATCTTCGTCCGGATGGCTCTGCGCGTACCAGAGCCGAAGATGCTGGACAAAACGCCGGCTGCCCGGATTGGGCCGGTAGAGGCGCGGGTAGCGTTTCGAAGACGGGCCGAACAACTGCTGCCAGCGCCGGCGGCGTTGCGGCTGGTAGGCGTGCTGCACGGCATGGCCTGCCTCGTGCCGGAGAATGGCCATGCACTCGGACCAGGTGCCGCCCTCGACGTCGAGCATCATTTTCTTCTCGAGTTTCATCAGGCGGGGATGGGCGAGATAGAAGGGAATCGCAATGCCGGGCACATCTGCCGGACTGAACCATTCGCTCGATATCCATGCGTGTGGCCGCAGCCGGATGCCCCGCGCTTGCAGCTCTTCATTCAGAGTGCTGAGACAATCCTCGAGCCAGGTGCCTTCGACCGTAACCCTCAAGCTACTGAGGCGTTGCTTGAGCAACTGCTCATCCGACAGCTTTTCCCAAGGATATTTCCGACGTGGCATAGGCATCCAGAAGTCACAGAAAACGGTGCCTGGATGGTGTCATAGGATACCGCCGGCAACAACCGCCGAGTCTTCGCGGCGTGCCATCGTTCAGCGCCCGCGATGGCTTTGGGTTAAAAGCTGACCTTCTGGGAATGACTGCTTCACAATGCAGGTGAGCGCCTCCCTCGCCTCCGTCACATCGGGTGGGCTTTTGTCTAAAAACCGCAGTGCAGCAGCGGCGTATGTGCCGGCGCGTCCGGTTCGTGCCAAGTGCCGAACGCCGGAAACTTGTCAGTACAAATTTCGATACGGGTCATTCGCACCCGCATCAGCCTTCTCTAGATCGCCTCCACCCCGCACCATTCGGCGATGAACAGCGCGGTGGCCTTGGTGGATTTCCGCAACGAGTCCAGATCGACATATTCATTAAAGCCGTGCATCGCCGCCCCGCTGGCGCCAAAGCACAGGCTCGGAATGTTGTAGTTCAGCCCGTAAAACCTTGTGTCGGTGAGCGCGGTGAAGACGAGATCCTGCACCGCGCCGCCATAGACGGCGTGATAGGCCTTGCCGAACGCGGCTTCCGGTTCAGCGGAATCCTTCAGTTCATAGCCTTCCGATAAAAACCCGGACCATTCGACCTCGGGTGGATTGTTGGAGAGGAATCGATGATCGCGCGCCGCGGTCGAAACACAGCCGAGAATCTCGGCCTGGCAATCGGCGACCGACCAGCCCGGCAGGATCGCGATCCGGCAATCGACGTCGCACCATGCCGGCACGCTGGAGGCCCAATCGCCGCCTTTGATGATGCCGGGATTGAAGTTGATCGGGTGTGTCAGCGCCTTGAAATGGAGATCGCTCCTGGCGCGCTCGTTCCATTCGGCCTCGAGCTTTTCCAGCGACTGAATGAGATGATAGGCCGCGGTGATCGCATTGGAGCCGGAGCCTGCCTCGAACACATGCACGGGAAAACCCCGCACCTTCAGGCGAAACCAGATGACGCCGACCTGCGAGCGCACCATCTTGCCGGATGTCGGTTCGGGAATGAAACAGGCGTCCGCACGATAGCCGCGCTGCAGGGTCGAGAGCGCGCCGACGCCGGTGCTCTCCTCCTCGATAACAGACTGAAAGTGAATTCGCGCGGTCGGCTTCAGCCCCGCGGCCTTGATCGCATCGAGCGCATAGAGCGCGCCGATGGTGCCGGACTTCATATCGCAGGCGCCGCGGCCATACATCCTGCCGTCCTTCACGACCGGCGAGAACGGCGGCGTCTGCCACATCTCGATCGGTCCGGCCGGGACCACGTCGCAATGTCCCTGCAGGATCAGCGATTTGCCGGCATTGCTTGAAGGACGGTACGTGCCGACCACGCTGCGGGCCTTGGAAAAATCATGCTCGATCGGGCCAAAGCCGCGCAGGTCTTTCAGATCGTCGACATCGATATGCCAGTCATCGACCTCGTAGCCGCGCTGCCGCAGGAGATCGCCGATCATGTCCTGGCAAGGACCTTCGGCACCGCGGGTCGAGGGAATTGCAACAAAATCCCGCGTGGTGGCGAGTTGCGCGTCGAAACCGGCGTCGACGGCATCGAGTATCCTTTGCCTGGTATCGATAGCGTTCATTGCGTCATTGTTCCAGTTGTTCGCCGCTTCGCGAAGGCCGCTCCGCCCGATAAAATCACACTTTGCCTGACTTTGCAGACGTTTTAGATCGCTATGAGAATCGCAGGCCGATCAATACAATGCGGGGGAATTCGCGATCGCAACGGAGACGTCAGATGCCGGGCAACCGCAACGTTTTGTATCTCATCATCGGCGCGCTGATCGTCGCGGTGGGCGTGCTCGGCTACAATTTCTACCAGACCAAGAAGGAACCGGAGGGCCTGCAGATCAATGTCGGCCCCAACGGACTTAAGATCCAGAACAAGTGACGGGGCGCTGCGGCGATCATGAAAGTCTCCTGTATCAAATGCCTTTCGTTTCTGCTGCTCGGCGGCCTCGCGGTGCGCGCGCCGCCGGCATCGGCCATGGCGGACCAGGTGTCGCGCGAACAGGACATCGTCGGTTTGCGGCTGGGCCAGCATATCCAGGTCGACGACGGTTCCTGCCCGGCCGGCCAAATCAAGGAAGTGTCAGGCGCCAAGATGACCCCGACCGGAATCCTCGCTGCGACAAAATGTATTCCGCGGTTGGGGATCAAGCGGAAATAGCTGCGGCCGGATCGCTGCCCGGCAAGCGCAGCGACATCACCTGCCGGCTGCCATATTCGCCGATCAATCCGCGCCAGACCGCGTCACGCTTCAGTTCCGCGGCTCGAACATGCATTGCAGCGTCGGCTTGGCGATCTTGGTAAAGGTTGCGCTGATCTCGGATCGTTTTGATCTTGGCACCCACTCGGTCTCGATGGTCGGCACGCCGGTCTCGCTGATGCCGCGCAACAAGGCTCGGCGAAGGTCGGTATCCTCGACGGCGGCGGCGGCATAGTCGTGCAGGCAGCCGCAGACGGCCTCGGGGTGCGCCCAGCGTCCCTCCATGTGAGGCGCGCACAGCCGCACGAACTCCGCGCGCGAGTCGGGAAGTTTTGACGGCGAGCGAACCTGGGCCTGCGCCGAACCGCCCAGCATAACGGAGACGACAATCGCGAGAGCACTGATGCGGACAAACATGGGCGCCTTACCGACGATTTTCTCGTTCAACTCAGCCGCGTCTCAACGGGCTGCCACAAAAATAGCTTCAGGGGCTGAAGCGGCGACCGGCGAGCCGCTATACGCAAATGTTCCGACGCCGGGCAAGGAGGAATCCGACGAACCGGCAATCGAGGCGCCAGCCACCACGAAGGCAAGCGCAAGCATCAAGCTGAGGGTTCGCATTTTTACCGTCTCCGCTTTTCGGACGCCGGCGCCGTCCGCCGTTTTCATCGACGGTTGTTAACCAAGGGCTGTTTCCGGATGTCTGCGCCAAAGCGCAAAATGGCTTCATCCTGCGCGAGATTTGTTTCGTCGCCCGGGCCCGACGAAACAATTCCCTGAAAATCTCAACGATTCCAGTCGAACGTCGGGCCTGAGGCGATGTCGCATCACCGCCCGAACGCTGGCCGGCCAGGACCGCGGGTTCGACAAATCGGCCGAATTTTTAACCTTTCTCTGGTGGAAAAGCGGCTCGGGGATACGCCGTGACCCGAAGCAATCGCTCCGCCGGCTCGATCGCACGATCTGCAACTTTTTCCGAGTAGCCGCGTGTTGCGATGCATTCAAAAGGATTTTGGTCGTGGGCAACGGCAACATCGGTGTTGGCAAAAAAAACCCGCGCAAAGGCGGACAGCGGATCGTTGACGGTTTGACAGCGCGTGACGGCTCTCTCGCGCTGCGGATCGACGATCCAACTCCGCGGGCGAAAGAGCCGGTCAAGGTTTGTGGCGCCATGTCGCTGCAGTACGGCGATGGCGGTCGCGGCAACGAATCGGCCCCGCAAAAATTCGTGCACCTGGTGGGTTACCGCGATCCGAAGCCGCGAGCTGAACCATGGGTCCGGCCTAGCGTGAGCCCGGTAAAGCGATAACTCAGGGATCCCTCGGTCAGATTCCCGTCACTGGACGAATTCGCCACATTTCTGCACCTGGGCATCGGCGGCTCCCCAGGGCATGATGGGCACCGAGGAAGTTGAATTCTTCGGCGAACCCTCGATCAGTTTGTCCGAATAGACCATATAGACCAGCACGTTCCGCTTGGCGTCGCAGCCACGGACGATTTGCATCTTCTTGAAGAACAGCGAGCGCCGCTGCCGAAACATATCGTCGCCCTGCTCCATCTTGCCCTTGAAGTGGATTGGACCGATCTGGCGGCAGGCCAATGAAATGTCGGACACTTCCTCGGCTAATCCCAGCCAGCCTTTGAAGCCGCCCTTCTCCGGCACCGTAAAATGACAGGCCACGCCCTCGACCTCGGGGTCGTCGACGCCATAGGTGGCAAGCTTGTCGTTCGGGCTGATCCATTTGAACACGGTCGAGCGCCGAAAAATCAAGTCCGGCTCGTCGGCGGCGAGCGCCGAACCCGGCCACAGCACCCAAGCGAGCAGGAACAAAACAAGAGGTAACCACTTCGTGTCATACGGGCTTACGGCTTGGAATGTCATGAAGTTCTCCGTCGGCGGGCTTCCGCCTATGTAGTGGCGCGGACGTCCGGCGGGAAGGCTGCCCGATGACCGCCACTGTTCGCCGTTAACTGATTGTGTGAGGCTTTTTTGGTACGCTTTGGACGAAAATCGCAGGGGTCGAGGCCCTGCGCTGGTGAACCCGTTTCTCGTCTGCGACAACAAACATGAGACTGTGATTCAAGGATGGTACGCGTGCGTGAGGATGTTGCGACCCGCCGGCTTTGGCGAATTGCGGTTTTAACGGCAGCCGCAGCGATCGGCGCCGCCTCGCATGCGGAAGCCGCGCTTTATTACTGGTCGGATTCCGATCCAGGATTTTCGCAGCCCGGTCCGCCGGCCCCTCTGCGGCGGCAGCAGGCTCGGCGTCGTCACGAAAAAAAGGTCGAGGCGTCGCTGAAGCAGGCAGCCAAGCCGCAGGGACCGCTGATCATCGCGATCTCGATCCAAAAGCAAAGGCTGAAGATTTACGACGCAGCCGGCTTGTTTGCGGAAAGTCCGATTTCCAGCGGCATGGCCGGTCATCCGACGCCGATGGGCGTTTTCAGCGTCATCCAAAAGCAGAAGCTGCACCACTCCAACATCTATAGCGGCGCGCCGATGCCTTACATGCAGCGGATCACGTGGTCGGGCATCGCCATCCATGCGGGCGTGCTCCCCGGTTATCCGGCGTCCCATGGTTGCATCCGCATGCCGATGGCATTTGCCATGAAGATGTGGAACTGGACCAAGATGGGCGCGCGGGTCGTGGTCACACCCGGCGAGATGACGCCCGCCGATTTTTCGCATCCGCTGCTGGTCGCACAGAAGGTTGTGCCGCAGCCGAGTGTCGCCGACGAGCCGAAACCGGATGCGCCTGCAGCCACGAAAACCGACAAGGCGTCGGACGCGAATGGGGCGGTGAAGTCGACGATTTCGGAAGCCCGCATGGACCTGAGACCGACGGTCGGACACGACGAGAACGTGAAGGCTGTCATGGGCGAATCGTCGGCGGCTACACCGTTGCACGACCGGACCCGCACCGCGGATGCCAGCAACGGCGTGCCGGCCGCCAACGCCCCGGTCACGATGACCGATGCGACATCCTCTGCTGGCAATGCGTCGCCCCGCGACGACGCCGCCCAAACTGACAACGCGCCGCCGAACGCCGCCGCCGTCAAGGCTGACGATGCAGCCGAACCGTCCGCCGCAAGGAGCAGCGGTTCAGCATCTTCCGACGACAAACCGGTCGACACCAAACCGCCTGCCGCCGCGGCTGTAACGGAAGCCACGAAGGCCCAACAAGGCAAGCCTCAAGAAGGCAAGGCCGAAGCAAAGACTGAGGCGAACAAGGCCGAAGTGAAGGCGGATGACGCCAGGACGGCAGCCTCGAAAGCAAAAGATCAGGCTCGCCTCGACGCCCCAAAACCCGCCCCGGCAATGGCAGCGGCGCCGAAGCGCAGCGGCCAGATCTCGGTGTTCGTCAGCCGCAAGGATTCAAAACTCTATGCGCGGCAGAATTTCGCGCCGTTGTTCGACGTGCCGGTGACGATCGCGCCGAGCGACCGGCTGCTTGGAACCCACGTGTTCACCGCCCAGGTCGACAAGGACGACGCCAACGTCCTGCATTGGTCGGTGGTCTCGCTGCCGGTGCGGGCGCGGTACGCCGAACAGCGCGACGAAGACGAACGCGGATCGCGGCGGCACAGGGGAGCGGGTGCGGCCGAGATCAAGCCGATGCCGGCGGCGGACAGCCCGGCCGAGGCGCTGGATCGCCTCACCATCCCGGCGGAAGCGATGGCGCGAATTGTCGATGCGCTTTCGACCGGCGGCTCGATCATCGTCTCCGATCAAGGCATCGCGGCCGGCGAAACCGGCGAAGGAACGGATTTCATCGTTTCGCTGCGCTAAACGGCCGTGGCCTTTCGGCCGCCGTCGCTTTGAACCGGCGGGTGAGCTAAAAGACCCGCCGGCATGAACCAGTCTTCCACCCCGGCCTCGACGATCGTACCGCAGATTGACGCAGCGAAGGATGCCTTCGACCGGCTGACGTTGCTTGGCTGGCGATGGGGACTGGCAGCCATCGTTGGCGGCCTCGCGGCATCGTTTCTTCTGTTCGGCTACGCGTTGATCTATTGGCGCAACGCCGACATGGACTTCATGGTGATCTACAACGCCCTTGTCCTCAACGACGGCAAGCCGCAGCTGTTCTTCGATCACACCGCCTATCTGACCATCCTGTCGGTCAAGTTCTGGTTCCGGCTGCTGCACGCGCTCGGACTGCTCGACGCCTATTCGCTGGCAACCATGCCGTCGGCGGCCAACACCTGGGCATTCGATGCCGCCATGACCGGCGCCGTTCGCGCCGGGCGCGTTCTGGCCTGGCTGATCGCGACCGGTTGCGTGCTGATTTTTGCAGGACTGGTTCGCCGCGCGGTGCGGGACTGGCGCGTCGCCATGCTCGCAACGCTTGCGTTCGCCTTCTCCGGCGGCGTCGCCGTGCACTCGCGCATCTTGCGCAGCGAGCTGGTCGCGGCCTGTCCCGTCATCTTTGCGCTGTTGCTGCTGATCGTGGTCGGACGCCGCGCCGGCGTTGCCCGTCCACTGGCGATGGCGGCCGCGGCGGCCTTGTGCGTGCTGGGGCTTGAGAACAAGGTGCAGGCCATTTTGCTGATCGGCGCGCTGCCGCTGATTATCCTGCCATTCGGAGCCGCGACAAGCGCCAGCGTCGCGTTCTGGAACGATTCGCGATCAAGCTGGCTGGCGACTGTTATCGCGGCCGTCGCGGCAATTGCGACGGCATCGGCCGCATGGCCGCTGATCGGAGCCGGTTTTGACCGCGCCCTGCTCGACGCCGCCCACTTCCATCCCTTGTTGCTGGGTCGCTTCGGCATCTATCAGGCCGCATTGCTGGTCCTGATCGGCGGATGCATGACCGCCTATGCCGCGATCTGGCGCGTCAGCGCCACCGAGACGCTGGCGTCGATATTTGCGATGGCCGCCGGCGCGTCGATTGCGCTGCTGGCGCTCGATCTCGAATACAGCACCGGCAATGTGATCGCCGTATTCAATCCGCTGGAAAAAATGCTGACTTTTGCCGATGCCGGCACCACGGATGTCGCCAACGGATCCAATCTGTTCGGAATGATGTTGCTCCTGCTCGACGGGGTCGGATCGGTTCTGGCGCGCTACAGCTTCGTGCTGCACTCCTCGCCGCGTCCGACGGTGTTTCTGACCTGGCTGATCGCTCCCGGCATCATCCTGGCATGGCGGCGCGGTGAAAGGCACGCCGCGATCCAGGCGCTTGCGCTTCTGCTGGCCGCAATCGGAATCGACGCGCTGGGCGTGCGGCGCGGATTGAAATCCGAATATTTCATCTTCACCGATCCCCTGATCATCCTCGCAGGCGCAATCCTGCTCGATTCGCTGGGGGATCTGCGCTTTCACAAATGGGCCTATCCCCTCGCCGCGGTCCTGTTCGGGCTGCATATCGCCGTCGGCCAGGCCGAGCCGATAAAATACGCCTTCATGCGCAGGGGGCCGGAACCGATATGCGAATGGAACCGGGTTTATATGCCGCTGCTGCCGCTGCCATGGTGCCCCCTCCCTCCGGTCCGGCCATAACGCCTTGTTGAGCAGCGGTCGCGCGCCTGTTGGGCTAATCTGGCGCGTCCGAATTGCGCACGAGGTGGCTATGATGGATCGCAGGACAATGATCACGGCGGCGCTGGCCGCTATCGCAGGTTCGACCTCGACACGGATCGTTCTGGCAGAGCCCGCCATGAGCCGAATCACCGCTTATGCCTTTTCGTTTCCCGCGCTGGCCGGCGGCGATATCAGGCTGGCCGAGTATGCCGGCCGTCCGCTGCTGGTGGTCAACACGGCGTCATTGTGCGGTTACACGCCGCAATATGGCGGACTGCAGCAATTGTGGAGCCAGTTTCACGACCGAGGCTTGATGATGATCGGCGTTCCCTCCAACGATTTCGGCGGCCAGGAGCCTGGCGGCGCAACCGAAATCGCCGAGACCGCACAGCACCAATATGGCGTTACCTTTCCGATCGCGGCCAAGGCTGTCGTCAAAGGCCCCAACGCGCATCCGTTCTACCGATGGGCCGCGGAGGCGCGGCCGAACGATGTTCCACGCTGGAACTTTCACAAATATCTGGTCGGGCGCGACGGCTACATCGCCGAGGCGTTCCCGTCGACCATCGAGCCGTCGGATACGCGAGTCCTGACCGCCATCGGGCGGGCGCTTGCGGAAACCTGACGCGCGGTCTCGCCGGAATTAACACCTTCCACCGAAAAAATGACGGCCGGCAACAAAAGCCTTTGCCGTGGCGGCGCAGGTCCTACTAGGCTATTGTCGGCAGGGGCAGGAATCCGTTCCGGCGAAGGCGAAAGCCGAGGCCCGGACGCGATCAGCATAAGGGGAAATACGATGCGCATTGCGGCAGGTTTGATCTTTGCAGGCGTGGTTTCGCTGTGTGCGTCAGGCACGGCATGGTCGCAGACCCCGGCCACCAAGGGCGCGGCAGCCCTGCAAGCCGCTCCAGCGCCGTTCCCCGCAGCAGCCCCGGCGCCTGCAAAAATGCCTTGCGCAAACCCCAATGCGCTCGGGATCGCGCGCGTCGTCGAAATCGACACCACGGGCGGACCGGGATTCGGTTTCGAGCACTTCAAGCAACTCGATTTCCTGCGCGACAAGGAAGTGGTGCTGACATTCGACGATGGCCCGTGGCCGCTCAATACACCCTCGGTGCTGAAGACGCTCGCGGAAGAATGCACGACCGGCATTTTCTTTACCATCGGCAAGCACGCGACCTACTATCCGGAAATCCTCAAACAGGTAGCGGCGGCCGGCCACACGGTCGGAGCCCACACCTGGTCGCACGCGACCCTGACCAACAAGAAACTGACCGAACAGCAGCGCATCGAGGAGATCGAAAAAGGCTTCAGCGCGGTGAAATGGGCGCTGGGCGGCGCCTCGCCGTCGCCATTCTTCCGCTTCCCTGCACTGCAGCATCCGCCTGAAATGGTGACCTATCTCGGCACCAGAAACATCGCGATGTTCTCCTGCGACCTAGACTCATTCGATTTCAAGGCAAGCTCGCCGAAGCAGGTGATCGACGTCACGATGAAGAAGCTCGACAAGCTCGGCAA
>Ga0209871_1000408_pt1 | contig 11794 bp, 10 predicted proteins | sample OrgsoiDNA2013045_FD_185795 | JGI IMG/M metagenome (GOLD analysis project Ga0209871, IMG submission 185795) | Permafrost soil microbial communities from the Arctic, to analyse light accelerated degradation of dissolved organic matter (DOM) -... | ecosystem: Environmental > Terrestrial > Soil >... | reverse complement strand
CAGATGGCTCAACGATCTTTCTTGACGAGGTCGGCGAGTTACCGCTCGAGTTGCAGCCCAAATTACTGCGCGTCCTGCAGGAGGGCGAGTTTGAGCGTCTGGGGGGCTCAAAGACCATCAAGGTCGATGCGCGCGTGATTGCCGCCACTAACCGCCCCCTCGAACAGGCCGTGAGGGAGGGACGATTTCGGCAAGATCTGTTCTACCGGCTCGACGTGTTTCCAATCGAAGTACCGCCGTTGCGCGACCGGCGGGAAGATATTCCATTGCTGTCGTGGACGTTCGTGAAGGAATTCAGCAACTCGATGGGAAAACCCGTCGAGGAGATCGCGGACGAATCGATGAGCGCGCTTCAGGAATATCACTGGCCAGGCAATATCCGCGAGCTTCGAAACGTGATCGAGCGTGCGATGATCCTTAGTCAGGGCCCCAAGCTGTACATCAAGCTCAGTCACACGGCGCTGAGACCGGTCGCTGTAAAGGCGATGGCCGGCTCGCTCGATGAGGCCGAGCTTACGATTATTCGACAGGCCGTCGAACAGTGTAATTGGCGAATTCGCGGGTCGAATGGCGCCGCCGCACTTCTCAATATGAAACCGACGACACTCGAATCCCGCATCAAGAAGCTCGGACTTACGCCCAAGCATTGACCTCCGAAGTTTCGGAGGCTCTCCGAAGTTTCGGAGAATTGTGACGCGTCAATGACATCGCGGCTAGTGGTCTGTCTCTTTGCTACTTCATTGATCCATCGGATGTTTTCGTTTCAAAATGCCGCGCGTTCCGCGTTGGCTCGCTTCTTGCGATGCCAATAAGCGGAGACTGTTCGTTGCAGACGGCGATCCGGAAAGACATGAGCCTTGATTGTGTTCTCACTGCAGATCGTAACCCCTGATGAAAGGCGAGCGGTTCTGCTGCGCGCGCTCGGCGCCATGCTCGGACCAACGCGGGCCGCTCCGGGTTGCCTGGATGCCCGCCTGTATTCGGATCTCGACCGACGCAAGACCTTGTTGATGGTCGAAGACTGGGAGTCGCGCGAGCAGTTTGAGCGCAATCTCGACGCCGCCAAACTCAATGCGATTGTCGCGGCGATCGAGCTCTCCAGCGAGGCGCCCGTTGTGCGCTTAGATACAGTAGAGCGGAGGGAAGGTGTAGACGTCCTGGCGCTTCACCGGGGTGTTACCCCAGGCACGCAATGAAACGCCCGCAAAGTCCAAAGCCGGGGTCGGGTCGCGGAAGCGCCTCGGAGGCAGGAACAGCGTGATTACCGAAACGCCATCCGTCAGCCAGCTGTCGCAGGTTATTTCGCAGGCGATCACGCCGGCATTTCTCTTGGGCGCGCTTGCGGCGTTCATCTCGGTCCTCATCCTGCGCATGAATCGCGTCGTCGACAGGTCGCAGGCTCTAAACGCGATTGAGAGTTCCGATCCGGCGAGAGCGCATCTGAAGGCCGATCTTCCCCGCCTCAAGCAGCGATCGGTTCTGCTGAACCGGGCAATATTTTATGCATCGACCAGCGCGATATTCGCCACACTGCTCGTGATCGTCGCTTTCGTGAGTGCGTTTTTTGGAATCCAACACGAACGGGGAATTGCCGTCCTCTTTATTGTGACGCTCGGCTTCTTCGCGGCCGCACTTGTCAACCTGGCGCGGGAGACGCTGATCGCGCTCCACGAATTTGATTATTTTTGATGAAACACCACCTCCGAATTTTCGGAGGCTCTCCGAAAGTTCGGAGGAGTCCTGCAGTGGCGCGAGCGCTACGCTGATTTCCGCGATCGTATACCTCGCTGATCTGTCGAGGATTTTCTATCGGTCGTGATGCGCTCCCTGCATGGCCCGCTTCTTGCGACGGAAAGCGACGCGCAGCCTGTGTCGACCATCATATCGAGGAGAAGCGGCATGATTAGAATTGCGACGGCGCTGTCATTCGGCATTCTCCTTGTAGCGATCCTTTCACCTGAAGCGGAAGCCCAGCAGATCAACGGCACTCCGGGTTCGCCGAGCGCGACGATCACAATCGACGGCAAGCAACTCCCGCCGCCTCCCATCAGCTTTGGCGGAGTGATCAACCAAAGCGCCAAGGATTCGAAGCCGTGGTGGCCGCCGCGCGTGGTGCCGCCGAAGGGCGCGCCCAACGTATTGCTCATCATGACCGACGACCAGGGCTACGGCGTGAGCGGCACGTTCGGGGGTGTTATTCCGACACCGGCACTCGATCGAATCGCGAATGCGGGGCTGCGCTACACCCAGTTCCACTCAACCGCCCTGTGTTCGCCGACGCGGGCGGCACTGATCACCGGCCGCAACCATCACTCCGCGGGTTTCGGTGTGATCACGGAGCTGTCGACGGGTTATCCGGGCTATGACTCGATTATCACGCCTGACAAGGCAACGATCGGCACAATCCTAAAAGGCAACGGTTACGCCACATCGTGGTTTGGCAAGAACCATAACACGCCGGGCTTCCAGTACAGTGTGGCGGGCCCGTTCGACCAATGGCCGTCGGGGATGGGCTTTGACTATTTCTACGGCTTCATGGGCGGTGAGACCGACCAATGGACACCGTATCTGTTCAGGGATCACACGCAGATTTTTCCGTGGATCGGCAAGCCCGGTTACAACCTCACTACCGACATGGCGGACGAAGCCATCACGCACATGAAGCAGCTCAACGCGGCAGCACCGGACACGCCGTTCTTCCTCTATTACGTTCCCGGCGGAAGTCACTCGCCGCACCAGCCGACCAAGGAATGGATCGACAAGTTCAAGGGCAAGTTCGACATGGGCTGGAATGCCATGCGCGATCTGATTTTTGCCAACCAGAAGCGCCTCGGCGTTGTTCCCGCAAATGCCGAACTGACCGCCTGGCCTGATGACCTGCCGAAATGGGAAACGCTATCGCCCGATGAAAAGAAGCTGTTCGCGCGGCAGGCGGAGGTCTACGCAGGCTACACCGCTTACACCGACCACGAGATCGGTCGAGTGATCCAGGCGGTCGAAGACATGGGCAAGCTCGACAACACGCTGATCATCTACATCGACGGTGACAACGGCACCAGTCCCGAAGGAACGCTGCTCGGCACGCCCAACCAGTACACCGCCTACAACGGCATTCTGAAGGTTCCGGTCGAAGAGCAGCTTCAGTTTTACGACAGCTGGGGCTCGGCGGGGACCTACCCGCACATGGCCGTCGCGTGGTCGTGGGCCTTCGACACGCCGTTCAAGTACACGAAACAGGTGGCGTCGCACTTCGGCGGCACCCGGCAGGGCCTTGCGATCTCATGGCCGGCCCGTATCAAGGACGCCGGCGCCATCCGCAGCCAGTTCCACCACATCATCGACATTGTGCCGACGATCCTCGAAGCGACGGGTATCAATGCGCCGGATACGGTGAACGGTATCAAGCAAAGCCCGATCGAGGGCGTGAGCATGGCGTATACCTTCGACAAGGCGAACGCCACCGCAGCTTCGGCTCGCAAGACCCAATACTTCGAGATGATGAGCAATCGCGGGATTTATAACGAGGGCTGGTACTCCAACACAACGCCGCCGGTGGCACCGTGGGTACTAAACTCGCCGATGCCCGATATCAATGCGTACAATTGGGAGTTATATGATCTGAACGCGGATTACTCCCAGGCCAACGATCTCGCCGCGAAAATGCCCGACAAGCTCAAGCAAATGCAGGCGCTGTTCGTCCAGGAGGCAACTAAATACAACGTGCTTCCATTGGACAACTCGTCGTTTGCTCGGGCGATCTCACCGCGTCCGAGTGCTACCGCGGGACAGACCGTCTTTACCTACTCTGGCGAGATGGCCGGCATTCCAACTGGAAACACACCAAACATCCTGAATAGGTCGTTCAAGATCACGGCAGACGTCGATGTCCCGGCGAACGGCGACGGCATGATCGTCACCGAAGGCGGACGCTGGGGAGGGTATGGGCTCTACCTGCTCAAGGGAGTGCCAGTGTTCGACTACAATATGCTCGCGCTGTTGCAGGCCCGATGGGCAGCCGATCAGCCACTCGCCGCAGGCAAACACAAAATCGTGTTCGACTTCAAGTACGACGGTCCTGGCATCGCAAAGGGCGGCACAGGCGTGCTGCGGGTCGACGGCAACGACGTCCGTACGCTGCAGATCCCGAAAACTGTCCCGTTCCTGCTGCCAGCGGACGAGACCTTCGACGTCGGGATCGACACCCGCACCGGGGTGAACGACCAGGACTATCAGGTGCCATTTCGCTTCAACGGCAAGATTAACAATGTGACTTTCAACCTCGGTCCGACACAGCTGACCGCCGCTGAAACGATGAAGATACGGGAAGCGACCGCCCGCGCGCACGATTAGCGACCGTCAAGGTGGCGCCGAACCTGTGCGGCGCCACCACCTCGCATCGGCGCCCTTTAAAGGTAAGGGACCAACAATATGATGAGGAGCGCAACGTGAAGAGATCATTCGGTGTTGCGGTATTTGTTTCAGCGCTGATCGTTGCTGGCGCCGTGGCCGCCCAGGGCATGCTTGTAGATGATGCGGCTGACAAAGTGATCAAGAAATACCAAGCGGCAAGCTGCGATCAGTTGAAGGCGCAGAAGGCAGAGCCGCCATCGGAGAAGGAGAAGATAGCGCTGGATTTGCTGCGCGGCGATCCGAAAGCGCGAGTGGCCTTCGTCGACAAGATCGCAGCACCGGTACTGAACAAAATGTTCGAATGCAGCATGATTCCGTGAGCGGTCCATCGACTACCGAGCGTGACAGGAGGCGCAACGTGAACAAATTGATCGGCGTAGCCGTGGGAATTTCAGCCTTGGTGGTCGCGGGCGCTGCGTCTGCCCAAGGTATGCTGCTGGATTTAGCCGCCGACAAGGTGATCAAGAAATACCAGACGGCAACCTGCGACGAGTTGAAGGCGCAAAAGAAGGACCTGCCAACGGACAAGGAGAAGGAGGCCATCGAGTTCCTCCGCAACGATTCGCAGGCGCGAATATTCTTCATCAACAAGATCGCCGCGCCGGTTCTGAACAAGATGTTCGATTGCGGCATGATCCCGTGAGCATGGGGGCAGTGCAATCATGAGCCAGAACCACTTTACCCTCAGCTTTCCCCTGAAATCGCCGGCGGACGCGCCAACCTTGGCGGCGCAGCTTCCAGATCTGATGCCCGGTCTGTTCCAGGCAACCGACACCATCGGCCGGGTACACTACTCACGCTTCACCATTCTGAGCGAAAGGACGTTGCTGTTTCTGGGCGATTTCGACGGCGAATTTGGACAGCTAATGGCCGATCTCGCCGGACTCGCGGGGCCGGTGTTCGATGCTGTTTTCCAGCATGTGGATGATCCGCCGGCCACTCCGGTCGCTGCCAACGTGGACACTTTCGTCACATGGACGAAGGCGCACCTCATCCAGGCGGTAAATCTTTACACGGCTTACCCTGCGGTGACCGCCAAGGCGATCAAGGCGCTGGCGTCGGCGGCGGACGTCACTGGAGCCAGCGAACTGCATCCGTTTCTGGTGATACTCCCCATCAGGTCATACCTGCATTTCCTCGCAGTACAGTTGATCCTGCGCGCGCGCGGCAGTGGGACCACGAAAGACCTGGACAAGGTTGGCACGCCGCATTTCGCCCAGTTCGTTCCACTCGAGGACAACCAGATCGGTTTCTTCACCGTCTATGACGGTTCTTTCGAAAAATACATCGCAGATTTCACCAAGAATATCGGCGAGGTCTTCGATCTCATCTTCAAGTTCACCAGGAACCCGCCGCCGTCACCTTGTCGAAAGCACCTTCAGGAGTTCGTTGATTTTGCTGCAGGGGCAAACCGTGCCCCGATTGGCTTCTACCAGGCTTATCCCGGTCTATCGGTCCAGGACATCCATGCCCTGATTGCCGACAGCAAATCACCATCCGCCGCGGCCGGATAAGCGGACGCGGGCGCAGGAGCGACATCGTGGTTCAGGGCGGCGCAACGCCGGCAAGAGCAAGTGAGAGCAGGGGTCTTCTCAGCCGGCTGTTTGGACGTGGGGCGGGCTCGGAATCCGCTGCGAAGAATACCGCGCTGGATCTCTCGGATATCCAGGGGTTCATCCTGCGGGGCTACAGAATGCCGATGGTGCGGCATCTCCTTCTGACAGTGGGGGTCCCTGCGGAAGCCCGCAAGCTGCTCGGACGGCTCGTCAGCGGCGATGAAGCCGATGCGCCTCAGATTACCACCGCCGAGGACTGGCATGTCGGCTTCGAGCCGGGCCCGGGAGACAATCCGAACGACGGCCCGCGCCGCAAGCCCGATTACTGCCTTAACCTCGGCATCACCTGGCCGGGGCTGGTCGCGCTGGAGATTAGGGATCGCATTCCCTCACTTTCGTTCAAATCATTCGGTGCGTTCGTCGAAGGCGCGGCCGAACGCGCCAAACTGGTGGGCGATACCGGGGAGAGTGATCCGCAGCACTGGATCGGTGGGTTCGGAGCCGGCGGCGATCACGTCCTGATCACGTTGCACGCCCTGAATCCCGAGGCCATGACAGCCTATAGCGACCGACTTGGCGCGCTGTTTGCCGAAGGCGGGGCCTTTCGCGAAATCTGGCGTGCCGACGGAATGGCGTTGATGGAAGTGAAGGACGGCGAGCCGGTCCCGACGTTCAAGGTTCACTTCGGCTATACCGACGGTATCAGCATGACCACTATTCACGGTGGTCCCGAGCGGTATCCGCCGGATCACCAGCAGCCGTGCGAACCCTGGCTGTTCGTGCTGCGGGGCGAGGCCGAAAACTATCTGATGCCGGAGCCGCGAGAGCTCGGGTTGAATGGCAGCTTCGCTGTCTTCAAGATGATCAAGACGGATGTCGTCGGCTTCGAAGAATTTCTTCAGTCGAACAAGGACACGATAGATCCCGAACTGCTCGCCGCCAAGATGTGCGGTCGTTGGCGCAATGGCGTGCCGCTTGCCTTGTCCCCGGAAAGCGACAGCCCACCGGGTGGACTTGCCCCGGAGCAGCTTAACAATTTCGAATACGTCAACGCGGATGGATCGGGCGATCCCAGGGGCCTGCGTTGCCCAGTCGGCGCCCACATGCGCCGCATCAACCCGAGAGGCCAGCCGGTCACGGGGCAGGGCCAGCCCGGCGGCAGCAATAACACGCACCGGCTTATCCGTCGTGGCCTGCCATACGGTCCCGTCTATGATCCAGCGCAGCCTCATGATGGCATCGAGCGGGGCCTGCTCGGTTATTTCATCAACTCGAGCATCGAGAACCAGTACGAGTTCGTGCTCGGACATTGGGTCAATGACAGCGAATTTGCGGGATCGGTGCGGCTCAATCCGAAGTCAAGGGATCCAATGATCGGTACGCAGGAACCGGCGGATAGCATCTTCGTCATTCCCCGAAGCAATGGCGCCCCGATCAAGATCACAGGGTTCTCCAGCTTCGTTACGACCCGGGCCGCCGCGTACTGCTTTCTGCCAAGCATCACGGCGATCAAATTCATCGCCAAGCTGGGATGAACACCTGAAGCCCTGCTTCTCCTCGGAGGCTTTCAATGATGTCCGTGACCAGATGGTTCGGAGTGACCGAGAGCGATGCCGACCGGAACCCCGCCCGGGAAAAGGCCGACATCGAGGTGATCGCCGCGAAATCTCTTTTGATGCAGGCCAATGCTGCAGCACAACAGCACCGGCCGCTCTGTCGCGGGACCCATGCGAGCGGAGTCTGTGTCCGGGCTCAATTCGAAATATTTGACCTCACCGTCGATCGCGCGCCTGACTTGGCCGCGCGACTTGCGAAGGGGATTTTTGCGAAGCCCGGCGTTTATCCCGCGGTCGTGCGGTTTGCGAACGCGGACGCAAGCATAAATTCCGATTTCAAGCCCGATGTCAGGTCGTTGTCGTTCTGGGTCGACCTCACCCAAGGCAACATGGCCGGCGAGGGGGCTTCGCGGCAAGACTTCTCGATGCAGAATGCGACCACGCTGCCCATCAACGACTCTCCCGCATTCGTGGCGACCATCAAGGTGCTGACGGCGTCGAACCCGGTCGCCGTCCTGTGGTCACTGCCCTTTAAAGACAAGTTGAAAGTGGTACGAACCCTGGCGCTGGCGGAATTGCAGGCGCGGCAGAAAATCGCGCCCTATCAGCAGCTCCGTTATTGGAGCACGGTTCCGTTTCGTCACGGGCCAAATGATATCGTGAAGTTCTCGGCCATACCGTCGCCGGACAATCCGGCGCGTCCTCTGCAAAAGAGCAACCCCAAGGGCCTGCAGGACGAACTGGCACGGCACATCAAGGAGGATGGCCAGTTGAGCTGGTTCGAGTTTGCCATTCAGCTTCTCGATACTCGCAAGATGACCTATTGGGGCAAGACTCGCGACGCCAATTTCTGGATCGAGAACGCGAGCGTGGAATGGAACGAAGCCGAGGCGCCGTTCCACAGAGTTGCAAGGCTTTCGCTGATCGAGAATTCACAATTGTCGGCGGAAGCAAGCGAAGCCGTATATTTCGACGTTACGGGCAATTCCACACCTGACAGCAGGCCGGTCGGCAGCATCAATCGCGCCCGCTGTCCGGCGGAAGTCGCCAGCAGACGCGCGCGAGCGGAGGCGGCCGGACGGTAGGTCCGGGATATCCATCAGCGCCGGCCTTCAATCTCCAGCGATACCAACCTTGCGAGCAAGGTCGCCGGATAAAGCTGACCGATGATCGTTTCCAGATTGCAAAGACTGCGTGCCACAGGGTGCACCGGAAAGACATCGCCATACCCGGTCGATGTCAACGTAACAAAGCTAAAGTAGATCACGTTGCTGGCGAGGGCAGGGTCATCTTTAAATGTCATCCCCGAAAACGCATTGGGCACAAGCAGGCCGACGATCGTAAAGAGCGCGGTAAAAGTTAGCGCGATACTCAAGTAGACTAGGATAGCCCCGGTTATTCGATGATGCGTGACGCGTCCCGCGGCAAATACCGTTCGGGCGACCACACCGACCATCGCGACGCCCATGATGAGCAACGCGCCCGCAAGGAGATAGACATCGAGAACCGACGGCGCGTTGAGACGGGACCATGCCGCCGTGCCAGCCATGCCGAAAGCCGCCAGCAATGCGACGACAACCGTCGGGCTCCCCGACAGCAGAAAAATGCCGGCAATGAGTCCGAGCGCGGACAGGAATGAAAGGACTTGAAACAATTTGATGCCGACGGCCTGAAGCGGTGCAAAGACAAACATCATCAAGATCAGCAGCACCGTAAGCGTCGTCAGAAGCGGATCACTCCATCGCTCTCGCAGCAGATCCAATCGACTATTCATGCTTGCATTGACCATAGCGTCGCCGATCGCTGCACTTAAGTGAGTGTCCCCAATTATGCCTCAGCGGCGTCTCAAGACGCTGCCATGGCCGCATCTGGCCGGGGCGAGATCGAGGTCGTGCAGAAGCTTAAGCCTCGATTGAGTATGGGTCGACTCGCCTGAAACTTGATGCTGGATACTTGTGCGGAAAATGTGGGTGGAACCAAAACGGCAAGCTCCGAATTTTCGGAGGCGCTACGAAAATTCGGAGCTTTTTTAGAGTATCCGATCCGCCGCTATTTGCGGTTGGCTTTACATGTTGCTGATTCATCAACCAGTTTCCTTCTCCGTATGACAGTCGCGCCATTGGCCCGCTTCTTGCGATGCAAGTGCAAGAGGCTTGCCATCCCGTGCAAGGCGAGTTTCGCCAGGAGGACCGGATGCTGATCCAATTTTCGATGATCGTCCTAACGTCGCAATTGGTCATCGCGGTCGCGGACGGCGTCCCGCAATTCAATATTGAGCGCGGTTGCAAAGTCGACAGTGCTTCGGCGATCGATCCCAACGCCGGCATGAGCGCAACGATAAAAAGATGCGTGGACGACGAGCAACGGGCGAAAGGTCAACTTGAAACACAATGGTCGGGTTTTGTCGCCTCCGACCGCGCGATGTGCACCGGCGCAACAGTTGGCAGTAAGAGCGACGCCGACGCGATCCCGCCGAGCTACGTCGATTTGCTGACATGTCTTCAGGACCAGCAGTTGGCGCGAAAGCTTCCAAAGAACTGATTTGGCAGAATATCTATCGGGGCGGGACCTGACGTCGAAGTTCACCTATCATGTTTCTGATGGCCGGATCTTCGGGGGCGATTTTAGCTGCCAGTTCGGCATATTGAAGCGCCGTTACGGTGTCGCTGGCTTCCCGGCTGAAGCCGGCAATCGCCATCGCAATGTCGACGTTTCCGGGATGTGCGGTCGCGCTCTCCTTCAAATATCCGATGGCCTCCTGCAGGCGCCCGGCCGAATGTAGCGCCACGCCGTAGATGTAGGCGTATCGCGCGTTGAGGCGATCCAGGCTGGCCGCGCGGCCTAGCTCGACGAGGGCGTCGTCAAGGCGCTTGAGCCGCACCAGGCTCAAACCAAGGGCATGATGCAACCCGCCGTCGCTGGGCGAGATCTCAATGGCGTTGCGCAAGACCTTCTCGGCATCGGTTTCCCGTCCAGTCTGCCGATACAGATCCGCAAGATTGATGGACGCGCCGGTAAATTGCGGGCTCAGGCGAAGCGCTGCCTTGTATTCCGCTTCCGCAGCGCTGCTGCGCCCACGACGGGCGTAGAAGGCGCCCAGCGTGGTTCTGGCTTCCGGCCTGTCCGCGTTGGAGTTTTGCGCGGCAATGAATTCCTCTGCGGCGCGATCAAAGCGTCCGCGGTCAATCTCGGACAGCCGCGCCGGCGGAACCTCACTCAATGTTGATACCGCGCGGATGCGCACCCCATGGACAGGATCCATCAAGAGAGGCGATGCGATCGACCACCTCTGCGCGAGCGGCAGGTCCTGGAGCATATCCAGCGCCCCGATCCGCACCATCGGATCGGGATCTGTCAGCGAAGCTCGCGCCGAGTCCGGGATCGTCCGGGTAACGTTGGCGCCAAGCTCGCTCAATGCGCCGGCCCGCGCGATGGCTGGCGCGTTACGATCGGCGGCGACGGTTGCCAGTAGCTTCGAGGCGTCCGACTGGTCAGTCCAGGCTGAATGGAACGCTGAGGCGTAGTTTTGGAAGCCTTTGCGAACCGGTCCATGCCAGCGCTCAATCGCCGCCGCTGACCATTCCGGAGTTTTGTCCCTGTGACAGTCATTGCAGGCGTTAGGCGTGCCGAGCTTTACGGATAGGTCCGGACGCGGAATGCGGAAACTATGATCGTGGCGTTGATCGACGACCATGTAGGTACGGGTCGGCATATGACAGGACGCGCAGGAGAGGGGCGGATCCACCGCGTCGTGTCGATGGTGGCTGACTTCTGTGTACTTCGCCGGGGAGTGACATTGCAGACAGGGGTCGTCACCCGCAAGCCGCAGCTTGGCGCTGTGGGGATCGTGGCAATCGCTGCATGTGACACCGGCCGCAAACATCTTGCTCTGCTTGAACGAGCCATAATTGTATACTTCCTCGCCATCCATCATTTGTCCGTCCGCATGATAGAGGCCGCGCGCGATCGGCGAAATCATGTGGGTGTCGGATAACGGTTGCCCGGGCGACCAAGCCTCGGAAAACTGGCTACGCCGGGCATGACAGAGACCGCAGGCCTCGACTTCGGCGCGTAGCGCACGTGATGGGCTGCTGCGGTTGGCGTTACCGGTTTCCGGGTTGAGCGACCAAGTTGCGTCGCGGCGCTCGCTGAATCGCTCGGCTAATCCTTTTGTTGGATCGTCGATCTTACCGAGAGGCCACCAGTTGTTCCTATTCTGCGCCCAGCCGACGTGGCGCGATCCCTGTCCATGGCATGCCTCGCAACCTACGC
>Ga0209871_1000407_pt1 | contig 11817 bp, 10 predicted proteins | sample OrgsoiDNA2013045_FD_185795 | JGI IMG/M metagenome (GOLD analysis project Ga0209871, IMG submission 185795) | Permafrost soil microbial communities from the Arctic, to analyse light accelerated degradation of dissolved organic matter (DOM) -... | ecosystem: Environmental > Terrestrial > Soil >... | reverse complement strand
AATTCCAGATTCACCGCGCGAAGGTTCGGGGAACGTCCAAATGAACATCCATGAATACCAGGCCAAGGCGCTGCTGCATGAATTTGGCGTGCCGATTTCGAAAGGCGTGCCGGTGCTGCGGGCGGCCGATTCCAATGCCGCCGCGAAGACGCTTCCCGGGCCGGTCTGGGTGGTGAAGAGCCAGATCCATGCCGGCGGCCGCGGCAAGGGCAAATTCAAGGAGGCTTCGGCCGGCGACAAGGGCGGTGTCCGCATCGCCAAATCGATCGCCGAGGTCAATGAATTCGCCAAGCAGATGCTGGGGGCGACCCTGGTCACGGTGCAGACCGGCCCGCACGGCAAGCAGGTCAACCGGCTTTACGTCGAGGACGGCTCCGACATCGACAGGGAGTTTTATCTCTCGATCCTGGTCGATCGCGAAAGCTCCGAAGTATCGTTCGTGGTTTCCACCGAAGGCGGCGTCAATATCGAGGACGTCGCGCACAACAGCCCCGAGAAGATCGTGACCTTCTCGGTCGATCCCGCCACCGGCATCATGGGTCATCACGGCCGCACCGTTGCGAAAGCGCTGGGTCTGTCCGGCGATCTCGCCAAGCAGGCCGAAAAACTGGTGACGCAGCTCTACACGGCCTTTGTCGCCAAGGACATGGCGATGCTGGAAATCAACCCGCTGGTGGTCACCAAGCAGGGCGATCTGCGCGTCCTCGACGCCAAGGTGACGTTCGACGCCAACGCGCTCTATCGCCACCCCGACGTGGTGGCGCTGCGCGACGAGACCGAGGAGGACGCCAAGGAAATCGAGGCGTCAAAATACGATCTCAACTATGTCACACTCGAAGGCACCATCGGCTGCATGGTCAACGGCGCCGGCCTGGCGATGGCGACGATGGACATCATCAAGCTCTATGGCATGGAGCCCGCGAACTTCCTCGATGTCGGCGGCGGCGCCGACAAGGCCAAGGTCACCGCGGCGTTCAAGATCATCACCGCCGATCCCAATGTGAAGGGCATTCTGGTCAATATTTTCGGCGGTATCATGAAATGCGACATCATCGCCGAGGGCGTGGTCGCCGCGGTGAAGGAAGCCGGCCTGAAAGTGCCGCTGGTGGTGCGGCTGGAAGGCACCAATGTCGATGCCGGCAAGAAGATTATCCGGGAGTCCGGTCTCAACGTATTGCCCGCCGACGATCTCGACGACGCCGCGCAGAAGATCGTCAAGGCTGTCAAGGGAGGGTAAGCCAATGCCCGAAGACCATCTCGCCGCGCCGAATCCACTTGAGGAGCACCGCAAGCTCGCGGTCTTTGCGGGCGAATGGAACGGTGAAGAGGTGGTTTTTCCGTCGCGCTGGACCGCGGGCGGCCCCGCCACCTCGCACGTCACTGCGCGCATGGATCTCAATGGTTTCTATCTGATCCAGGACACGCGCCAGATGCGCGACGGCAAGGAAACCTTCGCCACCCACGGCGTGTTCACCTACGACCGCGAAGACCGGCACTACAAATTGTTTTGGCACGATTCGCTCGGATACTATTCTCCGGCGCCGGCCTCCGGCGGCTGGACCGGCAAGACGCTGATTGTGGTGCGCGGCTCGCTGCGCGGCAATGCGCGCCATGTCTATGAAGTCGTCGACGACAACACCTACACCATGAAAATCCAGTTTTCGCCCGACGCGGAAGGATGGGCCGACGTGCTCACCGGCGTTTACCGGCGCATCCCCTGAACCCTTACCGACCGTTCGCGAAAGCAGCCTCAACCATGTCCATCCTGATCGACAAGAGTACAAAAGTGATCTGCCAGGGCTTTACCGGCAAGAACGGCACGTTCCACTCCGAGGCCGCGATCGCCTATGGCACCAAGATGGTCGGGGGCACCTCGCCGGGCAAAGGTGGCGCTACGCATCTCGGGCTGCCGGTGTTCGACACTGTGGCCGAGGCGAAGGAAAAGACCGGCGCCAATGCATCCGTGATCTATGTGCCGCCGCCGGGTGCTGCGGACGCGATCTGCGAGGCCATCGATGCCGAGATTCCACTGATCGTCTGCATCACCGAAGGCATTCCGGTGCTCGACATGGTGCGGGTGAAGCGCTCGCTGTCGGGGTCGAAATCCCGCCTGATCGGGCCGAATTGCCCGGGGGTGATGACCGCCGGCGAATGCAAGATCGGCATCATGCCGGCGAACATCTTCAAGCCCGGCAATGTCGGCATCGTTTCCCGGTCGGGCACGCTGACCTATGAGGCCGTTTTCCAGACCACCCAGGAGGGCCTGGGCCAGACCACCGCGGTCGGCATCGGCGGCGATCCGGTCAAGGGCACCGAATTCATCGACATGCTCGAGATGTTTCTGGCCGATCCCAAGACGACCTCGATCGTGATGATCGGCGAAATCGGCGGTTCGGCCGAAGAAGACGCTGCGCAGTTCATCAAGGATGAAGCCAAGCGCGGCCGCAAGAAGCCGATGGTTGGATTCATCGCCGGCGTCACCGCGCCTCCCGGCCGCCGCATGGGCCATGCCGGCGCGATCATTTCCGGCGGCAAGGGCGATGCAGGTTCCAAGACCGCGGCGATGGAAGCCGCCGGAATCACGGTCTCGCCGTCGCCAGCGCGGCTCGGCAAGACCCTTGTCGAAAAATTGAAGTCTTAATTCATTTTTTGGTCTTTTCGGCGAGAACATTTGCCTTAAATAAGGTAAAAGGCCTCTTATCATGCTGATCCGGTGCCCGGATCGGCTGTTGCGCCGTTTTCCATGCGCTAGTCGAAATCATCAGGACGCCATTCATGTCTCGCCAGGACGCGAACGCCGCTTTTGCCCTTTCCTCGTTTTTGCAGGGCACAAATGCTCCCTACATCGATGATATCTACGCCCGCTATGAAAAAGACCACGCCTCGGTGGATACCGAGTGGCAGGAGTTTTTCAAGAGCCTGAAGGATCGGCCCGCCGACGTCCGCAAGAACGCCGAAGGGCCGTCCTGGGCCCGGGACAACTGGCCGCTGGCGCCGCGCGACGAACTTACTTCCGCGCTGGATGGCAATTGGGCGGAAGTCGAAAAGACCGTCGGCACCAAAATCGCGGCCAAGGCGCAGACCAAGGGCACCGAGCTTACGGCGGCCGATATCCATCAGGCGACACGCGATTCGGTGCGCGCGCTGATGCTGATCAGGGCCTACCGGATGCGCGGCCATTTCCACGCCAAACTCGATCCGCTCGGGATCGAACCGCCGCGCGACCGCGAAGAACTCGATCCGCGTTCCTACAGCTTCACGGAGGGCGATTTCGACCGCAAGATCTTCCTCGATCATGTGCTGGGCCTGGAATACGCGACCTTGCGGGAAATCGTCGCGCTCTGCGAACGCACTTACTGCCAGACGCTCGGCGTCGAGTTCATGCACATTTCCAACGGCGCCCAGAAGGCCTGGATTCAGGAGCGCATCGAGGGTCCGGACAAGGAAATCAGTTTCACCCGCGAGGGCCGGCGCGCGATCCTGACGAAGCTGGTCGAGGCCGAAGGTTTTGAGAAATTCTGCGATCTCAAATTCACCGGCACCAAGCGCTTTGGTCTGGACGGCGCGGAATCGCTGATTCCGGCGCTGGAGCAGATCATCAAGCGCGGCGGCAATCTCGGCGTCAAGGAAATCGTCGTCGGCATGCCGCATCGCGGACGCCTGAACGTGCTGACCCAGGTGATGGGCAAGCCGCATCGCGCGCTGTTTCATGAATTCAAGGGCGGCTCGGTCAATCCGGACGCGGTCGAAGGCTCCGGCGACGTCAAATATCATCTCGGCGCGTCATCGGACCGTGAGTTCGACAACAACAGGATCCATCTGTCGCTGACCGCCAATCCGTCGCATCTGGAGATCGTCGATCCCGTGGTGCTCGGCAAGGTCCGCGCCAAGCAGGATCAGCATGGCGATCCGCCGGATATGCGCATTTCGGTGCTGCCGCTGCTGATGCATGGCGATGCCGCGTTCGCCGGCCAGGGCGTGGTGGCGGAATGCTTCAGCCTTTCCGACCTGAAAGGCTACCGCACCGGCGGCTCGCTTCATTTTATCGTCAACAACCAGATCGGCTTCACCACCTACCCGCGCTATTCGCGCTCCTCGCCCTATCCCTCCGATGTGGCGAAGATGATCGACGCGCCGATCTTCCACGTCAACGGCGACGATCCGGAAGCGGTGGTGTTCGCGGCCAAGGTCGCGATCGAATTCCGGCAGAAATTCCACAAGCCGGTCGTGATCGACATGTTCTGCTATCGCCGGCACGGCCACAACGAAGGCGACGAGCCGGCGTTCACCCAGCCGGTGATGTACAAGAAGATCGCGACCCATCCGACCACGCTGGAAATCTATTCCAAGCGGCTGATCGCCGAGGGCGTGATGACCGAAGGCGAGGTCGAGAAGGCCAAGGCCGACTGGCGCGCGCGGCTCGATGCCGAACTTGAGGCCGGCTCCGGCTACAAGCCCAACAAGGCCGACTGGCTCGACGGCAAATGGGCCGGATTCAAGTCGGCGGATCAGGAAGAAGACCCTCGCCGCGGCGTCACCGGCGTCGATGTCGCGGTGCTCAGGGATATCGGCCGCAAGATCACCAAAGTGGCCGACGGTTTTCGGGTTCATCGCACGGTGCAGCGGTTTCTGGAAAACCGCGCCAAGGCGATCGAGAACGGCGTTGGCATCGACTGGGCGACCGGCGAGGCGCTGGCGTTCTGTACGCTGCTGCAGGAGGGCCGTCACGTCCGCCTGTCAGGGCAGGACTCCGAGCGCGGCACCTTCTCGCAACGGCATTCGGTGCTGATCGATCAGGAAGACGAGAGCCGCTACACGCCGTTCAATCATCTCGGCGGCGATCAGGGCCATTACGAAGTCATCAACTCGCTGCTGTCGGAGGAAGCCGTGCTCGGCTTCGAGTACGGCTACTCGCTGGCGGAGCCGAAGGCGCTGGCGATCTGGGAGGCGCAGTTCGGCGACTTCGCCAATGGCGCCCAGGTGTTGTTCGACCAGTTCATCTCCTCGGGCGAACGCAAATGGCTGCGCATGTCCGGCCTTGTCTGCATGCTGCCGCATGGCTATGAGGGGCAGGGACCTGAACATTCCTCCGCGCGGCTCGAGCGCTTCCTGCAGATGTGCGCCGAGGACAACATGCAGGTGGTCTATGCCACCACGCCCGCCAACTTCTTCCACGTGCTGCGGCGTCAATTGCATCGCGAGATTCGCAAACCCCTGATCCTGATGACGCCGAAGTCGCTGCTGCGGCACAAGCGCGCGGTCTCCAGACTGGATGAACTCGGCGACGACACCACGTTCCATCGCCTGCTCTACGATGATGCGGTGATGCTGCCGGACGAAAAGATCAAGCTGGTGCCCGACGACAAGATCCGCCGCGTCGTGCTGTGCTCGGGCAAGGTCTATTACGACCTCTATGAGGAGCGCGAAAAGCGCGGCATCGACGATGTCTATATCATGCGCGTCGAGCAGCTCTATCCGGTGCCGCTAAAGGCACTGGTGCAGGAACTCGGGCGCTTCAAGCGCGCCGAACTGGTCTGGTGCCAGGAAGAGCCGCGCAACATGGGCGCTTGGCATTTCATGGAGCCCTATCTCGAGTGGGTGCTGAACCAGGTCCACGCGCCGAACAAGCGTCCGCGTTACGCCGGACGCGCCGCGTCCGCAGCGACCGCCACCGGCCTGATGTCAAAGCACCTGGCGCAGCTCAAGGCGCTGCTCGACGAGGCGTTGAGCTGAGAAAATTGCAATCCGTCATGCCCCGCGAGAGCGGGGCATCCAGTAACCCGCGCGGTCTACCTCGATCATGATCGTCACGGATTACTGGATCGTTCGCTTTCACGGACGATGACCAGACAGGGTATCTGGGGAACCAACCAATGACTGAAATTCGCGTTCCGACGCTCGGTGAATCCGTGACCGAGGCCACCATCGGCCGCTGGTTCAAGAAGGCCGGCGATGCCGTGGCGGTCGATGAGCCCTTGGTCGAGCTCGAGACCGACAAGGTCACTATCGAAGTCCCGGCGCCGTCGGCGGGCACGCTCGGCGACATCATTGCCAAGGATGGCGAAACCGTCGCCGTCGGTGCGTTGCTCGGACAAATCAATGACGGCGCGGCGGCAGCAGCCGGCAAGCCGGCAGCTGCGCCGGCCAGGGCCGCAGCGCCGCCGCCGCCCCCCGTTGCCGCCGCTGCCGCGTCCGCCGCGGCATCTGCTGCTACGACTCAGAGAGTTCCGGCGGCTGACGCGCCGCTGGCACCGTCGGTGCGCAAGCTCTCCGCCGAAAGCGGGCTCGATGCCGCCACCGTTCCCGGCTCGGGCAAGGACGGCCGCGTCACCAAGGGCGACATGCTCGCCGCGATCGAAAAGGCAGCATCGGCGCCGACGCCGATCAATCAGCCAGCCGCCGCGGTGCAGGTGCGCGCGCCGTCGCCGGCCGACGATGCCGCGCGCGAAGAGCGCGTGAAGATGACGCGGCTGCGCCAGACCATCGCGCGCCGCCTGAAAGACGTGCAGAACACCGCCGCGATGCTCACGACCTTCAACGAGGTCGACATGAGCCACATCATGGCGATGCGGACCCAGTACAAGGACGTGTTCGAGAAGAAGCACGGCAGCAAACTGGGATTTATGGGCTTCTTCACCAAGGCCTGCGTGCAGGCGCTGAAGGACATTCCGGCGGCCAATGCCGAGATCGACGGCACCGATCTGATCTACAAGAATTATTATCACATCGGCGTCGCGGTCGGCACCGACAAGGGCCTCGTGGTGCCTGTGGTGCGCGACTGCGACCACAAGTCGATCGCCGAGATCGAAAAGAGCATCGCCGATTTCGGAAGGCGAGCGCGCGACGGCCAGCTCAAGATCGACGAGATGCAGGGCGGCACCTTCACCATCACCAATGGCGGCATCTATGGTTCGCTGATGTCGACGCCGATCCTGAACGCACCGCAATCCGCCATTCTGGGCATGCACAAGATTCAGGATCGCCCGGTTGCGATCGTCGGCAAGGTCGAGATCCGCCCAATGATGTATCTGGCGCTGTCCTACGATCACCGCGTCATCGACGGCAAGGAAGCGGTGACGTTCCTGGTTCGCGTCAAGGAAAGCCTGGAAGATCCGGCGCGGCTGGTGCTGGATCTGTGATGAATTTCGGATTGCGATTCTTCGAGCCGGGCGCAACTGGATAGTGGGGGCATATCTTGACGGACAAAGTTGTGGTCATCACCGGCGGGAGCCGCGGCATCGGCCGCGCCACCGCGATTGCCGCCGCCGCGCGCGGCTTCAAGGTTTGCGTCGGCTACGCCAGCAATGAAGCCGCTGCCGCCAGCGTCGTCTCCGCCATCGAGGCGAAGAACGGCAAGGCGATCGCGGTGAAGTGCGATGTCGGCAACGAGAGCGATATCCTCGCGCTGTTCAAGGCCGCCGACAAGTTCGGAACGCTCGGCGCGCTCATCAACAATGCGGGCATCGTTGGGCCGACATCGCGGGTTGACGAGATGTCCGCCGAGCGCATTCAGCGCATGATGGCCGTCAACGTCACCGGCAGCATTCTGTGCGCGCGCGAAGCGGTGAAGCGGATGTCGACGCGCCACGGCGGCCAGGGCGGCGTCATCGTCAACCTGTCGTCGGTGGCCTCGAAGCTCGGCTCGCCCAATACCTATGTCGATTACGCGGCCTCCAAGGGCGCCATCGATTCGTTCACGATCGGCCTTGGCCACGAAGTCGCCGGCGAGGGCATTCGCGTCGCGGCGATCCGGCCGGGGCTGATCGATACCGAGATTCACGCCAGCGGCGGCGAGCCTGACCGCGCGCATCGATTGAGCCACATGGTGCCGATGAAGCGCGTCGGCACCGCCGATGAAATCGCCAGCGCCATCGTCTGGCTGATGTCGGACGATGCCTCCTACGTGACCAGCGCCATACTTGATGTATCGGGCGGGCGCTAATACCCGTCACAGTTTTTAGCTACAGGACTCCCATTTAGCTACAGGACTCCCATCATGGCTACCTACGATCTCGTTGTCATCGGCACCGGCCCCGGTGGCTACGTCTGTGCGATCCGCGCGGCGCAACTCGGCATGAAGGTCGCCGTGGTCGAGAAGAACGCGACGTTGGGCGGCACCTGCCTCAATGTCGGCTGCATGCCGTCAAAGGCACTGTTGTATGCTTCCGAGATGTTCGAGGAGGCCGGGCATTCGTTTGCCAAAATGGGTGTCAGTGTCTCCGCGCCAAAACTCGATCTGCCGTCGATGATGAATTTCAAGCAGCAGGGCATCGACGGCAACGTCAAGGGCGTCGAGTTCCTGATGAAGAAGAACAAGATCGACGTCATCAGCGGCAAGGGAAAAATCCTGGGCACCGGCAAGGTCGAGGTGTCAGGCAGCGACGGCAAGACGCAAACCGTCGAAACCAAGAACATCGTGATTGCCACCGGCTCCGATATCGCGCGGCTGAACGGCATCGACATAGACGAGAAGCGCATCGTGTCGTCGACCGGAGCGCTGTCGCTCGACCAGGTGCCTTCGAGCCTGTTGATCGTCGGTGCCGGCGTGATCGGGCTCGAACTCGGCTCGGTGTGGCACCGGCTCGGCGCAAAGGTCACCGTGGTGGAGTTTCTCGACCGCATCCTGCCGGGCATGGATGGCGAAGTCGCAAAACAATTCCAGCGCATTCTTGAAAAACAGGGTTTTGCGTTCAAGCTGAGCACCAAGGTCACCGGCATTGACACCACAGGCAACACGCTTGCCGCGAAGATCGAGCCGGCCGCGGGCGGCGCGTCTGAGACACTGCAAGCCGACGTGGTGCTGGTCTGCATCGGCCGCGTGCCCTACACCGAGGGCCTCGGCCTGAAGGAAGCCGGCGTCGCGCTCGACAATCGCGGCCGTGTGCAGATCGATCCGCATTTCGCGACCAGCGTGAAGGGCGTGTACGCGATCGGCGATGTGGTGGCGGGCCCGATGCTCGCCCACAAGGCCGAGGACGAAGGCGTCGCGGTTGCGGAGATTCTCGCAGGCCAGGCCGGGCATGTGAACTACGACGTTATCCCAGGTGTTGTGTATACCACGCCGGAAGTGTCGTCGGTCGGCAAGACCGAGGAAGAGTTGAAGCAGGCGGGCGTGGCCTACACATCAGGCAAATTCCCTTTCACCGCCAATGGTCGCTCCAAGGTCAATCAAACCACTGACGGATTCGTGAAGGTTCTCGCAGATGCGAAGACCGATAGGGTGCTTGGCGTGCACATTGTCGGCCGCGAGGCCGGCGAAATGATCCACGAAGCCGCGGTGCTGATGGAGTTTGGCGGGTCCGCCGAGGATCTGGCGCGCACCTGTCATGCCCATCCGACCCGTTCAGAGGCTATCAAGGAAGCTGCGCTTGCAGTCGGCAAGCGCACGATCCATATGTGATTCACGCCGCGGCTTAGAGTCGGGCGGGGATAACATTGATGATGCGCCGCCTTCTACAGCCGTTCTGGATTCTGCTTGCGGTCATCTTCCTGATCGAGGCTTGGCTGTGGGATCACCTCGAGCCGATCGTGGCGCGGGTGGTGGCGCTGATTCCGCTGCGCGCGTTCAAGCAGTGGCTCGCCGAGCGCGTCGATACGCTGTCGCCGGCGATGACGCTGATCGTTTTCATTGTGCCAGTCATTCCGCTGTTTCCGCTGAAGCTGGTCGGCTTCTGGCTGCTCACCCACGAGTATTGGTTCAGCGCGATCACGACCATCATCTTTGCGAAATTCCTTGGCGTTGGCGTCGCGGCCTTCGTCTTCGACGTCACGCGCCATAAGCTGCTGGAGATGGCGTGGTTCGAAACGCTCTATGAATTCGTGATAGCGTTGCGCGCGAAAGCCTCCGCACTGGTCGATCCCGTCAAATTGCGGATCATGGAGGCTCTGCGCGGCGGAAGCGGCGGCGGCTGGTCGTCGCGGGTGCTGCGGCTGATCCAGCGCTTTCGCAAGAGCGTGCACGAAGCGCGCTGAATTCGAAGACGCTCCCAAGGTATCTCGTCACAAGGTATCTCGTCATCGGAGGTCTGCTCCCTCTCGCCTTGGTTTGCGAGAGGCGAAGTCAAACTACATCAGATGCACCGCGTGCGGTGCGAACAGGCCGATCAAGGTGAATGCGATGCCGGCCAGCGCGAGCAGGCCCGATATCCAGGCCAGCGCGAAGATGCCGGTGATGATGGTCGCCGAAGCCAGCACGATGCCGATCTGAAAAGCGGCGGAGGCAAGCTCGAAGTGATGATATTTTGCCGTCGCCAGGTCGCGCTCCTCCTCGGCGTGCTTGGCGCGCTCGGACAATTGCTCCGACCCTTCGCCGGTTTCCGGCTCCGAGCGGTAGCGTGCCGCGGTCTTCTGCCACTCGTCGATCTGCTTCTGCAGCGCCGCCTTGGCGGCAGCGTCGCCCATGACGCCGAGGCTTAGTTTGGCCTGGTCCGACGTCGCCTGGACGACGGTGCGGCGGATGCTCTTGGCCTGGAAGAACGCCCAGAGATTCGATGCCTCGACGTTCTTGCTGATCGATTCGGTCTGGGCGCCCTTGCCGAGCGTCTCCGACAGCGCCAGGAACAAAGCGATCACGGCGATCAGCAGCGCGATCTTCTTGTTCTCGCCGGAGGCGTGCTCGGCGTGCTCCGCCTGTTCCATGCTCTCATGTGCGCTCATGATTCCCTCCCCGTTCGACTGGTATCCACGATTGACCGAACGGCGGGCTCGATGCAAGAGTTAAGCTACCTTTGAACTCGTGCCTTAAGGGTTATTTTATCCGACCCTTTTTAGCTTTCAGTATGACCGTGCCGATTTCATCGCGGCCTGCTTTTGACCGCTCGTCATTCTGTTTGCACTGTTGCTGAGAACGGTTCGAGAGCCGGATGCTCGGCGGGGGATTGCATGGGCGGCTATGACCATCGGCGGTTTCTATGGCACCGTCGGAGTCGTGAATAGCAACACCTCGCTGATTGCCGTTGTCGATCTTTATCTATTCTACGCCGTCCTTGGTTGCGACGCCTTTGAAGCGGACCATCAATGTCCTGAGCTCGCGGGTGTAGGCGTTGACGTTTTGGATGTGGTGGCCCTGCCAGACGTGCTCGCCTTTTGAGGCGATGATCCAAACGTGCAGAAAGCCACGCGCAGTTGCTGATGGACCGGGTGTCTTCTCCACGACGGGGCCGAGGTGCTCCGCGACGCCGGCGGTATCGACCTTGTCAAGCATGGCGTCGGTCGTCGCTCCGGTCCGATTACGCGCGATCGGCACGGGGGTGTGATCGTTCGAGAGACCAAGTTTCGCAGCTTTTCCGCCGCGTTTGCGGGCTTGTCTGTCCTCGACTCTGCGTGCGCCTTTCTGTGATTTGAGAGAATAGGTTTAGTCGACGGTCATCGTCACGATTCGGCCGCAGTGGGCGGATTCAAAGAGTGTTTTGTTTCTCACCAAACGTGCTCATTCAACAGAGGCGCGTCGTGTGCATATCCGAGTTGATGATGGGGGCGATGATCGGCGTGCTCATCTTGCCGGCCGCTACCGCATGGGCTGGTGAGTTAGGCAGTGCGCAGCCGTGGGAGAACGTCAATCTTCCCGGCTTCGCCTATGTCGACCAGCCAGGCGCGACGGCCGCAGCGTCGGCAAGCATTGGCGCTCCGGGCGCTGCGGCTGCTCCCTCCGGAGCCCGATCAAACGCTTCGACTGACATCGAACTTGCATTTTGGCGATCAGTGCACACCAGCGGCAAGGCGGAAGAGTACTCGGCCGACTTGGCTCGTTTCCAGAATGGCAATTTTGTCAGTATCGGGCGCATACGCCTCGCCGCCCTGCAAACAGGTGACGGGACA
>Ga0209871_1000405_pt1 | contig 11851 bp, 11 predicted proteins | sample OrgsoiDNA2013045_FD_185795 | JGI IMG/M metagenome (GOLD analysis project Ga0209871, IMG submission 185795) | Permafrost soil microbial communities from the Arctic, to analyse light accelerated degradation of dissolved organic matter (DOM) -... | ecosystem: Environmental > Terrestrial > Soil >... | reverse complement strand
CGGGCCGGACTGAATGGCCGGCGCCGCCTGCGCGGTAATCCCGTGGAAATGCCCGAACGACAACACAAACTGAACGGCCAGCGCAAACAGCGCGAGACGGGAGCCGTGTTTGATGTTCGACCGGAACCACTTCATGCCGCGAATGCACCTTGCGCCGGGAGGCCACATCATCCCGGCCGCCCCGGCGTTATACTATAACATCAGGGTTCGCTGGAGGGTGTCAACCGCGGTCCTTTCGCAACTGCGAAAATTCGCAAGGTCTGTGTTATTCCCGCAACGCAAGACAATGCGGGTTGCGCTTCAGCGTCCCTCGCGCAGCCAGGTGGCCGCGAACGCGCCGAGCAGCAGCAGCAGGCCGATCAGGCCGGCGAACAAGGGCAAGACGCCGACGCCTTTGACGACACTGGCATCGCGCATCTTCACGCCCAGCCAGCCGTCTCCGCGGAACACGCCGGAGGCGCGCACCGGCACGATGCGCGGAAGCTCGATGCTGGAGCCATCGACGACGCGCCGCGCGTCTCCGCCGGTGGCCTGCGCCAGCGGTTTGAGCATTTCGGTGGTGGAGGTGACTTCCGAAAATTCCTTCGGGTTGGTCGGGCCGACATTGATCAGCGCCTTCAGCGTACCATCGGTTGCCTGCCACAGGCCGAGCTCGCTCGCCGGTATGGTCGTTCGCCACGTTCCGGGTTCGCTCGCGCTCAGCGTCAGCTCGCGCGTGGTCCCCGATGGCGAAGTCACCGTCACCGGCGTGACGCTGTCCGCCATGGTCTGGCGCAGCACCACCAGGTCCTTGCCCTGGATCTGCAGGCGCAAAGCCTCTTCGTCGAGATCTGGCTGCTTCATCAGCCAATGCGACATCCGCCGCAGCAGGTCGAGATGCGGTCCGCCGCCCTCAAAGCCCCGTGCCCACAACCAGATGTGATCCGACAATAGCAACGCGACGCGGCCCTCGCCAAACCGCGACAGCAGCAGCAACGGTTTTCCGTCGGCTCCGGTCATGACCGGCGGGCTGGTTGCATTGCGCGTCTCGACAGTACGGAAGAACCGGCTCCAGTGCGGCGGCTCGCTGGCGGAACCCTCCAGTCCGCGCGTCACCGGATGGCGTTTGCCGGCGTCGCTCAGATGCGCGTAGAACGGTTTCTCGGTGACCCCGACCGGTTCGGCCGGCAAGACCGAATCCAGCGGCGTGCGCCAGATACTCGTGGTCGAGGCGTAATCGGGACCTGCCGACACCAGCACCGCGCCGCCGGCGCGCACGTAGCGCGCGATGTTGTCGAAGTAGGCGATCGGCAGCACGCCCTGGCGCGCATAGCGGTCGAAGATGATCAACTGGAATTCGTTGATATGCTGCTGAAACAGTTCGCGGGTCGGAAACGCGATCAGGGACAATTCGTTGATCGGCGTCCCGTCCTGCTTTTCAGGGGGGCGTAAAATCGTGAAATGCACGAGATCGACGCTGGCGTCGGACTTCAGCAGGTTGCGCCAGGTCCGTTCTCCGGAATGCGGCTCGCCCGAAACCAGCAGCACCCGCAATTTGTCGCGCACCCCGTCGATCGCAACCACCGCGCGGTTGTTGACCAGCGTCAGTTCATTATCGAGCGGAGAGGCCTCGATTTCGACGATGTTGGGTCCGGCGTGCTTGATGTCGATCTCGATATTGACGGTCTGCCCGCTCAGCACGGTGCGTTCGTTGATCACCTCGCCGTCGCGGCGCACCACGACTTTGGCGCGGTCGCCGCTGACGCCCTGGTCGTCGAGCCGGTAGGTAATGGTCTGGGTCTGTCCGACGATGCCGAAACGAGGTGCGGCTGAAATCGCGATGCGCCGGTCGCGTTCATCCTTGCGTCCGGTGATCAGGGCATGCACCGGGGCCTGAAATCCGAGCGCCGTCGCGTTGGCAGGAATGTCATGCACCCGCCCGTCGGTGATCATGAAGGCGCCGGCGACCCGATCGACGGGGACGTCGGACAGGGCCGACGACAGCGCGCCGAACAATCTGGTGCCATCGGTTTCGCCGTCGGCCTGGCCGGCTTCGACGACGCGCACCTCCAGCCCCTTGATCTTCTTGAGGCTGTCGACCAGCGCCTCCTGCGCTTGCGCGGTCTCCCGGGTGCGCTCGCCGAAATTCTGGCTGGGGCTCTTGTCGACCACGACCGCTGCCACCGATGACAACGGCTCGCGGTCCTCGCGGGTAAATGACGGATTGGCCAGCGCCAGCACGATCAGCGCCAGCGCCGTCACGCGCACCGCGGCACCGCGCGCCCGGCCCAACAGCAGCAATCCAGCGATCACAACGATCGCCGCGACCGCCAGCCAGATCACCAGCGCGGGAACCAGCGGCGTAAACGCAATGCCATAATTCATCATTGCGTTCCTACTGCCCGAGCCGTTCGATCAGCGCCGGCGCATGCACCTGGTCGGCCTTGTAGTTGCCGGTCAGCGTATACATCACGATGTTGACGCCGGCGCGGAAGGCGAATTCGCGCTGCTTGGGCTCGCCCGGCGTCAGCGGCAGCATCGGCTGGCCGTCCGGGCGTATCGCCCAGGCGCCGGCAAGATCGTTGGAGGTGATGATGATCGGCGAGACACCGTCGCCGCCTCGCGCCGGGTGCGAAGCGGCCTCGTCGTCATCGTCACGCGGCAAGGTTTCAACCCAGGTCTGGCCCGAGGTGAACCGGCCCGGGAAATCGCGCAGTAGATAGAACGTCTTGGTCAGCACGTGTTCGCGTGGCACCGGTTCAAGCTCGGGAACGTCAAGCGAGGAAAGGATATCGCGCAACGCCAGCATTCCCGGCGTCTGCGCGGCGCCGCCTTCGCCCGGCGGGGCCTCGATGGCATCGCGCGTATCGAACAATACGGTGCCGCCCTGCTTCATGTAGGCGTCGATCCGGTTGATGGCGTCCTGCGGCGGCTTCGCGGCATCGGGCATGACGGGCCAGTAGATCAGCGGGAAGAACGCAAGTTCGTCATGCGCGGGGTCGATGCCGATGGGGTCGCCGGCTTCCAACGCCGTGCGCTGGGCGAGAAACAACGTCAGTCCGGCCATCCCCGCCTTGACGATGGAATCGACGTCGGCATTGCCGGTGACGACATAGGCCAGCCGGGTTTGCGAGACCGACTTGATCGCGAAATCGTCGGTATTGTCGGCGCGGGACGGCGATGGCACGGCCAACATCGTGGACAGCGCGAGCGCGAGCACCAGCGCGGCAGGGGCGGCGCGGCGCCGCAGCAATGCGGCGATGCCGGCCCCCAGCATGGCGACGACGATCGCGTCGATCAGGAACAGCGCCAGCGACGCCGACAGCAGCATGCCTCGGAGATCGCGCGGTTCGGCATTGGTGTAGCTGGCACGCCGGGCGCGCAGGCCCGAAATATCGAGTGGCGCGATGCGATCCGCCGCCGCCAGCGCATTGACTGCGAGCGGGCCGTCGGCCGGACCGTAGAAGCCGGGCGGATGGTCGATCGCCGCCCGGTCCCGGAAATCGGCGGGCAGCGGTTTCGCCGTCGAGGGCGGCGGTCCGAACGCGCCGAAGCCGTCCAGCGTTCGCAGCGGCGCGACCGTTTCGACCTTGGCTTCGCCGGCGACGCCCGGGCCCGGATTGGACGTATAGCCGGAGGCGTCGACGATCCGCCGGAGCATCTCGACAAAGCTGCCCGACATCGGCAGATCGGACCAGCGCATGTCAGCGCTGACATGGAACAGGCTCACCAGGCCCTTGCCGCGATGTTCACCGGTCACCAGCGGCGTGCCATCTTCCAGCGAGGCCCAGCTTTTCGTCGCCAGCACCGCGTCCGGCTCGGCGAGGACCTGCCGGTTGACGGTGATGTCCTTGGGCACGGCAAGACCTGAGAACGGTCCATCGGCCGCGAACGAGGCGAGGTGTTGCGGCTTTTCCCAGGTGAGGCTGCCGCCGAGGCTGCGCCCGCCGCGGCGCAGTTTTACGGGCACCAGGTCGTCATCCGCCTGCGCCAGGCGCGGGCCGGCAAAACGCACCAATACGCCGCCTTGCTCCACCCACGCCGCTATGCGCTCGCGAATTTCAGGCGACAGCGTGCCGACATCGGCGAGCACGATCATCGGCAGCTTCTGGTCGAGAAATTGCGCGATCGCCTGCTGCGCTGCGCCGCGATCGCCGAGCCGAACGTCGGCAAACGGCGCCAGCGCCCGGGTGAGATAGAATGTCGATGCCAAGAGCGGCTGCGCGGTATCGTTGGTCGATCCGCTGACGATGCCGATGGCGCGCCGCCGCCATCTCTTGTCGAGCAGTTGCACCGCGCCGGCGGATCGTTCGCCTGATATTTCAAGGCGCGCGATGTCGTTGCGCAACTCCACCGGAAGATCGAACGCGGCTTCGGTCTCGCGATCCTGCGGTGAAAAAGTGTAGCGGGCCTCGCCGATCGGCGAGCCTTTTTGGTCGATCGCGCGCACCACGCCCGCGGCAATGCCGCTATCGGCGCGCAGCACCTTCACCGTCATCCTGGCCGCGGCGTTTTCGGCTGCGACCAAAGCGAGTGGGGATGGGGTGCCGCCTGCAAAAACCGTCAACGCGCGATCTCCGATCGTCTTGCTCAAGCCTTCGAGAAACTCCGGTCCTCGTCCGGTATCGACGCCATCCGACAGCCACGCGATCTCGCAATTCCCCGTGGTTTTCAGGAAACGCTCGATCGCGGGCAAGGTTTCGACCCGTTCGATCGAGTAAGGCTTCGGCACCAGCTGGCGCAGCGTCACCCGCGCGGTGCCGCCCGGCATCAGGGTGATGTCGCGGGCCGGCTCGGACAGCGGAACCAGCGCCACGCCGCGGCGGTCGCTGTCGGCGTTCGCAATCAATTCGTCCGCGGCCTTGATTCGCGCATCCCAGCTCGAGGCCGCGCTCCAGCCGTCGTCGAGCAGAATGACGAGCGGCGCGCTATTGCCGGCAAGACCGGTTTGCGGATTCCAGATCGGACCCGCGGCCGCCAGGATCACCAGCGCCGCGGCCAGCAGGCGCAATGCCGTCAGCCACCATGGCGTGCGCGATGGCGTTTCTTCCTTCGGCGCGATGTCGAACAACAGCCGCGTCGGCGGGAACTCGATGCGCCGCGGCCGCGGCGGCATCACCCGCAGCAGCCACCACAGCACGGGCAGGCTCAACAGGCCCAGCAGCAGAAATGGTTCGGCGAAGGAAAGAGGGAGCCCCGCGATCATGCGCTTCGCCCCGCTTTGACGGTCGCGGTGCGCACGCTTCCCTTGGCCACCATCATGCCCGAATGCAGGAACAGCAGCAGTTCGGCGGCCGAACGGCTGGTGGTGTGGGTCGAGAACAGCCAGTCGAGCTTGTTGGTCTCGCTGCGGATCTCGTCACGGTGAAGTGCCACGCGCGCGACGTAGTCGCCGGCCCATTTTTCCGCACGGCCCGCGGTGATCACGCCGCCGCCTTCGGGCTCGATGAACTCGATCCGGCCGGAATAGGGGAAACTCTCTTCTGCCGGATCGACGATCTGGACCAGCGTGCCATGCGCGCCGGAGGCCGATAACCCCGCCAGCATGGTTCTGATCTCGGAGATCGGCGACCAGAAATCCGACAGCACCACGATTTCGGCCAGTGCCGACGGCACAAACGACGGCGGCAGGCTGAGGCGGGCGGCATCGTCGTGCAGCATCGCCTGCGCCATCTTGTCGATCACGCTGCGGCTCGCGGTCGGGCTCATCAGGCCGGGGATGCCGACGCGCTCGCCGCCCGCGACCAATAACTCGGCCAGCGCGAACGTCACGATCAATCCGCGCTCCAGCTTGCTGTCGCGCGCCTGCTTTGATGCGAACGCCATCGACGGCGAGCGGTCCGGCCACAGCCACACGGTATGCGCGGCCTCCCATTCCTGCTCGCGGACATAGAGATGATCGTCGCGCGCCGAGCGCCGCCAGTCGACGCTCTGCGACGGCTCGCCGGAAACGAAGCGGCGGTATTGCCAGAAACTTTCTCCGGCACCGGCGCGCCGCCGTCCGTGCAGGCCATGAATGACGTTGGCGGCGATGCGGCGAGCTTCGAGCACCAGGCGCGGCAGCGATGCGGCGAGCGTTCGGCTTTCGCCATCGGCGCGTCGGATTGCGGTGATCTCCTGGGTTGCGTGCCTGGTCTCTGCGGCCATCAACCAATCCGCGTCTTCAATTGCCGGATCACGTCCGGAATGGTGCGGCCTTCGGCGCGGGCGGAGAATGTCAGCGCCATGCGGTGCTTGAGCACCGGTTCGGCCAGATCGAGCACGTCGTCGATCGAGGGCGCCAGACGGCCGTCGAGCAACGCCCGTGCGCGAACCGCGAGCATCAGCGACTGGCTGGCGCGCGGACCCGGTCCCCACGCGATCAGCTTGCCGGCCTCGCCGCCTTCTTCACCTGGACGCGCGGAGCGCACCAGGGTCAGGATCGCTTCGACCACGGAGTCGCCGACCGGCAGCCGCCGCACCAGGCGTTGCGCGGTAATGAGAATGTCGGCGTTCATGGCGGCCTTGGCGAGCGTCTCGTCGGCGCCGGTGGTTTCGAACAGGATGCGCCGCTCGGCGTCGCGGTCGGGATAGTCGACGTCGATCTCCATCAGAAAGCGATCGAGCTGCGCCTCCGGCAACGGGTAGGTGCCTTCCTGCTCCAGCGGGTTTTGGGTCGCGAGCACATGAAACGGTTTTGGCAGATCGTGGCGTGCGCCGGCCACCGTGATATGCTGCTCCTGCATCGCCTGCAGCAGCGCGGACTGGGTGCGCGGGCTGGCCCGGTTGATTTCATCGGCCATCAAAAGCTGCGCGAACACCGGTCCGGAAATGAAACGGAACGACCGCTTGCCGGTAGTGCTCTCGTCCAGCACCTCCGCGCCGAGAATATCCGAGGGCATCAGGTCCGGCGTGAACTGGATGCGCTTGGCATCGAGCCCGAGGGTAATGCCTAAGGTTTCGACCAGCTTGGTCTTGGCGAGGCCGGGCACGCCGATCAGAAGCGCGTGGCCGCCCGACAGAATCGTGACCAGGGTATTTTCAATCACCCGGTCCTGACCGAAGATAACTGTGGAAATCGCATCCTTCGCGGCGCGGATCTGGCCGGCGACCTGCTCGGCCGAGCGGACGATCACGTCCTCAAGTTTTTCGACACTGTCTGCGCCAGCCATTGGTCACTCCTTGCCTCAAATGTCGCCGGTTGCGACGTGATGTCATGAACCCCTTGCACGACCAATGCGAAGGCCATGTATTCGTTGAATTAAACTATCCCCACATTATCGGCATTTCGGGGTATGAACTGCATCACGATGTGGCGACTTTACCCTTAGGATCGGTTCCGGGAACTCGTCCAAGACACTCACCGGATGACTTACAGAAGTCTTGCACCAATCGTGCCAAAACGAGGCCATCAAAGTCAGGGTAAACCATGGCGAAGCAAGGGCGGACCACCCATCAAGGCCTCGAAGGACTGACTGCTGCCGTCAAAGACGTTGCAAACGCCAGCGCTGCAAAGGGGCTGCCGCCTGTGCATCTATGGAATCCGCCGTTCTGCGGCGATCTCGACATGCGAATCGCCAGCGATGGTACGTGGTTCTACATGGGTACGCCGATCGGACGACCCGCTTTGGTCCGGCTATTTTCCACTATACTCAAGCGCGAGAATGGCAAGCACTTTCTCGTGACACCGGTGGAGAAGGTCGGCATCCGCGTCGACGATGCGCCGTTTCTCGCCGTCGAGATGCTCAAGGAAACCGACCGTCGGGGCCGAGTGCTGCGCTTCCGCACCAATGTCGACGACTGGGTGCCATGCGATTCCGCCCATCGGCTGCGCTTCGAGGCCGCGGCCGACGGCGGCCTCACGCCCTATCTTCACGTCCGCGCCGACCTGTGGGCCAAGGTCACGCGGGCGCTTTACTACGATCTGGTTGACATGGGCGAGGAGCGGGTGGTCGATGGTCGTCCGATGTTCGGGATCGATTCAGCCGGCGAATTCTTTTCGATGGCGGATGCGGAGCAGGTGAGGGGCGCGCTTTGAACGAGCCGGTGCTGAGGATGGACCCCGCTGCGATCGGCTCGGCGGAGTTTTTCGATCGGGCCCGCGCGCGGCTGCGCTTCGACATCCCCGCAGGATTGACCGATGCCAGCGTGGTGCCGCCGAGCGGCGATCAGGGCACCGACTGCATGCTGCAGATCGTCGCCCGCGAGCAGCCGATCCGTCCCGCGGCGGTGTTGATCCCGGTGGTGGAGCATGCGCAACCGACCGTGCTGTTGACGCAGCGCGCGGCGCATCTCAACGATCACGCCGGCCAGATCTCGTTCCCCGGCGGCAAGATCGACGCGACCGACGCTTCGCCGCTCGATGCGGCGTTACGCGAGGCCGAGGAGGAAATCGGCCTTTCGCGGCAATTCATCGATCCGATCGGCTATCTCGATCTGTACGCAACCGGGTTCGGATTTCGCATCCTGCCGACGGTCGCGCGGGTGAAACCGGGCTTCAAGCTGCGCATCAACGAGGACGAAGTGGACGATGCGTTCGAGGTGCCGCTGGCGTTCCTGATGAATCCTGCGAACCATCAGGTGCACAGCAAGGAATTCCGCGGCATGGAGCGCTCCTACTACGCGATGCCGTTCGAGCAGCGTTATATCTGGGGCGCGACCGCGGGGATTCTGCGCGTGCTGTATGAGCGGATCTGTCAGCCATGATTCGTCCGGCCTTCACCGAAATCGGAATTTTCCTGATCCCGTTCGCGGTGTATGCGCTGTTCCTGGTCGCGACGCGCTCCGGACTTCTGGTGCAGTCGTCATGGCCGATGCATATCATTGGCAGACTGGTGCTCGGTGCGCTGGTGCTGGTGGTGCTCAGTTTTATCCTGCTGGCGCATTTCTCAGGCGCGCCGCCGAATTCGACCTACATTCCCGCGCATATCGAGAACGGCAAGTTCGTTCCCGGAGTTGAAAAATGAGCAATGCGCGCGTGCTCGACGACGCGCCGTGGCTCAAATCCGGCCCAACCGCCCGCGTGCTCGGATTGCTGAACGGCAATGGCGAGGAAGCGCGCGTGGTCGGCGGCGCGGTCCGCAATGCCCTGTTGCAGATTCCGCCCGGCGATATCGATATCGCGACCACGGCCTTGCCCGATGAGGTGATCCGCCGCGCCAGGGCGGCCGGCGTCAAGAGCGTCCCGACCGGCATCGAACACGGCACCGTGACGCTGGTGGTCGATGGGCAGCCGTTCGAGGTCACCACCCTGCGCGAGGATACCGAGACGTTCGGCCGCAAGGCGAAGGTCGCGTTCGGCCGCAACTGGGTCCGCGACGCCGAGCGGCGCGACTTCACCATCAACGGGCTGTCCGTCGATGCCGCCGGTGTCGTGCACGACCACGTCGGCGGGTTCGATGATATCATGGCCAAACGGGTGCGCTTCATCGGCGACCCCGATCGGCGGATCGCCGAAGATTATCTGCGCATCCTCAGGTTTTTCCGCATTCACGCCGCCTACGGCGCGGGCGAGCCCGATCGGGATGGGTACCTCGCCTGCATTCGCTTGCGCGCCGGCCTTGCGACGCTCTCCGCAGAACGCCTGCGGATGGAAATGCTGAAGCTGGTGATCGCCGACGGTGCCGCCGGCGCGGTCGCGGCGATGGTGGATGGCGGGTTGCTGCTGCCGATTTTCGGCGGCATTGGCTATACCGGGCCGTTCGCCGCGATGATCTCGGCGGAGCGCCTGCTTGGACTGAAGCCCGACGCGGTTCGCCGCCTCGGCGCGCTCGCGGTCGCCGTCACCGAGGACGCAAAGCGGGTTGCAACGCGCTTGCGGCTCTCCAACGCCGAAACAAAGGCGCTCGATTCCATGGGGCATCGCTGGTGGCGGCTCGGCGGCATGGACGAGGCGATCGCCAGGCGACGGCTCTATCGGCTCGGCGAGGACCGCTACCGTGACCGGCTGATGCTGGCGTGGGCGCGGGCGGGAGCGGGCGCCGATAACGCGCATTGGCGCGAACTCGCCGCCTTGCCGGAGCGCTGGCGGGCGCCGAAATTTCCGCTGAAGGCGGCCGATTTCGTCCCGCGCGGGATCACCGAAGGTCCCGCGCTCGGGCGGGTGCTCGCACTGGCCGAAGACGCGTGGCTGGCGGCGGATTTCCCGCTGGATGGCCCCGCGCTAAAAGCCATCGCCGACCAAACTGTCACCCGCTTCACCCGCGACCATCGGCCGTGAACATCCTTTCCGGTTTTTCCGATATCTCGATAGCTCAACTCCTGCTGGTGACATGCGTCGCGCTGTTTGCCTCTGTCGTCGGCGGGCTCGCGGGTTATGGCACCGGCGCGCTGATGCCGCTGGTGCTGGTGCCGCTGGTCGGCGCCGAACCGGTGGTGCCGATCATCGCGATCTCCGCGATCTTCACCAACAGCAGCCGTTTCGCCGCCTATCTGCGTTATGCCGATTTTCGGCGCGCGGGAATCGTGGTCGCGGCGGCTGCGTTGACGACCGCGCTCGGTGCTTACGGATATACGCGGCTCAGCAATGCCGGCGCGGCGCTGGTGATCGGCGCGATGCTGATATCGAGCGTGCCGCTGCGCCGTTTGCTCAAGCGCCGCGATGTCAAAATCGGCGACACCGGGCTCGCCGCCGGGGCGGCGGGTTACGGCGTCCTGGTCGGCGGCACCTCGGGCTCGGGTGTGATCCTGCTGTCGCTGCTGATGGCGGCGGGCCTCGAAGGCGCGGCCGTGATCGCCACCGACGCGGTGATTTCGGTCACGACCAGCGTGATCAAGATTTCCGTATTCGGACTGAGCGGCGTGGTCACCGCACAAGTGCTCGCCCTTGCCGTTCTGATCGGCGCGATCGCGCTGCCCGGTGCGTTTCTCGCCAGAATCTTTGTCGAGCGTATGCCGGTCCATATTCACACCGCGATCCTCGATGTCGCGGTGATGGTGGGCGGCGTGGTCATGATTTCCGCGGCCGCGCGGCATCTCTGGTAGAGCAAATTCCGGAATACGATTTCCCGGAAGCGATGCCGCCGGGTCCAAAGAGTTCGGCGGCATCGCCGGGCGAAGTCATGCCGCCGGTATTTCCTGGATTCCTTATCCCCGTCCTACTCTTCCTCTTCTTCCTCGTCGTCTTCTTCGTCGTCGTCGATTTAGGCTGCCTCAAGCACGGCTAATGAAAGCGTTTCACGAAACAGTTCGCCTTCTGTACCCATCCACACGCACGCGATGTCGTCGTCGTCGACTTCTGCCACGGTCATCGGATGACCGCCGGATTTCAGCAAGACAACATCGCCCGGTTTCAAACCCATGATTTTCTTTCCCCAAAGTTGATTGACATGATTCGGGGCCCGTCGATCTGGCGAGACAGACCGATCACGGCCACTTCACTTTGGGAGGATTACCCGCTTCTGTGTCCGGTCTGTGTCGGTTCCAAACATTCCGGCGGGCTGTGGCTCCGTTGCCGATGACAATGGTAAAATAGCAACACTTTGGATTGGCAACACTTGGTTAGGCCGCCGCTACGGCCACTTCACTTCCGGCGGCATCGACGACAGAATCGAATCCACATTGCCGCCGGTTTTCAGCCCGAAGATGGTGCCGCGATCGTAAAGCAGATTGAATTCGACGTAGCGTCCGCGCCGGATCAGCTGTTCCTCGCGGTCTGCAGCGGTCCACGGCGCAGCGAAATTGCGCCTGACGAGTTCGGGATAGATTTTCAGGAAGGCGCGGCCGACGTCCTGGGTGAAGGCGAGGTCGGCATCCCAATCGCCGCTGTCGTGCCAGTCGTAAAAAATGCCGCCGACGCCACGCGCTTCCTTGCGGACTATGAAACGATCAGACTTCAGTTTCCCGCTTGGAAGCCGGACCAGGCGCTCGCGCAACTCTGGGACCAGGGTGGCTA
>Ga0209871_1000404_pt1 | contig 11861 bp, 10 predicted proteins | sample OrgsoiDNA2013045_FD_185795 | JGI IMG/M metagenome (GOLD analysis project Ga0209871, IMG submission 185795) | Permafrost soil microbial communities from the Arctic, to analyse light accelerated degradation of dissolved organic matter (DOM) -... | ecosystem: Environmental > Terrestrial > Soil >... | reverse complement strand
CGAGGCGGCGGCGAACCCGGCGATGCCGATGAGGAACAGCCGCCGCTTGCCGTACCGGTCGCCAAGACGGCCGCCCAGCACGAGCAGCACGCCCATGGCCAGGGCGTAGCTGGCCCCCAGCCACTTGATCAGCGACTCCCCGCCGCCGATGTCCCTGACGATGGACGGGGCTGCGATGTTAGTGATCGTCGAGTCCATCAGGTCCAGCACATCGGCGATCAGCACGATGGCCAGGATCGCGCGCAAGCGGCTGGTCAGCCGACCTGAGCCGGTCTCGGCTGTGCGGGTGACGGTGTCAGCGGGCGAGTTCTCAGATGCCATGCTGACACTCTACCGAACATGTTCGTTCCGAACAAGTTCGTTACTACTCCGTGGCGGCTAGAGCTCGGTGACCTCGTCGTATTCGAAGGTCAGCACGCCCAGCGCCACGAGGGGCAGCCGGCCGATCTGAGCCTGGACCTCCTCCAGGCTGGGCCCTTCGAAGATCCCGATCACGCCCGGGCCGCCGGTTCGCCGGAACGCCTCCCGGACGACGCCTTCCGCTCGGAGTTCGGCCAGGACGCGATCCTCATCCTCCCGGTGCGCCGCTATCTGCTCGGGCCGCGTGACGGTCCCGGTCGCGAAGAAATAGATCTCGGATCTCCCTCATCGAGGTGGTAAGTGACCGGGGCGGTCAGATCGCCATGTCCACGAAGCGCGAGTAGTGGCCCTGGAACGCGACGGTGACGGTGGTAGTCGGGCCGTTCCGGTGCTTGGCGACGATGAAGTCGGCCTCGCCCGCCCGCGGCGACTCGCGCTCGTAGGCATCCTCCCGGTGCAGCAGGATGACCATGTCAGAGTCCTGCTCGATGCTGTTGTGGGCGAAAATACCGTCAGCGATGAAGTTGTGCGTTCCCTTGACCGTGGCGTCGAAGACCGGGCAGGGACCGAGTGGCTCGATGCTCTCGATCCGGTCCCAGAAAACATCGCTGGTAGCGGCTGCTTCAAGGAGCGGGGAGGCAAGTACCGCCGCGCACCGCAGCAGTCGTTCCCGGGAGGGACAGCTCTTATAAAGAGTCGTACCGCAGTAATGGGTGCCCATGGCCGCCTGGAACTGACGCTCGGACATTCCCGCCCGCGCTCGCTCGGCCTTGACCAGATCCCATACCTCGATGGGCAGAGTGTCGGCATTGGTGTTAACTGCACGACCCTGGAGTGCGGCCAGCAGCTCACGGGCGGTCTCGCCGCGGCGCCCGTGGACTCCTACCTCGGAGCAGAACGTGCGCAGGCTGGGCCCGTCGGCCACGATCACGTGGTAGCCGGGCCGGTAGCCGACCTTTTCCACCCGGCGGATCCGGGCCACGATGCCGAGTCGCGCCAGCAGCAGCGCCACATCATCAGCCAGCTGACGGCTGGATGATGCGTAGTAGACCTTCGGGGGGGACGTGGCACCAGGGCGGGGGTTCCAGACGCACCCGTCGGTGGCCCACAGATGCCGCAGAAAGACGGCTATCTCCTGGTCGCTGCCGGAGAACAAGGCTGCCGGTATGCGCTTCTCATAAGACCGGAGGTTCTCGATACCCAGCTCGCGGAACCACGTATGCAGGGGGTTATAGCGACCGTGGGTGCAACGGTATGGGGCCGGCAGGTAGCTATGCCACCAGCTCTTCTGCAGCACCCGGCGCGGGGTGATGCCGAACTCAGCGGCAGCGGCACTCTCGACGAAGTCGAGGTTGGCTTCATCGTTCGAGGTGTAGTGAACGGGCTGACTGCGCAGAAGGCAGCCGTCCCCGATGAGGTGAGCGAGCAGGCCCAGCCGGCCCTCCGTCCACCCCAGGCCTGCGCCGATAGGCTCCGGGACTCGCCGCGGGATGGCAATCCGGCCGCCGGCCGCCAGCTCCTCCAGCGGTCGCCATCCGGCGAAGGTCAAGAACGGGTGATTGCCGGATGCCTTGACCTCACGCCCGGACGCCAGCTTGAGGCGGTACGTCTCCTTGACCCCTGAGGGGAACACGGCGGTGACCGGAGCGGCGACAATACGGTTCTGCTCGTCTACGGACCAGACAGAGACACCCTGGTGTCCGTTGTCGAGCAGCTCCCGCATCGTGACCGGAGCCCCGGTGTCAGCGCGAAGCAGGGTGGTGTCCGCAGTCAGGCACCCGCTCTCGCGGAGATCAGAGAGCATGGGCCGCTTGTCGGTCCGCTGCTCGGGTCCGCGGTTGAGCTGGGAGAGCGCGACGACTGGCACGTTCAGCTCCTTGGCCAGTAGCTTGAGCGACCGGGATAGCTCGGAGACCTCCTGCTGCCGGTTCTCCACGCGCTTGGGCGAGCTCATCAGCTGCAGGTAGTCGACGATGACCAGCCGGAGATCGTTGCGCTGCTTCAGCCGCCGGCACTTGGCTCGGATCTCCATCATGGACATGTTCGGCGAATCGTCGATGAACAGCGGGGCATCCGCGACCTCGCTCATCCGGCGCGCCAGGCGGGACCAGTCGTCGTCGCCCAGCTGACCGGTTCGCATGGCATGCAGGGCGACTCGCGCCTCGGCCGACAGCAGCCGCATGGTGATCTCATTCCGGCTCATCTCCAGGCTGAAGATCACGGTGGTGAGCGAGGAATGGACCGCGGCGGCCCGCGCCAGGTCCAGCGCCAGGGTCGAGTTGTGTGTCGGTATCCATGACGGGCCAGCGAGGTACATATGGTCCGCGGCGTCCACCTGAACACATCGCACCGGCACAGTCGGCACGGGCCGGACGTCGGTGATAAGGCGAGAGGGCGCCGTGGGGTGAGCCGGGATGCTCTGCCGCGCCAGCTTGCGCGTCACCCGGAACACCTTGTCCTCTGGCGTGAACGTGACCAGGTGACGAGCGGGGCTGCCTGCCGCACCGGTGCTGCTGCCCCGCCTGATCAGCCGGGCCGGGTACCCAAGGCTCTGGACAAGCTCCAGCGTGTCGGCGGCAAGCCGCTTCCCGGGCGCCGCGAACCGGACAGCGCCATTGCCGGCCGCCTGTCCGCGGGTGTCGAGGAGACCGGCCAGCAGGGCTCGGCGCTGCGCCTGGGACGTCCGCAGGTACTGCGCCGGGATGTGCTTGCGACCGAGCACGCCCAGGCCGCCAAGAACCTCCAGGGCCATTTGCTGCCCGGGCAGGTTCATGTGGTAGCGCTGCCGTCCTCCCGGCGCTGGGGTCACCCGGAGACCCTCGGCCTCCATCTGCAAGATGATCTCCGGGTCGGCCGTGGCGAGGACTGCCGCATGGCTCAGGCCGTTACCGAGCCAGGCGCCGAGGGCGTACGGAGGGAAGGGAACCTCCCTAGATGGCAGGTCAGCGGCCTGCGCGACCGCAACTGCGTGGGCCACCTGCCTATCGGGAGGCGTCCGCAGCGTCATGGCTAGCTCAGCGGTGGTCACGACGCCGCCGCAACCGGCTGGCGCCCCGCCATCCCGCGAACGCGCAGCGCTGGCCCTGCCGGAGGTGCGCCACTGATGCTGGGCATCGGCCACGATTACCGTGCCGTCGTCGAACTCCACCGCAAAGCACGGCCGACTAGTCATGACCTCAGTAGCCGCGATCACCCGGGCCGACTTGCCGTCCGCCCCCAGGAGCTGGTCGCCGACCTGAACCTGACCCATGGTGGTCCAGCCGGTGGGCGTCGGCAGCGGAGTATCCAGCGCGAGGGCCTTGCCGATCGCGGGCCTGGCCGCGATGACGACCATTTGGCCGGGGTGCAGGCCGTTGGTCAGCGCGTCCAGGTCCGCGAAACCGGTCGGCACCCCGGTCAGCGAGCCGCCGCGGCTGCCGATGGCCTCAATCTCGTCCAGCGCTCCGGGCATGATCTCCGACAGCGGGGCGTAGTCCTCGCTGACCCGGCGGTCGGTGACGCCGTAGACCTCCGCCTCCGCGCGGTCCACGAGGTCGTCCGCGTCTCCGTCGCCGGAGTAGCCGAGCTGGACGATGCGCGTCCCGACCTCTACCAGGCGGCGCAGGATGGCCCGCTCCCGGACGATCTTGGCGTAGTAACCCGCGTTGGCGGCCGTCGGCACCGACGCGATCAGCGTATGCAGGTAGGGCGCGCCACCCATCCGGCCGATGTCGCCGCGCCGGGTCAGCTCGGCAGCGACCGTTACGGCGTCGGCCGGCTCCCCGCGCCCGTACAGGTCGAGGATGACCTCGTGGACGATCTGATGGGCGGGTCGGTAGTAATCGGCCCCCTTGATCACCTCCAGGACGTCCGAGATGGCGTCCTTCGACAGCAGCATCCCCCCGAGCACGCACTGCTCCGCGGCGATGTCGTGCGGCGGGGTGCGCTCGAACTCCTCACTACCGCGTGGCGTGATCTCAGCAACGCTCACCCAGCGCACCTCCCCGTATCCGATCCGCCGTTTCGCCGCCGCCACCCGTGCGGGACCCACCACCGTTCTATCGAACGGCTCCGACAGTCTCCCGCTGGTTGGGGCCGGCAGCTAATCGCTGTGTGCACAGGCCTGTGGACAGACTGTGCAGACACGCCGCTAGCACTGTGCGCAGCATGGGGACGGAGCTGTGGAAATGACCGGGATAACTGGCTTCGAAGGGCTTCTGCCTGCGGAGATGCCCTTCACTCCCTGTGGGAAAGAAATATTTCTGCCGTGCCGGTCGGACGTAGATGCCCGAAAGTTATCCACATTGAGAAGTTAACGTCGAACGTTATATGTCAAGTCGGAAGCCATAACGGCTTCGGCTATCCGATCTCGTCAAACGACGGGCGCGCGACGGCCCGGCTGCCTAGGGTTCGAGTATGTGTTCGATACCTGGCGGGAGGCCCGCTCCGGCCGGCGGCCCGGGTGAGCTCGACCGGCTGGGCCGCGCTATCGACGAGCTCGCCGCCGCGGCGCAGGCCCGGGACGCCACGGTCCGGGACGTCGCGGCGCGCCTGGCTAGGGTCTGGGAGATGGTGGCCGATCTCGATCCGGAACTCGCCCGGCGGCTGGCTGGCTACGAGAGCTGAGGACCGGGGCCAGCGCCTGCCCCGCAGACAGGTGATCCCCCGGCGGAATCTCCCGCCGGGGGATCACAGTCTGCGCAGCCGCGCGGCGCGCCCCGGGCCTGGCTAGGCCGCGGACACCTCAAGGCTGAGCGTCGCGCTGATCTCGGGGTGCAGCCGGACGTCGACCTGGTGCGCCCCGACTGTCTTGATCGGGTTCCTGACCTCGATCTTGCGCTTGTCGAGCGCAGGACCGCCAGCGGCCTTGACCGCGGCCACGATGTCCGAGGTGGACACCGAGCCGAACAGCCGGCCGCCGCTTCCCGCCCGCGTCTGCAGCCGGACGGTCATCGAGGCAAGCCGGGCTGCGGCCTCCCGGGCGTCGTCGAAACCGCGGATCTCGCGGGCCGAGCGGGCCCGCCTGATCAGCTCGATCTGCTTCTCAGCGCCTCGGGTCCACTGCATCGCCAGGCCGCGCGGAATCAGGTAGTTGCGGCCGTAGCCCGGCGCTACCTCCACCACGTCGCCGGGGGCACCCAGGCCGGAGACCTCCTGGGTCAGGATGAGCCTCATGGGCGTACCGCTCATCGGTTCCTACCTCCCCGGTCTCAGCGAGCCGTGCTCGTGTAGGGCAGCAGCGCCATCTCGCGCGCGTTCTTGATCGCCGTGGCGACATCGCGCTGGTGCTGCGTGCAGTTGCCAGACACCCGACGGGCGCGGATCTTGCCGCGGTCGGAGATGAACTTCCGTAGCAGCCCGGTGTCCTTATAGTCCACGCGGGTGATCTTCTCCTGGCAGAACAGGCAAACCTTCTTCTTAGGCTTGCGGATGGGTGGCTTGGCCATCTTGGTGCTCCTTAGCAGAGCCCCGCCGCTGGCGGGGATGGTCGGTTAGTGAATGTCTGGTCGCTGGTAACGGAAATCGTCGTAGTCCTTCGCGGTACCGTCCCGGCTAGAACGGCGGCTCGTCAGCGAACGGGGCGTCCCCGCCGCCGGCATCCGAGGCCCACGGGTCATCGGCTGCCGCCGGGCGTCCGCCGGCCTGACCGCCGCCCGACGACGATCCGCCGCCCCCGCCGCCGCCAGCCCCGGACCGGGTAGACCGGGTGACCTTGGCCGAGGCGTTGCGCAGCGAGGGGCCGACCTCGTCGACCTCGATCTCGTAGACGGTGCGCTTCTCGCCCTCGCGGGTCTCATAGGAGCGCTGCCGCAGCCTCCCCGAGACGATGACACGCATGCCCCGCTGCAGGCTCTCGGCGACGTTCTCCGCCGGCTGCCGCCAGACATTGCAGGTCAGGAAGAGGCTGTCGCCGTCCTTCCACTCGTTGGTGGCCCGGTCCATGAACCGGGGCGTGGAGGCCACCCGGAAGTTGGCCACCGCGTTTCCCGTGGGGGTATAGCGAAGCTGTGGGTCGTCAACGAGGTTGCCGACGATGGTGATCTGGGTGTAGCCTGCTGCCATCGGGGTGCTCCCGGTCGGTTGGTTCAGTCAGCTCAGGGTTGCCGGAAGGCGCTAGTGCACGTCCGGCCGCAGGATCTTGGTCCGCAGCACAGCCTCATTCAGGTTGAGCTGACGGTCCAGTTCCTTTACGGCATCCGGCTCCGCCATCAGGTCGACGACGGTGTAGATGCCCTCGGACTTCTTGTCGATCTCATAGGACAGCCGGCGCCGTCCCCAGACGTCGACCTTGTCCACGCTGCCGCCGGCGTTCGTGACGACCCTGAGAAACTGGTCGAGCGACGGCTGGACGGTGCGCTCCTCAAGCGAGGGGTCGAGAATGATCATCATCTCGTAGCGGCGCATGCGCTTACTGCCTCCTCTGGACTCACGCGGTCACGGTCTCTCCGTGACAGGAGGGGCCACGAGCCAGCCGCCGAAATCACTCGATACGGGCGGCCCGCTGGTGGCTTAGCCAGACTACCAGCCGGGACGGACAGTCCGGCCGGCCGATGATTCCCTTCGGGCGCCAGCGGGCAGACACTAGGAACAGCCAGGACGGGCACCTGAACCCGGCACTGGCACCTGAACACCAGGCACTAGAACTGCGTGTCAACGATAAAGGACTCGTCAAGGTGGTGGCAGTCATGCCCGAGGCCGTCCAGGCCCAGTCACGCAGCCAGCCCTACCGGCTGACCCTCAACAGCGACGGGCAGGCGCACCCGGTGCTGAATGTGCTCGCGCTGTTCACCCTCGTCGTCGGCATCGCGGCCTTCGCCCTTGGCCTGGTCGTCCAGACGCACCTGGCGGCCACGATTCTGGGCATGATCGGTTTCGGGGTCGGGCTGGCAGCCCAGCTGAACTCCGCGACCAGGGAAGAGCGGATCGTCCTGGTGACCGGGATCATCGCCGCCTTCGTCGGCATGGCCCTGGGCATCGGGCACGGCGGCTTCGCCTAGCGGTCGCTGATCCTCCGAGACTGTCGCCAGCCGGCGCTAGGCTCGGGGAATGACCGCGATCGGAGCGCATCTGCACGACGGCAACCCGCTGGAGAAGGCGCTCGGCATGAGCGCCGACCTGGTGCAGTTCTTTCTCGGTGACCCGCAGGGCTGGAAGGCGCCCGTTTTCCCCGGCGACCCAGCCGAGCTGCGGGCATCCTTCGCTGCCGCCGGGGTGGGTGCCTATATTCACGCGCCGTACGTCGTCAACGTCGCCTCCCCCAACAACCGCATCCGGATCCCGAGCCGCAAGCTGCTGGACCAGCAGCTCAAGGCAGCGGCGTCCATCGGCGCGCGCGGCCTGATCGTCCACGGCGGCCACGTCACGGCGGGCGTGGACCCGGCCGACGGCTACGACAGCTGGCGAAAGGCCATCGAGCGGATCGAGCGGCCGCTGCCGATGCTGATCGAGAACACGGCCGGCGGTGACGGAGCGATGGCCCGCAGCCTCGAGGCCATCGCCCGGCTCTGGGATGCGGTGTCAGGCGCAGCCCTTGGCGGTGGCGAGGTCGGCTTCTGCCTGGATACCTGCCATGCGCATGCCGCGGGCGAGGACCTGGCCGACATCGTGGACCGGGTCAAGGCCATCACCGGCCGGGTTGACCTCGTGCACTGCAACAACTCACGGGACGAGTTCGGCTCCGGCCGGGACCGGCACGCCGGGCTGGAGTCGGGCCAGATCGACCCGGCCCTGATCGTCGGCGTCGTCCGCGCCGCCGGCGCGCCAGTCATCTGTGAGACGCCGGATCCGGCGACCGACATCCGCTGGCTGCGCGGCCAGCTCGGCTGAGCCGCCGGCGCTACACCGCCAGGACCGCCTGGGCTCGGAGCAGTCGGCGGGTCCGGCTGGTCCCGGCGGCGGTCTGGATGACGGCGGCGACGGTATGGCCTTGCTGACCCGGGGGCGTGGTGACCTGGCAGGGCTGCGGCCCAGGCTGTGGCGTGCAGGTCGGCGACGACGTCGCTCCTGGGGGTGAGGTGGACACCGATGGCGGCGAGGGACTCAGGCTCCCGGCCGGAGTACAGACGAATCCCGGCGCAGGCGTACAGCCCGGCGTCGGGGTTGGCGTCGGCGTCTGCGTCGGCTGGGCGGTTGCCGAGGGCGTGGGCGTGGGCGTCGCCGACTGCGCCCCGTTGACCTGGTCCCACAGGGCGAACCCGTTGAAGTTCGGCGTCGGCAGCGGCTGGGGCGCCATCGTGGCGAACTCATTCATCATGAACGTGTGCCAGATTGCCGCCGGCCACTCCCCGCCGTAACCGCCAACGGGATTGCCGCCCGGCAGGACAGGGAGGACGTCCAGGGTCTGCGAGCCCGGGCTCAGACTGCTGTTCTGCCGGTTGGTGAAGATCGTGACCCCCAGCGAGTAGCCGGGGATCGCACCGACGAACCAGGCGTCCTGGGCGGTCTGCGTGGTACCGGTCTTGCCGATCACCGGCTGGCCTGGCCAGGCCGCGTTGGGGTAGGCGGTGCCACCGGGGACGTTGTCGAAGGACAGGGCGTAGTCCACGTCGGCTGCCTGGTCGGGCTGGAGCACCGTGTGCGACACGACCCGGAGGGGAAGCGAGCCGCCACCCTCGACGATCCTGGCGATCACGTGCGGCGTGTGATAGACACCGCCATCGGCCAGCGTGGCGAAGGTGCTGGCCTGCTCGACGGCAGTCAGGTCGCTCTCGCCCAGCGCGATGGCCACCGAGCCCCCCGTGCTCAGCTTGCTGGTCTTACCGAACTGGGCGTTCATCGCGGTCCAGTCGTTGGTGGTGCCCTGGGTAAACGGCGTCTGGCCCACCCCGAATTGCTTTGTCATGTCGATCACGTTCTGCACCCCGTCGCGATGGGCGAGGTCCTCGAACGCCGGGTCAGAGGAGATGGCCGCGGCAGTGGCGACCGTAAGCGGGTGCTTGCTGTCCTCGCTGGGCTCGTTGAAGGGGAAGTAGTACCGCTGGTTCAAGTCCTGGCTCGTCGGCGGCGTCCGGAGGGACAGCGCGAGCTGGTCGGCCGGGGTCTGGCCCACCGGGATCCACAGCGGCGAGTACCCGTTGAGCTTGCTGGTCTGCACGTTCATGCCCTGGGACACCGCGGTGGCCAGGACGTAGGGCTTGAAGGAGGATCCGACCTGCTTGGGATCCTCGGCCATGTTGAGCTGGCAGTCGACCCGCAGGCAGGCCTGGTAGTTCGAGGTATAGCCGGGCCCGCCGTAGACGGCCAGGATCGAGCCGTCGGTCGGGCGCTCCAGGACGGCCCCGATGTAGGCGTAGGACGGCAGCGGATGCCCGTCCGCGGCCATCTGCGCCTTGTTCGCGGCCACCGCCCGGTAGAGCCCGTTCATCTTCGACTCGCTGAAGGTCGTGTAGATCTTCAGGCCGCCAGTGGTGATCTGGGCCTGGGTCAGGTGATAGGTGGAGGTCAGCTCCTGGTTCACCATCTGCATCAGGTAGCCCTTGTAGCCGTTCAGGGAACTGCTCAGGTGGAAATGGACCTTGGGGAATGCCTCATGTGCCTTCTGTGCCGAGGTCAGTGCGCGGTCGCGCACCATGTTCGTCAGGACGTAATCCCAGCGCGCTACCAGGTCGGTGTAGGCCGAGCCGGCGTGCGGGTCCGGGCTGAAGTAGCCGGGCTCGTTGACCATCGCGGCCAGCATGGCGGCCTGGCTGACGGTGAGGCTGCTGGCCGGCTCATTGAAGTAGGCCTGCGCGGCGGCGCCCACGCCGTAGGCGTTCTGGCCGAAGTAGACCGTGTTGAGGTACTGCGTCAGGATCCAGGACTTGGACTTGGTGTGGGCCAGCTTGATCGCGACCAGGATCTGCTTGAACTTGACGCTGGCCGATCCGGTGCTGTTGCTGGCGGTGGCGAAGCCCGCGTAGTAGTTCTTGACGAGCTGCTCGGTCAGGGTCGATCCGCCCTGGCTGACGGCGCCGCCCTTGAGGTTGTGGTAGGCGGCCCGCAGGATGCCGGTCACCGAGATCCCGCCCTCGCTGTAGAAATGCCGGTCCTCCGCCGCGATGACGGCGTTGCTCATGACGGCCGGGATCTGCTGCGCCGTCAGGATCTGCCGGTTCAGGCCGCCATCGGAGAACGAGGCGATCAGGTGCCCGTTCCCGAAGTAGACCTGCGAGGGCTCGGCGGTCGCGGTCGCCTTCGTCGCGGTCGGAAGCGGCGTCCGGGTGTACTCAATGATGAACGCCACCAGAAGCAGGACCGGTATGCCGACGATTATCGCGGCGGCGACCCCCAGTGCCTTCTTCCAGGTCCAGCGGCGCCACCAGGTGCCGGACAAGAACCATTCCTTAAGACCCCTGCGTCCGCCGCCGGGACGGCCAGGACCACCAGGACCGCCGCCGCCGCGCCCCGCGCCGCGGCCGCCATTTCCGGAGCCGGACCGGCGTCCCGGGCCTTCGGCCCGCGGGTCGTCCTCGCCATCGGGCCAGGCCGGGCCGCCCGCCGCGCCGGGACGGCCGCGCTGCAGCGTCCGGCCGTCATCATCCTCGGCGTATCCGGTCGCCGTGCGGCCGCCTCGGGAGCCATAGCCCTGGCCGGTCCGTGAACCCGCGCCGTTGCCGCCGGCCCCCTTGAGCTCCGCGCCGCGCCCGGTGCCGTGACGCCCGCCGCTCTGGGCCGCGCCATTCAGGGCGGCCCCGTTGGCCCGCGCGCCGCGACGCGCTGCACCGTTGACGCCGGGCCTGTCCTGCCCCCGCTGGTCATTGCCATCCCGGGCATAGCCGGCCCCGTTATACCCCGCGCCGTAGTTGCCGGCACCATTGTTGGCGGCACCATTGTTGGCGGCACCATTGTTGGCGGCGCCGTTGCTCCGGGCGGGACCGGGCGCGGCAGCCGGGCCGCGCTCGTTACGCGGTCCCCGCAGGCCCAGCCGGTCCCGGAGGTCCTGCGCCACCTCCGCGGCGCCCGATTCCCGCTCGGGTCCGTACCCGCGGTCACGGCGCGCGCCCTGCGGCGAGCGGGGGGCGGGACCGGGCGGCTGGCTGCCGCCCCGCCGTGACCCGCCGCGGCCCCGGCCATCGGCCTCGCGGGCGACGGGCTCGGGCCGCGAGCGCCGGCCGCCGCCGCGGCCACGCTGAAGATCCCAGGGATCGCCGCCACCGCGCGCGTCCTCCGATGACCACGGTCCACTTCGTCGCATCGTCTGCAGACGCATAACCTTCCCTGATCAAGTCAACGTGGCGCCCGGATTCCCGAAGGTACTGATCACGGCGGCATCGCCAAGCCGCGCACTGTTTCGTTGGCAGTCTCCCCATGTGGCTCTCCTGAAAGGCACGAAGCGGCCGACGCCCGCGCTTGAGACCCGTGTTCGACCCCTTGGTCTCACACGGCGAACCCGACTCCGCCTGGGCCCGGGTGCCTTTTGTGTCGTTGCCTACTACGCCGTCGCCCCCGCGGGCTTCGATATCGCAATCGGCAGCGTCACCTACATCTCTTCCTGTGCGATGCCCAGCTTCTGCTTCGCTCGTGCGACGGCGCGCCAATACTTC
>Ga0209871_1000403_pt1 | contig 11872 bp, 8 predicted proteins | sample OrgsoiDNA2013045_FD_185795 | JGI IMG/M metagenome (GOLD analysis project Ga0209871, IMG submission 185795) | Permafrost soil microbial communities from the Arctic, to analyse light accelerated degradation of dissolved organic matter (DOM) -... | ecosystem: Environmental > Terrestrial > Soil >... | reverse complement strand
GACCGTGCCGGGTTAACTTAGATCGCTATCAGCCAACTGCCCCTGCTTTCTCGCATTTGTCTCACGGATTGCCGGGGACCACTGGACCTAGTCGGACACGCTCGCTGGACACCCCGTGGACCCTGACCTGCGGCGCGGATTCCAGCGCACTGGCCGGACCCCCGCTCTGATCTACGGATCAGAAGAAGGTTGCCAGTCCAGGCACGCGCCGACCGGGGGGCTCTGTCGCACTTTCGGTGGTGACAGTGTGTCAGATTATGTCACGATAGGCTATGTGTGGCATGGTCAGTCAGGTGGCAAAAGCGGGCTTATGGGAGTGATGTTCTCCGGGTTGTCGTCCCTGGTCATTGAGGACATGACGGACCAGGATGGCGTGATCGTGGTCCGGGCGCGAACAGCTGGGGGGCTTGTGCCGTGCCCGCGGTGCGGCGCCGGGACGGCCAGGTTCACGGGTATTGCGAGCGGACGGTCGCGGACGTGCCCGCGGACGGCCGCCCGGTCGTGGTGCGGGTCCGGGTGCGGCGTATGCGGTGCCCGGACCCGGCTGCCCGGTCCAGACGTTCCGGGAGCAGGTCCCGGGCGTGCTGGACTGCTACCAGCGGCGGACCACGCGCCTGGCGGGCCAGGCCGGCGAGGTGGCCCGCCGGTTAGCGGGTCGGGCAGGGGCCGGGCTGCTGACGGCGCTGGGAGTCCCGGTTTCCCGTGATACTGCCCCTGCGGGGTACTGCTGCGGCTCCCGCTGCCCCAGGTCAGCGTCCCCCGCGTGCTGGGCGCTGGCGACTTCACGCTGCGCCGCGGGGCCACGTCTGCGCGACCGTGCTGATCGATGCCGAGACCGGGGAGCGAACGGCCGGACCGAGGGCGTGAACACCAAGACGAAAATGATCAAGCGGCAGATGTACGGCCGCGCCGGATTCACCCTCCTGCCTGTTAACTGAACTCCGGGACGTCGCCGCAGCTCAGAGGGCTAAGCGTGCACGGCCTCTGGCGCGGCCGCTGACCGGAATGTCGTTTTCGGCAAGCCTCAGCAGCTGTAACCGCAGCCTGGGCAGTACAGAAAGCGGACGTTCGGTGCCGAACAGGTCACCTACGTTCTCCTTGGTGCTGCTTGTCGGCATCAGCCACAACCGACTTGCGACGTTCGTGCAGCCACCGTGACCTGCGACGACATCCAAACCTGCAACTTGACTTCGATTGTTCAGAGAATCCGTCACCGCATCCTGCTCAACTAAGACCACGCACTGTCACCACCGAAAGTGCGACAGAGCCGTTAGTGAGATAGACCCGGCCGCACCGAACTGGCTTCTGCGCGTTACGAGCAGGTGTGCATGGATCGCTGGTCTGCTTCCTGGTGATCGGCCAGGCTGGTCCGGGCGGAGCCTGCTGCCGGGGGGGTTTTTGCCTGCCTTGGTTGTCCCTGGTTGCGGCGGTAGGGTCGGCTGGTGGTGGAAGTCTTCGGTGAGCGCGTCGGCCGTGGTGATGCCGGTCGGGACCGGGCGGCGGCGCGCTTGCCGCCGAGGAGGCCTTCTTTTGTCGGGAGAACTGGGGAACTCGGGGAGATCGCCGCCAGGCTAGGGCGCTATGCGGTGGTGACGCTGGTCGGTGTTGGGGGGGTCGGAAAGACCGCTTTGGCGATTGAGGCGGCGTGGATCGAGGTGGCGGCCGGCCAGGCTGCGATGGCGTGCTACGTCGATTTGGTGCCATGTCGTACCGACGATCAGGTGGTTGCTGCTTTGGTCGAGGGGGTGGGGGTCAGGGGGGCCCGGGCAGCGGCGGGGGTTGACGCTGTTGTGGATGCGGTGTCGGGTTGCCGGTCGTTGCTGGTGGTCGATAATTGCGAGCATGTGCTGGAATCGGCTCGTCGTGTTTGCGATCAGCTGGCGGGGCGGGCTGTCGGCTTGCGGCTTTTGGTGACGAGCCGTCTCCCGCTTGATATCGGGCCCGAATGCGTGTGGCGGGTGCCGCCCATGGCTGTTCCCGGCGAGGCCAGCGGCCCGGTTGCGACGGAGGCGGTGGGGCTGTTTTTTGCCCGGGCAGCCATGGCGGGGGTGACGCTGCTGGCAGGCCCCGCTGAGCTGGCGCTGGCGGGCAGCATCTGCCGTAAGGCGGGCGGGCTGCCGCTGGCGATCGAGTTGGTGGCCAACCGCCTGCGGGTTGCTTCGCTGACCGAACTCGCGGAGGGGCTGGGGCCTTCGGGATGGCCGGCCAGGAGCGCCGGTTCTGGGCGCCATGACTCGCTGGAGGCGTGCCTGGCCTGGAGTCATGAGCTGCTGTCGCCTGATGCTGCGGTTGTATTCCGGCGGCTGAGCGTATTCCCGGGGGGTTTCGACCTTGCCGCGGCCCAGGAGGTGGCGGGGACACAGCCGGTTGAGGGCGGCGAGGTTGGTGCGCTGGTCGAGCAGTTGGTTGCCGCTTCGCTGCTGGATGCGGACACGAGCGGGACCAGGGCCCGGTTCCGCTTCAATGAGCCGGTGCGCCAGTACGCCACGGCACGTCTGGCTGATGCCGGGGAGCAGGACCTGGCTGGGTGGCGGCACGCCCGCGTGTTCCTGGCCCGGGCCGAGGCGGTCGAGCCGATGCTGTTCGCGCCGCAGGCCGAGCAGCATTGCGACCTGCTGGAGTTCGACCGGCCCGATCATGATGTGGCCCTTGGCTGGTTTCTGTCCGGGGGGGCGGTTGAGGATGCCCAGCGGCTGGCGGCCGCCTTGTACTTCTTCTGGTACACCCGCGGATGGTTCGTGACCGGGTTGCGGTGGCTGCGGGCGGCGCTGGCGGCCGAGGGCGAGGCCGGGCCCATGGTGCGGCTGCGCACCGAGGTCGGGCTGGCACAGCTGGCTTTCATCGCTGGCGACTACGTGGCCTCGTTCACGGCCATCGAGTCGGCATTGCCGGCGGCCCGGCTACTCGGTGACGATGTGGTGCTGGCCCGCTGCCTCGCGACCGCGGGTTACATCTGGTGGTTCCTGGATCCCGAGCGCTCCGCCGTGCTTTTCGAGGAGGGTCTGGAGGCTGCCCACCGCAGCGGAGATGGCTGGACTCGCAGTACCGGGCTGGCCGGCCTGGGCTGGGCCCGCTATTTCGCCGGACGTTTCGGCGCTGCCGCCGGTCCCCTCCACGACGCCATCCAGCTGACTGCCCGCTCGGGGCGCCGGCAGCAATTCGCCATGGCCGTGCTTGGCCGCGCCGCGGTTGAGCTATGGCTCGGGCAGCTCGCCACGGCAGAGGTGTCCGCACAGCAAGCGCTGGGCGTGCTGCGGGCGATCGGCGACACCACCTGGACCAGCGCGGCGCTGGCGATCGTGGCCGAGATTGAACGCACACGCGGCCGCCTGGAAACGGCCGAGCGCCATGCGGTCGAGGCCATCGAAGTCGCCGGGCGGGCCAACTCGGCTATTAATGTGATGATCGCCACCGGTCACCTGGGCCGCATTCTGCTGGCCCGCGGCGAACCGGCCGCCGCCCACCACCTCGATCAGGCCGTGCAACTGGCCCGCTCCTTCGCGGTGCGGCCCCTTGCTGCCTGGTGGCTCGACTCACTGGGCGAGCTCGCTGAGCTGGATGGCCGCTACGACGACGCGCGAAGCTGGTATGAGCAGGCCATCAGCCACGCGGCTGACTGCAATCTGGCGGTAGACGCCGCCCGCGCCCGCCACCACATGGCGCGGCTGGCCTGGATGAGCGGCGACCGGGCATCGGCGGTCAACGGCTGCCACCAGGCGCTGGCCGGGCAACTCGAAACTGACGACTGCCTCGGGCTGGTCGAAACACTGGAGACCCTGGGCGGCGTGCTCGTCGATGAGGGAAGCGCTCGCCGTGGCCTGCCCCTGCTGGCCGCCGCCACTACCGCCCGGGAGGCGCTGGGTTTTCCCCGGCGGCCGATGGAGGCCGGCCGAATCGCGGGCTGGGTCGCGACGGGCCGCGAGCAACTCGGCGAGCAGGCGCAGCCCGCGTGGGAACGTGGTGCCGGGCTCAGCATCGAGAAGGCCGCTGCGATGGCCCGCCGGGGGCGGGGCCCTCGCCGGCGGCCCACGTTCGGCTGGGCAAGCCTCACCCCAGCTGAGCGCAACGTAGCCGACCTCGTCGCCCGCGGCTTTACCAATCCCGAGATCGCGGCCCGGCTCGGGGTAAGCGCGGGCACCGTCAAAGATCACGTGTCGAGTGCCCTGCGCAAGCTCGGCGTGCGGACCCGGGCTGAGCTGGCCGCCGCGGTCTCCAGCCACGCCGCGATCTGATCCCCCATCCGGGCGATGTTCTCCCCGCCCAGACACCGGATGCTTTGTCCATGCCGAACGCAATCGTCAACGGAATCAGCATCGACTACTCCACTGTCGGCGAGGGCCCGCCGGTCCTGCTCGTCTGCGGCACCGGCCAGCCCGCCGACCTGTGGTTCGCCCAGGTGGCCGACCTGGCCGCAGCCGGGCACACCGTCGTCACCTTCGACAACAGGGGCTGCGGGCGCTCCGAGGCACCGCCCGCGCCCTACCTTGTGGCAGACATGGCCGCCGACGCCGCCGGCCTCATCGAGCACCTCGGGCTCGGGCCCTGCGACGTCATCGGATACTCGCTGGGCGGCTACATCGCCCAGCAGCTCGCCGTGACCCGCGCCGACCTGGTCCGCCGGCTCGTGCTCCTGGCCGGGGCCGGTGCAGCGCCGGCCTATGCGGTGGCGCGTTCCCGGGCTGCGGTCGACCTCGCCCGCGCCCTTGACCCGCTCCCGCCCAGCTTCGACGTCGCCGACCTGCTGCTGTCGCTCCATCCCATGGCCCAGCTCCAAAACGACGACGACGCGGTCAAGATCACCATCAGCCTGATCGAGGCAGCCGAGCCGTGGACCAACCCCGGGCGGCTCGGCCAGTACCAGGCCGACCTCGCCTGGCTAGAGGACAGCGGCCACCTGGACCGGCTCGACCACATCAAATCCCCGTGCCTGGCCATGGCATTCGAGCATGACTGCTGGTTCCCCCCGCGGGTCGTGCGTAAAGCAGCCAAGCGCATTCCCCGATGCCAATACGTCGAGCTGCCTGGCCTCGGCCACGGAGCCCCTCTGCTGGCAGCCGACAAGGTCAACCCGATCCTCGCCGAGTTCCTTGACTAAACAAACCCACCCGAGCTGCGCGGCGAACTCGCCCGAACCCCAGCCAAGACAGCCAACGAGGAGGGAACCGTGATCGGTCATCTGCTCCGCGCAGGCGCCGCCCTGGCCGCGCTTGCCCTGACGCTGGGGGCCACAACCGCCGTGGCCGCGTCCCCGCCGCCTCGCCTTACGCCGCCCAAGAGCTACTACCTGGCGCTCGGCGACTCGATCGCCTACGGCTTCCAGACCAGCAAGGCCCTGGCCGGGCTGCCGCCAGATGCCTTCGACACCGGGTACGCCGACCTGTTCGCGGCCCGGCTCCGGCAGCTGCGGCCACAGATCGCCACGGTCAACTATTCCTGCCCTGGCGAGTCGACCACCACCTTCCGTCAGCCATGCATCTGGAAGACATCCGGCCATGCGCTCCACAACGACTACCCGGGCTCCCAGCTCGACGCGGCCCTGGCCTTCCTGGCCGCCCACCGCGGCAAAGTCAGCCCGATCACGCTGTCGCTCAACGGCAACGACATCAATGAGTTCCTGCAAACCTGCCTGCCAGGCGACCTTGCTTGCATCCAGGCCGGCGCACCGGCGGCGATCGCCGCCTACCAGGCCCGGCTGACCTCGATCCTGAGGCTGCTGCATGCTGCCGCACCCGACGCCGAGATCATCGTGGTCGGCGCCTACGACCCCAACATCGGCGCATTTGCCTTCGCCGACCCGCTCTTCGCGCAGCTCAACCAGGCCCAGCAGGCAGCCGCCGCCACGGTTCGGGCCCGGTTCGCCAACCCCTTCCCCGTCTTCAACCCCCAGGGCGACCCTGCGGCCGAAACCACGGCCATCTGCACCCTCACCCTGGTCTGCAGCCAAGCAGACGGCCACCCCTCCGACACCGGCTACCGCGCGCTCGCCGGCATCGTCTGGAACGCATCGGGCTACGCGAGCTTCCGGTGACCATGCTGGCCGGGCAGCGGCGCGCTCGGCGGGACGCGCTGGAAGCCGACCGTGAGGCCGTCCTTGGCCGCCGACAGCACCACGAACCGGCCGTCTCCGATCGTGGTCCCGGCTTCCACGTCCAGCAGCCCGCACCAGAAGCGCGCAAGCCGCTCAGGATCTATGGCGTCGATGACGCAGTGACAAATCCCGGAATGTGCGCAAGCCGGGATACGCATGGCCACACACATTGAGGAGGTAGTGATGTCGGCTGATGAGCCCAATCCGCGCGGGTGGCCGCTAGTGCCGCATACGACCGTGGTCAGAATTGCCCGCAAGACGGTAGTCGCGGCTGCGGTGGGCGCGATTGCGGCTGTTACTCAAGCCTGCGGTGGCTCAGGTGCTAGCGGCACCGCAGGCTTGACGGCAACAAGCCCACCACCGGCTTCTGCCTCCGCCACCTCCAGCCCATCAGGGCCGGTCACCTACACGGCACAGGTGTTCATGCCGGGGATGAAAGTGACCGTCCCGACCAGCGGGTGGACAGTCTATGAAGATCACCCCGGCGAGTTCAACCTGGCGTCGCCGCCCGGCAAGATGGCCGGGACCAACATCCACTTCTGGCTCGATCCGTACCCTTCGACACCTCATGACAGGCCGATCCGAACGGTAGGCAGAACGCCTGCGGCGCTGATCGGGTGGCTGAAAGGCAATCCCAACTTCATCGTGTCCGCACCAGTAAGCCGGCGAATCGCACACGGGACCGGAGCGGCAAACGTGGATCTCGACGTCTCGCCGACCGCACCGCGCTCAGATCCCGGTTGCCCCGGCCCATGCCTGGCCTATTTTGTATGGCCCCACTTCGGCTTCGACTACGGGACCAGCCGGGGCGAGCCAATTCGGCTCTATTTCGCGTCACTTGGCACCGGCACGAAGACCCACACCCTTGTCATCTCGATCGACACGCCGAACACGGAGACCTTCTCCGCCGTGATCCCCACTGCCGCAAAGATCATCGACAGCATCAAGCTGCCGACGACCGTGTCCGCGGGCTAGCCGTATCCCTCGCCTGGCCCCCCGACATCGCCACCAGTCATGCTCGTCTCTGCCAGTGGCTGGCGACAAGTCTGATATGACCCGACATCCTGCGTTGACAGACCCGCTTTCGGGGCCGCGAGGTCAAGCTCGCCGGTGCGCTCGATCTCATCGCGGGCCTGGGCGGCGGGACCATTGAGGGATACCCGGAGGACGCCGGCTCGGTGCCCGCCGGATTCCTTTACAACGGCGCCTTGTCGACCTGCGAGAAGCTCGGGTTCATCCGTGACCGCAAGATCGGCAAGTACCGCTGGGTCGTGACCAGGGTCGTCGAGCCGAGGTCGTAGGAGACGCGGGTCAGCGGCCTCGATCTCTCACAGCCGTCTCACAGACCTATGGGACGACACTGGACTCAAGCGTTCTCGCCGGACACTGGGCGGACTCTGACCTGCGGAAACGGACTGCTCCGGACACGCCGGACACCCCGCACTGATCTACGGATCAGATGGAGACGCTCAGCTGCGGTCGGACATGTTTTCAGGCTCTGGCGCGGATTTGGTGATCGGTCACAGTAGGTGATGGCTTGCGGTGTAGGTGCCGAAAACCTATGCCACCAGGCGATATTCGTGGATGACGCCACCCGCGCGGTCATGCCGCCGGACCCGGAAATGATCCAAGTCGATGATGCCATCTGGCAGGGGCCGCAGTGGCGCGGCCTTGTCCAGGGCGCGGTGCGGCCGGCGGGAGTTGTAGAAGTCCTCGTACTCCCGCAGCATCATCATCAGGTGGCGCTGGTTCCAGATCAGGGTCCGGTCCAGCAGCTCACGTCGGCAGCTGCCAGCCCGCCGCTCCATGATCGAATTCATTCGCGGTGCCTGAACGGCGGAGCGGATGACCCGGATCCCGCCCGCCTGGAACACGGCATCGAACGCCTGCGTGAAGCTGGCGTCCCGGTCATGCAGGACGAATTTCGCTCGTGCCCCGGCATCCCCCAGGTCCATGAGCAGGTTCCGGGCCTGCTGGATGACCCGGGAGTGGACCGGGTGCTGCGTGGCGCCCGGGACCCGGACGCGCCGGTTGCCGTGCTCGATCAACGCAAGGACGTACACCTTCGTGCCATTGAGCAGGTCAGCGGTGAAGAAGTGCAACGCCAGGATCCCCTGCGCCTGCGACCGCAGGAACTCCGCCCAGCCAGGGCCGTCCCGGGACGGCGAGCCGCTGGGCAACAACGACTACGTGATCTGCGCAGATGAGAAGACCTCGATCCAGGCTCGCTGCCGCTGCCCCCCACCCTGCCCCCCGGCAAGGCCTGCGCGATACGGGTCGAGCACGACTACAAGCGCGGCGGCGCTCTGGCCTACCTGGCCGCCTGGGACGTCCGCCGCGGACAGGTGAGCGGCCGATGCGAGGACACGACCGGGATCGCGCCATTCTCCCGGCTAGTCGCGCAGGTAATGACCGCCGAGCCCTGCGCCAGCGCGGACCGGGTGTTCTGGATCACAGACAACGGGTCCTCCCACCGCGGCACAGCCTCGGCCAGACGGATGACCAGGGCCTGGCCCAACGCGCACCTGATCCACCTGCCCGTGCATGCCTCCTGGCTGGACCAGGCAGAAATCTACTTTATCTGGAGCCTCCTAAGGGCTGTCCTTGACGTCCGCCACGGTCACTTGAGCCCCTTGGCGGCTGCTTCGTAGACATGGTTATCTGCCGCTTCATCCAGCACGTCGGTGAAGTGGAGGAATCATGCGAGTGCAGCGTGTCGCGATGCCCTGGTCCGGGCTCGAGTCGTGGACTGTCCTGGGCGATGACGACATCCCGGTCGGGCCGGCTGAGGGGTGGCTGGCCTACCTGACCAGCATCGAGCGGTCGCCGAACACGGTGAAGGCGTATGCCCATGATCTGAAGGATTTCCTGGTATTCCTTGCCCGCCGGGACGTGGACTGGCGGGAGGTGCGGCTGGAGGACCTGGGCGAGTACGTGGCCTGGCTGGCGCTGCCGCCGGCTGGGCGGGACGGCCTGGTGGCGGTGCTGCCGTCGGCGGAATCTTACGTGGGCGCGGCGACGGTGAACCGCAAGCTGGCGGCCCTGGCCGCTTTCTACGCCCACCAGGCCAGGCACGGCGCTGATGTCGGCGAGCTGCTGACCGCCTGGCAGGCGGGCGGCCGCCGGAACGGCGGGTTCAGGCCGTTCCTGCATCATGTGAGTGCCGGCAAGCCGCAGGCCCGCCGGACCATTGCCCTGAAGCAGCCGAAGAAGCTGCCGCGGGTAGTGACGGCCGCGGAGATGCAGGCCATCCTGGATGCCTGCGAGCACCTGCGGGACCGGCTCTTGCTGGCCATTTTGTGGGACGCCGGCGTTCGGATCGGCGAAGCGCTCGGGCTCCGGCACGAGGACATCGCCGTGGCCGAGCGGGAGGTCACCATCGTGCCGCGCGCCAACGGCAACGGCGCGCGGTCCAAGGGCCGCGATCCGCGGACCATCCCGGTCCGCGCCCAGGTCATCCGGCTTTACGGTGATTACCTGGCCACCGAGTACGGCGACCTGGACTCCGACTACGTGTTATCTGGACGTCCAGATAATAGGAATTGTCCCGAGGCCGCCGTTATGCCGGCGGCGCACGGGAAGCGGAGTTGCGCAAGGGAGTCTTTGCTGGCGGTGCCGGCATAACACTCCATCTGTAGCGTTGAGTGACTAATTCAGTACGCTGGGTCATGCTCGTCTTGTCGGTGCGGCCGGGGAGGCGATGATGGCGGGCAGGGTCCGGGTCTCGGGTCCGCTGGCACCTTATGCTGCCGGGTTCGCTGAATGGCTGGCTGGCCAGGGCTATGCTCCGTCGACTGTCGGTCATCAGCTGAGGCTGGTGGCCCGGTTGAGCCGGTGGCTTGCGGAGGAGGGCGTTCCGTCTGCCGCCCTGTCGGAGGCAGTAGCGCGGCGCTTCGCCCGGTCCGTGCGGGTGACGGGCCGGGCGGGGCCGACCGCGCGTGCAGTGGAGCCAGTACTGGGGTATCTGCGGGGCCTGGGAGCGGTTCCGCTGCCGGAGCCACGGTGCCAGGAGTCACCACGGCAGCGGCTGCTGGCGGCCTATGAGCGCTACCTGACCAGGGATCGCAGTCTCAGCCCGGCCACGGTCACCAAGTACATGCACATCGCCACGGTGTTCCTGGCCGGTCTTCCGGATCCGTTCGGCGAAGCTCTTGCCGGCTTGTCGGCCGGGCAGGTGATCGGGTTCGTGTGCGGTAAGGGATCCGGGGCCAAGAGCATGGCGGGCGGACTGCGGGTGCTGCTGCGCTACCTGTATCTCAGCGGGAACGTCGACAGGCAGCTTGCCGGGTCGGTGCCGCCGATCGCGGCGTGGAGGCTGTCCGGTCTGCCGGCCCGGCTGGACGCCGCCGCCGTGGCCGCGGTGATGGCCAGTTGCGACCGGGCCGGAGACACCGGCCGCCGCGACTACGCGGTGCTGATCTTGCTGGCCCGGCTGGGATTGCGGGCGCATGAGGTCGCCGGCCTGGGACTGGACGATATCCGCTGGCGGGCAGGGACAGTGGTGCTGCGCCGCAAGGGCGGGCGGAGCGAGGAACTGCCCCTGCCGGCGGATGTCGGCCAGGCGCTCGCGGACTACCTGCTGATCCGCCCCGCCGTCAGCGGCTCCCGGGCGGTGTTCATCTCCGCCGTGGCGCCGCGGCGCCCGCTGACACGGGGTGCGGTCACGTTGCTGGCCCGCCGGCACTGCGCCGCTGCGGGAATCGCCACCGGGGGCGCGCACCGCCTGCGTCACACCCTGGCCAGCGATCTGCTGGCCGCCGGGGCGTCACTGGCAGAGATCGGGCTGGTGCTGGGGCATCGCAGCCCGTTCGTGACCTCGATTTATGCGAAGGTCGACCGGGCCGCCCTGGTTCAGCTCGTCCGCCGCTGGCCGCTGGCCGGAACCGGGGAGAGCCGGTGGGCATGATGCGCCAGGCCGCGCAGCGGTACCTCCAGCTGCGCCGGTCACTGGGATATGAGCTGAAAGCGCCCGGCCGGCTGCTGCTGGATTTCGCCGGTCACCTCGATGAGCTGGGCGTCACGCACCTGACCATCGACGCGGTGGTGGCCTGGGCCACCGCGCCGCAAGACGCCACGGCCTACTGGCACTGGCTGCGGCTCAGTGCCGTCCGCGGCTTCGCCATCCACCTGCATACCCTCGATCCCGGTCACCAGGTGCCGCCAGCTGATCTGCTCCCGCGCCAGTACACGCGTCCGGCGCCCTACCTGTTCAGTGATGACGAGGTGGCCGCGCTGATGCGGGCCGCGGGGCGGATGCGCCACGGGCCTGCCGCGCTGACCTACCAGACGCTGATCGGGCTGCTGGCCGTGACCGGCATGCGGCCGGGCGAGGCCTACCGCCTGGACCGGGACCACTTCGACCCGCAGAACTGCACCCTCACCGTGGTCCGCAGCAAGTACGGCAAGTCCCGCCAGCTCATCCTGGACTCCAGCACCGTCACCGCCCTGCAAGAATACGGCCGCCACCGGGACCGGCTCCGCCCCCATCCGGCCGAGCCGAGCCTGCTGGTCTCGATGCAGCGCACCCGCCTGAACGTGATCTCCACCGAACGCTCCTTCGTCCGGCTCACCCGCGCCATCGGCCTGCAGCCACGCTCAGACCGGACCCGCCCGAGGCTGAAGGACCTGCGCCATACCTTCGCGGTCAGCACGCTGACCGGCTGGTACCGCTCCGGCGCCGACATCGAGGCCCGCCTGCCGGTCCTGTCCACCTGGCTCGGCCACGTCGACCCGCAAGCCACCTACTGGTACCTGCAGGCCAGCCCGGAACTGCTCGCCCTCGCC
>Ga0209871_1000402_pt1 | contig 11899 bp, 6 predicted proteins | sample OrgsoiDNA2013045_FD_185795 | JGI IMG/M metagenome (GOLD analysis project Ga0209871, IMG submission 185795) | Permafrost soil microbial communities from the Arctic, to analyse light accelerated degradation of dissolved organic matter (DOM) -... | ecosystem: Environmental > Terrestrial > Soil >... | reverse complement strand
GGGCCGCTGGCGCGATGACCGGCTTGGCGGGCTTGGTGAGGTTCCGCGTGGCGTCCTGCTCGGGGCGGGACGCTGGCTTTGCGGCCGGCCGGGCCGCTGGCTCCGCGGACGGCAGGGCTACTGGCTCCGCGGACGGCAGGGCTACTGGCTCCGCGGACGGCAGGGCTACTGGCTCCGCGGACGGCCAGGCCGCTGGCCCGGTCGCTGGCTTCGCGGGGATGGCGAGGTTTTCTACGACGTACGCGGCCACCCCGCCCAGCTCGGCCGTCATCTTCATCGCGGTCGCCCGCAGTTCGGCGGCCTCCCGCTCAGCCGTCGTGAGAGTCGCGGCGGCCCGGTCAGCGGCGAATCGCCGTATCTCGGCGGCCTCGAGCTCAGCAGTCGTGACTATCTTGGCCGCCTGGTCGTCAGCCTCGGCGAGCATCCGCTCCGTCAGCCGGACTGAGTCCGCATTCCAGAGGTCCTCCACCTGCTGCCGGATGGGATCAACCAGCTCGCCCATCTGGCCCACGGCGAGCTGGCCACCGGCGCCCGCCGCTGGCTGACGGCCGGTGCGGGGAGCCTGGATCAGAACAGCCCGTGACAGGCCGCCATCCGGGCTGCCCGCATGCCGGTGAGTATCGTGCTGCAGCGCTCGCGACGATTCCGGTCGCGGCTCGGCGGACCTGCCGATGGCTCGCGGCCAGCTGGCCTGATCGGCTCCGGGCCAGCTCGGGTGATCAGGCCCGAGTGAGCCGGGGTAGCTCCCGCCGGGGAAGCTCGGGTGGTCTTCGGCCCAGCCCGGACCGGCGGCGGGCCCGCTCGGGTAGTCGGCAGCGGGCCAGCTCGGGTAGTCGGCAGCGGGCCGACCCGGATCGGCGGCGGGCCAGCTCGGGTAGTCGGCAGCGGGCCAGCTCGGGTCGACTACCCGACTGTCGAGTGCTGTTGTCGCGGCCGCGAGGGCTCTGAGGCTCGCCTTAGGCCCGGGCGCCTTGGCGTGCGACGGCCCTCGTCTGGAGGTGCCTGCGCCCGGGCGGCGCCGGATAAGCCGGCCCGCTATCCCGGCGAAGGTAAGGGCGGCCAGGATCACGATGCCCGCGGCCGCCCACCCGATCGGAAAGTGAGGTGCCGATGCGCCGCCCTCGACCGGCCGGGAAGGCGGGGACGGCCGGCGCGATGCCGACGATGCGGGCTGCGGAGATTGCACGGGCAGCCGGCCGAAGCGGACCCTGGGGCCGGATGCGTCGGCCGGCAGCTGGAGTATCCAGCCTGGGAAAATATCACGGGGATTCTCCAGCCGTCCGCCGCTAGGCTGCAGCCGGCCCTTGTTCAGGGTAAAGATCTCCATGAACCGGCTGCCGTCGCCGAGAGTCTTTTGCGCGATCACGAAGAGGGATTGCGCGTGCCCGCTCGTGGCTGGCGGAACGATGTAGTACTTCACGCGCGCGGGTGACGGGGACGCGGATGCGCGTGACTGAGCTCGGAAGACACCGGCGGACGCAGCCTGGCCTGCCCACAGGATAGTGAGCATCGTAATTACGATGAGTGCTGCCGCGACCACATGCGCGGCCCACCGAGTAAAGCATCCTGCGTCACCGCGGAAACCTTCGGTGCGGGTCATTATCTCCGTCGCCTCATACCGGGAAGTGGACAACTGCGCGCGGCCCTCCGGCGGGCCTGGACCGGCATGTTCAAGGCCGTCCGCACAATCGTTAGCCTGCTGTTGTCGTCACCGCGGGAACGGGCGGACTCGGGGGCGCCTCGATGGAACGCACCGAGACCGGGCATTGTCCCCGGCGGGAGTGGATCAAGCTAGATCCTCACCCGGGCGGCAGACTAGACCGCCCGGCCCAGTCCTGGACAGGACGTAAACCCCTCGGGGGACGGAAAGCTCCTAGGGGGCCCAGCGGACAAGGCCGAGGTCACCGGCGCCTTCCCGGCGAGCCAGGCGCCGCTAGCTGGTCAGCGAGCCACAGCCGCGAGTGACCAGTTTCGATGACCACCCCTGGAACCACGCCAGCCAGCCTCGACCGAGAGCGGGTACGGCGGTGCCAGCGCCAGGCGTGCGCAGCCCGCGAGGCAGAGACCATCCGGAGGCCGCCCGGCCGGCAATAACGTCCATCCGGGGCCGACTCGTTCGTCGGCAGGGCGAGGACAGCGCGACGAGGACAGCGCGACGAGGACAGCGCGCGACGAGGACAGCGCGACGAGGACAGGGATGAGCTATGCCGGCCAGCCCGAGGAGGATGATCAGGATTGCGGCGGGCGGCAGAGGGCAGCCAGTGGGCGTCGCGGCGCTCGCACGTGCCAGCGGCACCCGCCAGGTTCGGGAAGGACGAGGTGAGGCTGTTCTGGGCGCAGAGACGGCGGAGACCGGTGCTGCGGTCGCCGAGGCGTTCGGTCAGGAGTGGGGCCGCATCGTCGCGGCCCTGATCGGGATGACCGGCGACTGGGACCTGGCGCAGGAGTGCGCGCAGGACGCCTTCGCGCAGGCACTGAAGACCTGGCCCCGCGACGGCGTGCCGCGCCGGCCTGGCGCGTGGCTGACCACGGTGGCGCGCAACCGCGCGCTGGACCGGCTGCGCCGCCGCGCGACCGAGGCCGCCAAGCTCCAGGAGGCGCTGACGCTGTCGCCACCCGAGGATCCTGGCGAGGCCGATGATGAGAGCGGAATCGCCGATGCCCGGCTGCGGCTGATCTTCACCTGCTGCCATCCGGCGCTGCCGCTGGAGGCGCGGGTAGCGCTCACCCTGCGTACCCTCGCGGGCCTGACGACCGCGGAGATCGCGCGGGCGTTCCTCGTGCCGGAGCCGACCATGGCCAAGCGCCTGGTCCGGGCCAAACACAAGATCCGCGACGCCGGGATCCCCTACCGGGTCCCGCCCGCCCACCTGCTGCCGGACCGGACCGCGGGGGTGCTCGGCGTGCTGTACCTGCTGTTCAACGAGGGCTACAGCGCCACCACCGGCGCGAGCCTGGTGCGGCAGGGCCTGTGTGCCGAGGCCATCCGGCTTGCGCGGGTACTGGCCACGCTGATGCCCGACGAGCCCGAGGCCGACGGACTGGTGGCGCTCATGCTCCTGCATGACGCCCGGCGAGCGGCCCGCCTCGACGCGACGGGCGGCCTGATCACGCTGGAGGACCAGGATCGCGCCCGCTGGGACCGGCCCCAGATCGCGGCGGGCGTCGACCTGCTCGAATCAGCCCTGCGGCGCGGCCGCGCCGGGCCTTACCAGCTGCAGGCGGCGATCGCCGCCTGCCACGCGACCGCCACCGAGGCGCCCGCCACCGACTGGGCCCAGATCGCCCAGCTCTACGGCAGGCTCGCGGAGCTGGTGCCCTCCGCGGTGGTCGAGCTGAACCGGGCGGTCGCGGTCGCGATGGCCGACGGCCCGGCGGCAGGGCTGGAACTCGTGAGCGAGCTGGAGGCATCCGGTGCGCTGGCCGGCTACCACCTGCTGCCTGCAACGCGCGCCGACCTGCTCCGCCGTCTCGGCCGCCCGGCCGACGCCGCCGTCAGCTACCGGCAGGCCCTCGAGCTGGCGGTCAGCGAACCCGAGCGCCGTTATCTCACCCAGCGGCTTGCCGAGACCCAGCCGGGAGAATGAGGCGGCCGCTGCCTGGTCAGAGCAGGTCGGCGATGAGAGCGGCGGCGCGGGCGGCGCCGTCGGGGGGCACGGGCAGGTAGTCGACCGGGCGCGATATCTCCTCGACGATCGCGGCGGCGATCTGATCGGGGTCGGTCGCGGCGAACTCCATCCGGCGGCCGGCCCGATGGCGTTCGAGGCGGTGCCGGACGTGGCGCTGCTGCTCGAAGTGGTTGGCCAGCGGGAAGTAGAGGAACGGGCGGCGGGTCGCCACTAGCTCCATCGTGGTGGTCAGGCCGCCCTGCACGATAGCCAGGTCGGCGGCGGCGAGGTGGCGGTACAGGTCGGGAACGTAGCCGCGGGTCTCCAGCCCGTCGTGAGCGGGCAGGCCCGCTGGGTCGATCCGGGGCCCGGCGACCGCGAGCATCCGCAGGTCGCTGATCTGCTTGCGGGCGATGGGCAGCGCGTCGGCAACCCTGCGGAGCAGGGCCTCGCCGACGCCAGAGCCGCCGACGGTGGTCACGACAATCGGCGGGGCGGCCGGCGGGGCGAGCGGCGGGGCCGGCTGCGCGGCGGCCTGCGGGGCCGGCTGCGCGGCGGCCGGCACCGGGCCTGCGACTGGGCTGATCGCGGCGGGATCGAAGCCGGTGACGTAGCCGGCGAAGTCGTAGTGCTCCTGCGTCCAGGCCCGGATCGAGGGCAGGCCAGGGCCGAAGGTGTCGGGCACGATGTCGTCCGGGTCCCCGATGAAGATCGACCGGTCGCGGACGCGGCGGAACCGGTCGATGTGCTCGATCATCTCCGCGTTGTAGTCGGCGGTGAGCATGGCCTCGTGCGCGCCGCCCTCGGGCATCGGCAGCCAGCCGACGAAGTCGGTCATCCAGACGTAGGCGGCCCGCTTGAGCTCGGGGTTCTCATGCCAGAAGTAGTCGAGATCCCATGCCTCGTCGCCGACGATCAGGTCGTAGTCGCCGTGCTCGACGACGTCCTGCAGCACCGAGAAGTTGGCGAGCAGGATCTCGTCCATCCGCCGTACTGCCTGGAACGCGTGCAGGTCGTGCTCGTGCGCCTCGTCCGCAATGTGCGCGGACTCGCTGGCCAGGTAGGCCGACGCCGGGTGGACGCGCTCGCCGGCGTCCGCGAGCACGGCGGTGACCGGGTGCTGGGCCAGCCAGTCGACCTGGACGTCGTCGTGCAGCGTGCGCAGCTCACGCCCGATCGCGAGGTCGCGGCGGGCGTGGCCGAGTCCGATCGGCGAGGAGAGGTACAGAACCTTCTTGCGCCGGTGCAGCGCGCGGGTCCACCTCACGCGCTGAGCCGGGCGCTGCGCGGGCGGGCTGACCCGGCCGATGAACTCCAGCATCGCGCGGTTGACCACCACGGGCTCACGCACCTGGGGGGAGTGCCCGCCGCCCTCGATCAGCAGCAGGTCACCGCCGGTCAGGTCCGCGATCTGCTCGCTGCGCTGCACGGGGATGATCGCGTCGTCGGTGCCGTGGATCAGCAGCACGGGGCAGCGGATGGCCTCGATCTGAGCCACCAGCTCGGCCGGCGATGGCGCCCACGGCGGCGCCAGCACGGTCGCGATCAGGACCTCCGGATCGGTCTCCAGCGCCCAGCCCGTGGCATCCTCGACCGGCTTGGTGGAGTGCGGCTCGGAGAAGACCGTCGTCCAGAAGAACTCCAGGAACTTGGGGTAGTCGCGCCGCCATACGTGCTGGTTGTACAGCGCCCATCCGTGCGCCTCGCCGGGCTCGTCGGTGAACGGGTCGCCCGGGTTCTCGGCTTCGGGCGCCGGTGCCGGCTCCGGCTCCGGCTCGGCGCTGAGCGAGCCGATGCTCGGGGCCACCAGGACGGCGCCGAGCACCCGGTCCGGATGCTCGGCGGCCAGCGCAACCACCCGGGGCCCGCCCATCGACATTCCCGCGATGACCGCGCGATCGGTGCCGGTGGCGTCCAGGACGGCCACGGCGTCGGCGACGTACTCCTGCACCGCATAGGCGGCCGGGTCGGTCGGCCGGCCGGAGCGCCCGTTACCGCGGCCGTCCATGGTGATCACCCGGTGCTGGCGCGCCAGCACGGGAACCTGGAACTTCCAGTGCGCGGCGTGCACGATGGACCACGTCGGCATCAGCAGGATCGTCGGGGCGTGCGTCTCGCCGTAGACGTCATAGGCGACCTGCACTCCGTTTCGGCTTATGCAGCCCTGCTGGTCGGGCTGACGTGGTCGCATCGCGCACATCCTTTCGTTGCCGCAAGCGGGGGCGAGATTACGGGCGTGCCTCGTAGACAATGTTGAACGGCGTCTGCGTCGCGCGGCGGAACCGGGTGAATCCGGCGTCGGTCGCGATCCGGCGGATGGCCGCCTCGCCCGCCTGCGCGCCGAGCGCGTAGCCGCCTGGCTGGGACAGCGCGTTCGGGACGCAGAGCTGCGTGGAGAAGTTGTAGTAGACCCGCCCGACCGGGTTGAGGTTGCCGGGGACGTCATCAGCGGCGGCCGGCTCGACGACCATCCACGTCCCGTCGTCGGTCAGCGCGCGGCGGATGTGCCTGGCCGCCGACAGCGGGTCGCCCATGTCGTGCAGGCAGTCGAAGGTGGTGACGAGATCGTAGCCCGATCCGGAGAACCCCGCCGCCGGGGCGACCTCGAACTGCACGCGGTCGGCGACGCCCGCGTCGGCCGCCCGCTTGCGCGCCAGCTCGATCGACCGCTCGTGGTAGTCGGACCCGGTGAAGTGGGACTCAGGGTACGCCTGGCCGAGCAGCACCGTCGATGCGCCGAGGCCGCAGCCCAGGTCGGCGCCCTTCGCGCCGGCCCTTAGCTTGTCGACGACGCCGTCGAGGGCGGGCAGCCAGGCCGGGACAAGGTTGGCAACGTAGCCGGGGCGGAAGAACTGCTCGCACCCGACGAAGACATCCTCGTCGTGCTCGTGCCAGCCCAGGCCGTCGCCGGACTTGAACGCCGCGGTGATCCGGTCGTTGGCCTTCAGGGCGCCCAGGGCCAGCACGAAGGCGCCGGGCATGTACACGGCGCCGTCTGGATTGGCCAGGGCGAAGACCTGCTCCTGCGTCATGGAGTACACGTCGTTCGCGGCGTCGTACTGCACGTAGCCGCCTGCCGCCTGGCCGCGGAGCCACTCGGCGATGTAGCGCGGGTGGGTATCGGTGCGCTCGGCCAGCTGCTGAGCAGTCGCCGGTCCCTGCGCCAGCGCGTTGAACAACCCCAGCCGGTGCCCGATGACGATGTTGCCGGCCGCCACCGTCGCGCCGAGGTCCGACACGAAGCGCCCGAGGAATTCGTTCAGCTTGGTTTCGTCGATGGCCATGCGGCCTCCCGGTGATCCGTTAGCCGGGCTATCCGGCCGCCGTGATCGTCTCGCCGCGCGTTGCACTCCCGTTGCAGTGCTCCTGCAACGCGGCGTCGTCAGCGCAGAGCGGCCGCGGCATCGCTGGCTATGCGGGGCAGGCCGTGGCGGCGGGCGAGCTGTGCCGCGCGGCGCAGTGACGCCTCGGCGTCGCCGGGCTGGCCGAGCAGCAGCGCCGCGTGGCCATCCACGAGTGACGCGCCCGCGAGCGCCCCCACCCAGGGCACCCTGGCGGCGGCGGCCAGCAGCGGGGCGAGTACCGCCCGGGCCTGAGCTGGCTCGCCGCACGCGAGCCACGCGCGCGCCACCGCGAGGTAGCAGCCGTCCGCCGTCAGGAACGCCGAGCCGCGCGGCGCGCTGATGCCCGCCAGCAGCGCGGCGGCCTCGGCGAGGATCTCGGACGAGCCGGTCGCCTCCGCGAGCGGCGCCAGGCAGCGCAGCAGGATCGCCCGCACCCCGTCCTGCGAGGCGGCGGCCCTGGCGCGCTCGAGCACCACGATGGCCTCATCGCGGGCGCCCGCCTCCAGCAGCGTCATTCCCAGTTCCGCGCCGGCGACCGCCGCCGACCAGGCATGCGGCGCCTCCTCGCTCAGCGCGACCGCGCGGCTGCCGATGATCTTCGCCTCGTCGTAGCTGCCCCGCAGCCGGGCGACCGCGCCGAGGATGGCGACGTGCCAGGCGGCGTGCGACATGCTGCCGCGTCCGCGCCTGACCTCCAGAGCGGCCTCGATGCGGGCGACGGCGGTCGGCCAGTCACCGGCGGCGAGCGCGGGAAAGGCCGACTCGAACAGGGTCCAGTGCAGCTTGGTCCGGTCGCCGATGCGCCGCACCAGCGGCTCGAGCTCCTCGATGATCGGCACGAGCGCATCGATCTCGCCCAGGTAGGCCACCGATGCCTTCTGCCCGTCGAGCGCGGCGGCGAGCGCCTCCTGATCACCCGATGCCCGGGCGGCGCGGACCGCCAGGCGGGCCTGCTCCACGGCCTCGTCGAAGCGGAGCCCGTTGACCGCGTAGATGACCAGCCGGGCCCGCAGGGTGGCTTCCGCTGCCCGGTCGGACAGCGTGGTGGCGATCGAGAGCCCTCGCTCGACAGTCTCGATGGCGTCGGGGATCGGCTGGCCGAGGGCGACGCGCGCGTCCCCGCTGAGCGCGATCAGGGCGAGCATCTCCATCCGCCGGTCACCGGTCTCGCGGGACGAGGTAACGGCGGCCTCGATATCGGCCACCGCCGCGGCGTACTCGGCCTGAGTCTCCCTGGCCCAGCCGCGCGCGAGCAGCGCGCGGGCTTGCACCTCCTCGTCGCCGGCCCGCCGGGCTGCGTCGAGGCTGCGGGTCAGCAGCTCGACGGCGTCCGCCGCGGCTGCGCGGGAGAGCGCCTCCTCGCCGGCCAGCAGCCAGCCGCGTGCCGCCCGCGGCCAGTCCTGCGCGGCCGACGCGTGCGCGGCCATGGCCTCGGGCCTGCGGGTCAGCAGGTCAGCGGCCGCGTGGTGATAGGCCTGCCGGGTAGGCGCCGGCGTGGTGGCGTACAGCACCTCGCGGACCAGATCATTGGCGAACTCGTAGTCACGGTCGGCCACCACGAGCAGCCGGGCGGCGTGCGCGTCCGTGCATGCGGTGATCGCGGCCTGCGGGGCCTGCCCCAGTAGCCCGGCCACCGTCGCGGGGTCGAACGAGGCTCCGAGCACGGCGCCTGCCCGAAGGGCCGTGTCGACGGTGCGCCCGGCCCGGCGGACCCGGGCGAGGACCGCGGCCTCCAGCGAGTCCGGCACGCCGGTGTTGCCGGCCGCCAGCGCGCGCAGCGTCTCGACGACGAACAGCGCGTGCCCGCGCGTCCGGCTGACGATCGAGTCGGCCTGCCCCGCCTGGCCGGCCGCCGCCGCGAGGGTGGCTACGGCATCGGCCGACAACGGGCCGAGCTCGATGCGGGCCGAGACGTCGGCGAGCGAGTCGAGGATCTGGGCGCCCTCTTCCGAGCGCACCGTGGCGACCGCCAGCAGCCGGCTATGCGGCACATGCCGGGCCAGGTAGTGCAGGAGCTCGATGGTCGCGCGACCGCTGTTTTGCAGGTCATCGAGGCTGAGCAGGACGGGCCCTCGGTCAGCCATCGCGCGGATGAAGGCGGTCGCGGCCTCGAACGCGCGCCGGCGCTCGATGTCGGCGCTCTCGGGCCGGGTACCGCCGGTCACCGGCAGCGGGCCGAGCAGGGCAGCCATCTCCGGCACGAGCCGGGTCAGGGTGGCCGCGTGGCTGCCGGCGAGATCCTGCAGCCTGGCCGGGGGTGTCACCCGGACGGTGGCCGCGATCGCGTCAACGAAGGGCTGGAGGAACAGGGACCGCTCGGTCTCATAGCAGCGCGCGGCCAGGACGGTGCCGCCGGTAGAGACTGCGATCCGGGCGAGCTCATCGACGAGCCGGGTCTTGCCGATACCGGCCTCGCCGCAGACGAGAAACAGCGCGGGACGCCCGGCTGCGGCGTCGTGCCAGGCGTCGCCCAGCCGGCCCAGTTCCTGCGCCCGGCCGGCCAGCCCGCCGGAATCTGAGTTCGGGCGGACCGCGCTCGGTGCCGGGTCACGGCCGGCGGGCAGATCCTGCTCGCGAAGCACGGCGAGGTGAAGCTCCTGGGACTCGGCGGCCGGGTCGGCGCCAAGCTCGGCCGCCAGCAGGTCGCGCAGCTCGGCGTAGGCGGCCAGCGCCCGGCCAGGCTCGCCGCCTGCGGCATGCGCGCGCATCAGCGCCCGGCGGGCGCGCTCGTCGTAGGGGGCTGCCGCTACAGCACTGGCCGCCGCGGCGGCGGCTGCGGCATTGTCGCCGGTCTCCAGCGCGGCCTCGGCGAGGACGCGGCGGACCCGCTGGGTGAGATCTGATTGCTCCGCACGGGCAGGCTGCGCCCACTCGGCGTCGGGCTCGTCCTCGAGAACCGCGCCGGCGGTCAGCAGGTCAAGGGCACGGGCTGAGGCGGCGAGCGCGAGAGCGGGCTCGCCCGCGGCCAGCCTGCGCTCGGCCTCGTCGGCCCACCGGCTCGCGTCGCCGAGGTCGACCTGGACCGTCGTCGGCGGCCCGAGGCGGTAGCCGTGCCGTCCACCGTGGATGACGTCAGCGCCGAGGGCGCGGCGCAGCCGGCTGACCAACGTGGCGATGTTCTCCGCGGGACCGGCCGGGGGCGCGTCGTCCCAGAGCACCTCGGCGATCCGGTCCATGGGGACCGTGCGCGCTCGCTCGACCGCCAGCAGCTTGAGCAGGATCCGGGCCTTGCGGCTGCCGAGCTCCGCGGTCGAGACCGGCGCGGAGCCGCGGGCGACCGCGAAGGTGCCGACGAGGCGCAGCTGCACGGAAGCCGGCTGCGCGGGTGCCGGCTGGGCGGCCGCGGGCTGCGCGGCCGCGGGCTGCGCGCGCGCTGGCATTGCCCCCCTGTCGGCGGCAGCCATCCGCACCTCCCCGAGGGCAGCGTGCGCCCAGGGTCAATCCTCGCATCTTCGCGCGGGATGCGCTTGGCCTGCGCGGGCATGGCTCCGCAGATCATCCGCCGGCGTTGCCACCTGCGGGCGGCTCATCCGGGATTCGGCCACCGGCAGCCGGGCCGATCACTGCGGCCGGGCCGATCACTGCGGCCGGGCCGATCACTGCGGCCGGGCCCGCCGAGAGGGCCGCTACCCCACGATCGACGACCCATCGCGGTGAGCGCGGCCACGCAGGGTGCGCCGCTCGCGGGTACCAATGACGTGCCGCTCCTCGAAGCGCGCGGCGTTACTGTCCGGTTCGGGAAGGTCACGGCCCTCGACGGCCTGGACCTGATCGCCCCGCCCGGGGAGGTGCTGGCGATCCTCGGGCCGAACGGGGCCGGCAAGACCACGTTCGTCCGGACAGTCGCCACCCTCCTGCGGCCAACGAGCGGCCAATTGCGCGTGCGGGGAAGCGACGTCGTGCGCGACGCGGTGAGCGTCCGCCGGGACATCGGCCTGGCCGGTCAGTTCGCCGCAGTCGAGCCCGCGATGACCGGCCGCGAGAACCTGGAGATGACGGCCCGGCTCTTCGGGCACCGGAAAAGCTGACTTTGGGTCTATGCTTTCCTCGTGTGCGCTTTTCCTATGACTGCTCTCCCTGTGACCAGGGCGCTCGGCGTGATACGCCTGTCCGAGCTTACCGACGAGAGCACGTCACCGACCCGGCAGAGGGAGATCATCGAGAAGCGGGCGGCCGAGCGCGGGTGGATGATCGTCGGCTGGGAGCAGGCTGCCGAGGGCGATGAGGGACTGGACGCCTGCGAAGAGGCCGCCGACGAGGACGAGCAGGCCGCTGGCTGACTTTCCGGCCGACAGCAGGGCGCGTCCCCCGGCGGGGGTGAATGTCTGCCGGAGACGCTGCCATTTGTGCTGCCGCCGGTGACAGCCCAGCAGCAGGCCGCGGGAATTGTCGCGGCACAGCTCTCCGGTCCTGGTCACAGCGCAGCACCACACCGGGGCCTGGACCAGGAAGTACCCGAGGGCAGCCAGGGACAGGACGAGGATCACGGCGAGCGCGAGGCTGTGCGCGAAGAACCCGAAGACCGCAATGACCAGGGCTAGATATCCCCAGTAGCGGGTGAGGAACCGGCTCAGTAATCGCATACTGCGGAACGTAACTCCGTGATGGCAGGCCGTCCAGGGGCGATATCCCCAGAGCCCGCAAGGCACGGCCCACACGCCTGGCGCTGTCGGCAGCCAAGTTTCCAGCCGCAGCAGCACCGCCGGGCCCGTGCGGGAAAGGCTGATTACAGTCACCGCAGCGCCGCCATCTGTTACGTGGGAACCCCCAGGGCGCCGGCCGGCCGCTACGCTCCACTGCGGAACTCAACGGAAACTCACCGTCTCCTCCCGGCAGCGGGCCCGCGTGCGCGGGATGGCTGCGATCACTGCGACTGGCACGAGCAACACCGATTCCTCCGTCTCACTTGACGTTCGGTCCTTCCCGGCTGATGTCCGTTCCCTCGCC
>Ga0209871_1000400_pt1 | contig 11930 bp, 9 predicted proteins | sample OrgsoiDNA2013045_FD_185795 | JGI IMG/M metagenome (GOLD analysis project Ga0209871, IMG submission 185795) | Permafrost soil microbial communities from the Arctic, to analyse light accelerated degradation of dissolved organic matter (DOM) -... | ecosystem: Environmental > Terrestrial > Soil >... | reverse complement strand
GCGCGACGGGAATGCCGGTCTGAATCGCCAGAATGGTGGCCTGGCAGGCGCCCTGCACGCTTTCGAATGAACACGACGCCGCGGCGATGGTTTCGGGAATGCCGCGCAGCTTGATGGTCAATTCGGAGATGATGCCGAGCGTGCCTTCGGCGCCGACAAACAGATGCGTCAGGTCGTAACCGGCGGAGGATTTCTTCGCCCGCGTGCCGGTGGTGATGATCTCGCCGTCGCCGCGCACCACCTTGAGCGCCAGCACATTGTCGCGCATGGTGCCGTAGCGCACCGCATTGGTGCCGGACGCCCGCGTCGAGGCCATGCCGCCGAGCGAGGCATCGGCGCCGGGATCGATCGGAAAGAACACGCCCTGGTCGCGCAGATGCTCGTTGAGCGCCTTGCGGGTGACGCCGGGCTGGATCACGCAGTCGAGATCCTCGGCGTGGACTTCCAGCACCTGGTTCATGTCGCGCAGGTCGATGCAGACGCCACCGGCCAGCGCGTTGACCTGGCCCTCCAGCGAGGTGCCGGTGCCGAACGCGATCACGGGAACGCCGTATTTGGCGCAGATCCGCACCGTGTCCTGAATATCCGACGTCTCCTGCGCCATCACGACCGCGTCGGGCGGCTGCGATGCCAGCCATGTGGTGGTATGCGCGTGCTGCTCGCGCACCGCCCGCGAGGTGATCAGCCGGTTGCCGAACCGCGCGGCGAGCGCTTCGACGGTCGCCGCCAGCGCCTGCGGCTCCGGCCGCTTCAAATTGTTGGTGATGGTGAGACCCACGCGATATCCTCCCGGCGGAAGACCGTGGCAAAGGATATATGAAGGGTCAAGGGATCATGAACCGAACCGACAGGGATCAACGATGACGGCGCTCGCTGCCGGCGACGATGTGCTGCTCCGGCCCGAACCATTTCGGGCCTCGGTGATGCAGATCGAGCCGCAATGGATCGACTACAATGGCCATCTCAACATGGCCTACTACAATGTGATGTTCGACCGCGCCATCGACGAATTATGGCTCAAGATCGGGATCGGACCCGGATACATGAAGGAGCGCAACGGCTCGACTTTCACCGCCGAATGCCACGTGCGGTACTTGCGCGAAATTCATCTCGGCGATCCCGCGCAGGTTTCGATCCTGCTGGTCGCGGCCGACGAAAAGCGGCTGCATACCTTCAAGGAATTGCGCCATGCCACCGAGGGCTGGCTGTCCGCGACCTCGGAAAACATGACCATTCATATCGACATGGCCGCGCGCAAGACCGCGCCGTTTCCGCCCGATATTCGCGCCCGCATCCAGGCGTTGGCGAGCGCCCACGCAACCATCCCGCGGCCCGAGGGCATCGGCCGAAAGGTCTCGATGCCCTCGAAATAGCGCGTCAGACGCGGGTCCGCCCGCGCGCCAGACCGACCACGGCCGAGACCAGAAACAGGACCACCGCGATGAAGAAGATGATCTTGGCGATTTCGACGGATGCTCCGGCGATCCCGCCAAACCCCAGAATGCCCGCGATCAGCGCGACGACCAAAAACGTAACGACCCAGCTCAACATGACACCAACCTCTGTTTTCCACCTTGTGTTTCGGAACCTGCGCGACGGAGAGCGTCGCGCAGCGGCTGCGGAAATAATCCACATTTGCAACAGATGTTCCGCGTAGGTTCGTGCGCTCAACGAACTGAAAAATGCCGATTCGCGGGGAACAAAACGGAGGCTGGATGGCGAAATCAGCTCCTGCGGGGGCGACGGGATAAACCTGTCAAATCCGCCGCCAAGCCCCTATATGCCCTTCAATCCTGCTATGAAGGCTCCCCTTCAAGGCCCCACGGTGCCATCGTGGGCGAATGACGATTCGCATGACCGAGCCGAACAAACTGACCGATCGCGGCGTTCCCGAGCATCAGCCTGCGGCTGGTGGCATTGCCGCGCGCGCCCGCGCGGCCACGACCCCGCAATATCTTGCCGGGCTCAATCCCGAGCAGCGCGAGGCGGTGGAAACGCTGGATGGTCCGGTTTTGGTGCTGGCGGGCGCCGGCACCGGCAAAACCCGGGTGCTGACCTGTCGCATCGCCCACATTCTCAGCACGGGCCGCGCCCGCCCCGCCGAAATCCTGTCGGTCACCTTCACCAACAAGGCGGCGCGCGAGATGAAACTGCGCCTTGGCCAGATGCTCGGCCAGGCAGTCGAAGGCATGCCGTGGCTCGGCACCTTTCACTCGATCGGCGGACGCATCCTGCGCACCCACGCCGAACTGGTGCAGCTGAAATCCAATTTCACCGTGCTCGATGTCGACGATCAGGTTCGCCTGCTGAAACAGCTCTTGCAGGCGGACAATATCGACGACAAGCGCTGGCCGGCGCGCATGCTGGCTGGATTGATCGACGGCTGGAAGAATCGCGGGCTGACGCCGTCGCAGGTGCCGCCGGGCGAAGCCGCGGTATTCGGCAACGGCCGCGGCGGCAAGCTCTACGCGACCTATCAGGAACGGCTAAAAGTCCTCAACGCCGCCGACTTCGGCGATCTGCTGCTGGAAAACATCCGGCTGTTTCGCGAACATCCCGACGTGCTCCGGCAGTACCAGAACCGATTCAAGTTCATTCTGGTGGATGAATATCAGGACACCAACGTGGCGCAGTATCTGTGGCTGCGGCTGTTGTCGCAGGCGCCGGCGAAGCCGGGCGCGCCGCTTTCTTCCATCATTCCGGGGGCCGTCGACGCTCCCGTCATGCCGGGGCGCGCTGACTCCTCCGTCATTCCGGGGCATCGCGAAGCGATGAACCCGGAATCTGAAGATGAAGGGCAATCACCTCGGGATTCCGGGTCTGCGCTTTCAGCGCATCCCGGAATGACGTCGCCCCAATCGCCATCTCCCCCCAAAAACATCTGCTGCGTCGGCGATGACGACCAGTCGATCTATGGCTGGCGCGGTGCCGAGGTCGACAATATCCTGCGCTTCGACCATGATTTTCCGGGCGCCAAGGTCATTCGCCTCGAGCGCAACTACCGCTCCACCGGTCATATCCTGGCCGCCGCCTCGCATCTGATCGCGCATAATGAGGGCCGGCTCGGCAAGACGCTGCGCACCGAAGACGTCGACGGCGAAAAAGTTACCGTCACCGGCTCCTGGGATTCCGAAGAGGAAGCCCGCGCCATCGGCGAGGAGATCGAGGAGCTGCAGCGCGGCGGCCACAAGCTCAACGACATTGCGATCCTGGTGCGGGCGTCGTTCCAGATGCGCGAATTCGAAGATCGTTTTGTGACCCTCGGCCTGCCCTATCGGGTGATCGGCGGCCCGAGGTTCTACGAGCGCGCCGAAATCCGCGACGCGCTGGCCTATTTGCGCGTGATCAACTCGCCGGCCGACGATCTCGCCTTCGAACGCATCGTCAACGTGCCGAAGCGCGGTCTCGGCGACGCCACGGTGCAGATGCTGCACGACCACGCCCGCAAGCGCCGGATTCCGCTCTCCGAGGCCGCCCGCGCCGTGGTCGAAACCGACGAGCTGAAGCCGAAGGCACGCGGTTCCCTGCGCGATCTTCTCATCAATTTCGATCGCTGGCGTGCGCAGCGCGAAGTGACCTCGCACACCGAACTGGCCGAGATCGTGCTCGACGAAAGCGGCTACACCGAAATGTGGCAGAAGGATCGCTCCGCCGACGCCGCCGGGCGCCTTGAAAACCTGAAAGAGCTGGTGCGCTCGATGGAGGAGTTCGAGAACCTGCAGGGCTTTCTCGAACACATCTCGCTGGTGATGGACCGCGACGGCGGCGCCGAGGACGACGCGGTATCGCTGATGACGCTGCATTCGGCCAAGGGGCTGGAATTCGACAACGTGTTCCTGCCGGGCTGGGAAGAAGGCCTGTTTCCGAGCCAGCGCACGCTCGACTAACAGGGCCGCGCCGGCCTCGAAGAAGAACGCCGTCTGGCCCATGTCGGGATCACTCGCGCGCGGCGCCGCGCCAAACTTTATTTTGCCACCAACCGTCGGATTCACGGCACCTGGTCGACCACGATCCCGTCGCGATTTCTCGACGAATTGCCGGCGCACAATGTCGAGATCACCGAATCCAAGGGCGGTTCGGGCTGGGGCGGTGCCAGCGGCTACGGCCCCTCGCGCTTCGACAACGTGGAATCGTTCGGCTCGAGCTATTCGACGCCGGGCTGGCAGCGCGCGCAAGCCAACCGCGCGCGTGGCCAAACTGGCCGCAATGGACAGAGCGGCCAGGCCGGCGGCGGTTTTAATGAGAGCCAGTCGCCATTCTCTGGCACGCGCAGCGATGCCGGCGGCTTCGCACGCAACAAGCGCAGTCCGATGACCATCGAAGGCGAGCTGGTCGCGAAATCCACCGGCACCACATCGGAGTTTTCGCTGGACGATCGCGTATTCCACCAAAAATTCGGTTACGGCAACGTCGTGAAGGTCGACGGCAACAAGCTCACAATCGCCTTCGAAAAGGCCGGCGAGAAAAAGGTAGTCGATAGTTTTGTCGAGCGGGCGTGAACGATTGCGCAATGGCCTAAGCGTTCCTATCTGTTGGACCTCGCCCACCTCCTGCCGCTGAGCTGGCTGAAGCGCCGCTTCATCCGCTCCTGCATCTCCAATTCAGATCATCAAAGCCGTCATGCCTTCCATTATATCCGTCTCCAATCTGTCCAAGACCTACGGCTCCGGTTTCAAGGCGCTGAATGGCATCAATCTGGATATCAACCGCGGCGAGATCTTTGCGCTGCTGGGGCCGAACGGCGCCGGCAAGACCACGCTGATCAGCATCATCTGCGGCATCGCCAATCTCAGCGAAGGAAGCGTCATCGTCGGCGGCCATGACATCAACAAGCAATATCGCGCGGCGCGCTCGCTGATCGGGCTGGTGCCGCAGGAACTGCACACCGACGCCTTCGAGACCGTGTGGGCGACCGTCAGTTTCAGCCGCGGCCTGTTCGGCAAGCCGAAGAACCCGGCGCATATCGAAAAGGTGCTGACGGACCTGTCGCTGTGGGACAAGAAGGATTCCAAGATCGTCACGCTGTCCGGCGGCATGAAACGCCGGGTGATGATCGCAAAAGCGCTGTCGCACGAGCCGCAGATCCTGTTTCTCGACGAGCCGACCGCGGGCGTCGACGTCGAATTGCGCAAGGGCATGTGGGAAGTGGTGCGGACGCTGCAGGCCTCCGGCGTCACCATCATCCTCACCACGCATTACATCGAAGAGGCCGAGGAGATGGCCGACCGCATCGGTGTCATCAACAAGGGCGAGATCATCCTGGTCGAGGACAAAGCCGGCCTCATGCAAAAGCTCGGCAAGAAGCGGCTGAAGCTGCATCTGCAGGGCAGGATCGATGCGATCCCCGCCGATGTCGCCGCCTATGATCTCGAACTATGCGACGGGGGACGCGAGCTGATTTACACCTACGACACCAAGGGCGAACGCACCGGCATCACCAGCCTGCTCAGCGATCTCCGCAAAGCCGGCATCCGCTTCTACGACCTCGACACCACGCAGAGTTCGCTGGAAGACATCTTCGTCAACCTGGTGAGGGCGTCATGAATTTCAGGGCGGTCCGCGCGATCTATCTGTTCGAAATGGCGCGCACCTGGCGCACGCTGCTGCAGAGCATCGTTTCGCCGGTGGTTTCGACGTCGCTGTATTTCGTGGTGTTCGGTGCGGCGATCGGCTCGCGCATCACTTCCGTCGAAGGCGTCAGCTACGGCACCTTCATCGTGCCCGGGCTGGTGATGCTGTCGGTGTTGACGCAGAGCATCGCCAATGCCTCGTTCGGCATCTACTTTCCGAAATTCGTCGGTACCATCTACGAATTGCTGTCGGCGCCGATCTCGTATTTCGAGATCGTGCTCGGCTATGTCGGCGCGGCCGCGACCAAATCGATCATCCTCGGCCTGATCATTCTTGCCACCGCCGGCCTGTTCGTGCCGCTGCACATTCATCATCCCTGGTGGATGCTGACGTTCCTGGTGCTGACCGCGGTGACCTTCAGCCTGTTCGGCTTCATCATCGGGATCTGGGCCGACGGTTTCGAGAAGCTGCAGATGATCCCGATGCTGGTCGTCACGCCGCTGACGTTCCTCGGCGGCAGCTTTTATTCGGTGAACATGCTGCCCTCGGGCTGGCGCACCATCACGCTGCTAAATCCCGTGGTCTATCTGATCAGCGGCTTCCGCTGGAGCTTTTACGAAATCGCCGACGTCAGCGTCGGCCTGAGTATCGGCATCACGCTGATGTTTCTCGCCATCTGCATGGTCACGATATGGTGGATTTTCAAGACCGGCTATCGGCTGAAGAACTGACGCGAAGCGCGGTAGCACTAAGTGAACGTCATTCCGGGGCGGCGTGAAGCGCCGAACCCGGAATCTCGAGATTCCCCGATGTGCAATCGCACATCTGAGGTTCGCGTCTTCGACAAGCCCCGGAATGACGTTACAAAACAAAACTATCGATAGCAGTGGAAACGGTCGTGACGGTCGTAATAGCCGCGGCAGCGGTAGCCGCGGTCCGTGATGCCGAACACGCCCTTCACGGCCCCCATCGCGCCGCCGACGCCGGCCCCGACCGCCCCGCCGACCACACCACCGATCGGTCCGGCGACCCGGTTGCCCTCGTGGGAACCTTCCTGCGCGCCGCGCACAATGCCCTGGGCGTGCCCGATATGGGGAATCGCAAGCAATGCCAGCACAATGGCCGCGGCCGCAAGATAGAGTTTTGCGGGCAGCTCTGCCGGCAGCGCCGCTGTCTTGACCTTCGTCTTCATCATCAAAATTCCTTGGGGCTCGACCGCAACCGACCGGCGCGGCGGGAACTTGTAACGCCGATACGGCCGAAAGGTTGCGCCTCGGTGGTAAATTCAGGATGGCGCGACAAGGCGTCACCTCCCGAAAAATTGCGCGGCCCGCCGCATTCAGACCGGCCGCCGCCTTGTTTGCGCCCTGCCAGACAGTGAACGATTGACCGACGAGCCGCTGGAACCAAAGCCGAATTCGGGGCATATTGATGCGGGGTACGGTGGCGGCGTCGCAGTCAAGACGTCGCAGTGAAGGCCTGGAGGCCAAAAGTAAAATGCGTTCCTTCCTCGTTGCTATCGCCGGCCTGATGTTGTTCACCGCCGGCGCCGCGCAGGCCAAAATCGACGTCACCATCGACAAGAGTGCGCAGCTGATGACCGTCGCGGTCGACGGCGTCGAGCGCTATCACTGGCCGGTCTCAACCGGCATTCCATCGCGCGAGACGCCAAACGGCAGCTTCCGCGCCTTCCGCATGGAGGAAGACCACTTCTCCAAGGAATTCGACGACGCGCCGATGCCGCACTCGATCTTCTTCACCAAGATCGGCCACGCCATCCACGGCACGGACTCCGAAGGCCGCCTTGGCACGCCCGCGTCCCATGGCTGTGTACGTCTGTCGAAGGCCAACGCCGCCACGCTGTATGCGATGGTCGAGAGAGATGGCGTGCTCAACACCACCGTGACGCTCACCGGCTCTTCCCAGATCGCACTGGCGCGCAACCCGCGGACCCGCGCCAATACCGCCGTCGCCGGCCGCGAGCCGGATCAACAATACGCTCCGCAGTATAATTCAGCCGGCGATCCGGTGATGCTGTCTCCGCTGCCGCCGCCGCGCCAGATCGCGCCGGTCGCGCAGCCTCCCGTGCAGGCTGACGACGGCTACATCTATCCGGCCGACGGCAGTCCGGACGTGGCGCGCTATCCCGCGCCGCGCAGCTCCCGGCGCCTTTACGACGCGCAGGCCAATCCGCCGCAGCAATATTACGATAGCCGCGGATACGCACCGCAACAGGCGCCGCAGGTCTACGCGCCGCGGCCATATTACCAGCCGCGCAGACTGTTCACGTATCAGGACTAGGAAGCGTTCCGGTTATCGCGCGGCGGTCGCTTAGATTACGTAACTTTTCATTGCTCGCCGTCGCGCAGCCGCCGCCATACCGCGCCGAGCACGTTGGAATAATCGTCGGTCCAGACCCGCTGATTCTCGTCGGCCTCGGTCAGCGCCCATTGTTCTGACGACGCCAGCTTGCCGATATCGGCCTCCTCGCGCGCCGAGACCACGACCGAGGTCGAGAAGATATATTCATTGTCGCGGTTGGAATCCTCGCTGTAGACCCAGCTCTTGAGATCGTTGGCGTCGGCGATGCCGACCACGACGCTCGACAACTCCAGATGCCGGTTCGAGACATGCATCAGCACCGCGCCCTGCGGCGCGAGCTTGTCCTTGTAGATCTCCATCGCCTCTTCGGTCGCAAGATGAATCGGGATCGCGTCCGACGAATAGGCATCGACGATGATCAGATCATAGATGCCGTCCGGCTCGCGGGCGAAGGTCAGCCGCGCGTCGCCGATCACGGGCTTCAGATCCGGTTCGCATTTCTGGATGTAGGTAAAATATTTGGGATCACGCGCGGTATCGACCATCGATTGATCGATCTCGAAGAATTTCCAGGTCTCGCCCGGCTCCGACGCGCAGGTCAGCGTGCCGGAACCGAGACCAATCACCGCGACCCGCAGCGGTCCGCCCTTGCGCTCGCGGATCGCTGTGATCGCTTGGCCGATGCCGCCGTCCTTGTGGTAATACGTGATCGGCTCCGGCCGCCCGGTCACCGGCGTGCCGTCGTCGTTCTGAAATTTCTCGGCGCCGTGGATCGTGGTGCCGTGCATCAGCACGTGATACTGGCCGTGCGGCGTCACCACGATCTTGTGGACGCCGAAAAAGCTGCGCACGGTTTCCACCCGTCCATCATCCGACGGATAGGCGCGGATCAGCAGCAGCGCCACCGCGACGGTTGCGAAAATCTTCCAGCGGTTGGCGTTCAATCCGAGCGCCAGCAGTGCCGAGAGCACGCCGACGGCGCCGATCACCCAGACCCGCTGTTCATTGAGCCAGGCCATGATCTTGCCCTCCGAATAAGAGGGCGCGATCAAGACCACCGCGAGCACGGCGAGAAACGGCCAATACCAGCCGCTCCAGCGGGGAAAGCGCTCGTCGCCGCCGGGCGGGCGGCACAATGCCGCCAGCGCCAGCAGGATCGGATATTCCGCGATCCATGAAAACGTGAACGGCGCGATCAGGCCTGCAAACAATCCGCCGACCATGCCGCCGAACGACAACGCGACATAAAAGCCGGTGAGATATTTCGCGGCCGGGCGGGTCCGCGCCAACTCGCCATGGCAGGCCATCGCTATGATAAAGAAACAAAGCTGGTGCCCGCCGAGCGTCAGCAGCAGATTCTGCTCGCCGCCGACCGCGAGCAGCACGATCACCCCCGTGATTGCCAGCGGCTGCAGCATCAGCATCCATTGATGCGGCAGCAGCGGGCGCGACTGGAACACCAGCACCCAGGTCAGGAGATAGAGCGACAGCGGCAGCACCCACAATAGCGGCGCCGCGGCCACGTCGGTGGAAATATGCGCGGTCACCGCGATCAGTAGGCCCGACGGCACCGCGGCGAGAAAAATCCAGCGCGCGCGCAAGATCCAGGCCGGCGGCGGCGCGTCGGTATCCTCCGCAAGCGTATCGACCGCCGCATTCACCGGCGAGCGCAGCAACAGCGCGCCGCAGCCGGCGATCAACAAAATCAGCAATCCGTAGCCGCAGGTCCAGATCAGGTTTTGCGTGCGCAGCGTGAACATCGGCTCCAGCAGCACCGGATAGGACAACAGCGCCAGGAAGCTGCCGATATTCGAGGAAGCATAAAGGAAATAGGGATCGGGACCGTTCGGGTGGCCGGTGCGGACGAACCAGGCCTGCAGCAGCGGATTGTTCGCCGCCAGCGCGAAAAACGGCAGCCCGATCGAAACCGCGAACAGGCCCAATAGCCAGAACGCATAGCCCGAGGTCGGGGGTTCGCCCCAGCCGCTCGCAATCGACAGCGGCAGCGTCAGCAATGCGATCACCAGCAGCACCAGATGCCCGATCACCGGAATCATGCGGTTGCGCAGCCGCATCAGATAATGCGCGTAGGCATAGCCGCCAAGCAGCAGCGACTGGAAAAACACCATCGCCACCGACCATACCGCCGGCGAGCCGCCGAGCCGCGGCAGCACCATTTTCGTGAACAACGGTTGCACCGAGAACAGCAGCAGCGCGCTGACAAAGATGGCCGCGGTATAAACCATCAGCACCAGCCGGTTTCGGCTCGCGGATGGCTGGTCCGTGACCACGGACGGATGGGCTAAAGTCATGCGAACTCCGGCTTGAGCCCGGCGGGCGCCGGCGGCGGCGGGATCCGGCAAGGCGTACGCCGGGGGCGGCCAATGGAGCATATGGCGACACGGCGGGCAATGCGGCGGCCGGAAACCAAATCGTCACTTGACGCTGTGATGGCGCCGGCATCTTCGCCAGGAAGACGGCTAAACGTCATGATCATTCCAGGGCAGACGCAACCTCAGATGTGCTATTGCACATCGGGGGAATCCCTGGGATTCCGGGTCTGGTCTATCCAAGTCGGCTGTTGCCGACTTGGATAATGATATTGCTGAAACGCGGGTAAACCCGAGTTCAGCTGGACCATCCCGGAACGACGAAATCAAGACACGGGGCGCCATGCCGGGCAGCGCGAATTTAATCAACACTTTTGAAGCCAACATGACAGAAACGGACGTCCTCATCATCGGCGCGGGGCATAACGGCCTCACTTGCGCGGCCTATCTGGCGATGGCCGGCCTGCGCGTGAAGGTGGTCGAGCGCCGCAAGGTGGTCGGCGGCGCGGCGGTGACGGAGGAATTCCATCCCGGCTTTCGCAATTCGGTCGCGGCCTACACCGTCAGCCTGCTGAATCCGCAGATTTCGGCAGACCTGAAACTAGCCGACCACGGGTTGCGGATCGTCGAACGCCGCGCGCAGAATTTCCTTCCCTCCCCCGATGGCAGCTATTTGCTGACCGGTGAAGGCCGCACCTATCAGTCCATTGCCAGGCTCAGCCCCCGCGACGCCGGCCGGATCGATGCGTTCACGCGCGAACTCGAGGCGATCGCGGACGTGCTGCGCGCGTTCGTGCTGCGCGCGCCGCCGAACATCGTTGAAGGATTCGGTGTCAACACGGTCCGAGAAGCCTTCAACGCATTGGGCACCGCGAACATCCTGCGCCAGCTCAACCTGGAGCAGCAGCGCAGCCTGCTCGATCTGTTCACGCGTTCGGCCGGCGAGATGCTGGACGACGCCTTCGAAAGCGATCTGGTCAAGGCGCTGTTCGGCTTCGACGCCATCGTCGGCAATTACGCCAGCCCCTACGCACCAGGCTCGGCCTATGTGATGCTGCATCATGCGTTCGGCGAGGTGAACGGCAAGAAGGGCGTCTGGGGCCACGCCATCGGCGGCATGGGCGCGATCACGCAGGCGATGGCAAACGCGGCACGCGCGCATGGTGCGGAGATCGAGACCGAGGCCGGCGTGCGCGAAGTGATTGTCGAGCGCGACTGCGCCGTGGGCGTGATTTTGGACACTGGTGAGACCATCCGTGCAAAATACGTTGCGTCCAACGTCAACCCGAAATTGCTCTACACACAACTATTGCCGGCGGAGGCGCTGCCGACGCCGTTTCTCGACCGCATCAAGACCTGGCGCAACGGCTCCGGCACGTTCCGGATCAACGTCGCGCTGACCGCCCTACCCTCGTTCACCGCATTGCCAGGCGACGGCGATCATCTAAGCGCCGGGATTATCCTCGGCCCGAGTCTCGGCTACATGGATCGCGCCTGGCGCGATGCGCGCGAATTCGGCTGGAGCCGCGCGCCGGTCGTCGAGCTGCTGATCCCATCGACGCTCGACGACAGCCTGAGCCCGCCGGGCCAGCATGTCGCGAGCCTGTTCTGCCAGCACGTTGCGCCAGTATTGCCCGATGGCGCGTCGTGGGACGCGCATAGCGCCGAGGTCGCCGATCTCATGATCGCGACGGTGGATAAGGTCGC
>Ga0209871_1000399_pt1 | contig 11945 bp, 9 predicted proteins | sample OrgsoiDNA2013045_FD_185795 | JGI IMG/M metagenome (GOLD analysis project Ga0209871, IMG submission 185795) | Permafrost soil microbial communities from the Arctic, to analyse light accelerated degradation of dissolved organic matter (DOM) -... | ecosystem: Environmental > Terrestrial > Soil >... | reverse complement strand
GGCGATCGCCGGATCATCCCACTTGGTGATCTTGCCGAGATAGATGTCACCCAGCACTTCGCCGGACAGCACCAGTTCGCCCGGCTCGATACCTTGCAGATTCACGACCGGCACGATCGCGCCCATCACCATCGGCCATTGCACCAGGCCATCCTTCTCGAGCTGCTCAGCCTTCAGCGGCGCGTCGGTGGCGCCGAATGTCACGGTCTTGGCCTGGATCTGCTTGATGCCGGCACCGGAGCCGATCGACTGGTAGTTCATGCCGTTGCCGGTTTCCTTTTTGTAGGCGTCGGCCCATTTCGAATAGATCGGGAACGGGAATGTCGCGCCCGCGCCTGTAATATCGGCGGCGAATGCCGACGTCGAAGCGGCGACAAGGCCGGCCGCGACGATAGCTTTCACGAAATTCATTGCTGGTCTCCATCGGTGAGCGAAGCGCCGGACGCGCCCGATTGCGCTCACGCCGCCCGTTTAGGTGCGGTCAATGCCGCTTTTACGAAGGTTTAATGACAGTTGGATGACACAAGCAAGCAATTGAAATTGCTTATATTTAGACCGCTGCGGGCGATCGCAGCTGGGGAAAACAGGCGGTGAAGGTGGCGCCGTTTTTCGGCACGCTTTCAATCAAGAGCCGGCCGCGGTGCCGGTTAACGATATGTTTGACCAGCGATAGACCCAAGCCCGTGCCGCCCTGGGCGCGGCTATCGCCGACATCCACCCGATAGAACCGCTCGGTGAGCCGCGGCAGATGTTCCGGTGCGATGCCGGGGCCGAAATCGCGCACCATGACGCGAACCTCCGGCAAGCCCTCGCCTGACATCGCCGCGGTGAGCGAGACGATGATCTTGCCGCCGGATGCGCCGTATTTCAGCGCGTTCTCGATCAGATTTTCGAACAGACGCAGCAACTCCTCGCGATCGCCCGCGATCACGACAGGCCGGTCCGGCAGCTGGATATCGATCTCGACCTGACGGTCGCCCGCCAGCGGCTCCAGGCCGTCCACCACCTGCCGGATGATCGGGACGATATCCACCAGCGTATCGGGGCGGACATGGGCTGATAGTTCGACCCGCGACAGCGACAACAAATCGTCGATCAGCCGGGCCATCCGCGTCGCCTGGGTGTGCATGATGCCGAGAAAGCGTTCGCGCGCCTTGGCATCGTCCCTGGCCGGCCCCTGCAGGGTGTCGATAAAGCCCGACAGCGCGGCCAGAGGCGTGCGCAATTCATGACTGGCGTTTGCCACGAAGTCGGCGCGCATTTCCTCGACCCGGCGCATCGGCGTCTGGTCGTGGAACGTCATCAGCATGCATTTGTCGGTGCCGCCGAACAGCGTCGGCACCGGTACCGGGGTGACGATCAATTCCATCCAGCGATCGACCGGCACGTGGTCGAGATAGGTCGCGCGCCGGCTTTCCGAGGTGGCGATGGCCTCGCGCAGCGCGGTGATGATTTCGGGCGAGCGCAACGCGAACTGGGCGAGTTCGTTCTTGCGCAGCGCCGGCGCGAGCTGAGCCGCCGCCGCATTGAGGTGGATGACGCGGCCGGCGCGGTCGAGCAGCACCGCTGGATCCGGCATGCCGGCGACCACGGCGCTGACCGCGGCGGCTTCGACCGGGTTGACGCCGCGGACATCTTCACGCGAGGCGACCGCGTTGTGCAACCGCCACGGTACCAGCGCGGCCGCACCGATACAGATGAAAACCGCGGTGGCGCGCACCAGCGACAATTCGCCGAAGGCGACGAGCACGGCGAGCGCGAGACCGGCGGCGAGCAGGATAATGGCCGAATGGCGCAGCCGGTCCGGCCACGGCGAGAAGAAAGAGCCAGAAGAAGATTCGTCAATTGCCATCGGACCGGCTCTCTTCCTTCGGGTCCGTATCGTCAGGCGCCGGTGTCCCCACGCTCACGCACGTATACGGCCTCACGTTTCGGCTCGGCGTCGAGCCCCGGCGTCGCCCGGCGCAGGCGCTTCAGTCGAGCGCCCAGTATGACCTCGCGAAACGTCAGCAAGATTACAGATATGAAGAACGGCGCAAGATAATAGAGGACGCGGAAAAGAAGCATCCCCGCGAGCAGCTCTTCCCGGTCCATCTGCCACAGGCCGACCAGCATGGCGGCGTCGAACACCCCGAGCCCGCCGGGGGAGTGGCTGGCGAAGCCCAAAAGCGTCGCCGAGACAAAAATAACCGCGACCACGACAAAGCCGAGACTGGGTTCGTCCGGCACCAGCACGTACATCGCCAGCGCGCAAAAGCCGAGATCGACAATGCCGATCGCGATCTGCAGCAGCGTCAGCGGACCGCCCGGCAGCACCACCGTCCACGGCCCCCGGCCGACCTGTCTCGGCTGGGTCCAGACCCAGACCACATAGGCCACCAGCCCGACAATGATGGCGAACGCGGCGATACGGTTCAGCCAGGGCGGCAGCTGATCGATCGCGGATGCCGCTTCCGGGTGATAGGCGATACCCAGCCCCAGCACCGCGGCATTGCCGAGCCAGAATGTCAGGCCGGCCAGAAAGCAGATTTTGGCGACGTCGATCGCATTCAATCCCCACGCCGAATAGATCCGGTAGCGCACCGCGCCCCCGGTGAAGACACTGGCGCCGACATTGTGCCCGATCGAATAACTGCTGAAGGCCGCGAGCGCGTTAATGCGGTAGGGAATATCGCTGCGGCCGATCGCGCGAACCGCGAACAGGTCATAGAAAGTCAGGGTGAAGTAGCCCGCCGCCACGAACAACCCCGCCAGAAGGATCTGGCGAGGCTCGGTCTGCTTGATGGCCTCGATGACTTCGTTGGTATCGATGCCCCGCAGCATATGATAGAGCACGTAGCACGCGATCCCGATGACCGTGATGCTGACCAAAACACCTAACTTATGCAGGATTTGCTTCTGGCGCAGAAACGATATCGCCCTGCGTATTGCTTCAAGCATCTCCACCTCGAACTGCGATCCCACGACGACGGCTGCCGTGCGAGCCCTGCCGCCGCCTGCGCTACGCCTGCTCTCCGACACAATGTCGTAGCGCGTTTTGAGCGGCAGTGGAATTCGCTTGGCGTGAATAAAACGCGCTTCTTCAACATATTAGGAAGTGTTCATGACGCCGGAAGCACAGTTTTGATGCATTCCCTCCGGCAACGCAAAGTCCCTGGCCGCGACCTTGCCTGCGAAGCGGTGAAGTTTTCGTGATGTCAGGCGGCGGATTTTGCGGTCAGCCGCTGGAAAAACAAGAGATCGAGTTCCGGCGCTTCGCCTGTAAGACCGGTTAACAAAGCGTGGACATGCCCACGGTGGTGGGTCTGGTGATTGAACCAGTGCGCCAGTGCCGGCGCCAGTTGCTGTTCGAATTCTTCCGGCGACGAGACGCGGCGGTATTTGATCGTCCCCGCGATGCGGCCATCATCGAGCCCGTCGACAAATCCGACAATCCGCCGGTCCTCGGCCTCGCGCGCGGCGCGGAGGTCGTCGAAGGTCTCGAACAGGATCGCATCCAGCCGGTTCGGCGCCTCGCCCTCGCCGGTGAAGCGCTGCATCCAGATCCGGTCGGTCACCAGCAGATGATTCAGGGTGCCATGGACCGATTTGAAGAAGGCGCCGCGGTCGGCGCCGTATTGCCCGGTCGAGAGCCGCGCCACGGAATCGTAAAGCCGGCCGTTGGCCCATGCATTGTAGTGACCGAACATCCGGTAATGGGCCGAGGGAGTCATCGATACTCAAATCTCCTGTTGGCGACCGGAAGCTCTCAAGCCGCCGGCGCGTGACGCGATAGGACCCAGTCGCGCAGCCACGATCCCACCGCGCAACCGGCCAGATAGCAAGCAAACATGATGAGGCCGAGGTCGAGCCAATAGCCGGGGCGGCCGGGAATCACGCGTGCGAGCGCCGCCGCGACCAGTGCGGCCACCAACACCGCGAGCCAAAGCGACGTCCGCTTCGACACGCCTGGACCGCGGTGAACCACCGCGATCCAGCCCATCGCGAAACCCAGCAACAGCGACGCCAGCAGCCAGCCCCAATGAAATGTCACCAGATATGCCATTCGCCTACCTCACCAGAAAATCGATGCGGCGGTTTTGCGCCTTGCCTTCGTCGGTATCGTTTGACGCAACCGGCTGGGTGCTGCCGTAGCCCGTCGCGGTGAACTGGCTCGCCGGCAAGCCGGCCTTGACGAGATAATCCGCCACCGCCTGCGCGCGTTTTTCGGACAGCATCTGGTTGAAGCCGTCCTCGCCATCGGCGTCGGTATGTCCCGCAATTTCGATGCTGGCGGCCGGGCAGCGCAACGAGGTTTCGACCAGGCGGTCGAGCAGCCCCAGGGAATCCGGATCGATGGTGGCGCGCCCGGACTCGAACCGGATTTTTCCCTTGGCCAGCAAATCCGAAAACAGCTGCTGGCATACCGTGGCATCCACCGGCGCGGCCTGCGGCTTGACCGAAATGTCGGCCTTGAACTGCCAGGATGGCGGAAAATCCTTGCCGAGACCGGCCCGCATCTGGACCGCCGCAGCATCGTAAAGCGCATCGCCAGAGAGCTTTACCTCCCGGTCTGACACTACCAGAGTACCTGTAGACAACCGGGACAGCGCGCCCAGCGCCGGCATCACCGCGTTGGCGAACCCGGACGGCGCGCCCACGCTGGCCTTGAGATTGTCGACCACCTTTTCGCTGAAGAATTTGCGTCCGGCGGCTGCCGCGAGCGCCGTATGGACATTGTTATCAGGCACATAGCCGGTCAGCGTCAGCGTGACCGCGACCGGATCCTTATAGGCCTGGAAGATATAGGGCGGCGCCTTGATCTCGTTGGCGGCGGCCGAAAACCCCTCCGGGAGGTTTTTCAGGGCGGCTGCGATCGCCTCCCGGCCGCCCAGTTCGCGCGCCATGCCGGAAAGGCTGACCTTGCCATCGGAAATCGTTATCTTGCCGTCCTTCAATTTCCCGATCTGATCGAGCAGCAGCAAGGCCGCATCGTCGAAGCGTGGCGGCGCCCCCCGCGACAAGTTCATCTGGTCGGCGACCTCGACCCCGCCAAGACTTGCCCGGGCCGCCTCCAGCAGCTTGACCTTGCTGGCCGGCAACGGCGCGCTGCCGCCCAATGTGACCCTGACGACGTCCCGCTCGGCCGACCAGACGAACGGCTTGGCTTCGGGAACGAGGCGGGTTTCATCGTTAACGCGCCGCACGCCGGGCACGGCTTGCACCGACGCAGCGGCCCCGCTGCGGCCGTCTTCCGAGAATGCGTCCGCCGCCAACGTAACGTCACGGCCGGCGACCGCGATCCTCGTCTTGTCGAGCACGGTATCCTTCAGCGCGGCGGTGCTGCGCGCGGCCAGATCGGATTCCACGGTTGAGGTGTTGGTCCAGGCCGCGATAGCCCAAAAGATGGCCAGTGGAATCAAGCCCGGCCACCATTTGCTGCGCCACCTGAAAAGTCCGTGCATTCGACGTCTCGCGGGTCTGGAACTCTGAGAAAACAAACCCTTGCGAGGCTGTCAAACTGGAAATAACACGAAAATAGTCCGGCGCAGGACAGCCTTTCAGACTAACTGTTTCTTCAGCGGTCTCCCGTTAGCGTCGGAATCTCGCCCAACCGGCCAGCCACGCCAGCATGAAGCAGTTTCGCAACCACGTCATCCGCGCCGGACTGGGAGCGCTTTACTTCAGCGGGGCCCATCATCTGCTGCGACCGATCTTCGCGGGCGTCGGCGCAATCTTCATGCTGCACCATGTTCGCCCGCGCCGAGACACCGAATTCCAGCCCAATCGTCATCTCGAGGTCGCGCCGGAGTTCCTGCGGGCGATGCTCGCGCACCTTCGCGCGCGTGGCGTCGACATCATCACCATGGACGAGCTCCATCAGCGGTTGATCGACGGTAATTTTTCGCGACGCTTTGCCTGCTTCACCCTCGACGATGGCTATCGCGATAACAGGGAATTTGCGCTGCCGGTAATGCGGGAATTTGACGCACCTTCCACGGTCTATGTCGCCAGCGATTTCGCGCAAGGTATTGGCCGGCTGTGGTGGATCGCGCTCGAGATGGTGATCGCCAGGGCGCCCGCGATCGACGTCGCGATCGGAGGCACCGCGACCCGCCTCGATACCGCCACGCCGGCCGACAAGCAGGCCGCGTTCGACCGGTTGCACGACTGGCTGCGCGGATTGCCGGGCGAACAGGATATCGAGCGCGAAATCGCTGCGCTGTGCGCGCGTCACGGCGTCGATGAATTGGCGATCTGTCGCGAACTGTGCATGTCGTGGGATGAGTTGAAGCCGTTTGCGGACGATCCCCTGATCACGATCGGCGCGCATTCGATCACGCATTGCAATCTCGCCAGACAACCTGAGGCGATCGCCGCCCATGAAATGGCGAGCAGCCGGGCGCGGATCGAAAGCGTGCTGCAGCGTCCGGTGGTCCATCTCGCCTACCCCTATGGCGACAGGATCGCCGCCGGCCCTCGCGAGTTCGCACTGGCGCACGCGAGCGGATACAAGACCGCGGTGACGACACGGCCGGGCATGATGTTTCCCGAAAGCGCTGGCCATCTGACCGCGCTGCCGCGGGTTTCGCTCAACGGCAACTATCAGGACACCCGCATTCTGCCGGTGCTGACCTCCGGCGCCGCCACCGCGATGTGGAACGGTTTTCGGCGCATCGACGCGGCGTGACTTCGCGCAAGCGCCCTATCCTTGACTCATTGAATCCCCGCGCTCAGAACCATCTCCAAAAGCAAGGGAGCAAAACATGTTCAAGGATCTGTTTTCACTGACAGGCCGCGTTGCGCTGGTGACCGGGGGATCGCGTGGCATAGGCAAAATGATCGCGGCAGGATTTCTCAGCCAGGGCGCGGCGAAAGTTTACATCACCGCACGCAAGGCCGGCCCCTGCGAGGCGACCGCGAAGGAACTTGCGGCCGAATATGGCGGCGAATGCATCGCGATGCCGATCGACATTTCCACCATGGCGGGCATCGACATGCTGGCGGGCGAGATCAGAAAGCGCGAGCCGAAGCTGGACATTCTGGTCAACAACGCGGGAACAGCGTGGGGTGCGGATTTCGACGAGTTTCCGGAAATCGGCTGGGACAAGGTGATGAACCTCAACCTCAAGGCGCCGTTTTTTCTGACCAAGGCGCTGGCGGCACCCTTGCGCGCCGCGGCGACCGCGGAAAAACCCGCCAAGGTCATCAACATCGCCTCCATCGACGGCATCTTCGTCAACCCGGCGGAGACCTATTCCTACGCCGCCAGCAAATCCGGCCTGATTCACCTGACCCGCCGGATGGCCGTCAAGCTGATCCGCGACCACATCGTGGTGACAGCGATCGCGCCGGGACCGTTCAAGTCCGACATGAACAAGGCCGCGCGCGACAACGCCGATGAGGTGTCAAAACGCGTGCCGTCGGGGCGTATTGGTACAGATGAGGACATGGCGGGTGCTGCGATCTATCTCGCCTCGCGCGCCGGAGATTACGTGGTCGGCGCCACCATCGCGGTCGATGGCGGGATTGCTTATGCGAACCCGGGGATCAAGGGAGACGGGTGGGATTAGTACCGAACGGGGCGTGACGGGTCGTTGTAGTCACCAGTCGTCCTACCGCACTCATTCGTCGTACCCCGCGAAAGCGGGGTATCCAGTACGCCGCGGCTTCAGTTGGTTAGCCGCGGCGCTTCTACAATTGACGTCGGTGTTTACTGGATCATCCGCTTTCGCGGATGATGACGACTTGTGATGTTGCGCCGCTTTCAACCTCGGCGACGTCATCGTCGTCACGTCTCGATCTTCACATACTCGAAATCGCCCGGCTTGTTGTCGATGCCGACCTTGGGCGGTGAAATCCACGGGGCGAATTCGCCGGCCTCGGTCACCGGCGTCATCAGCGAGGCGATGAAATCGCCGTCATCGGTGGAAGGAAGCCATTCGCGCTTTCGCTTGCTCCAGGTGGCATCGTCGATCAGCACGCCGTCCGGCGTGGCGTGGATGTCCCTGAACTCGCCGATCTGGCGATGGAACGCGACATTCGGCAGCGCCAGCTTGAAGTCGTAGCCGGCCATTGAGATGATCTTGTTCCAGCGCAACAGGCCCTTGACGCAGTCCTGGGTGTAATCGTCGCGCAGCCGCATGTTGAGGGCGGTGAGCGCCGGCTCGTCGACGCGCTTGATCGCGCCGTTCACCAGCTTGAGCACGGGATAGGTATCGTTCTGCAGGCGGTGATCGTCCTTGATCTGGGTCTCGTGGTAGCGGCCCTTGATGCCGGCATTGAAGGCGTTCGCCGCGTTGGTGGAAACTTCCGAGCCGAACAAATCGAGCGAGAGCGAATAATGCAGGTTGAGCTTCTTCTGGAGGGTCGGAAGATCGACGACGCCGAGCCCGCGGACTTTCGCGATATCGGAGGGATCGCCGATCCCCGCGGCCCTCATCGCTTCACAGGTTCGCTGCACCACGCGGCTGATGCCGGTCTCGCCGACGAACATGTGATGCGCCTCTTCGGTCAGCATGAAGCGGCAGGTGCGCGACAATGGATCGAAGCCGGACTGCGCCAGCGAGTGCAACTGCATCTTGCCATCGCGGTCGGTAAAATAGGTGAACATGAAGAACGACAGCCAGTCCGGCGTGGCCTCGTTGAAGGCGCCCAGCATGCGCGGCGAATCCGCATCGCCCGAGCGGCGGCGCAACAGTTCATCCGCCTCCTCGCGCCCGTCACGCCCGAAGTATTTCTGCAGCAGATAGACCATCGCCCAGAGATGGCGGCCTTCCTCGACATTGACCTGGAACAGGTTGCGCAGGTCGTAGAGCGACGGCGCGGTCTTGCCGAGGTGACGCTGCTGTTCGACCGATGCCGGTTCGGTGTCGCCCTGGATCACGATCAGCCGGCGCAGCGTGGCGCGGTGTTCGCCCGGGACTTCCTGCCATGCCGGCTTGCCAAAATTCTCGCCGAACGGGATGACGCGGTTTTCCTCCTGCGGCGCCAGCAAAATGCCCCAGCGATAATCCGGCATCTTGACATAGTCGAACTTGGCCCAGCCGCGCGGGTCGACCGAATAGGCGGTGCGCAGGTAGACCAGCGATTGCTGGAAACCTTCCGGCCCCATGTCGCTCCACCAGTCCATGTAGCCGGGATGCCAGCCTTCCAGCGCCTTGAGCACCTGCCGATCCTCGCTGAGATTCACGTTGTTGGGAATCTTGGTGCTGTAATCGACGTTCATGATGTTCATGGCGTGCTCCTTGTTCGGTCTCGTGTCCCGGACGCGGTGCAGCGCGAAGCGGTGCGCCGCAGAGCCGGGATCCATTCAGTGGCCGTCATGTGGGTCCCGGTTCTGCAGCGCGTCACAAGCGTGCCGCGCAGCGCCCGGGACACGAACTCACACTCGCGTCATATCGAACTGCGCCTTCTGACCGGTGCCGTAGCGGCGCAGCGCGCCGGTTTCGCCGACGGCGTTGGGACGCTGAAAGATCCAGTTCTGCCACGCCGTCAGGCGCGAGAAGATTTTCGATTCCATGGTCTCGGGCCCGACGAAGCGCAAATTGGCTTCCATGCCGGTCAGGCTGTCGGGCGAGAAGCTGGTGCGCTCCTCGAAAAACACCCTGATCTCGTCGTCCCAGTCGATATCGTCGACCGCGAAGGTGACGAGGCCGAGCGCTTCGGCTTGTTCCGCGTCGAGCGCCGCGCCGATGCTGTTCTGCGCGCGCAAAACATCCTCGGCATCGGCCTGAAAACGCGATTGCAGCCGCGTCAGGCCGTGGCTCATCGGATAGGGCCCGAAGTTCATCGCCGACAGTTCGATGGTCGGCGGCGCGCGGTTGTCGCCCTGCCGCGAGCCGATCAGCATGTAGGACCGGTCGGCCGCGAACACCAGTTCGGCCAGCGTGCCGACGAAGCACGAGCCCGGCTCGACCAGCGTCACCAGCGTGCGCGAGGTGACGTCGATGCGCTTCAACACCCGCTTCCAGTATTGCCTGATTTCGTTGACCAGCCAGTGCGCCTTGTTGGCTTCCAGGAATGCGTCGCAGGCCAACACGCCCGCGCGCTCGCCATGCGACTTGAACACCAGCATCGCGGTTTCGAGCTCGTTGATGCGCAAATGCAGGATCGCGTCGTCGAGTTCGCGCGCCACCTGCAGCGGCCAGAACGACGCGCCCTGCGCGATCATGCCGTCGATATCGGAGGGTGGGGCTACGTCCGGCGCCTTGATCGAAATGGTCGCAATGCGCGCGGCGCGGTCTATATCGACGCTGACAAGGCCGTAGCGGATGCCGTTGTCGTCGAAGCGGCGCGTCAACGGGGTCAGCGTCATGCCTTTTCCGGTGCCGTTGCGCTTCGAGACCGCGGCGAATTCTTGTGCACGTTCGGCGACCTTGGCCTCGAGCTTGCTGTTGGGCACGATCTCGTCGACGAGGCGCCACTGCAGCGCGCGCTTGCCCTTGATGCCTTCCTCGATGGTGCAGAAGTAATCGGCGTGGTCGCGGCGCACCTTGCGCTTGTCGACCACCCGGGTCAGTCCGCCGGTGCCCGGCAATACCGCCAGCAGCGGCACTTCCGGCAGCGCGACCGCCGCCGAGCCATCGTCGGCGAGGATGATGTGATCGGTCGCCAGCGCCAGTTCATAGCCGCCGCCGGCGGCGGTGCCGTTGATGACGGTGACAAAACGCTGCCCGGAATTCTCCGATGAATCCTCAAGCCCGTTGCGGGTCTCGTTGGTGAATTTGCAAAAGTTGACCTTGTGGGCGTGGGTCGCCCCCGCCAGCATGCGGATGTTGGCGCCGGCGCAGAACACCCTGTTCTTGGCCGACCGCACCACGACCACCTTCACGCCGGGATGTTCGAAGCGCAGCCGCTGCACCGCGTCGGCCAGTTCGATATCGACGCCGAGGTCGTAGGAATTCAGCTTGAGCTGATAACCTTCGAACAGCCCGCCGTTCTCGTCGACGTCCATGGTCAGCGTCGCGACCTCGCCGTCGACATCTAGCTTCCAATGCCGGTAGCGCGACGGATCGGTCTGAAAATCGATGTGCTTCGCGCCGCCCGCGAGGACGCGATCTTCACCGGCCATGGGCCACCCTCGAGTTCTTATGAATAACCTTGATATGAACAATAATGCATGTTTTTGGAACGGTCTAGTCCTGAAACGCCGAAATACGGCATTTTGTTTCATGTCCGGACCGGCCGATTTCAACCGCGGTCGACGCCTTACGCAGCCTGTCCCCGCGAGCCTTGGTCCGCATCCAGGATGCGTCCCACAAAATCCGAGATCGCATCGAGCGTTGCCTCCGGCGCGTCACGATGCGGCGAATGTCCGGCGCCAGGCACGATCATCACGTCGACCGGGCAGTAGCATTCTTCCTGCGCGATCTCGATCTGGCGGATGGTCCCGTATTGGTCTTCGGCGCCCTGCAGGATCGCAACCGGCACCCGGATGTAGGCGAGATATTCCGAAATATCCCAGCCGCGAAATTTTGGATCGAGCCAGGCGTCGCTCCAGCCATAGAAGGTGTTGTCGACATCGCCGTGCCAGCGCGCCAGCTTTTCCCTGAGGCCTCCAGTCTCAAAGGCTGTCCGGGCCTCCGCGATCGACACCAGTCCCATATCTTCCACGATGAAATGCGGCGCGATCATCGCGACGCCGCGCACGCGATGATCCTGCACGCCGCCGGCATAGATCGCCGCAATCGAAGCGCCGTCGGAATGGCCAAGCAAGAGGCCGCGGCGAAAGCCGATTTGGTAGAGCAGCTTTGGCAAGGTGTCGAGCGCCTCGATATGCATGTAATCGAGCGGGCGCGGCCGTTCGACCTTCGTTGAAGCGCCATAGCCCGCGCGCGAGTAAACGAACACGCCGGCGCCGGTGGCGGCGGCAAGCCGATCCGGAAAATCTCCCCACAGCGCGGCGCACCCCAGGCCTTCGTGCAGCATGACGATGGTCGGCGCATCCGCAGGCGCCGGACCGA
>Ga0209871_1000398_pt1 | contig 11952 bp, 10 predicted proteins | sample OrgsoiDNA2013045_FD_185795 | JGI IMG/M metagenome (GOLD analysis project Ga0209871, IMG submission 185795) | Permafrost soil microbial communities from the Arctic, to analyse light accelerated degradation of dissolved organic matter (DOM) -... | ecosystem: Environmental > Terrestrial > Soil >... | reverse complement strand
CCGCCGTCATCGGTTTCGACCTCGAAGGTATCGCGGTTTCCTCCGGTTCCGCCTGTTCGTCGGGAAAGGTACAACCCTCCCACGTGCTCAAAGCGATGGGATTCGGCCCCGAAATCGCCGAAGGGGCCGTGCGGCTCAGTCTGGGCTGGTCCACGTCGGCAGCGGACATTGATCGCTGCCTTAAGGCTTGGCGAAAGCTCGCCGGTACCTTACTTAAGGGTAGCAACGAAACACTGCTTGAACGGTTCTAAAGCAGGTGATTTCCGCCAAGAAACATCGTAAAGCTTCGAAATGATCCACCGCGGTCCTTGAAACCGCGAGCGGAGGAAGAAAATGTCTGCCGTACAAGAGACCGTCGATCGGGTTCGCCAGATCGACGTCGATCAATATCGATATGGATTTGAGACGCTTATCGAGTCCGACAAGGCCCCGAAGGGGCTATCGGAAGATACCGTCCGCTTCATTTCCGAAAAAAAGAACGAACCGGCCTGGATGCTGGAATGGCGTCTGGAAGCCTATCGCCGCTGGCTGACCATGACCGAGCCGAAATGGGCCCGCGTCCACTATCCCAAGATCGATTACCAGGATCTCTATTACTACTCGGCGCCGAAGCCGAAGAAGACAATCGGCTCGCTCGACGAGGTCGATCCGGAAATCCTGAAGACTTACGAAAAGCTCGGCATTCCCCTCCGCGAGGTCGAGGTGCTGGAAGGCGTGGTGCGCCCGGAAGGCGAGCGGCGCATCGCGGTCGATGCCGTGTTCGACTCGGTTTCGGTGGCGACCACGTTCCAGAAGGAGCTAAAACAGGCCGGCGTGATCTTCATGCCGATCTCGGAGGCGATCCGCGAGCATCCGGACCTCGTGAAGAAATATCTCGGCACTGTCGTGCCGACCTCGGACAATTATTTTGCCACCCTGAACTCGGCGGTGTTCTCCGACGGATCGTTCGTCTATGTGCCGCCTGGCGTGCGCTGCCCGATGGAACTGTCGACTTACTTTCGCATCAACGAGCGCAACACCGGCCAGTTCGAGCGGACGATGATCATCGCCGACAAGGGCGCTTATGTCAGCTACCTCGAAGGCTGCACCGCGCCGCAGCGCGACGAAAACCAGTTGCACGCCGCCGTGGTCGAACTCGTCACGCTCGACGATGCCGAGATCAAATATTCGACGGTGCAGAACTGGTATCCCGGCAATTCGGAAGGAAAGGGTGGCATCTACAATTTCGTCACCAAGCGTGGCGATTGCCGCGGCAACAATTCGAAGATTTCCTGGACCCAGGTCGAAACCGGATCGGCCATCACCTGGAAATATCCGAGCTGCATCCTGCGCGGCGACAATTCGCGTGGCGAATTCTATTCGATCGCGATTTCGAACGGCCACCAGCAGGTCGATTCCGGCACCAAGATGATTCACTTGGGCAAGAACACCACCTCCAGGATCATCTCCAAGGGCATCGCCGCCGGCGTCTCGCAAAACACGTATCGCGGCCTCGTCACCGCCCACCGCAAGGCGACCGGCGCGCGCAACTTTACGGCGTGCGACTCGCTGCTGATCGGCGATAAATGCGGCGCGCACACGGTGCCCTATATCGAGGCGAAGAACTCTTCGGCGCTGTTCGAGCATGAGGCGACCACGTCGAAGATATCAGAGGACGTGCTGTTCTATTGCGTGCAGCGCGGGCTGTCGCAGGAAGAAGCCGTCGGCCTCGTGGTCAACGGGTTTGTGAAGGACGTGCTGCAGCAACTGCCGATGGAATTCGCGGTCGAGGCGCAGAAACTGATCTCGATTTCGCTGGAAGGCAGCGTCGGGTGATGAGCGCGTATTGGTTCAACCCCCGGGGAGCGTGGCTACCGCAACGTTCCGACGACCTGGCAAGGCTGGGCGTTGACCGTTCCTCGCGGTGGCGAATGGCAAAAACGGATGGCGAATGGCGCTAGCGCGTCGGTGCGCGAATAGAAAGTTTGAAGATATGTCGTTGCTCGAAGTCAAAAATCTGCAGGTTCGTGTCGAGGAGCGTGAAATTCTCCACGGGCTTTCGTTGACCGTGAACCTGGGCGAAGTGCACGCCATCATGGGGCCGAACGGCTCCGGCAAATCGACGCTGTCCCATGTCATCGCCGGCAAGCCGGGTTACGAAGTCACCGGCGGCGAGATCCTGTTCAAGGGCGAGAACCTCTTGGAAATGGCGCCCGACGAGCGGTCCGCCAAGGGTGTTTTCCTGGCGTTCCAGTATCCGGTGGAAATTCCCGGCGTCGCCACCATGACGTTCCTGCGCACCGCGCTGAATGCCCAGCGCAAGGCGCGCGGCGAGAGCGAATTCTCCACGCCGGATTTTCTCAAGAAGGTGCGCGCGGTCGCCGCCTCCCTGAACATTCCCCAGGATATGCTGCGCCGCGGCGTCAATGTCGGCTTCTCCGGTGGCGAGAAGAAGCGCAACGAGATTCTGCAGATGGCTTTGTTCGAGCCGAGCCTGTGCATCCTCGACGAAATGGATTCCGGCCTCGATATCGACGCGCTGCGGGTTGCCGCCGACGGCGTCAATGCGCTGCGTTCGCCTGACCGCGCCATGGTGGTGATCACGCATTACCAGCGGCTGTTGAATTACATCGTGCCTGATTTCGTGCATGTGATGTCGAAAGGTCGCGTCGTCAAAAGCGGCGGCAAGGAACTGGCGCTGGAGCTCGAGGCTTCCGGTTATGCCCAGTTCGAAGACGCGGCCTGACGCGTAGGGCGGATTTTGCAATGAACGTAGTACTGGCCAAAACCGAAACCGCACGCGCGCTGAGCGATATCCTCGCCATCGCACGGGACCGGCTGCCGGGCACCGGCAAGGTCGCTGATCACAGGCGGCAGGCATTCGAGGCTTACGAGAGTGTTGGCCTGCCGCACCGGCGGATCGAGGACTGGAAATACACCGATCTGCGCGTGCTGATGCGCGAGGTGCTGCCGCTGGCGGCGACGCCGGACGCGGCGGCGCTGACGCGCGCCGGCACGGCCCTGAAGCTTCACGCCATCGAGGGCGTGCGCAGGCTGGTGCTGGTCGACGGCGTATTTGCGCCAAAACTGTCCGAGGTTGCTGATCTTGGAAAAGGCTTCAGCATCCGCACGCTGCGGGACGTGCTGGAAGCCGGCGATGCGGCGTTGCATGCGCTGCTGTTCGCGCCCGAAAACGCCGATTCCATGGTGGCGCTCAACAGCGCAATGATGACGGATGGCCTCGTGATCGAGGTTGCCGATGGCGCCGTGCTCACACAGCCCCTGCATATCGTCCACATCGCCAGCGGCGCCGCGCCTGCGGCGATGTTCACGCGCTCATTGTTGAAGGTCGGCAAGGCCGCAAGCGCGACGCTGGTGGAAAGCTATATCGCCGCCGATGGCGCGAAGGCCTATCAGGTTCACGACTCGCTGGTGGTTGCGATCGGCGACGGCGCGCGGCTTGATCATGTGCGCCTGGTCGAAGACGGCCGCGAGGCCTTTAATATCTCCTCGGCCGTATTGCGGTTGGGCGCGCATGCGCACTTCAACACGTTCGGCATGACCAGCGGCTCGAGCGTCAGCCGTTATCAGGCGGTGATCGCGTTTGCCGGCGAGGGATCAAGGGTCGAGACCAACGGCGTCAATCTGCTCAATGGCCGCCAGCATGCCGACACCACGCTGTTTCTCGATCACGCGGTGCCGAACTGCGCCAGCCGCGAGATCTTCCGCGCCGTGGTCGATGACCGCGGCCATTCGGTGTTTCAGGGCCGCATCATCGTCCGCCCCAAGGCGCAGAAGACCGACGCCAAGATGATGACGCGGGCGCTGCTGTTGTCCGACGAGGCCGAGGCCGACAACAAGCCGGAACTGGAAATTTTCGCCGACGATGTCACCTGCGGCCACGGCGCCACCACCGGCGCGCTCGACGAGAGCCTTTTGTTTTATCTGCGCGCGCGCGGTCTTTCCGAGAAGGAAGCGCAGGCGCTGCTGATCCAGGCCTTCGTCGGGGAGGCCATCGAATCCATCGCCAATGATGGCTTGCGCGAACTCGCGATCTCGGCGGCGCAGCGCTGGCTGGCGGCAAGAGGTTGACCATGCATCCGGCAGTCCTGAACGGTTCATATGATGTCGCCCGGGTGCGGGAAGACTTTCCGGCGCTGGCGTTGAAAGTCTACGGCAAGCCGCTGGTCTATCTCGACAACGCGGCGTCGGCGCAAAAGCCCAATGCCGTGCTCGACCGCATGACGGAAGCCTACAAAAGCGAATACGCCAACGTGCATCGCGGGCTGCACTACCTCGCCAATGCGGCGACGGAGGCCTATGAGGGCGGCCGCGCCAAGGTGGCAAAATTCCTCAACGCCGGCCGTAACGAAGAGATCGTGTTCGCCCGCAACGCCACCGAGGCGATCAACCTCGTGGCGTCGTCATGGGGCGAGCCCAACATCGGGGCTGGCGACGAGATCGTGCTCTCGATCATGGAGCACCATTCCAACATCGTGCCCTGGCATTTCCTCAGGGAACGCCACGGCGCCGTCATCAAGTGGGTCGACGTCGATGACGAGGGCAATTTCCTGATCGACGAGTTCGAAAAGGCGCTGACGCCGCGCACAAAACTGGTCGCGATCACCCAGATGTCGAATGCGCTCGGCACCATCGTGCCGGTCAAGGATGTGGTGAAGCTTGCCCATGCGCGCGGCATCCCGGTGCTGATCGACGGCAGCCAGGCCGCGGTGCACCTCGCCATCGACGTGCAGGACATCGATTGCGATTTCTACGTCTTCACCGGCCACAAGCTCTATGGCCCGACCGGCATCGGCGTGCTGTACGCCAAGCACGAACACCTGGTGGCGATGCGGCCCTATAATGGCGGCGGCGAGATGATCCGCGAGGTCGCGAGGGACTGGGTCACCTATGGCGATCCGCCGCACAAATTCGAGGCAGGCACGCCGGCGATCGTGGAATCGATCGGCCTGGGGGCTGCGATCGACTACGTCAATTCGATCGGCAAGGAACGGATCGCCGCCCATGAGCACGACCTTTTGACCTATGCCCAGGAGCGCCTGCGCGAAATCAACTCGCTGCGCGTGATCGGCACCGCGAAGGCCAAGGGACCGGTGATCTCGTTCGAGATGAAGGGCGCGCATCCCCACGATGTCGCCACCGTGATCGACCGGCAGGGGATCGCGGTACGCGCCGGCACCCATTGCGTGATGCCGCTTTTAGAGCGGTTCAACGTCACGGCGACGTGCCGTGCCTCGTTCGGGATGTATAATACCCGTGAAGAAGTCGACCATCTGGCACAGGCGCTGATCAAGGCGCGGGAATTGTTTTCATGACCGACACCGTCGAAGCCAAGGATCTCGAAGTCAAAACCTGCAACATGCAGACCAATTCGGCGTTGCCGCCGGAGGAGACCGAGCGGCTCGGCGGCGAGATCGTGGCCGCGCTGAAGACGGTGTTCGACCCGGAAATTCCGGCCGACATCTACGAACTCGGTCTGATCTACAAGGTCGACATCAAGGACGACCGCACCGTGGACGTCGAGATGACGCTGACGACGCCAAACTGCCCGGCGGCCGGAGAGTTGCCGCAGATGGTCGAGAACGCGGTCGCCAGTGTCCCCGGCGTCGGCGTCGTGAATGTCAACCTGGTTTGGGACCCGGCCTGGACCCCTGATAGAATGACCGACGAGGCGCGCCTCGTCCTCAATATGTGGTGAGCTTGGTTGGTTGGGCCTTTAACTCGATCACGGGAAAATAGCCGGCATTGATTTGCCTTTTGGATTGACCACATGACTGACATGACACCCGTCTCCGCACCACCGGCAGCCAAGCCGAAGCCGCGTCCGCGTCCGCAGGTGATGAAGCTGACCGAAGCGGCCGCACACCGGATCGCCGAGCTGACGAGCCGCGCCGATTCCGAGATCGTGGGCCTGCGCGTCGGGATCAAGAACGGCGGCTGCGCCGGGCAATCCTACACGGTCGAATATGCCCACGAGGTGCGCCCCTCGGATGAGGTGGTCGAGGACAAGGGCGTGAAGATTCTGGTCGACCCCAAGGCCGTGCTGTTTCTGCTGGGCACCGAGATGGACTACAAGGTCGACAAGATGTCGGCGCAGTTCATCTTCAACAACCCGAACCAGACCGGCGCCTGCGGCTGCGGCGAATCGGTGCAGCTGACGGCCGCGAAGGTCGATGGCTAGTTTTGTGTCCCGGACGCGGTGCAGCGTTCTTCACGCCGCTCCGCAGAGCCGGGACCCACGACGACGTCGCGTAAAATATGGGCCCCGGCTCTGCACCGCACCGCCATAGCGCGTCGAAGACGCGCGTAAACGCGCTGGTGGCGCTGCGCAGCGTCCGGGACACGCCGGGCCCTCATCCAAGCGACTTCGCAAGCGACTTTCCATGGACCGCGATTTCCTGATCGACTTGTTTGCAGACTTCGGGCCGGTCACGATCCGCCGGATGTTTTCGGGCTTTGGCATTTCCGCTGATGGTACCAACTTTGCCCTGGCGCTGCGGGCCGGTCTCTATTTCCGTGCCGACGAAGACACCATTCCGCAATTCGAAGCCGAGGGATCCAAACCGTTTCAGTACCAGACGCGGGCCAAGACCGTCACCGTCAACTCATATTGGCAATTGCCGGCGCGGCTTTTTGAAGATCCGGAAGAACTGACGGGTTGGGCGAGGGCGGCGCTGGCGGCGGCGCAGCGCGCGGCGTTGCGCAAGCGCCCGAAGGCGAAGAAGGCGGCTAAGAAAGCAGCGAAAAAGAAGGTTGCAGCCAAGAAGACCTCAAAGGTGGCTGCAAAAAAGAGAATTCCAAAATCAAGAATTTAGTTGCGGGACGTCACGCCACCCGGCCGTGGGTCTCGGCGGCGTATTCCGGGTCGGCTTCGCAGACCACTCGATTGCGGCCGTTGCGCTTGGCGGCGTAGAGGCAGGCGTCGGCGCGCTCGATCAGCGAATCGGTATCGTCGTCGGGCTTCAGCATGGCAACGCCGACCGAAATGGTGACGCGCCCCAGAATTTCGCCGGTGGATTTTTTCTTCAATTCCTTCGCCATGACGGCGCGCCGGATATGATCGGCGACCGTCAGCGCCTGGCGCAGCGCGGTATTGGGCAGCACCACCGCGAATTCCTCGCCGCCGTAGCGGGCGGTGATGTCCTGGCCCTTGATGGTCTGCCTCAGCGACATGCCGACCAGCCGCAGCACCTGATCGCCGGTGAGGTGGCCGTAGGAGTCGTTGAACGATTTGAAGTGGTCGATATCGAACATCAGCAGTGAGAGCGGCTCGCCGCTGGCGAGCGCATTCTGCACGGCCGAATCGATCGAGCGGTCGAAATATTTGCGGTTGCCGAGACCGGTGAGCGGATCGGTCAGGCTTTCGGCTCTGATCGCCTCCAGGCTCTGCTGGAGATTGCTGATCTCGGATTTCGACAGCGTCAGCCGGTCTTCCAGCGCCTTGTTGGTGTCGCGCATCTCGCGGGTAGACTTCATCAGCGATCCGACGACCGTTTTGACCTGCTCGCGGCTCTGGGCAACCTCGAGCTTCCGGCTGGCGCCGGACAGGCTGTCGTCGTATCTGGCCGACATGGCGAGGGCTTCGGTGATGAGATTCATCACGTCGTCGATTTCGCCGATCACGCGGGCGCCGACCTTGTCGATGCGGTCGGTGGTCTTGATCTGGGAAAGATAGGTTTCGTAGATCTGTTCGAGGTCGGCTTCGGTCAACCTGCCGTTGCGGGCCAGCGTCTCGTTGATGATCTTGTTGAGCGGTGGATTATACCCGGTCGCGTAGACGTACCAGATTTCATAGTTGCGGGGGACGGCGCTTTGCCGGAGCGATCTGATCTGGCCAAGCGCGATTTCCGCGAATGCCATCGTGCGTTCGTGTTCTTCGAGCACCGGATCATGTCCTCAAAATAGCGGGCAGTTCAGCCCGCTCACCGCGGCAAATAAATAAAATTATCGCCGCCAGGTTAACGGAGGAGGATGAAAGACCGGTAAACGGGAACTCGTCAGCCTTTTTCGCAGCCGCGGGATTTTGCTTGCAGCTGCGAGATTTCGTTTAGAGCATGATCCGGAAAAGTGGTTACCGGTTTTCCGAAAAGATCATGCTCAAACAAAAAGATAGGGCGGGATGACGATTCGAAGAAAAGTCATCGCGCCCTAGAGGCGGGCGCGAACGGGTCGCAGCAGGAATGCCGGGAGATGCGAGTGATCGGCGGCTTCTGACGACGGTTCGGGCGAGGCTTGCGGCACGGCCGCGCGGCCGATCGATGGCGTGCGTGAGGCCGGAGGGGCCACCGGCGGCTTGAACGAAGCCGCTGGTGCCTGCGGCTGCGTGGCGGGATTGCGGCCGCCACCGGAGCGTCGGGGTTCGCGCTCACGGCGCGGCTTGCGGCCGCCGCGTGAGCCTTCGCGCGATCCGTCTCTGGCGCCTTCGCGCGGCCGTTCGGTTTCGCTCGACGCCACCGGGCCATCGGCCGACGGGAGTTCGATACGGCCTTCGGCGCGCGGAATCGGTTGCCCGATCAGTTTTTCGATCGCGAGGATGGATTTCTGGTCGAGCGGGGTGACGATGGAGATCGCGGTGCCGGCGCGTCCCGCGCGCCCGGTGCGGCCGATGCGATGGACGTAATCGTCGGGATGATGCGGGACGTCGAAATTGAAGACGTGGCTGGTCGTGGGAATATCGAGACCGCGGGCTGCGACGTCGGATGCCACCAGCAGCGGGATTTCGCCCTTGCGGAATTGATCCAGCGCCGCGGTGCGCGCCGACTGGTCCATATCGCCGTGCAGGGCGCCGACGGCAAAGCCGTGCTTCTGCAGCGATTTGTACAACAGCGCCACTTCGCGCTTGCGGTTGCAGAAGATGATCGCGTTCTGCAGGTCCTTGGCCTCGCGCAGCAGGTGGCGCAGCGTCTCGCGCTTCTCATGCGGCTCGCGGCCAACCGGGACCTGAAACTGGGCCACGCCCACGGCGGTCGTCGCCGGTCTCGAAACTTCGATCTTCTCGGGGTTGTGCAGGAAAGTTTCGGTGATGCGGCGGATTTCGGGGGGCATGGTCGCGGTGAAGAACAGCGTCTGCCTGGTGAATGGAATCATCTTGCAGATGCGTTCGATGTCGGGAATGAAGCCCATGTCCAGCATGCGGTCGGCTTCGTCGATCACCAGCAGTTCGACGCCGGTGAGCAGAAGTCCGCCGCGCTCGGTATGGTCGAGCAGGCGTCCCGGAGTTGCGATCAGCACATCGACGCCGCGGGTCAGCTTGATGTCCTGGTCGCCGAACGAGACCCCGCCGATCAACAGCGCGACGTTGAGTTTCTGGCCGGCGCCGTATTTGTCGAACTGTTCCTTGACCTGCGCCGCCAATTCGCGCGTCGGCTCCAGGATGAGGGTGCGGGGCATTCGGGCGCGGGCGCGGCCCTTTTCCAGCATGGTAAGCATCGGAAGGACGAAGGCAGCGGTCTTGCCGGTGCCGGTCTGGGCGATGCCGAGAACGTCTCGGCGGGCCAGAACGTGGGGAATCGCCTGTTCCTGAATGGGAGTGGGGGTGGTGTAACCGGCGGCCGCGACAGCGGCGAGCACCTTGTCGGACAAGCCGAGATGGGAAAAAGACATTGAGCCTCTGGAAGATACCGCCGCTTGGAATCCCGGAAAAGACTGTCGCGCTCAACCCCGGAACGGCACGCAGATTTGCACGGGGTTTTCGAAAACGCACACAGGCGGCTTATTCAAGATATCGCGTTTCGATACCGGGCCGCGTCAAACCGGAACATAGGGGCGAATTGGCCAAAGTCAATGGAGCGGGCGGCGGAAGGCCGAAAAAGCTTAATGTTTTGTATGGATCGCGCCACATTCTATCCACCCGTTCCGGTTGCCTTGCTGCCGATGCGAAGCTTTACCCTGTCCTTGCCCGCGTTGTTGGCTGCGCCCATAGGCGATAAGCAGCACAGGCGGAGGCTTGGCCGGCACCGGGTTTTCAAAAGTGCGCCTCGATTCGCTCAGCGACGGCATATCGCCGCTGATTGCCGCCGTCGGCCTTCGTCTTGTCTTGATCACGCCGCATCTGAACCGGGCGACCATTTGCGTCATCGGCAGATGTCGGTGATCCCAGCGGATGGGCTCGTCGCAGCCTGCGATTGCGCTGAGTTTTGTCAATCCGCGGCTGGCGCTATGGGCACCCCTGAACTTTGCCGGGCCGCTGCTCAGGCGATGGGGGCACCGGGCGGCAGTGGTGGATTGAACCGGCGGCGCAAGTTTGCCGACTATGGCATAAGGCGGTTGGCGCGAGCCGCGGATCGATCGCGCGAGGTGGGGAATTCGATGACGAGATGGCTTTCCGGGCTACCAACGCTGACCAGCATCGCAGTCGCGCTGATGGCGCTCGCAGCGCCGGCGCAGGCGGAAAAACGGGTCGCGCTTGTCGTCGGTAACAACGACTACAGGAACGTGCCGAAACTGCAGAAGGCGGTCAACGATGCCCGCACCATGGGCGCCACCCTGAAGCAACTGGGCTTTTCGGTGATGGTCGCGGAAAACCAGACGCGGCAGGCGTTCAGCCAGACCCTGCTGGCGTTCGACAATGCGGTTGAGCCCGGCGACACCGCGTTCTTCTTTTATGCCGGCCACGGCTTCGAGATCGCCGGGCAGAATTTCCTGCTGCCGACCGACGTGCCCGCCGCGGGCGAAGGCCAGGAAGAACTGGTCCGCGACGCCTCCGTGCTCGCCGACCGCATCATCGAACGCCTGCAAAACAAGAAAGTGCGTACTTCCATCCTGGTGTTCGACGCCTGTCGCAATAATCCATTCGAGCGGGCGGGCACCCGCGCCGTCGCCGGCAGCGGCGGCCTCGCGCCGATGACGCAATTGCCGGAAGGGGTATTCTCGGTGTTTTCGGCAGGCCCCCGCCAGACCGCGCTCGATCGTCTCTCCAACAATGACGACAATCCCAATTCGGTGTTCACGCGGACATTTGCCAAAGAACTGCTGCAACCCGGCGAGAATCTGGTTCAGGTCGCCCAGCACACGCGCCGGATGGTCAGCGAGATGGCGGAGACCGTCAGCCACAAGCAGATCCCGGTCTATTTCGACCAGATGGTCGACGACGTATTCCTGAATGGCATGGCGGCAAAGGGCCAGGAGCCGACGCAGAAGGTGGCGGCGCTGCCGCCGGTGTCGGTGCCGCGCATTCCCCAAAACGATTCGGTCAACGCGCCGATCGCGATGTTCTCCCGCCACAATGGCGGCTGGACCGTGGTGTTCTCGATCGCCGATCCGACGCTGGGGATTTCCTGGCGGATGGGCGACAGCGGCGAATTCCGCGAGACCGGCTTTATGGACATCCTGGATCCGCGCACCCGCAAGCGGATGCCCAATCTTTCGATCGAGCTTCCCGGCGATGCGCCGGCGGCGACCATTCAGGTGCGCTATATCGATACCTCGGGCGAGATGCAGGGGCCGTTTCCGATCAAATTCGATCCGGAAGCGGCGCTGATTCGCGATCAGCGGAAAATCCTCGACATGACCGCGACCAGTTGGCTGTCGTTTCGCGAGTTCAACGGGCTTTTGGTCTATTACACGCACCTGATGTCGTATCGCTGTGCGATCCGCGAGGTGCGCGTCGGCATCGATACGACGGTGCCGGACAAGGTGCTGAAAATGCCGCCCTGCGATCCCAGGAATCCAAGCGCCATTCCCAGCGACGCGCAGCCTTATCTGAAGCTGGCGCCGGCCACCCAATCGGTCTCGGTGGAATTGACCTATCGCGACGGCAGCGTTTCGGAGATCAAGAGTTTCCGGCGCTAGAGGGATCCAGCCGACGAAAGTTAAGATCATGGACGCGGGCACTTCTCCCGAGCGACCATTCCGGCGCACGATCAACACCCGATGCTGCATCGTCGGCGGCGGCCCTGCCGGCATGATGCTCGGCTATTTGCTCGGCCGCGCCGGCATCGACACGCTGGTGCT
>Ga0209871_1000397_pt1 | contig 11965 bp, 14 predicted proteins | sample OrgsoiDNA2013045_FD_185795 | JGI IMG/M metagenome (GOLD analysis project Ga0209871, IMG submission 185795) | Permafrost soil microbial communities from the Arctic, to analyse light accelerated degradation of dissolved organic matter (DOM) -... | ecosystem: Environmental > Terrestrial > Soil >... | reverse complement strand
ATTCGTACGCTGACCGCTACACGCACGATTTCTTTTTCGAGCGCGACTATCCGGATGTGAAGGTGCTGGATGGGGGCCTGCAGAAATGGCTGCGCGAAGGCCGCCCGACGCATTCCGGCAAGGTCACTCCGAAGCCCGGGAAATTCCAGGCCAAACTCGATTCCGGCTTTGTCCGCAGCAAGCAGCAATTGCTCGGCAATCTCAAAACCCACGCCGAGCAGCTGGTCGACGCGCGGCCGCGGCCGCGCTTCGAGGGCACCGTGGCCGAGCCGTGGCCCGGCCGCCGCTCCGGTCACATCCCGCGCAGCCGCAACGTGCCCTATGGCGAGTTGTTCGACGCGAAAACCGGCGCGATGAAGCCGCTGGAGGAACTGCGGCAGGCGTTCAAGAGCGCCGGCGTCGACCTGGCAAAACCGATCGTGACCACCTGCGGCTCCGGTGTCTCGGCGCTGGTGGTGACGCTGGCGCTTTATAGGCTCGGCGTGCGCGGCAGCGCGCTTTATGACGGCTCATGGGCCGAATGGGGCCTGCCCGACGGACCGCCGCTCGCGACCGGCCCGGCCTGATCCGCGCCGATCAGCGGTTGGCTGGTTGGACGGCCGGCTGAACGCCCGGTTGGATCGCGGGTTGAATGAAAGGGTTGGCCGCCTGCTGCTGCAGAAGCGCTTGCCGCGCGAGGCGCGCGCGCGCCGCCATCCTGCGGTGCAGGGCTGCGTGCCGTGCCTGCAGGCGCTTCTCGTTGACGCTCTTGTCGGGCTTTGCGCCGGCGGCCTTGCCCGCCCGCTGCGGCGCGATGGTGACGGGCGGGCCGCCCAGCGTCGCGATTTTCGTGGCGGCGACGCCGGGGTCCGGCGAAGCCACCGGGCTCGTCTGTTCGACCGCGGCGGGGGCCGCTTCCGCGACAGGGGCAACCGCCGTGGCAGCCGGTGCCGCTTCGTTCGCCGGTGGCAAGGTTTCCGCGGCGGTTGCGATCTTGGTTTGGTCCACGGTGGCGGGCGCATCGGCTGGAGCCGGCGCGGCCTCGCTTTGTGCCGGACTTTCCGAGGTCGGGATTGCGGGCTTCGCGGCTTCGGGCGGCGATGACTCTTCCGGCTCCAGCGCGGCGACCTTCTGGGGTTCAGCCGGTGCCGGGCTGATCGCGACTGGCTCCGCTGGGCCCGCCGATGCCGCCGGAACATCAGTTGATGGCGTCTCGATTTTGGGCGCCTCGATTTTAGGCGTATCGACGGCGGGCGCATCGACCCGCAGCAGCGCCAGGAAAGGTCTTGTGGCCTCGCCTTGCTGTACAAATGTGGTTTCGGGGGCCGCGTGCCATGATGGATTGCTGGCGAATTCCTCGTGGGCCGCACGCAGCAGCGCCGCCGCGCCAAGCCCAAAGACCAACATGGACAGCGAGAGCACGATCGCGGTGAGCAGAAAACGGAAACCGGGGAGCATGGATGCGAGTTCCACCTTCGCAGGGTTGCTGCAAAGCTTCTTGAGCCTTCAGGAACGCGGTGACCACAAAATCGGCGTGTTCACGGCGCTGCTGATACACCAGCGCGCAGCGAATCAGGTTGATTTGAGAATAGCGTAAGGCATCCGCGTCGGTTGTTAAAAATCGACACGGCGAGTGTGCGTCCTGCGTGCCGGAACAGCGTTTCCGGCCAGGTGAGGCATGGTTGCCACGGCGCAACCCGTATCATCACAATGCTGGAATCCGGCGCGAATTGGCCGGATTTGTCTTGAATGTGCCGCGATCTTCCGTCATTTGGCCGTTAACGGTCCGGTGCCGGCATGGGGACTATACAACAACGATGATGATCAGACACATTTTGACGATTGGTGCTGCCGTGGCAGCAGGCTCCGCGGCAACGTCGCTGGCGTTGGCGCAGGGCTATCCGGTACCTCCGGGCGCGGTCTATTCGACGGCACCGGCGCCGGCGCCTTATTCGCCCGGCGGCTATCCGGCCGATTATCGCCGCGCTCCGGCTGCGCCGGATTTCGATGCGCTGGAAGAAGACGACGACGCACCGAACGCGCAGAGTTCGACCGCGCTGCCGCCGCCAGGACCGATCCTTTCGCCCTCGGATCCGCGCTATGGCCGCCCCGCCGGTCAGCCGGTTTATACCGCCCGTGGCGCGCCCACCGGCCCAATCCTTTCACCCGATGACCCACGCTATGGCCGCGTCGACGGACCGCCGCCGGTGATCTATTCGGACCGCCCCTCCGGTCCGCCGCGGCAAAGCTATTCGGATCGGGGCAACGACGACAGTCGCATTCCCGGATCGGGTTTCATCTATCCCAACGAGGACAATCGCGGCCTTCGCCCGCCCGAGGGCATCGGGGCTCCGGGTGCGGCCACCGGAACGGTGCAGCCTCCGATGGGCGCCGACGGCAAGCCGACGGTGCTGTCCGCGCTGCCGCCGGATGAACAGCCGGAGGTCGCTCCCGCGCAACTCTCGCCGAATCTGCGCCGCCAGGAAGTCACTTTCCCGACCAAGGAGCCGGCGGGAACGCTGATCGTCGATACCCCGAACACCTATCTCTATTACGTTCTGGGCGGCGGCCGAGCGATCCGCTACGGAGTCCGCGTCGGTCGCGACGGCTTCACCTGGACCGGCGTGCAAAAGATCTCGCGCAAGGCCGAGTGGCCGGATTGGATCCCGCCGACCGAGATGATCGAGCGCCAGCCTTATCTGCCGCGCTTCATGGCCGGCGGCCCCGGCAATCCGCTGGGCGCGCGCGCGATGTATCTCGGTGCCACCGTCTATCGCATCCATGGCACCAACCAGCCCTCGACGATCGGCAAATTCGTCTCGTCGGGCTGCATCGGCATGCTGAACGAGGATGTCTCGGACCTGTTCGACCGCGTCAAGGTCGGTACCCGCGTGGTCGTGCTTCCGGGCGGCCCGACGCCGGGAACCGCTACCGCCTCGGCGGCGCAGCCGATACCCGGACCCGCCGGCGCAGCACCCGCGCCCGCGCAGATGTCGGGTATTCCCGGCGGCACCCAGCCCACCGTCGTGCCGCCGCTGCCCGCGCCGGTGACGGTGCGTTAGCGCATCACGCGGCAAGAGCGGCGCGTTGCGCTGCATCCGTGGAACGCACGTTGTGAGATGATGTAGCTATGCCAGCCGCCGCAGCGGCTCGCCCTTGATCCACGCGTCGATGCCTTCGACCATCTGGACGTAGTGGTTGCGAAAGCCTTCTTCGGTGACGTAGCCGAGATGCGGCGTCAGCACGATGTTGTCGAGCTTGCGGAAGGGATGATCGACCGGCAGCGGCTCGACCGAGAACACGTCGACCGCCGCACCGGCGATCTTCTTCTGCTGCAGGGTTTCCAAAAGGGCGGCTTCGTCGACGATCGGCCCGCGCGCGGTGTTGACGAGGTAGCTGGTCGGCTTCATCCGCGCCAGATCGGCAGCTCCCACCAGTCCGCGCGAGCGCTGGCTCAGCACCACATGGACGGTGATGATGTCGGCGGTTGCGAACAATTCCTCCTTGGTGGCGTAGCCGACGCCGACCTCCTTGCACCGCTCCGGCGTCAGGTTCGGGCTCCAAGCGATCACGTTCATGCCGAACGCTTTGGCGAGCGCCGAAACCTTGGCGCCGAGCTTGCCGAGCCCGACCACGCCAAGCGTCCTGCCCTCGATCTCGATGCCGACGAATTTTTGCAAGGGTTCGCCGGCATGCATGCGCGCGTTCTCGCGGCCGATATTGCGGGTCAGTTCCAGGATCAGGCCCATCGTCAGGGGGGCTGTGGGATCGCGGGCCCATTGCGTGCCGCACAGCACCACCTGATGGTCTTTCGCGGCTTCCAGATCGAGCGCGGCATTGCGCATGCCCGAGGTGATCAGGAGTTTCAGTTTAGGCAGTGCTGCAAACAGCGTACGTGGAAACGGCGTACGCTCGCGCATCGCGCAGATGATCTCGAAATCCTTCAGCGCGGTGGCCGCGGCCTCAGGGGAAACGAAGGGCTGGTTGAATACCGTGACGTCGACCCGATCGCCGATCTTCGACCAGTCCGCGGCGGTCAAAGAAAGATTGAGGTAGTCATCGAGAATTGCACAGCGCAGCCGCGTCATGGGAGTTCCGTTCATGGCGATGAAGGCGGCTTAAGACGGGAGCCGCCCGGGAACCAGCATGGTTGCGCGCAATTCCAAAACGCGCAAGCGTTCGCGGCGCAAAAAGCGTATGCCGCCCAAGGACAGGCCGCTCCAGGAGCGGTCGTGGTTCAAAATATCCGGCAGGATCAGGTGGAATGGGCGCGCGGCGACCGCTGCTGCTTGGCGTGCCAGGCGGGGCCCGGGCCGCGCATGTAATGCAGTTCCGGCCGGTAGGGGTCGAACGCCCGGGCCAGGAACTGGCGCCAGAAGGCACGGATTTCAGCGAATGGGCTGGAGCCGTCGCGGCTGCCGGTCCTGGAGGAGAGGGTTTCTGACGTGATGGTTGTCATGACGCGGCCCTGCTGTTTTCGTTCGCGACTTCTGCCGCGCGGAACGCCTTTCGAGGCGCCGATCGACAGCTTTGGCCTGATTTATTAAAAGATAGTTTCAATTGTCGTGACTTGGCGCACACATGGTATCCATCCCGTAATGATCCGTGGTGAACGGATGGAAAACATCGAGGTGCGGTTGCCCTTTCGGGGGCGCGCCGCTACATCAGCGGCAGCAAATTTCCATAAATCCTCTCGTTTAAGGGACCGCGATGGCGCGCCAATTCGTCTATTTCATGCAGGGTCTGTCCAAGACCTACCCGACCCGCAAGGTGCTCGATAACGTCCATCTGTCGTTTTATCCGGATGCCAAGATCGGCGTGCTCGGCGTCAACGGTTCCGGCAAATCGACCCTGCTGCGGATCATGGCCGGCCTCGACAAGGAATATAACGGCGAGGCGTGGGTCGCCGAGGGCGCCCGGGTCGGCTACCTCGAGCAGGAGCCGCAGCTCGACCCGACCAAGACGGTGCGCGAGAACGTGATGCTTGGCGTCGGCAAGCAGAAGGCGATCCTCGACCGCTACAACGACCTCGCAATGAATTATTCCGAGGAAACCGCCGACGAGATGACCAAGCTGCAGGACGAGATCGAGTCCGCCGGCCTGTGGGATCTCGACAGCAAGGTGGATCAGGCGATGGACGCGCTGCGCTGCCCGCCCGACGAATCCGATGTCACGAAACTTTCCGGCGGCGAGCGCCGCCGCGTCGCGCTGTGCAAGCTGCTGCTCGACCAGCCCGACCTCCTGCTGCTCGACGAGCCGACCAACCATCTCGACGCCGAGTCGGTGTCATGGCTGGAAGGCCATTTGCGCAACTATCCCGGCGCGATCCTGATCGTCACCCATGACCGCTATTTCCTCGACAACGTCACCAGCTGGATTCTCGAGCTCGACCGCGGCAAGGGCATTCCCTACGAGGGTAACTACACCGCCTGGCTGTCGCAGAAGCAGAAACGGCTGGCGCAGGAAGGCCGCGAGGACGTCGCCCACCAGCGCACCCTGGAGCGCGAGAAGGAGTGGATCGCGGCCTCGCCGAAAGCACGCCAGGCCAAATCCAAGGCACGCTACCAGCGCTACGAAGAACTTTTAAAGCAGGCCAGCGAGAAGCAGACCCAGGCCGCGCAAATTACCATACCGGTGGCCGAGCGCCTCGGCCAGAACGTGGTCGATTTCGAAGGCCTGACCAAAGGCTTTGGCGACCGGCTTCTGATCGACGACCTCACCTTCAAATTGCCGCCCGGCGGCATCGTCGGCGTGATCGGCCCCAACGGCGCCGGCAAGACCACGCTGTTCCGGATGATCACCAAGCAGGAGACGCCGGACAAGGGCACCATCACGGTCGGCGAGAGCGTGCATCTCGGCTATGTCGATCAGTCGCGCGACAGTCTCGACGGCAAGAAGAGCGTGTGGGAGGAAATCTCCGGCGGCAACGAACTCATTCTTCTGGGCAAGCGCGAGGTCAATTCGCGCGGCTATTGCTCGTCGTTCAATTTCAAGGGCGCCGATCAGCAGAAGAAGGTCGGCGCGCTGTCGGGCGGCGAGCGCAACCGCGTGCATCTGGCCAAGATGCTCAAATCCGGCGCCAACGTGCTGCTGCTCGACGAGCCGACCAACGATCTCGACGTCGATACGCTGCGCGCGCTGGAAGAGGCGCTGGAGGATTTCGCCGGCTGCGCCGTGATTATCAGCCATGACCGCTGGTTTCTCGACCGCATCGCCACGCATATCCTGGCCTTCGAGGACGACAGCCATGTCGAATGGTTCGAGGGCAATTTCCAGGATTATGAAAAAGACAAGATGCGGAGGCTGGGACAGGATTCCATCATCCCGCACCGCATGAAGTACAAGAAGCTGACGCGGTAAACCGGAATCCTAAGAGATGGCGGACTGGAGCGCTGAGCAATATCTCAAGTTCGAGGATGAGCGGACCCGACCGTCTCGCGACCTCCTGGCGCAAATCCCGCTTGCCGAGGCGCGCCGGGTCGTCGATATCGGGTGCGGACCGGGAAATTCAACCGAGCTTCTGGTCAGGCGCTGGCCGCAGGCAGAGGTGATCGGCGTCGATACCTCCGCCGACATGCTGCGACAGGCGCGCGAACGGCTGCCGGGACGGACGTTTGTCGAGGCCAACGTCGCGCACTGGGTGCCGCCGGAAAACACCGACGTGCTGTTTGCCAATGCGATCTTCCAGTGGGTGCCCGGCCATCTCAGGCAACTGCAGCGGCTGCTCGGCGCGTTGACGCCGGGCGGCGTCCTTGCGGTGCAAATGCCCGACAATCTCGATGAGCCCGCCCACGTCCTGATGCGCGAGGTCGCGCTGCTGGAGCCATGGCGCACGACGCTGGCCGAGACCGCAGGGGTCCGCGACGCTCTTCCGAAGCCGGGCGTCTATTACGATGCGCTGGGCCCGCTCTGCAGCCGGCTGGAGATCTGGCACACGATCTATAACCACGTGCTCGACGATGCCGCCGCGATCGTGGAATGGGTCAAGGGAAGCGGCCTGCGGCCGTTCGTCGATCCCCTGGATCCGCCCGAACGCAAAGCCTATCTCGCCGGATACACCGCGCGCATCGTGTCCAGCTATCTGCCGCAGGCCGACGGCAAGGTGCTGCTGCGGTTTCCGCGGATTTTTATCGTGGCGGTAAGGTGAGGCTGAGGCGGCAGCGTCACGTGGCAAGTCGAAGTCTGATATCGCCGAAGCTTTCGAGAAAGTTGCGCGCGCGGGGCAGCGCGTCATGAAGGAATTGCTTTGGTTCGCGCAGCCACAGACCTTCGATTTGCCTTGAGCCCTGTTCGGAAACGAGAACGTCGGCCGGTAAGTCCACGAGCGTTGCAGCCCAGCCTGGAAAAAACCGCCGGCCACGCTTGAAGCTGAACGCGAGCAGCCGTTGCTCCGTCGTGAGGCCGTGATAATCAAATGCGTTGATCCCGTCGGTAACGTAGATGTGGTTGCCGGTAAACCCGGCCGCCGGTTTGATCCAGCGGGCATGGAAACCCATGTCGGGATAGCGTTCGAGGAACGCGAAGGCCAACACCTGACAGGCTCCGTTGGCGAAGAAGTGCCGGTCGGGCCGGTGCCACCGACGGAGCGGATCATTCTTGACGTTGGTCTTTGGGAAGAACATCGCGTGGGCGATCCTGGCGAGAAAGCGTGGCCTCGATGAGCGAAGCGACATCCGGGATTGTTCGCAAAATTCGATTACCCCACTTTCTCCGCCAGCCACATCTTGATCAGTGACTGATACGGCACGTCGCGCTTGTTGGCGGCGATCTTGATCTGCTCCAGCAAGCCTAGCGGCAAACGAATTGAGATCGCCGTAGTTGAAGGCTTCAGGTTTGGAAAGCGAACGCGCTCGGCCTTGCTCCAGTCGATGTAATCCGTAGAGTCGTGCGTTTCCCAAAATTTCCGCTCTTCGGCCTCGCTCTTGAAGGCTGGAATCGATTTAAGCTTGCTCATAAGCTTTCCTTTCCTTTCGGTGCATGTCCCGCGCCGATATTACCCGGACCATGGTTCCATTCTGCCGGAGGGTGAAGGTGATATGCAGCAGGCGACTTTGGGCTGCCTTTCCCAACGCATTGCAGCGCTGCTCTGTTTCACTATGCTTTGCATCCCCGATAACGATCAGAGGATCGTTGAAGAAGATACTTTCCGCTTCCGCCTGACTCACGTCATGTTTATCCGCACTCTTGCGGATGTTGCCGTCGTCCCAGTCAAAACCCGCGATCTGGTCAAGGTCGATCATTGTGAAAAAGAGGCGCCGATGCAATATGGATTTCTGTTCGAGCGTTTGAAGGCCGTGCTATGCGCGCTCGTGCTCCTTACTGTCTTGGGAGTGCCGCGCCCCGGCTCCGCCGCCGACTTAGGCTTCACACAGTTCATCGCCTCGCTGTGGCCGGAAGCGCAGGCCGCCGGGGTGTCGCGCGCGACTTTCGATGCCGAGACCCGCGGTCTTGAGCCGGATTACAAATTGCCCGACCTGATCCTGCCGGGACGGCCCGCGACCGGCGCGCCATCGCAGGCCGAGTTCGTGCAGGTGCCGGCTGATTACATCAGGGAAGCCAGCATTGCGCGGCTGGCGGAGGAGGGGCAACGGCTGATGGCGAAGCATCGCGACGCCTTGAGCGCGATCGAAGCGCGTTTCGGCGTGCCCGCCACCGTCGTGCTGGCGATCTGGGGTCGCGAAACCGACTATGGCCGCTATACGCTGCCCTACGATGCGGTGCGTGTGCTGGCGACGCAAGCCTATGTCGGCCGCCGCAAGGATCAGTACCGCACCGAGTTCATTCTGGCGCTGAAGATCATCGGCGATGGCGAAGTGGCGCGCAAGGATATGCGCTCGTCCTGGGCCGGCGCCACCGGTCTCACGCAATTCCTCCCATCGGAATTCTACAAGCACGGCGTCGATTTCGATGGTGACGGCCGTCGCGACATCTGGAATTCGGTGCCGGATGCGCTCGCCTCCGCCGCGCAGCAACTCGTCAACAAGGGCTGGCAGCCGGGCCTGCGCTGGGCCTATGAGGTGCGCGCGCCCGCCGGTGTCGATTGTACGCTGGGCGTGCCCGAAGTGACAAAACCGATCGGCGAATGGCTGCGCGACGGTTTTGTGCCGGTGCGCGGCCAGAAACTCAGTGCCGCCGAGCAGGCGCAACCGGCCTCATTGCTGCAGCCCGAAGGCATCTATGGTCCGGCGTTTCTGACCACGAAGAATTACTTCGTCATCAAGGAATATAATTTTTCGGACCTGTATGTGCTGTTCGTCGGCCACCTCAGCGACCGCATGGTCAGTCCGCAGCCGTTCGCGACGCCGTGGTCGGCGTCGACACAGCTGCGCACTGCCGACGTCGAAGCCATGCAGCGTCACCTCACGCGCATCGGTCTCTATGCCGACAAACTGGACGGCAAGGCAGGAATGAAAACGCGCTCGGCACTCGGCGCCTATCAGAAATCGGCCGGGCTCAAGGTGGACTGCTGGCCGAGCGAAGCGGTGCTGCGTTCGATCGGCGCGGCGCGCTAGCGATCGTTGCGATTACCCACCGGGAATGTTGCCCGTATCAAAAAAAACCGGCCGAAACTTCGGCCGGGTTTTCAAATAAAGGCGCGGTCAATTCCGCGCCGATCGGGTCAGATCAGTTGCAAACCTCGACGCGGCGGTAGCGCCAGCCGTAACCGTCCCAGAAGCGCTCGCGAACCAGGCGGCAGGCCGGCGGATAGTCATCGACATACGCGGGAGCGCCATAGGCTGGACGGCTGTTGGCGATGGCTCCGCCGACGATGGCGCCGCCGATCAGTCCGGCCGCCACGCCTGCGGCGACGCCACGCTGTGCGCTTGCGGGTGTCGCTGCGAGCGACCCAGCGATCGTTGCGACCGCGACGAAGGCAGCAAATGTCTTCTTCATTTCTTTGGCTCTCCAGAAGATGGCGCTTTGCGTCAGCGCCGGGTTTAAGATGACTCACACGCTGAGTTCGAAACCGGCCGTTTCGCCAAAAAGCGCACAGCAGTCAATCGAAAGTAAACGGCTAGTGGCCCGAAAAAAAGGTTTTTTCAGGCCGTCCCGTTGTCTGCGGGACAACCGGGCGCTTTGTAATGAAGGTGAACGGGATTAGCCGCACACCCTGACACGGCGAATCCGCCAGCCATACCCATCCCAGAAGCGCTGCCGTTGCCAGACGCAGCCGCCGTAATAGTCGCCAGCGACATAGGCCGGGCCGCCGTAGTAGCCATAGCGTGGTCCGTAATAGCCATAGCCGGGACCGTAATAGCCAGGACCGGCAAGCGCGCCGCCGACGATGGCGCCGCCGATCAGGCCGGCCGCGAGACCTGGGCCAAAACCGCGTTGGGCGTGCGCCGGCGCGGGTGCCGCCACGGCCGAAATGGCCAGGGCGGCGACGGCAGCGAGCGCCATCAATGTTTTCCTCATGGCTTCACCTTTCTCATGGAGCAAGGACAGCTGACGAAGCGTTCCAGCGGCGAAAGTTCCATATTTCGCTTGAATGATCAATGAACGGACCTGCCACATTTCGCGACCAATATGCGTTGTCCCATGGTATTGTTGCACCGCACAATCCGATTTTCAGGCGAGAGAAAACGATGACCAGCGCAGTGGCGGCATTCGCAATTGCGGTCGGCGCGACATCGCTGATCAGCTACCTGCTGATGACCCGATTGCCGAACCGCCGCGCCAATCGAGGATCGTCTGGCAATGGCTTCGGAGCGGACGGCGGTAATTTTGGCGGCAGCGACGGCTGGAGCCTTTCTCATTGGGTCGGTGGCGACCATTGTGCTCTGGATGTTTCGGGCAATCCGATCGACTTCGGCGGCGGCGATAGCGGAGGAGGCGGCGATAGTGGAGGAGGCGGTGATGGCGGCGGCGACGGGGGTGGCGGTGGCGATTGACGCTGCCGGGCTATCGGAAAAGCAGTGGCCTTTTTGATCTGCCGCAAGCGCATTTTTTTAGATTCATTCTAGTCTGTGTCACGCATCACTTTGGAATCACTTGAAAAGACGGATTTTCCTTTTGCATCCCGCCGCGGTCATGAATACCTGTGGTCCGCATCACCGAAGGATCTGCGCGTTTTCATGATTGTTTGTTCCTGCAACGTCCTCAGCGACGACGATGTCCGCAACGCCGTCAACGCGTCGGAATCGCTTCCGCGCAACGCCAAGCAGATCTACGGCTGCCTCGGTTGCAGCGCCGAATGTGGACGATGCGCGCGCACCATCAAGACCATCATTGACGACGCTCTCGGTGCGTGCGCCAAGGCCTGCTGCTCCGGATGCCCGCACAGCCGCCAGGTGGTTGCCGACTTGACGGAAGCGGACTCGCGCGCGCACGGCGAACTCTCCCTCGAAGCCGCTTCCTGAAACCTTCAAATATGGTGCGGGCCCCTCCGGCCGTTTCGCTGGGAGGGTTGCTCTCGCTCATAATGTGACTTAGTAGCGTTCTAACTTACCTTATGAGGGCCGCCCGGATCGGCCCCGGCAGCGAGAGTGCACCATGCAGGGCGACGCAAAAGTCATCGAATACCTCAATAAGGGCCTGCGCAGCGAACTCACCGCCATCAACCAGTACTGGCTGCATTATCGGCTGTTGAAGAACTGGGGCCTGCTGGAGATGGCCAAGACCTGGCGCAAGGAATCCATCGAGGAGATGGAGCACGCGGACAAATTCACCGACCGCATTCTGTTCCTCGACGGCTTTCCCAACATGCAGGTGCTCGATCCCTTGCGGATCGGGCAGAACGTCAAGGAAATCATCGAATGCGATCTTGCTTCCGAGGTTGCCGCGCGCGCGCTTTACCAGGAAGCCGCGACCTATTGCCACGGCGTCAAGGACTATGTCTCACGCGATCTGTTCGAAAGCCTGATGAAGGACGAGGAGCATCACATCGATTTCCTCGAAACCCAGCTTGATCTGATCGGGCGGATCGGACTTTAACTCTACACCCAGAAGCATGTCGGCGGGCTCGAGAGCGAGCACTAGGATGCCA
>Ga0209871_1000395_pt1 | contig 11976 bp, 15 predicted proteins | sample OrgsoiDNA2013045_FD_185795 | JGI IMG/M metagenome (GOLD analysis project Ga0209871, IMG submission 185795) | Permafrost soil microbial communities from the Arctic, to analyse light accelerated degradation of dissolved organic matter (DOM) -... | ecosystem: Environmental > Terrestrial > Soil >... | reverse complement strand
CCATGTGCTGCCGCTATTGTTTGCATGACGCGGCGATGGCCCCGGCAGCCGGAACGCCGCGTCGTTTGGTTTTCTAACAGTGGGAACCCGGTGCGGCAACAGCACGAATTGCGGCATAAAGGGTTTGTGCATAGGAAGTTCAGTCTAGCGTTCCTTCGGCCACAGTCGGAACAGGCCATCGCCATTCAACGACCGCGTCGGAACCGGCGTTTTCCTTAAAACCAATTGCTTTTTCCCGGGTTGCTTCCTCGCCGCCGGGGCTTGACCCGGGGTCCATGGCTCCAAGCCTCAATCGACGTTCTGAAAAGCCTCGGCCAGCATGGTCGCAAATGACCGCAATACCGGGACGAAGCGTCGTCGCAAGTCCGCGCTCCGAACGCGGGCAGATGCCGCGCTGACACTGACGGCGCCGATGATCTCGTGGTTTGCACCCATCACCGGTACGGCCAGCGCGCGGAGGCCGAGTTCAAGCTCCTCGTCGCTGACGGCGTAACCTTTTTCGCGAACCGATCGAATCTCGGCCAACACCTCGGACGGTTTGGTCAGCGTGTGCGAAGTCCGTCGCGCCAGTGGCTTTCGGCCGATGCGGCTGAGAATCTCCTGGTCCGGAAACTGGCTGAGGAGCACACGGCCGGTAGCCGAACAATAGGCGGGAAGGCGGGCGCCGACGCGGACGCCGGTCGAGACAATATGCTCGCCCTCCGCGCGCGCGATGAACAGTGCCCCATCGTCATCGAGTACCGCGAGCGAAACCGACTCCGCCAATTCGTCACGCGCGCGGGAGAGCAACGGCTGCGCCAATTGCGCGAGCTGATCGCGTCTCGAGGCAACCCCGCCGAGCCGGCGAAGACGTGTCAAAGGGCGAAATTCCCGCCCGGAATGTTCGACATAGCCGAGTTCGGTCAGCGTGATGAGACACCGCCGAGCGGATGCGCGCGTGGCACCCGCCGCTCGCGCAGCGTCGGCGACGCTCATGACGGGATGAGCGGAAAACGCCTCGACAATCGCGAGCCCCTTGGCGAGGCCGCCCATTCCTTCGACCTTGCGCGCGGGACTTTCGGTGTTTTGCGGCATCAGGCTACCCTTGACAGTCATTTGGAAACGGTCAAATCTGTTCGGATTAGAGCTATATGTTCGGTAACCGAACACTTCGGATTTCGAAAGTCAACCGATCCGGCCAGCAGAGGCGTTCGATCATGGCGCAGCATCAAGAGATCCCGAACGCTGGGCAGGCCTGGCCGCGGGAAGGGCTGACACGCGTGCCCTACCGGGTGTTCCAGACCGAAGCGGCCTACACGTCGGAGCAGAAGCTCATCTTCCAGGGACCGAGCTGGCACTACCTTGCGCTTGAAGTGGAGGTTCCTGAGCCCGGCGATTTCCGCACCACGAAGGTGGGCGACACGCCGGTGATCGTCACCCGCGACGCCGATGGCGAGATCTACGCCTTCGAGAACCGCTGCGCGCATCGCGGCGCATTGATCTGTCTGGACAACCACGGCAAGGGCAAGAAGGACTTCAGCTGCCTCTATCACGCCTGGACCTACGACCGGCAGGGCAACCTGAAGGGCGTGGCATTCAAGGACGGCGTCAAGGGAAAGGGCGGCATGCCCGACAGTTTCCGGATGGAGGACCATGGCCCGCGCAAACTGCGGATCGCCACGTTGCACGGTCTTATCTTCGGATCGTTCTCCGAAGACGTCCCCCCGATCGAAGAATATCTCGGCGAGGAAATTTCATCCCGCATCGAGCGGGTGCTGGGAGGTCGAACCCCGGTTGTGATCGGCCGCGTCACGCAGGTGCTGCCCAACAACTGGAAGCTCTACATGGAGAACGTCAAGGACTCCTACCATGCCAGCATTCTGCACCTGTTCTTCACGACCTTCGAGCTGAACAAGCTGTCGCAGAAGGGCGCCATTATCGTCGATGAGAGCGGCGGCCATCACGTCAGTTATTCCGCCATCGACCGCGAAGCAGAGAAGGATGCGGAATACGCCAGGCAGCAGCTGCGCTCGGAAAGCCAATACAGGCTCGCCGACCCCTCGCTCCTGCAGGGGTTCGACGAATATCACGACGGCATCACGCTGCAGATATTATCGGTCTTTCCCACCTTCGTTCTGCAGCAAATTCAAAACGCGATCGCGGTCCGCCAGATCGTGCCACGCGCCATCGACAAGACCGATCTCAACTGGACCTATATCGGCTTCGCCGACGACACCCCCGAACAGCGATTGACCCGCGTCAAGCAGGGCAATCTCGTCGGGCCCGCGGGCTACATCTCCATGGAGGATGGCTGCGTCGGTGGTTTCGTTCAGCGCGGCATCGCCGGCGCATCGGATCAGGAGGCGGTTCTCGAAATGGGCGGCGGTGAGGCCCGCAGCAGCGAGAGCCGGGTTACGGAAGCTTCCGTTCGCGGATTCTGGAAGGCGTATCGCAGCAATATGGGCGTGTGAAACCGGGACGGAAGCCATGATCGATAATCTGTATCAGATGATCGCCCGCGCCCAGGCCGAATACGCGCGATGCATCGACGACGACCGGCTGGAAGAATGGCCCGATCATTTCCACGGCCAGTGCATCTACCGGGTCACGACAGCGGCCAATCACCGCGAAGGCCTCGAGGCCGGACTTATCTTCGCGAATTCGCGCGGCATGCTGGCCGATCGGGTTTCGGCGCTGCGCGAGGCAAATATTTACGAGCGTCAGGCCTACCGTCATATCCTGGGGCAGCCCTCGATCCTTTCCGAACACAATGGCGAAGTGCGCAGCGAAACGCCGTTCCTGGTCGCGCGAATCCTGCAGGACGGCGATACCGACATCTTTGCAACCGGGCGATACCTCGACCTCTACAAGCTCGAGGATGGTCAGGTGAAGCTGAACGAGCGGACGGTGGTGTGCGACAGCTCGCGCATCGATACGTTGCTGGCGCTGCCGTTGTGACGCCTCCCGCCATTGCGTTGACCATTGGCGATCCGAACGGCATCGGGCCGGAGATCGCGGTAAAGGCGGCCGCCAAACTTGCGGGTGAGGGTGGTCCGGCGGTCGTTCTGATCGGCGACGAGTTTGTCGTCCGATCCTACGCGGAGGCTTGCGCGAAGGATTTTTCCATTCGGAAGTTCGACGGATCGGGCGCGCGCGCCGGTGTCTTGCAATTCCTGGCTGTCGATGCCTTGCCCCGCGACGACTTCCGCCCGGGAACGCCGCTGGCGGCAGGCGGGCGGGCGACCGTCGACTATGTGGCGGCGGCGATGCGCTTCGTGGCGGAGGGTCACGCCGCCGCGATCGTGGCCTGTCCGCATTCCGAGACCAACGTCAATGCGGCCGGCATCCCGTTTTCCGGCTATCCGGGTCTGCTCGCGCGGCTGATGAAGGTCCCGGAGGATGAGGTGTTCCTGATGCTGGTTGGCGGCGGTCTGCGGATCGTTCACGTCACGCTGCATGAGCGGTTACATGCGGCGCTGGCCCGGATCACGCCCGACCTGGTGGAGCGCGCGGCGCGAACCGCCGAGGCCGCCCTGCAAAGGCTCCACATCAAGCGGCCGCGCATCGGACTGTTCGGCATCAATCCTCACGCCGGCGAAGGCGGGCTGTTCGGCGACGATGATGACCGGATCACCGTTCCGGCGGCGAGGCGTTTGCGGGAATCCGGTCTCGATGTCGAGGGACCGCTCGGCGCCGATCTCATGCTCGGCAAGCAGGGTTTCGACGCCTTTGTCGCGATGTACCACGATCAGGGACACATTCCGGTAAAGCTGCTGGCCGGCCGCAATTCAGCAGCGCTATCCATCGGGACCGGGCTTTTGTTTTCAAGTGTCGGCCACGGCAGCGCCTTCGACATCGCGGGCCGCGGCGTCGCCGAGCCCGAGGCGGTGTTGCGATCGATCCAGCTCGTATGCGGAGCGTCTCGCCTCGACGATGCGGCGACCGCATGACGTTCACGGTTGCCGTTGACGCCAGCGGTATCGAATTCCCCTGCGAGCCCGGCGAAACGGTTCTTGATGCGGCCGAGCGCGCCGGCTACGCGCTGCCCTATTCATGCCGGAAAGGCGTCTGCTCGACCTGCGAGGGCGACCTTCGCCGTGGCGAAGTCGCCGTGGGTTCGCGGCATTTCGCCGGTCCCAGCGATGACGTTCTGCTCTGCCAGGCGAGACCCCGCTCCAATGTTCTCATTCATGTCAGGAGAATTCAGCGCCGCGATCCCGACGCGCGCAAGACGGTGACGGCCAAGGTCTATCGCATCAGCCGGCCGGTCGAGGATGTCACCATTCTGCAGTTGCGTTTTCCGGCGGGCATTCGCGCCAAATTCCTGGCCGGCCAATATCTGCGCATCAAAATGCCCGACGGCGACACCCGCAATTTTTCGATGGCGAACCCGCCGCACGAGAGCGACGGCGTGCAGTTGCATATCCGGCAGGTGCCGGGGGGACGTTTCTCGGAGGGGGTGCTTGCCGGGCTCCGCCAAGGCGACACGCTCGACGTCGAATTGCCCTACGGAGATTTCCATCTGCGCCCGGATTCGGACAAGCCGGTCGTATGTCTCGCGACCGGAACCGGCTTCGCGCCGTTGAAGTCGATCGTCGAAGATCTGATCAGGCGTGGCAATAAACGTCCGGTGCACTTGTATTGGGGTGGCCGCCGTCAGCGCGATCTGTACCTGGCCGATCTGCCGCGGAAGTGGGCCGCGCGCGCCGGCTGGTTCAAATTCATCCCGGTCTTGTCGGAGCCCGATCCTGATTGGAACGGAGCCGTGGGCCTGGTCCATCACGCCGTGCTGAGGGATCTGGCCGATTTGTCGGGGTGGGAGGTCTATGCCTGCGGCAACCCCCTGATGATCCGCCATGCGCGACGCGATTTCCGGACGACGGCTGGTCTCTCCGACGGCGACTTCTTCGCAGATCCCTTCGTGGCCTCGGGAAACGATCCGGCGGTCCCTGGTTGAACCGCTCGCCCCGGGAAACAGCAGCAAAAAATTCAAGGAAAAAACCGTGAGCAAGACCGAGCACGCGTTCGACGTTCCTGCCTTTATCAATTCCCGCCCCATCGGGGCGGTCCAGTACGGCATCGTTGTGCTTTGCGGGCTGGTGATGTTCATGGACGGGTTGGATACCCAGGCCAAATTCGGGCCATTTCCCGCTGCCGTCCCGCCGTTAAGGTAAACAAAAGGTTTAAATTGCTCGTTGCAATTTAACCTAGTTAGCTCGCCCGCGAAGCCGCCGCTCGCAATTCGGAGCCCAGCGGACAAGCGGGAAGCGACATGTCCACAAACTGGCGAATCAGCTCATTCAATGGCGCGCTGCTGGCGGCCTATTTCATCCCGACCTGGACCATCGTCGCCTTCAGGATCATGATTTCGCCGATCCAGGGCCTCTACGAGCGGCCCAATGTATCGGTCGCCCTGTTCATCAGCGATCATCTGCAGCTGTCGGCGATGACCACGGTCCGCTTTGCCTGGCTATTGGCATTGGGCAAGCTCACCGTTGTGGCATTTTTCTCAATCTTCGTCGTGTTCATCACCCGCGCCTCGATCCGCAAGACCGGCGGCTGCGACGAGGCACTCGCGATCGCGCTGACGATCGGCAGCGTCATCAGCTTTGTCAGCATGCTGCTGGCATCGCAGGTCGGCGAAAGCGCGGCCGTCAAGCTGCATGCTACCGAACTGCTGCTGCTGCTCGGCACCGCGATCGTGCTGCTGCTCGAACGTCCGGCTGAGCCGCAGACCGATGCCGGCGCGGCATCCGGCGATCTATCCCTTCAGCAGTCCCAATTCCCCTATAATCGCTGAGGCCTCCTTGACGGCGTGGTTGGCGGCGGGCACGCCGCAATAGATCGCCTGCTGCAGGATAATCTCCTTGACGTCATCGGGCGTGAAACCGCCCTCCGTCAGCGCGGCGCGGACGTGCAGGCGAAATTCATCCCATTGACAAAGCGCCAGCAGGGTTCCGATCACCAGCACGCGGCGGGTGCGCTCGTCGAAATGCGGCCGGGTCCAGATGTCCGCCCACGCATGGCGCGTGATCAGATCGATGAAGTCGGCGTTGAAGGAATTGGTGTTGGCGGCGGATTTGTCGACCCAGGCATTGCCGAGCACCTTGCGGCGCTGCGCCATGCCGGCGTCGCGGCGTTGTTGATCGTCCATTGATAACTCTCCCTTCATTGCGAACCAGACCCGGAATTTCGAGATTCCGGGTTCGATGCGGAGCCTGTCATCGGGCCGCGCTTTGCGCGGACCCGTTGGCATCGCCCCGGAATGACACTCCATCACCGTTGCGTCAGGAAACCGACCACGGCATCGGTAAAAGCGTGCGGCTGTTCGACATTGGAAATATGCGCGGCGTCGAGAATGGTGAGGCTGGCGCCGGGAATCTGGCTGCGGATGTATTCGCCGGCCGCGACCGGCGTCGCCACGTCGTGGCGGCCGGCGATCACCAGCGTCGGGCTTTTGATCCTGGGCAAGAGTTCGCGCTGGTCGAGCGTGCTCAGGGCTTCGCAGCAGGCGAGATAGCCCTGCACCGGCGAAGCGATCAGCATCGCCTTCATATTCGCTGATATCTGCGGTTCGCGCTCGCGGAAATCCGCCGTCAGCCAGCCCGCGATGACGGTGTCGGCCACCGCGGCGATGCCGCCTTCCTGCACCGCCTTGATGCGATTGAGCCAGTTGGTCGGATCGGGATAGTGGCACGCGGTGTTGGACAGAATGATTCGGTCGAAGCGATCGGGCGCGTTGGCGCCGAGCCACTGTCCGACCATGCCGCCCATCGACAAACCGCACCAGTGTACCTTCTTGATGTTGAGGTCATCGAGGATTGCCAGCACATCGCGGCCGAACCGTTCCATCGAATAGGGGCCGGGCGGGACGGCTGATTTGCCATGGCCTCGCCGGTCATAGCGGACCACGCGAAACAGCTGGGTGAGCGCCTTCATCTGCGGCTCCCACATCTGCAAGGTGCAGCCCAGCGAATTCGACAGCATCAGGGTCGGCCCGCCGTCGCGGCCCTCGACGGACACGTTGAGCAGGCAACCGTCGGCATCGATCATCGGCATGGTGTGTTCCTCGTCATGCGCGGGCTAAAGCGCCAAGCGCGTCTTTGCACTTGATGACCCGCGCATCCATCAAGAAAGAAGAGTCTATCGAAGAAGATGGATTGCCGGGTCAAGTCCGGCAACGACATCTGGACTACTTTTTGTCAAGCGAAGCGAGCAGCCGGTCGATCAGAGCCTGCGAGACGCCCTGATAGGCCATCGGCTCGAACAGTTTTGCCAGTTTGTCCGCGCTCAGAAGTGCTGTGACCTTTGGGTCTTTTGCCAGGATGTCACGCAGGTGTTTTTTGTCGGCGACGGCCTTCTTGCTCGCGGTCTCAACGAGATGATGCGCTTCGCTCTTGCCGATCGTCTCGGCCAGCGCCATCGTCACCGCTTCGGCCATGATCAGACCGTGGGTGGCCTCGAGATTGACGCGCATCCGCGCCGCATCGACTTCCACCCCTTCGGCGATATCGACGGTCGCGGCGAGCGCGCCTGAGGTGACCAGCAGCAGCATCGGCAAGGTCGGCCATTCCGCGTGCCACGGCCCGGCGCTGCGTTCGTGGTCCTGCACTTGCGCCGCGAAAATCGTCGCCGCCAGACCGGGCGCCATGGTGGCTGCGGCGAGCGCGGTCGCAGCAGCGACCGGGTTGCGCTTGTGCGGCATGGTCGAAGACCCGCCGCGGCCGTCGCCCGACGGCTCGAACGCCTCGGCGACATCGGTCTGCATCAGCAGTTGTAGATCCCGGGCGATCTTGCCGCATGTGCCGGCAAGGATCGCGAACACGGAAGCGGCCTCCGCGATGCGGTCGCGATGGGTATGCCAGGGCGCATCAGGCAGCGGCAGTTCAAGCTCCTGCGCCAGTTTATCTGCCACCAGCAATCCCTTGTCGCCGAGCGCGGCGAGCGTGCCGGCGGCGCCGCCGAATTGCAGCGCCAGTCCCTCGCTGCGCAATCGTTGCAAGCGCGTGCGGGAGCGATGCAGCGCCGCGGCATATTCCGCGAGTTTCAATCCGAACGGCATCGGCAACGCGTGCTGCAGCCAGGTGCGCGCGACCATGGCGGTGTCGCGATGCTTGGCTGCGAGTTTGGCAAAGCCCGCGATGGCGCGATCGGTATCGGAGAGCAGCGCGTCGATGGCGGCGCGCAAGCCGAGCATGGTCGCGGTATCGATCACGTCCTGGCTGGTGGCGCCCCAGTGCACGTAGCGCGCGGCGTCCGGATCTGCCTTGGCGACGTTGGCGGTGAGCGCCTTGACGAGAGGTATTGCGAGATTGCCGGAGCGCGTGGCCGCCTCGGCCAGGGCGTCGAGATCGAACAACCCGGCCTTGCAGGCTTTGGCGATCGGGTCCGCCGCACGCGCGGGGATCACGCCGGTTGCCGCCTCGGCGCGCGCCAGCGCGGCCTCGAAACCGAGCATGTGCTGGAGATATGTCGCATCGTCGCAGACGGCGCGCATGGCGGCGCTCGACAGCATGGGCGCGAGCAAAGGCGAGAGTGAAGTGCTCATGATACGCGCGACCTAAACATCCCCGCCTGCCGCTGCCAATCCCAAAGCGCAAATCCCGAGGAAATCCCAAGGGCGCCCGCGGGCCTGCTGCGCTGCGAATATGCATTGCTTATGACCGCATCATCCCCTTCCTTTTGGGGCCCGCGTGCTTTACTTGGGAGCCAGACCACGCGCAATCCGGGAGGCACCCACGATGGCCATGACGATGAACGGCGAGGTCCAGCTTGCGGCACCGCGCGAGGCGGTGTGGACCAAATTGAACGATCCGGAAGTGCTCAAAGCCTGCATCCCCGGCTGCGAGGAACTGGAGAAGACCGAGGACAACGGTTTCCGCGCGGTGGCCAAGATGAAGGTCGGGCCGGTGTCGGCCCGGTTCAAGGGGCGCGTGACGCTGAGCGATCTCGATCCGCCCAACGGCTACAGGATATCGGGTGAAGGCGAGGGCGGTGTCGCCGGCTTCGCCAAGGGCGGCGCGACCGTGGGGTTGGCCGAGAAGGACGGCGGTACGCTGTTGACCTACAATGTCGAGGCGCAGATCGGCGGCAAGCTCGCCCAGCTCGGGCAGCGGCTGATCAACGGCGCCGCCAAGAAACTGGCCGACGAATTTTTCGCGAATTTCGCCAAGGCGGTGCAAGGCTGATTCAAGGCTGATTCCCTGAGGAGGCCAGTTCCTCGGAGGGCCGCCGAACCATGCCAGGCCATGCCCAAGGTGAGGTTGCTCATTGCCGGGATGGCCCATATTATGGCGGTGGAATGATTTTAATGACTGTGCTGCCGTGCAATGCAGCAGCGCAGATGAAGAGAGTGCTGAATGGCCAAGATTTCCCTGATCGTGAACGGCAATCCCGTCACCGCCAATGTCGACCCCCGCACCTTGCTGGTGCAGTTCCTGCGCGAGAATCTGCGGCTGACCGGCACCCATGTCGGCTGCGACACCTCGCAATGCGGCGCCTGCGTCGTGCATCTCGACGGCAAGGCGGTCAAATCCTGCACCACGCTCGCGGTCATGGCTGACGGGCACGAGGTCAAGACCATCGAAGGCCTTGCCGCCGACGGCGCTCCGCTGCATCCGATGCAGGAAGCGTTTCGCGAGCATCACGGGCTGCAATGTGGCTTCTGCACCCCCGGCATGATCATGACCGCGGTCGACATCGTTCACCGCAAGGGCCATGATCTCAGCGATCACACCATCCGCGAAGAGCTCGAAGGCAATCTCTGCCGCTGCACCGGGTACCAGAACATCGTCCAATCGATCGCGGCGGGCGCCAAGGCGATGGCGAACTCCGACCTCGCGTAACGTCATCGCACGGCGATCAGGAACACTTCATGTACGAATTCAAATATCATCGTCCGGCGACCGTACGGCAGGCCGCCAATCTCTTGATCAAGAATGAAGACGCCAAGGTCATCGCCGGCGGCCATACCTTGTTGCCGGTCATGAAGCAGCGGCTCGCCAGCCCGCCGCATCTGGTCGACCTCTCCCACATCGAGGGGCTCGACGGCATCGAAATGAAGGGCCGCGCGCTGGTCATCGGCGCCACCGCAAGACACGCCGATGTCGCCAATTCGGCCACCGTCGGCGAGGCCATCCCGGCGCTGGCCGAACTCGCAGGACTAATCGGCGATCCCGCGGTGCGCCACAAGGGCACCATCGGCGGCTCGCTCGCCAACAACGATCCCACCGCCGATTATCCCGCGGCCTGCCTTGCGCTCGGCGCCACCATCGTTACCAACAAGCGCCGCCTGAAGCCGGAAGAGTTCTTCCAGGGGCTGTTCACGACGTCGCTCGAGAGCGACGAGATCATCACCAAGGTGATGTTTCCGGTGCCGAAGAAGGCGGCCTACATCAAATTCCGCAACCAGGCCTCGCGCTATGCGCTGGTCGGGGTGTTCGTCGCCAAGCGTCCGTCGGACGTGCGCGTCGCCGTCACCGGCGCCGGCTCCGAAGGCGTATTCCGTGTCACAGCGTTCGAGGAAGCGTTGAAGAAGCGCTTCTCGCCGAAGGCGCTCGACGGCCTGTCGGTGCCTGCCGAGGGGCTGAACAGCGACCTGCACGGCAGTGCCGAATATCGGGCGCATCTGATCGGGGTGCTGGCGCGGCGCGCCGTCGAAGCCGCGACCGGCAAAGCCTGACATTGCCAATTCCGCTGACATCAAGACTGGCTTTCCCATGACTGCATCGGCGCTGCCCACCTCCGTCGATGCGATGCTCGAACTTCTGACCTCGCGCGGCTACCTTGCCGAACGCTCGCTGGCGACGGTGACCTATCTGGCGTTGCGCATGGGCCGGCCGCTGTTTCTCGAAGGCGAGGCCGGCGTCGGCAAGACCGAGATCGCCAAGGTGTTGTCGGCGGCATTGGGTCGAAAGCTGATCCGCCTGCAGTGCTACGAGGGACTGGACGTCGCCTCCGCGGTCTATGAGTGGAACAGTGCCGCGCAAATGATCGCGATCCGGCTCGCGGAAGCGGCCGGCGATACCGATCGCGACCAGCTCTCCTCCGACATTTTCGCCGAACGCTACCTGATCAAGCGGCCGCTGCTGCAGGCGCTGGAGCCGGATGTGGCCGGCGCCCCGGTGCTCTTGATCGACGAACTCGACCGCGCCGACGAGGCGTTCGAGGCCTATCTCTTGGAAATTCTCAGTGATTTCCAGGTGACGATCCCCGAACTCGGCACCGTGAAGGCGCCGCATCCGCCGATCGTCATCGTCACCTCGAACCGCACCCGCGAAATCCACGACGCGCTGAAGCGCCGCTGCCTCTATCACTGGGTGGATTATCCCAATGCCGAGCGTGAGCTCGCGATCGTCAAATCGCGCGTGCCGGGGATCTCCGCAAAATTGTCGCAGCAGGTCGTCCACTTCGTGCAGGCGCTGCGCGAGCAGGATTTCTATAAATCGCCCGGGGTCGCCGAGACCATCGACTGGGCCACCGCGCTGACCGAACTCGACGCCCGCTCGCTGACGCCGCAGGTCGTCGGCGATACGCTCGGCGCGCTGCTGAAATACCAGGACGACATCGCGCGGATGCAGGGCGACACGCTGGAGAAGGTTTTGAAGGAAGCGACCAGCGAGAATTAGTTCGCGCATCGTAACAAGTGCCGTCATTCCGGTATGGTCCAAAGGACCAGACCCGGAATCTCGAGATTCCGGGTTCGCGCTGCGCGCGCCCCGGAATGACGGGAGTAAGTCGTAAACCGGATTGTCCGATGGCCATCAATCATCTTGCGCCCCCGACCGGTCAAATCGCCGACAACGTCGTCGGCTTTGCCCGCGCGCTACGCGCCGCGGGGATTCCGGTCGGGCCGGGTGCGGTGATCGATGCCTTGAACGCGCTGCAGGTGATCGAGATCGGCAACCGCGCCGATGTATTCACGACGCTGGAGGCCATCTTCGTCAAGCGTCACGAGCATGCGCTGATTTTCGCGCAGGCGTTCGATCTGTTCTTCCG
>Ga0209871_1000394_pt1 | contig 11982 bp, 7 predicted proteins | sample OrgsoiDNA2013045_FD_185795 | JGI IMG/M metagenome (GOLD analysis project Ga0209871, IMG submission 185795) | Permafrost soil microbial communities from the Arctic, to analyse light accelerated degradation of dissolved organic matter (DOM) -... | ecosystem: Environmental > Terrestrial > Soil >... | reverse complement strand
CCCTCGTCCGCGGCCACTGGCGCGTCGAGCACCTGCACTGGCTGCGCGACATGGTCTGGAACGCGGACAAATCCACCATCCGCGCCGGCAACGCACCCCAGGTGATGTCCGCCATCACCAACCTCGTCATCACCCTGTTCCGGCTACAAGGAGTAACCAAGATCACGGCCGAAACGCGGCGCAACGCCCAGAACCCCCGCCAGCCACTCCAGCTATTAGCCCTCCGGCCAGGCTAAACACCGCCCCGCGACTTTGACGAATCCCTGGGTCTGCCAGGCCCTGGTGACATCGACGCGGCGCTTAAATGCCCAGGCCCACGGACCAGCCGCGATGGCACCCTCGGCAATAGTCACAGCCTCTTCCTCCGGGATCGCTCCGCGCCGCAGGCCTAATGGTCTCCAGGGGCTCATGTGGCGATTATGAAGCAGCGTGCTCACTGGTACAAACTGCTTGCCTACCAGAGAATCGCCTGCACACCATCCCAGCGTGATCCGAGGTCGCCAGACGTGACCTGAGCGGATCCGCCGACGGCGGCCCGACTGCCCCGACCAATCTCGCAGCCGTTTGGAGACGCACTCATTTGCCGCGATGAGGTACGTCCGCGCCGGCTACCGGATCGCCGATACAGTGCGTCGAGGCCGTCACGGTCTTGGCCGGGGGCGGCCGGAGCCGACCGGCATCGTCAGCCGGCGTGCCTGAGGACGGTAATCGGGATCGTGCCCTGTGCCGGTCACGCCGTGGAGCTCTTCGGCAGGCCAGCTCGTCACGGTACGCAGCTGCCTTGGGCTGGAGAGGCCGACGGCAGGGCGCACACTGAGCCGCCGATATGGCGCGTGGGGCTGCCCCCGTCTTGGGTGATCCAGGCCGCACCGAACTGGGCGATCGGCGCGGTTGCGGCTCGTCAAAGGTTAGCTCGCTGGGATGTCAACGCGCCGCCCTCGGTACAGCGCGCCAGGCCGACAGTCGCGACCGCGAACGCTGGCGTGCGTCTTCCAGCGAGTTGGCCGACATTAGGTGGAGCGGATCGATCTCGTTCGGGTGAGCGAGGCGCTGCCTGGCGTGTCGGGCGGCGGTCCGGTTTCATCAGGCCTCCAGGGGCTGCGCGCACCAGGTCGCGGAGCTGGTCATGAGGGGGTCGGCCGCGTCCTCAGGCCGCAACTGGATGGGTCTCCTTGCTCGTCTTGAGCGGGGTGGCGGGCGGTGAAGCGGCAACGTGGCCGGACTCAGCCGCGTTGTCGCTCCCTGCTCGTGCGTATGGCGGATTCATGCAGCGCGACGAGCGTGTACCGCGACCCGCTCCGGCCAATCCAAGATCGCCCAGGCATAACCAGGCACGCCGGTGATCACCGGTAGCATGGAAGTGGAATCAAAGCGTGAACTCCCAGACACCGCGGCCGAACGTCCATGCAAGAAGAGCCTTATTGTCGTGGGTGAGGCTTACGGACCACACTGCCACGTTGGGCAGGCCTGACCCGAGCGGATGCCAACTCGGATTGAAGTTGTTGCCGCCACAGGACGTGCATACAAACACGCCGATCGACGTCGCCAAATAGACCGTTGCCGCATCCGTCGGGCTGTTCGTCACCCCGAATACGATGGCGTCCGCCGGAATGCCGTTCGTGGCATCGCCGCTTGGCGCCCAAGAGTGATTGATGCTGGTCGCATTGCTAGTGTGCCAGACCTTGGCGGTCTGGCCTGCAACGCCGAGCGTCACCCATCCCTCATCGTCGTTGGTGTGGCTCCAGGCGACACCAGTGATCCATGGTAGCCAGCCGAGCTTGGTTGACGATGTCACGGCGGGCAGGTTGCCATTGATTTGGCGCCAGCCAGTCCCTGAGGCCCCATTGAACGGACCTTGATGAAACCAGAGGGTGCCGAGGTCGCTCCCAAGGACAACCGTTGTGGGCGCCGCGCCGACTGCGAGAGCCGTGAAGCAATCCCCGTCGGGGACGCTCTTGAAGGTGTCGAGTCTGACGCAGTCGCTGTGGAGACTGGATGACGGTGGCGGCAGCGTGGGGCTGACAACGGTCCACTGTGAAGGAGGTCCTACGAGCGGGTCGCTCTTGGCGAACAGTCGGTCGGTCGCGAACAGCAATTGGGACTGGTCAAGCGAGTTCAGCAGGAACGGCGTGTTGATGCCAGCGGCAGTGTCTTTTCGGCAGGCATTCTGTTGCTGGCAGCTGATATTGGTGAAGGAGCCGAAGGTGCCTGCCGCTGATAGGCTGGCACGCTGCACTGATCCATCGTCTTCGAAGTAGGCTCTTCCGTCAGCTGTCAATGCAGTTGCGGAACCATCGATGTTGTCGTCAAGGGCGTTGGCTGAACCTTGAACAACGGCAATGTCACCATTGTCCTGAGCACCGCCAGCGACGGTATTGAGGCCGAGTCCATCGCCTCGATAGAACTGGAGCGCCCCGAGCCCGGTATTGCGCTCGTGCCACGCACCTGCTCCAGTCCCATTGAGCTTACGATCTGTAACTGTAGCGGTCCAGACGCCGCCGTCACTACCAACAAATAGGGTGCCATCTGACGCAAACGCGAGAGCATGGATATCCGGATGCACATACTGGTGGTCGGGATCGACCCAGGTTTCCCAATCGCGCCTGTTGTTGATGTGGAATGATGTGCCCTCACGGGTTAGATGCAGCAACCAGACACCGCCAAATATCGCGTCGCCGGCGTCCTTGGGGTTAACGACGCCGACATCGACGTAGCCGCCCTCACCTATCAGTTTGTTCGGGTGCGTTGGATCTGGCGCGAAGAGGTCGAAGGGCGGGTCAGCAGTGCCAGCCCAACCGGGGTTGCCTGAGTTGCTGCTCCGCGTGACCCGTCCGCCGTTGAAGTAGCCACCGTCGCGACAGTCAGTGGCCATGGTGTAGGCGACGTCATTCGGGCCGACAGCAAGGCTGAGGCGCATGACGTTGTCCTTGCCGTTAGTGGGGTTGCCGCGGCCCTTGACGGTGCTCGACTGGACCCATGAGCGCCCAGAATCGTGCGAGACGAACGCTGCTCCTTGGCAGCGCGCCGTCTCGCCGGCCGTGGCGAGGAACGTGTTGGGGTGATCAAGGTTCTGTGCGACGGCCCAGCCAACCGCGCCATCGGAGAACAAGGTTGTGCCGGATCCGATCACCCTTGTCCAGGTCGAGCCGGTGTCCTCGGACAGCCATATGCCGTCCTCGGCCGATACCAAGAGTCGGCTGCTATTGCTCCGGTCCACGACGATTCCAGTGATCCTCTTCCCTGCGAAGGTTCCCCTGCTGCCCTGTATGACCGACCATATTGGACTTGAGTCGTGCGCATCATGGGTGACCATGATGCCTACACCGGGGAGGGAGCCGTACCCGAGCCAGTTGTCGCCCGTGCCGACGAAGAGGGTGTTCGGGTCGTTGGGGTCGAGCGCGAGTGCGCCCACAGCTAACGACGTAGCATTGTCCGAGAGTGGCGTCCAGGTTGCCCCCTGGTTGTCGCTCCGCCAAACGCCGCCGCCCGCGGTACCCGCGAACACGGTCTGCGACGTGTTCGGATCGACAGCCAGTGCGTCGACGCGCCCAGCGACGTGACCAAAGCTCTTGGACGAGACTGTTCGATTGCTCATCAGTTCACGCCACCCCGCGGAAGGGACAATGACGGTGCCCGCCACGGAGAGGCCGTCGACACCGCTTCCGACGCTGAATGTGTTCGTCAGGTTGCCGCTGAGGTCGTACGTGTAGATGTTGCCATTGCTCAGATCGCCCGCGTAGATGGTGTCAAATGGAGGATCGAAGACAGCAGAAAACACAGTGCTGAAGCTCGGATTGGTAATAGTTCTCAGAAGCGTCCCTGTGGGACCGTACTCAAGGATCTTCGACGTGTCACTCAGCCAGAGATCGCCGTTGCGATCGAATGACATGGCGTAACCGATATCGGGGAGGTTAGGCACAAAGCTCGGTTGCTGGATATCGCCAGTAGCCTGGTCGACCTGCATGACGCCTTGCGTTGGACTCTCGTTTGTCATGTACAGGGTAGCTGACTGGCTAAAAGCGAGCCAGTCGGATTCACCGGTTCCCTCGGATCCCGAACTGCTTGGCAACGGAAGAAATCCGACACCCTTGCCGGTCGCGGTGTCAATAACGTGGATCCCGCCATTCGACCCGAACCGATTCGCGTCAGATACGTACATGCGGGTGTAACCCGGACCGAACGCAATACTTTCGGGTGAATCGAATGTGGTGCCGTCGCCGAGGATTGCGTTGCTGGAGAAGACTGACACCGCGCCTGTCGCACCGTCAACCTTCAGGATGTCGTTGCCCGCGAACTCGGTGACGTAAAGATTACCAGCTCCGTCGAACGCCGACCCCGTTGGGACGTTCGCATTTGGGATGAGGGTTTGTACCAGCGCCCCAGAGGGCGAGTACTCGTTTACTTGGCCATTCGCGAGCGAGGCCACGATGTCGCCTCTTAAGATTGAAGTGAATGTCGCAGCTGTCGCGCTTGTGGCCGTTAAGCTGGCCGCGAGGAGGCATCCGATGAAGCAGGTGACCAGCGTAAGACGACGTGATCCCTGGTTCGACCTTGATCGGCAACGCCTACGCTCAGCCCGACGTCTTATGCGAGGAGGGGACTGAGCGCGGAGCCCAAAGGTGAAGCTGTGGTCGGAATCTCGCCCCATGACGCCCTCCCCATGCAACGCTGGGCCGGCGCAACGTCCGAACCCACGTCCTCCCCAGACCTTGGGTTGCCGGCCCGCAGACGCGCAACCGTTCGGTGCGCCTGTGGTGAGGTTGTCCGATCAGTTTGGGTACGCCCACTCCCAACTGGGTCGGCTCCCCGGCCAGCTTTCACACCAGCCTAGCGCCGCGGCAAGAGGTTGTTCCAGCTTCTATTGGACTTGACGTTGCGATGCTCCACATCAGGGCGGCGCGAACGCGTGGCGAGGGATCCGCGCAGTCGGCAGCGACCGCGGCCCGACAGGCTGGCGGAAGTGGTTCGTCGGGTGCCTCGTGGCCGAAGAACCGCGGCGCCATCCACCTAGGGATATTCGAAACCACTGTATCCGGCGAATCGGCCATGGCCATTCTCATGCTGGCCTGCCAGCTTCGGCATCAGGAGTTGTGTCTGCTGTTCATCGCCCGCAGGGACAGTTCTCCGATGACGAGAAGATGCAGGCGCTCGCCGAGCCAGGGCATCGGTGACGTTACAGTCCTAGTCGACAACGGCGGGGGTGATTCGAGGCGGGCCAGCCTGCCGTCGAGGACGAATTACGGCGCTGCAGCCGGACGCCCTCCTGCCTGCCCGCTGCCCGGCTACAGCGCCCGCAAAGGCGAAAGCGCCACGTCCCGCTACCTGAATCCCGACGATGCCCCTGGACCAACCGACATCGCCGTCCACACCCCGCCCGTGAAGGTGAATCTGGCAATCACCGCCGGGACCGCAGCACGTGCAGCCCGCTCCGGCAGCGGCGGGGCCGCCGCGGCCGAGGGCACGGCCAGACTATCGACGGCCAGGGTGGGCTGAGGGCGCCCGAACTGGCTGATCTGTGCTCGGCCCGGACCTCCCACCTCAGCGCCGAGAGTCGCGCGTAATCGGCGATCGGGAGTGGTCGTCAGGGCAGTGGATACGTTTCCGGTGAGGGCTGGCCGGTGACCTGGCGTGACTAGCGGGGCCACCCTTGCCATGAGGGTTCTTGTCATTTGCTGGGGCCTCGGCCGGCCCAGCCTCCGGCGCAGCCAGATCACCAGCATGGCACCCGCCGGTGCAACGACAAACGCCCGCCCGGCCCGGGCCAGGGCTCTGGAGGCCGCCCAGCCGCGCACCCTCCCCGCGGCGCCGGAGCATGCGGTCACTGCGGTGCCAAGAACCGGGCGGTGTGGCGGCGAGCGAGCTATGCAGCGTCGCCCAGGCTGATCACGAAGGGTGCCGGGGCAGGTGCCGGCTCACTGCTTCGCGGTGGCCAGCGGCTCATCCCGCGGTATCCCGCCCGCGGGCGGGACTACCTTGCGGCTTGTCCGTTGCCCTGGTCCTGGCTGAGCCAGTGCTCCGGGCGCATCCGGAACGCCACGTTCTCGTGCTCGGGGTCGGGGTTGTCGGTGACGTAACGGTCACCGCCCGCGGAGCCTAGGTAGCGGCGGGCCATCGCGAGCCGCTCGGCGGGATCGAGTTCCTCCTCGCTGACGACCGGCCCCTCGACGCTGACATAGCGGTAGGGCGGGCTGTCGTCCTGGACGCACAGGCCGAACCGGCGGGCCGCGCGGATCGCCCCGGCCTTGCGCGAGCGGCGGCCGGTCAGCACGGTCAGCAGGCCACCCGGCTCGTAGTTGTACCAGACCGGGATGGCGAGCGTCCGGCCTGCCGTGCCAACTGTCGCGCTCAGTACCCCGACATGCACGCCGGCAAGGAACTCCTCGCGCTCGGCGGCGCTCATGAGAACCCACATGACCGTTTCATACCAGACCGGCGCCGATCCCGTGGCCTGCTCGGTGCTGCCGAAGGGACCCCGGACCGCCCGCTCAGAGTACGCACGACCTGGGGGCCAGCCAGGGGCGGGCCCGCGGCACAGGCGATCCGCGATCACCTCGGAGGCGACCTGGCCGCCTATCACGCTTGGTTAGAGGCCCTTGGTGCGCTCAACGCACCTGATCCGCCGATCGGTGCGACCGCAGAATCGACTTCAGGTTGACCGGCAATCATGCAGATCAGGGCATTCTGCATGCGGACCGGTGTTCCCGGAAGCGGGCGGCGATGGCTGCCGAGTCGGCGGGATGTCTTCGCGTGGGGCTGGGAGGACCCGGCCGCCGTAGGCTTTGCGGGTGGAGTGTCTGTCCCTCGTGTGGCCACGAAAACCGGCCGGGGGCGAGGTTGTGCTCCGGAGCCGGGGGACGGGCAGCGGTCACAGGGCTAGTGGGTCCCAGCCGCGCAGGTGCGTGACGGACTGGCGGTATTCCCATTCGATGGCGTCTTTGAGCAGGTGGGCCAGCCGCCCGCCGCTGGTGATGCCGGCGATGTCGGCGACTCCGCGGCGGGTTCCGACTGAGACGACGAACCCCTTGTCATGGAAGGTGAACGCCTCCAGCGGCCGGCCTTCCAGCTCCGCGTCCAGGTTGCGGGCCACGGTCTCGCCCTCCTCCAGTGCCACCTGGGCCAGCGGCGGCAGCACATGCCCGGTGCGCGGATCGGTCACCGAGGCAAGGTCGCCGGCGGCATAGACCTGCGGGTGGTCCAGTACGCGCAGGTGCCGGTCGACCTTCACGCGGCCGTTGTGGCCGATCGGCAAGCCCGAACCCACCACCAGGTCGGGGGCCTTCACCCCGCCCGCCCAGACGAACACGCCGCCCTCCACCAGCTGGCCGCCCTTGAGCCGGAAGCCCTCCTCGGTCGCGGCGGCGACCATCGCGTTGGTGCGGACCTGCACGCCCAGATCAGAAAGGATCCTGGTGGCATTGTCGATCAGCTGCGGCGAGGAGCCGGCCAGGATGGTGGGGCCTGCCTCGACCAGCAGCATGGCGGGCCGGCCGGGCGCCAGGCCGTGGCCGCTGGCCACCTGGGGCAGCATCTCGGCCAGCTCGCCGGCCAGCTCGACCCCGGTGGCGCCGCCGCCGCCGACCACCACGGTCGCCAGGCGGCGCTGCCGCTCGGGGCCGGTGGCGGCCGCGGCGGCGTCGAGCGCCTTGCTGACCGCCGCCCACACCCGCTCGGCGTCGCTGGCCGAGTACAGCGACAGGGCGCGCTGGGCCAGGCCGGGGATGGCGAAGTCGTTGGGCCGGCTGCCCAGCGCCAGCACCAGCCGTCTCCAGCCGATCGGCCCGGCCCTGGTGAGCAGCCGCCGGCCGGGCAGGTCGAAACCGCTGATCTCGGACTGGACGAAGCGGACCCGCATGGCCAGCATGTCCTGCAGCGGGATGCGCACCGCGCCGGCGGCGCGGGTGCCGCCGGCGCGGGTGCCGCCGGCGACCCGGGGCAGCTCGGTGAGCACCTGGTGGTAGTCGTGCCGGTCGACCAGGGTCAGCTCCGCCACGGCGTTGTCGCGCAGCCTGGCCGTCAGGCGCAAGGCGACGTGCAACCCGGCGTAGCCCGCCCCGGCGATCACGATCCGGCCGGCCCACCCGGCGGTGAATGCGCTCACGGCGTTCTCCATGGGTGCCGCCCCTCCTGGCGAAGAAGGCGTCCAGCCAGTCGCCTATCTCCTGCGCCCGCCGAGCCGGGGTGTTGACCTGGCAGCATCGACCCCAGGCAACCCGGACGAGCGCGCACCTGGAAGTCGCGATCCATCCGCACCTTCATGATCGTCTTCGGCCTGCTCAGCTCAGTGTCCGGCATCCTCACCTTCCTCACCCTCCGCCCGGGATTCCACGCCAGCGCCACCTGTCCCACAGCGGCTGGTTCACCGAATCGGCCATCACCGAACTCGCCGTCATGCTCGTCCTGCGCACCAGCCAGCCCTTCTGCCAAAGCCACCCCGACCCTGCTGCTGTCATCCATCGCCATCGCCGCCATCACGAGATCACCTTGCCCTACAGCGCGCTGGCCGGACCACTCGGCCTCACCGCCGTCTCGGCCTGGATCCTGGCCGCCCTCGCCGGGCTCACCGCGTTCTACGTCATCACCAACGAGGGGCCAAGCATCGCTTCCCACTGACGACCCGATCCGCAAACCCCGCGCCGACCGTGGCCTCGGATGAGCTGATCGCCCAGCACACCACGCGGCCCGCTGGCATCTCGGTCTACCAGCCTGGTAGGTCGCCTCCTGCAGCAGGGGATGCCGGAAGAGCAGCGCGCGCCCGCCCTCCCGCTCCAGCAGCCCCGCCCGAAACCAGTTCATCTGCTGGCGGCTCGGCGAGCACCTGATCGGGCTCGGGCAGGGAAGCTGGATCAAGGCTGCCTCCCGCGAGGGTTCGCTCAGGGCCGGGCCGATGTGCTGCGCGCCGGACCGCTGGGTCAGGTGCCTAGTTCCTGGAGCCGCAGCGCAAGGATCACATCACGGTGTTGCCGTTGCGCTGGGGAACCCGGCGGGACAGCTGGCCGGCTGTTCCCGCTGCTGGATGCGGACATCGCGGTGATCCTGGCGGGTGCGCCGCGACCTCCGGCAGATCGCTCACACCGACGTTGTCGAGGTCGGCCTCGGACCACGTCGATCGACAGCATCACGGTGAGTAACGAGAAAGGTCAGGCAGAACGCTCGCCGAGCCGCCGATATGGGCGGCTGCCGGATCGAGTTCAAGCAGATCGACGACCGCGCAGATCGGGCATTCTGCGCGCTCACGAACCGGTGGCATGCGGGTGCAGTTGATGATGGCGGCGGGCTGTCTGTCGCCTGGCTGTGGGTGTCGCCGCGATGGTTGTTAGCACCGCTGCTGTGCCCGTACGGTCCGTTGACTGCCACTCAGGAATCGAGCACGGCGGCGACGGCTTCGATCAAAGTGACGGCGTGGGTCACGGTCGTTCCCTTCGAATCGGGCATGCAGCGCAGCCATCTTTCTAAAGATCCTTTGAGCTCTCACCTCCTTTTACCTGGCCAACGGTGAGCGGCTCGTTCCGTTGGCGGCCAGCTGGTTCCGGCGCCGGCTTGTCACAATGCCAGCCCAACAGCCCCCATCCGCCCGGTCAACCTCGACCTACGAAACAAGGCCCACATCACAGGCACGGGTACTGAACCGCGCCGGTGAGTCCGGAGGCTCCGGAAACGCCGGGGCGGTTCAGCAACGTGTGCGGCTCTGCGTGATGTCAGGCTCTCGCGCGCTCCAGTACGATCATGCGCCGGGGCATCCAGGTCCACCGGCCGATGGCCTGAAAGGCACTGACCACCCGCCAGCCTTCGGCGGCGTGGCTGTTGAGGTCCCGTTCGAGGCTCTCGGCGTCGAACGACCCGCTGAGCACCTTGTATTCCATGGTCTTTCCTTCCCCTTGGATCGAGTGTGCGGGTTCAGCCGGCTCTGGCTAGCTCGGGAACGAAGAGGGCGGCGTTGATGGTGCCGATTCCGGTGACGAGGTCGTAGCCGGGCCTGGCCCGGTAGCCCTGGAGTGTGATGATCTGGCCGTGGTCCGCGACGCTCACCGTGTTGCTGCCCTTGGTGACGTCGACGATTCCGGGCGCATGCGCCTGTTCCAGGCGGTAAAGCGCCGGGTTGATCAGGCCCAGCCGCTGGTGCGCGTACTGGTCGGCGATCGCCACGATCCCGGCGAACTCCGGTGCTGCTTCGCTGGTCCCCCCGCCCGGGAACCAGACGGGTGTCCCGTTAAAGGACGCGAAGATCAGGACGGCGCCGCTGAGCGAGGCGCTGAGCGCCACGTCCGGCACGCCGCGGTGGTTCCCGGTTCTGCCGCGCACCGGGTCCTGGTAGCCGGGGCGGGTGAAGACCTCCGACACGCCGCCTGTGCTGGCGAACGGGAACGGCGGCGTCTCCCCTAGCAGTCGCAGTGCCGCGGCGTTGTGGGTGTCGTTCCAGGCGGTGTCGGGCGAGGTCCGGACGCCGGCCTTGTTCAGGTGCAGCCTGGTGCCGCCGACGCCGGTGACCAGCGGGTCCGACGCGGGCCAGTCGACGATCCGGTGCCGGTAGAAAATGTCTGCCGGGGTGGGACCGGTGACGCCGAAGTCGTTGGAGGCGGCCAGCACGGTGACGTGATGCCGGCGGGCGCTGCGGTAGGCATAGCGCAGCCGCGAGATGGAGAACCGGCCCGCGAAGTTCTGCTCCGGCAGGCCGAAGCTCTGGCTGATGACGTCGCCGAGGTGATGGGTGATGACGTAGTTCTCGGCCGCCATGAACTGCGGGAAACCGCCGCCGGTGACCGATTCTTGCACCGGCGTCTCGACCAGCAAGATATTCGCCCCCGGCGCGATCGCGTGCGACCACTCCACGTCCAGTGTCGTCTCCGCGGCATTGGCCACCATCCCGGGGTTCTTCGGGTTGAATGGCGGCACCTTGCCAACGGGCTGCAGCACCCGGAACGCAGGCGGAGCCGACAGTCCGAAGGCGCGGTCGAAGACGCGCAGGTCGTGCCGGATGGTCGGTGATCCGAACGGGTCCACGATCACGATCGTGCGGCCCTTGCCGGTCAGGCCCTTCGCATATAGCGGCGGCAGGTTATAGGCCCGCTCGACCTGCAACGGCGAGTAGCAGGCCACGCCGAGGTCCTTCATGCATTGCGCCGACGTCGGCGGCCCCTGCCGCCCTGCCAAGACGGCTGCGTGCGCCACAGGCGTGCCCGCGCCGAAGGCCGTCAGCCCAGCTGCGCCCAGCAGCGCGCAGGCCGCCGCGGCCGCCTTCGCAACCCGGCGCTGCTTCATTGACATCCAAGTCAGCATCATTCCTTTCGCTGCTTTCGTTGCCGGGGTTTGGACGGTGATCGCCATGCCGGTCTCTTTTCGTGGATTGCTGCGTTGTCGGGTCTCGAAGGTGCGCACCCGGGGATGGTCGGGTTCGACGTGATTGAACCGAGATCAGGGGCAGGCCCAGGTCGCGCGTTTTCTGAGACCGCTCCGAACCCGCACGCCCGCGCGGCGTCCACCGTCTCGGCGAGCCGACGGTATGAGAACCCCCCCGCCGCTGAAGTCGATCAACGGCAGATGAACACCGCCGTCCATGACCGCCATCCTCCCACCCACCCCACTACATGCAATCCAGCGCCCACGCGCAGACGGTGATGCCTGATTACTGGCACAGCCGGAGAACGCCCAGAACCGGACGATTTGCGTGCGGCTATCCTCACAAGCCGCCATGGTCTTACCAGCTCGTAATCGGCGTTATGCGCTTATATGGACCCTATCTCGCCGCGCTGGCGCTGACTCCATGGAGCAGGACAAGGCTGGCCGGCTCACGACAAGTCCGGGGCCTGGCCTGATGCACTGGCGGTCAGAGTAGCGCTCGATGCACAGCTGGCAGAGCGGGCTGACCGTGAGCACTGACTCTCGCAGACGATGAATCGGGCCCTGCCGACCCCGGCGATTACCTTAAGTAGCCGACGCTGGGCGTCCGTGGCGCATGCTGTGCGCTCAGTGCACGAGAGCGTCTCC
>Ga0209871_1000392_pt1 | contig 12018 bp, 10 predicted proteins | sample OrgsoiDNA2013045_FD_185795 | JGI IMG/M metagenome (GOLD analysis project Ga0209871, IMG submission 185795) | Permafrost soil microbial communities from the Arctic, to analyse light accelerated degradation of dissolved organic matter (DOM) -... | ecosystem: Environmental > Terrestrial > Soil >... | reverse complement strand
AATTCATCACAAAGCCGCACAAAACCGCCCCGGCCGCGGCGCGCCGAAGCGGCTCGCGGCTGAACATTACCGATCATTCCGCTCGCGCCAGGACAGCCGGTTCCGCACAAACGGCAGGCGATGAAACCCCGCGGGAGTTAGCGAAATGACCACATGCGATGAGATTGAAACCGCCGAGAGCTCGGGCCTATGGCGTATCGTGAGACTGCTGTTGTTTTGTGTGATGCAGGGCGCCGCCGTCATCCTGGTCGGATTTTCGGCATTATTCTTGAGCTTCGAGCCGGTGTGGTCGGCGGAGAATCCGTCCGCAACCCTGGCGAGCCTCAGCGACGCGCGCTCCGGCTCCCTGCTCATGAAAACCGATGACGGCTATGCCGACGCGACCAGGCTCGGCATCGACGTCGATCTCACGGTATCGGGTCCCACGGTCCGCGCCCGCGTCACGCAGATCTTCCGCAACCCGACGAAAAACTGGGTGGAGGCGACCTATGTCTATCCGCTGCCGGCGGGCGGCGCGGTCGACACGCTCAAAATGGTGATCGGCGACCGCGTCGTGGTCGGCGATATCAAGGAGCGGCAGCAGGCCCGCATCATCTACGAGCAGGCGCGGCGCAACGGACAAAAGGCCGCATTGACCGAACAGGAGCGGCCGAACATTTTTACCAACTCGGTCGCCAATATCGGTCCCGGCGAAACCGTGCTGGTGCAGATCGAATACCAGGAACCCGTGCAGCAGATGGGCAACGAATTCTCGCTGCGGGTGCCGATGGTGGTCGGCCCGCGCTACAATCCCGCACCGGTCGTGCAGAGCGTCGACTTTCGGCCCAACGGCGGCGGCTGGGGCGTGACGTCAAGCGATCCGGTGCCGGACCGCAACCGCATCTCGCCGCCCGTGCTCGATCCGGCCGAACATGGGCCGGTGAATCCAACATCGATCACGGTTCGGCTGCAGGCCGGCTTCCCGCTCGGCGAAGTCAAGAGCCATCACCATCAGGTCAAGATCGACAGCCCCGACGACGGCACGCGCGTCATCAGGCTGGCCGAGGGCGTGGTGCCCGCGGATCGCGATTTTGAGCTGAGCTGGAAGCCCGCGGCGGAGAAGGCGCCGTCGGTCGGACTGTTCCGCGAGCACGTCGGCGATGCCGATTATCTCCTGGCATTCGTCACGCCGCCGTCGGTCGAAGCGGCCGAACAAAAGCCGCTGCCGCGCGAGGTGATTTTCGTGATCGACAATTCCGGTTCGATGGGCGGCACCTCGATCATCCAGGCCAAGGCGAGCCTGACTTACGCGCTCGGCCGGCTGCAGCCGAACGACCGCTTCAATGTGATCCGCTTCGATGACACCATGGACGTCCTGTTCCAGCATCCGGTGCCCGCCGATGCGGAGCATGTCGCCAACGCCAAATCGTTCGTCGGCGCATTGCAGGCCGAAGGCGGCACCGAGATGGTGCCGGCGATGCAGGCGGCGTTGACCGATAACGCTGCCGGCGACGCCAACACGGTTCGCCAGGTGGTGTTCCTGACCGATGGCGCGATCGGCAACGAGCAGCAATTGTTCGACACCATCACCGCGATGCGCGGCCGCTCCCGGGTGTTCATGGTCGGCATCGGTTCGGCGCCGAACACGTTCCTGATGACCCGTGCCGCCGAACTCGGCCGCGGCGCCTTTACCCATATCGGCTCGGTCGAACAGGTCGAGGAGCGGATGCGCGGCCTGTTCGCAAAACTCGAAAATCCCGCGGTGACGGGCCTTGCCGCGAAATTCTCCGAGGCCACCGCCGACCTCGCGCCGGCGGCGATCCCCGACCTCTATCGCGACGAACCGCTGGTTCTCGCGGCGAAACTCGACACGCTCAAGGGCTCGGTCGAGATCAAGGGCCGGATCGGCGACCGGCCCTGGGTCGTGACGCTTGCCTTGGCGAACGCCGCCGAAGGCAAGGGTCTCTCCAAGCTGTGGGCACGGCGCAAGATCGACGACGCCGAGATCGCCCGCACCCTGCGAACCACGACGCCCGAGGACGCCGACAAGACCATCCTGGCGCTGGCGCTGCAGCATCAGCTCGTGAGCCGGTTGACCAGTCTGGTCGCGGTCGACGAGACCCCAAGCCGTCCCGAAGGCGAAGCGCTCAAGCTCAGCGAATTGCCGCTCAACCTGCCGGCAGGCTGGGATTTTGCGAAGGTGTTTGGCGAGCGCCCAAAACTTGCGGCACCGCCGACCGAGCGTCGCGCCGACGCCGGCGACGCCCGGGTTCATCTCGCGGCCGCGAAGCGCATGCCCGTCGCCGTCACACCGGCGCCCGACACCGTCAAGTTGCCGAGGACGGCAACCGACGCCGAACTCAAGATGATCGCCGGGTCGATCCTGCTGGCGCTCAGCCTGATCCTGTTCGTGTTCAACCGACGTCAGATGTCCCCGAGTTGACGCCGGATGAAGGGAGGAGTTGTCCCCTCTCCTCCTCAAAGCGCGCGCGGCCTCCCACCAGGGCCGCGCGCGCAGCTTTCTTCCTCCGTCATTCCGGGATGGTCCCAACGGGTCGGCGCTTGCGCCGCCCGATGACTGGCTCCGGACCAGGCCCGGAATCTCGAGATTCCGGGTTCGATGCTGACGCATCGCCCCGGAATGACAGACACAATATTGAGATGCCCATGCCCCGCTTCACCGTACCGCTGCTTCTCGCGCTCGCCGGCCTCGTGCTGTTCGGTCAAGGCGCTTACATTCATGCCAAGGCGCTATTGGCGCAGGTTCTGCTGGAGCGCGCCTTTGCCGAGACCGTTGCCAGCGGGCGCGTGACAAAACCGTGGTCCTGGGCGGATACCTGGCCGGTCGCACGCATCGAGGTGAGGCGGCTTGGTGCCAGCGCTATCATGCTGGCCGGAAGCAGCGGCCAGGCGCTTGCCTTCGGGCCGGGTCACGTCGAGCTCACGCCCAATGCGGGCGAGCGCGGCGTGGCGGTCTATTCCGCGCACCGCGATACGCATTTCCGCTTTCTTAAGAATGTCGCAATTGGCGACGAGATCGATATCATGCGAAACGACGGCCGCACCTTCCGCTATCGCGCGGATGGTGCTGCGGTGGTGCGTTTCGATGCCTCGGGCATCGATCCCCTAACCGACGGATACGAATTGGTGCTGTCGACCTGCTGGCCATTCGATGCGGTGACGCCAGGCCCGACGCGCTACGTTTTGCACGCCACCATGATCGGGCTAACCAGCACTTCCGATGAATAGGTGCCGAATGGTTCAAACTGAATTCGGTGCTGGTCAAGACGCGGGCCGAGGCTTTTTGCCGCACGCCGGCCGGGCACGTCATGCCGGTTCATGGCAAATCCCATCCGTGCTTGAATGTTGTTCTGCTACACTCTTGCCGTGCGGCGGAAAATCAATAATTGAAACACGACAAACAACCGGGATTGAACCAGCGAAATCATGAGTTCCGAAGTTCACTATTTGCCACTGACACCGGGATTGTTTTCGATCCTGGTCTTGCTGTTCGTGGTACTGCTCATCCTGATTCAGCTTCGGATTCTCAGATATGCCTATATGCGGCTCGGGATCGGTCCCGGCATGGCCCTTCTTCTGCTGTTCGGCTCGCTGATCGGCAGCTATTTCAATATTCCGATCACGGTGCTGGCCGGACCCGCCGTCAAATCGGGACAGATCGTTGAATTCTTCGGTATGCGCTATATCGCGCCGGTCGTGGTGGCATGGCCCGGCACGGTTCTCGCCATCAACGTCGGCGGCGCCATTATTCCAACGGTAATGTCCGCGTATCTGATGTTTCGGTATCAATTCTGGCTCAAGGCCACGCTGGTCACCGCGGCCATCGCCTTGGTGATCCATTCGATGGCGACGCCGGTGCCGGGAATTGGTATCGCCGTGCCGGTGTTTGCGCCGGTCATGACCACGGCGATCCTTGCATTTCTGCTCTCCCGCGAATATGCGCCGCCGCTGGCCTATATCGGCGGCTCGATGGGAACGCTGATCGGCGCCGATCTCATGAATCTCGACAAGATCACCGGCCTCGGCGCTCCGGTCGCCTCGATCGGCGGCGCCGGGACATTCGACGGCATCTTCCTGACCGGCATTCTTGCCGTTCTGCTCGCCGGTGTCGCCTCGCCGTCGCGCCCGCCACGACCGGCGTGGTAAGTCCCTGTACGGGTGGCTGCGGGCATTGGCCCGTTCCGCGAGTTGCCACCCTCCCCGACTATCAATAATAAGAAATCAAAAGGTCACGGGGAAACGTCGATCTCCAGCCGATCGCCATTTTCCGCATAAGAAACCAAGGGTAAGGGTTACGCCTATGGAAGCTCAGGTCAGCATCGCGTCCGATTCGGCCATGAAATGGTCGCCTTCCCCTGACGCAGGCGACATCGTCAAACGCATCCATGCGATGCTGCATCCGCGCAACATTGTGCTGGTCGGAGCGACGGACAAGCCGGGCAACTACGCCGAACGGATCTGGAACAATCTGATCAAGTATCAGTACGAAGGCGGTCTCTACCCGGTCAATGCCAAGCGCGAAACCATCTGGGGCGTTCCCTGCTACAAGGATTTCGCCAGCTTGCCGGAACAGCCCGATCACGTGCTGGTGCTGGTGCCGGCGCGTGTCGCCGTGCAGGTCATTCGCGATGCCGCGGCAGCCGGCGCGCGTTCGGCGACCATCGTGACATCGGGCTTCAGCGAGCTGCAGGATGATGAAAGCCAGAGGCTCGCCGCCGAACTGCAGGCGGCGATCCGCGAGACCGGGCTTGCGGTCACCGGCCCGAATTGTCTTGGCAATCTGAGCGCCGGCGAAAAGCTGTTTACCAACATCGACGACCGCGTCGTCACCATGGAGGCTGGCCCCGTCGCGATCGCCGGTCAATCCGGCGCGATCGTCATGGCGATCCGCCAGGCCCTGGAGGATCGCGGCGTCGGCGTCGGCTACATGGTCACCACCGGAAACGAGGCCGGCCTCGAAACCCCGGACCTGATGGCCTATTTCGCGGCCGACCCCTCGATCCGCGTGATCGTGGTTTATCTCGAAGGCGTGCGCAATACCCAGGTGTTCCGCAGGGCATGCAAGGCCGCGCGTGCGGCCGGCAAGCCGGTGATCGCGCTCAAGCTCGGAGCGTCCGAAGGCGGACGCGCCGCCGCGATGGCGCATACCGGCGCGCTCGCCGGCTCGATCGAGACCTTCGACGCCATCTCGACCCGGGAAGGCGTGATCCGCGTGCGCGGTCTCGACGAATTGATCGAAACCACCGAATGCTTTGTCCATGCCGATCCACCGAAAGGCGCCCGCATCGCCGCGGTCAGCCTGTCCGGCGGCAAGCGCGGTCTCCTGATCGACGCCTTTTCGGCGGCGGGCCTGAATTTCGATGCGCTGAGCCAGGATGCCAGCGACAAGCTTGTGAACATGCTGGGCCCGGGCAGCATCGTCGGCAATCCGCTCGACGCGGGATTTGCCGCGGTGGTCGATCCTTCGGTCTACATGCGGTCGATCAAGATCATGATCGACGATCCCGACACCGACATCGTTATCATCGACGCCGAACTGCCGAAGGCGCCGCACGAATTGCGCGAAAAGAATTTGCGGATCGTCGACGGGATGGCGGCCGCGGCGAGCAAGCCGGTGGTTTACATCAGCACGATGTCGATCGGGTTCACGGAATTCACCAAGGGCTTGCGCAAGTCGCTGCCGCATATCGCCGTCATGCAGGGCCTGGATCGCGCGGTAGGCGCGATCAAGTCGTTGATCGATTACGCATCCTTGCGCAAGGAAGTGCCCGAAGTGGTCTCCAGCTCCAGCGCGTCGGCGCGCGCGATGCTGGAGAAGATGCTGAAGAACGCCAGCGGCGCCGCACTCGATGAGGTCGCGTCGAAAAAGCTGCTCAAGGCCTATGGCATTCCGGTCTCCAGGGAAGAGATAGCCGAGACCGCGGCGGACGCCGTGAAGATCGCCAAGAAGATCGGCTTTCCCGTTGTCGCCAAGGTTGTCAGCGCCGATATCCTGCACAAATCCGATATTGGCGGCGTGGTGCTCAACATCAACAGCGCCGCCGAGGTCAGACAAGCCTTCAACGACATCACCGCGCGGGTGAAGAAGCTCAAGGGCAAACCGAAACTCGAGGGCATCCTGATCGCGCAGCAGGTCAAGGCCGAGCTTGAGCTCGTGGTCGGCGCATCGCTCGATGCCGAGATGGGCCCGGTGGTGCTGTTCGGCACCGGCGGCGTCGATATCGAACTCATGAAGGATGTCGCTTTGGCCGGGGCTCCGCTCGACGAAGCCGACGCCAGGGAATTGATCAACCGGACCAAGGCCGGGGTGAAGCTCAGGGGTTATCGCGGCAAGCCTGCGCTGCACGAGGCATCTGCGATAAAGGCGATCGTCGGCCTGTCCAACCTGATGGCAGACGCCGGCACCCGCATCGCTTCGATCGACGTCAATCCATTCCTGATCAATACCAGGACCGGCGTTGCCGTCGATGGCCTGATCGTTCTCAACAACGCCGCCGCCGAAAGCGCCGCCGGGCATTGATGGTGAAGCGCCATGACCCGAGCCGGCATGCTACTTGTCCACGCCCCGCAACGGCCTTGGCCGGCCAACTGACGGTTGCCTGAATGCGCGAACTCCTGTTCTTCATCGCATCGAGCTTCTGGGCGGGCGCCGCGCACGCGGCGACGCCGGGGCACGGCAAGACGATCGCGGCCGCCTACATCGTTGGCGCGCGCGGCAAGCCGATCGACGCGTTGATCCTCGGAATTTTCGTTACGCTGTCCCACACCAGCGGCATCGTGCTGGTCGGCGTGCTCGCCTCGCTCGGCTCGACCTGGCTGCGGCCGCAGCGCATCGAAGCCTACCTGGCGGTCGCGGTCGGCATCGCGGTGATCGTGCTCGGCCTGTGGATGCTGTGGGCGCAGCGCGATCTGGTGGCGCTCGCCATGGGCGAAGCCGGCGAGCCGGGCGACGGCACCGCTCGGGCGGATGCCCACGCGCGGGATCACGATCACGACGGGGCTCACGACCACCCGCATGACCATGGGCACGGCGAGCCCGTGGTCTGGCACAGCCACGGATTCGGCAAGGTCCACGCCCACCGGCTGGACGTCGTGGCCGAGAACCGTCCGAAACTGCCGGTGCTGCTGGCGCTGGGTATTGCGGGCGGCCTGCTCCCCGATCCGGTTGCGCTGGCGCTGCTGCTCGGCGCGCTGTCGAGCGGAAAAGTCCTGCTCGGCCTCGTTACCGTCGTGGTATTCAGCCTCGGCTTCGCGGCGACGCTGGTGGTGGTCGGCATCGTGGCCGCGAAGGTCGGCGAAAAGGTGCTCGACTGGCTGGCCAGCATCTGGATGATCCGCCTGCAGATCGCCACCAGCCTGCTGATCGTCGGCATGGGCGTGGTGCTGACCATCCGCGCGGCGTCCGAACTGGCGGCGTTGCCGGCGGGCTGAAGGTCGCTGTTCGCACCGGCCAGGACAGGCGCCAACTCATGAGGCGCCGGATTCGACTATCGGGCCGGCGACCGGTTCAGGGCCGCAGCGGCGCGTATCAGCGTCTTGAAGGCGTCCTCATCCAGTTCATCGCCCTCATGGATATCGATCGCGCGCCTGGTGTTGCCTTCAAGGCTGGAGTTGAACAGTTTTGAAGGGTCCTTGAGCGAAGCGCCCTTGGCGAAAGTCAGCTTCACGACGCTCTTGTAGGTCTCGCCGGTGCAGATAATTCCATCGTGAGACCAGACCGGAACGCCTCTCCACTTCCACTCCTCGACCACCTCGGGATCAGCCCGTTTGATCAGAGCGCGGACGCGGGAGAGCGTCTTGCCCCTCCAGTCGTCCAGTTCCTTGATCCTCGCGTCGATCAGCCGCGAAGGGGATTCGCCCTTGGTCGTAGCACTCTTGGTCGTTGCACTCTTTTTCATAGTTTAGTCCATCCGCGCCAGGACCTGCTCCAGGTTTGCAAAGAACCGTGGCCAGCCAGCCTGGGCGCCCTGGTAGAACTGCGGCTGATCCGGCCGGAAGCCGGTTTGCTCCATGCGCAGGTGGGTCCCCGTGCTCGAAGGGGTGAGAGTCCAGGTGACGACACTTTTGAGAGAGTAGGCAGCCCAGGTGTAAGCGAGCGATTTGTTCGGCTCGACCACCAGGACCTGGCAGTCAACCACACCCCAGTCCGCACTGAGATTGAAACGATGGCCCACGTCTGCCTTGAAGTCGCCTTTCAGCAGCCACTCCTCGATCAGCTGTGGCTGGGTGAGCGCGCGCCAGATCTTTTCCGGCGGATGAGCTAGCTCACGTTCGACAACGACGGAGAGCGTTTCGGTCGAGGTTTGGTTCATTGGTCCATCCTTTTGAGTAGGTCTTCGAGCTGGTCGAACCGGCTTTGCCAGAACCCGGCCATTTGTCTTGTCCAGTCGATCAGCGGGGCCAAGGCGGCGAGCTGCGCGCTGTAGTGCGTCTGACGACCTTCGTGGCGGTCGCGCACCAATCCGGCCTGCTTCAGGACTCCAAGATGCTTGGAGACGGCCGGTTGCGAGACCCCAGCCCGAGCCGTTAGAGCCCCGACCGTCTGCTCTCCCTCTCGGCACAGTCGTTCGAAGAGAGCCCGCCGGGTCGGATCGGCGAGCGTTCTGAACAGCACTTCGTGAGTGTTCGGCATTTGGAATCGATAACCTGATGGCTATTAATTAACGTATAACCACATAGATATGTGTTCGTCAAGCGAGAACGTGGAGCGGCATAATCCTCGTCAGAGTAGCCACCAGCCATGGAGGCCGCGCCGCCGCTGAATAGGCATGCTTGAATTTACCATACTCCGTTGGTTATGCATTATGCATGATCGTTTGCGCGCCGCACGGGCTACCGCGCGCCCGCATACCTTGCCGGCAGCATGCCGACAAATCCGCTGATATCGGCGTACCAGACATTGCCATCGCGATCGACGGCGACGCTGAACGGCCGGGCATTGTCGCGGGGAAGCGCGAACATCGTGATGTGGCCATTGCGCAGCCGCCCGAGGCTTGCGCTGCGCAGCATGCCGAACCAGACGTCGTCATTGGGAGCCACGGCAATGCCGCTGAGACCGGCATTTTCCCGACCCGCCTCGACGTCCGAGAATTGGCCATCCTTGAATCGCCCGATGCGATTGGCGCGGAACTGCAGGAACCAGACCGAGCCGTCGGAGCCGACCGTGACGTCCGTCGGCACGGCGCCGCCGCGCGGGAGGTCGAATGTCCTGCCGGTCCCGTCGGCGGCGATGTGGAGCAGCTGGTTGCCGTTCTGCAGCGTCGCCCATATGGCGCCGTCGGCCGTCACCGCGACGCCATAGGGTCCGCCGCGCGCGGACTCGATCTGATAGCGGCTAAAAACTCCGTCCTTCAGCCGGGTCATGCCATAGCCGGTCGGGTCGGCGAACCAGGCGGCGCCGTCGGGCGCGATCGCCAGCCGTCCGAGGCGCGTGATCGGAGTGTCGAGCACAAACCGTGCGATCTCGCCGGCGCTGCTGATGTGCGCAATGGCGCGCGCGGCGAGGTCCGTGTACCAGGCGCTGCCGTCGGCCGCGACCGCGAGCCCGAGCGGCTCGATGTTGCGGCTCGACGTCGGCAGCCGCTCGATGCGGCCGTTGCGCAGACGGCCGATCGCATCGGCATGGTCGATGGTGAACCAGATGCTGCCGTCAGCACCCGCCGCAATCGCGATCGGCGCATCCTGCGGCTCGCTCATGCGGTACTCGACGAATTTTTCCTCCGGGACGGCGCGCGCCAGCAGAAGTGCTGCTCCCGCCAGCACCGCGATGCCGAGCACCGCGGCCAGTGCCCCGATTCTGAAGTTCGCAAGCCTTCGCGGCACACTGGCGGCCATGCGCGGATCAGCGCGGCGAATGCGCAGCGGCGCGGCGGCGCGACAGGTGCAGCGCCGCAAGACCGCCGCCGATCAGCACCAGCACACAGAACGAGAGCCCGCCGGCGAGGCTGATCGGTTCGATGCGCGCCAGCAGGTTGCCGCCTTCGAGGGCCATGCGCCAGACTTCCGCATAGGGCATCAGCGAGAAGACCGCGTAGATGACGCCTGCATCGTTCGGATCGCGGGCGAGAGGCCCGGCCTCGATATGGGTCGGAAGGTTGTCTTCTTTCGGCGCCCAGGTTTCACCGCCGTCCGCGCTGCGATAGATTCCGCGATCGGAGGACACCACCAGGGTCGTCGCGTCCGCGCTCGCCGCGATGCTGCGGACTCTGGCTCTCGCCTCAGGCAGCGAACGTCCGACGGAATGCCAACCGGAGCCGAGATCATCGCTGACCACGATCCGGCCGCCCGCCGCCGCCCAGATGCGTTGCGGCCGCGTCGCATCGGTCGCGATCGTGTCGACCGGCGCAGTTGCGCCGCCGAAACCGGCGTTGCGCCAGGTGCGACCCCCGTCGTGGCTGATCATCGCCCCGCCGTCGATCACGGCCGCCAGAATGTCGGCCGATCCCGGGATCGCCGCCAGCGCCGTCATCTCGCTCGTCTGCGGCAGTCCGGGCACGACCGCATAGCGGCGGCCGCCGTCCTCGCTCGCGAGCAGCCGGCTGCGGCCGAGCAGATAGACCCGATCGTTCGCCGGGCCGGCGACCAGCGCCCGCGCCGGGATCGCGGACTCCGGGGCCTCGGCGCGCAGCCAACCGTCCTGGTCGCGACGAAACACGCCGCTGGCCGCCGCGCACATGGCCTTTTCGCCGTCCGGCGAGAAGGCGAGCGCGAATACCGCGCCGATGATGACGTCGCGCGCCTCCGGCACCCAGCTCCGCCCCCCGTTGTGCGAACTCAGGATTCCAAGATCGGTGCCGACCAGCAGGTGGGACGAATCGCGCGGATCGACCGCAATGACGAGCGCCGCGTTGAGAAACAGGCCGACATCCGCATTCAACCAGGCGGCGCCGAGATCGCGGGAGCGAAACACGCCGCCATAGCTGCTCGCATCATGCGGCGACGCGCTGCCGGCCACGAGCGACATCACGCAGGCAAGCCCGAGGGTCAGCCGACGCAGGCTGATCCGTTTTTTTCCAATCCCAAGACGAAGCAATCGGGGTGGGAAGGCTGGTCCCACCCCGAAAACACCCTTCATGGCTTGCGCGATTTTTCACCCGGCGCCAGCGTGATCTCGGCCATGCGTCCGCCGTTCAGCGCCACCCAGGAATTCTTTGTCAGCGGATATTTGTCCGTGTAGCTCAGCGGCTCGTGGGCGGCGACGCAGTTGTTGTAGCCGCCGGTGATCTTGTAGCACTTCTCGTAGGCGAGAAACTGCTGGACCGTATCGGTCTGCTGCACATTCGCCGTCATCCAGTCGCGGATGCCCTCGTACGACGAGAACGCGTCCGAGCCGAACACCAGCTTGCCGATGCTGGTCGGCACCTCGAGCAGCTGCGAGCCGGCCGTATGGGCGCGAAACGCCGGATGAATCCGCACGCCCGGCAGGATCTCCGTCTCGCCGTCGACGATCACGGCCTTGCCCTTCAGCACCTTGCCGTAGACCTCCTCGATGGTCAGCGGCATGTAGCCGCAAGCGGGCGTACGATTGCAGCCGCCGGGATCGGAGTTGACCGCCCGGATATGCGGCTCCGGATAGTTGAGCGCCCACTCGATCGCCTTGAGCTCCTCGCGTTGGACGTAGAGCACGGCATTGGGCAGGTCGGACAATTGGCCGGCGTGGTCCCAATGGGCGTGGCCGATCACTACCTTGGTGACATCGGCGGCATTGAAACCGAGAACCTTCAGCTGATCCGGCAGCGGAGCCCAGTGGTCCGACCCGGTCATCTTCAGATAATCCTGCTGCTTCCAGCCGGTATCGTAGAGGATCAACTCTGTGCCGCACTTGATCACGCCGATGTTCACCGGCAGATCGACGGTCGAAATGTTGCTCTCCGGCTTGGTGCTGCCGGGCACGAATGCGCGATCCGGCATGAACGATCCGAACGGCACATTCATGAAACGGCTGCTCTCGATCAGCCATGCCGAGCAGACCGGTTGCTGGGCCTGCGCCGCCGCGCCAAACAGGCATGCCAGCGCCGC